>Ga0265596_1000188_pt1 | contig 41584 bp, 49 predicted proteins | sample saktaG_FD_190143 | JGI IMG/M metagenome (GOLD analysis project Ga0265596, IMG submission 190143) | Saline water microbial communities from Sakinaw Lake, British Columbia, Canada - sak_2013_06_06_60m | ecosystem: Environmental > Aquatic > Non-marine Saline and Alkaline > Saline ...
TTTTAGGATAAAATATCTTATTAATAAGTAATAAGCCCTCGTGGTGAAATGGATATCACAATGGTCTTCGGAACCGTTGTTCCGGGTTCGAATCCTGGCGAGGGCGCCAGAAAACTTTAAGGCGCCCATAGCTCAATTGGCAGAGCAGATCCCTCTTAAGGATAAGGTTCTAGGTCCGACTCCTAGTGGGCGCACTAAATAAAACTACTTTGAAGCGGTTTTCATTTTCCCCAGTTGCCTTTTTTTATTTTTCTTGATACAATAAAAATAATGCTTAAACCAAATAAAAAATCTAAGGTAATTAAAGAGTATAAAAGACATCAAAAAGATACTGGTTCTTCGGAAGTGCAGATTGCTATTTTCACCAAACAAATCGAGGAATTAGCTAAGCATCTCAAAAAACACCCCAAGGATAATCATTCCCGGCGGGGTCTTTTGAAAATGGTCACTAAACGAAAACGTCTTTTAGATTATCTAAAAGAAAACGATGAAAAGAAGTATAAGAAAGTAATTAAAAAATTAGGATTGAAAAAATGATGCCTATTATCAAACACAAAGAACAACGAGTAGCCGTTTTAATAGATGTTCAGAATATGTATCATTCAGCTAAGAATCTTTATGGCGCTCGGGTGAATTTTAAAGAGGTTCTTAAAGCGGCCGTGGCTGATCGCAAGCTCATTCGGGCCATTGCTTATGCTACCCAGACAGAAACTCCAGAAGAAAAATCCTTTTTTGACGCTTTGGGCAAATCAGGTCTTGAAGTAAAAACGAAAGACTTGCAGATTTTTCCCGGGGGGATGAAAAAAGGCGATTGGGATGTTGGCATAACTGTTGATGCGATTAAATTTTCTGATTTAGTTGATGCGATTATTCTGGTAACTGGCGATGGAGATTTTATCCCTTTGGTGGAATATCTTAAAATAACTAAGGGCATCCAAACAGAGGTAATTGCCTTTAGCCGGAGCGCTTCAGCTAAGTTACAAGAAGCAGCTGATGATTTTATTGATTTAAGTAAAAACAAAAATAGATATTTAATTAAAAAATAATAAATAACTAACTTTTTCTGGTCTTCAGACAGGTAGGCTACTGATCTAGTCTAAAGTCTGGAGAGCAGGAATTAAATCTTATGAATCCTAAACAATTTAAGATGGACTGGGCTGGCCGGGAATTAAAAGTGGAAATCGGTCAATTGGCTGAACAAGCCAATGGAGCAGTTTTGCTTACTTACGGAGAGACGGTTGTTTTAGCTACTTGCGTGATGGATAGTCAAGTCAGGGAAGTTGATTATCTTCCCTTAACTGTTGATTACGAAGAAAAGCTTTATGCGGCGGGCAAAATCAAAAGCGGCCGTTTTATGAAAAGGGAAGGTCGGGCTTCTGATGAAGCGGTTTTAACCGGTCGGATGATTGACCGAATTATTCGGCCCGGCTTTAATCAAAAAATTAGAAATGATATTCAAGTAATTCTGACTGTTCTTTCTTTTGATAAAGAAAACGATCCGGATATCCCCGCCTTAATAGCTGTTTCTTTAGCTTTAGCTATTTCTGATATTCCCTGGGATGGTCCTATGGCTGGATTAAGAATAGGTCGTACTTCAACAGGAGAAAACGGCTCTAAGCAGGAATGGGTTTTAAATCCTACTTATGAAGCCAGACAAAAAAGTGATTTTGATTTGGTTGTGGCTGGCAAAGAAGATAAAATTAATATGTTAGAAGGGGGAGCTAATCAGGTTTCTGAAGAAGTATTATTATCAGCCATGGAATTTGTTCAGCCGCATCTCAAAGAAATTGTTCAGTGGCAAAAAAAGATTATTAAAGAAAATGAACCAACCAAGGCGGTTTTAGCCATTAAAGAACCAGAGCCGGAATTGCTAAAACAAGTTAAAGATTGGTTAGATGGTAAATTAGAAAAAGCAATCTTTCAGTCAACCAAGAAAGAGCGCTTTGAAGAATTAAAAGAGTTAGAGAGAGAATTGCTTTCTGTCTTAAGCAAAGATGATGATTTAAGGGAGAAAGAAATCCAAATAAAGGAGATTCTTGAAGAGGAAGTTAATCAGCTTGTTCACCGAAATATTTTAAAAGCATCAGCTGGTCAGGAAAAGAGGGCTGATGGCCGCCAATTAGATGAAGTCCGGCCGATTAAGTGCCAACTCGGCCTTTTACCGCGGACCCATGGTTCTGGATTATTTCAAAGAGGGGCCACCCAGGCCCTTTCCGTAATTACCTTAGGAGCGCCTGGTGATGAACAAACCATTGAAGGGATGGAAGTTGAATACAAAAAGCATTTTATGCACCATTATAATTTTCCTCCTTTTTGCACTGGTGAGACCGGTCGGCTGGGCGGTCCGGGTCGCCGGGAAATTGGACACGGCGCCTTAGCGGAAAGGGCCCTTTCGCCGCTGATTCCCCCTAAAGAGGACTTTCCTTATACCATCCGTTTGGTTTCGGAAATTCTCTCTTCTAATGGTTCTTCTTCTATGGCTTCAGTCAGTGGTTCCAGTTTGGCTTTAATGGATGCCGGGGTGCCTATCAAAAGAAATGTCAGCGGAGTAGCTATGGGTTTAATGATGGAATCAACTGAGCATTACCGGGTCTTAACTGATATTCAAGGACCGGAAGACCATCATGGTGATATGGATTGTAAGATCGCCGGGACTAAAGAAGGAGTGACAGCCTGTCAGATGGATGTTAAAATAGAAGGAGTTACTCTGGAAATCCTTAAGAAAGTTTTTGAGCAAGCTAAACAAGGCCGGCTATTCATTTTAAAAGAAATGGATAAGCTGATTGCTCAGCCGCGTTCCGAACTTTCTGCCTTAGCGCCTCGTGTTTTAAGTCTTAGGATTAATCGGGAAAAAATTCGGGATGTTATTGGACCAGGCGGGAAAATGATCAATGAGATTATTGAGAAAACCGGGGCCAAGATTGATGTTGAAGATGATGGTTTGGTTAATATTACTTCTCTTGATGAAGAAGGTGGCCAAAAAGCCCTGGAATGGATTAAGAATTTAACCCGGGAAGTTGAAATAGGCGAGACTTTTCAAGGCCGAGTAATGAAAATTACCGACTTCGGCGCTTTTGTAGAAATCTTGCCTGGACAGGATGGATTGCTTCATATTTCTGAATTAGCTCCTCATCATGTCCAACGGGTTGAAGATATAATTGAAGTTGGTCAAATCATTCCGGTTAAAGTAAAAAAAATTGATGAGCAGGGTCGGATTGGTTTATCTTTGGGCAAAATTAAATCCTGAATTATAAAACTTAAAACCTGGAAGCCACTCATATTATTATGAGGAACGAAGAAGATTCTTCGCTAATGCTCAGGACAGGCTCTGCAATCCCGCAGAATATCGGTCGGGATTGCCGCGCTCACTTTGTTTGCTTGCAATGACGACTATTGCGGATATAAAAGAATCTACTCAATTGACTAAAGAAAGAAAGCCGCTTAAGCTGGCCGAAGTTTTGGAATCGTCAAAAAAGCAATTTATTCGGACTATGCAGGGAGATATTGAATCCTTAAAGAAGGGTCACTCTGCCAGACCTTTATTACCAAAGGCTGACCATGTTAAAAAAGCCGCTCCGCCAGCCGAACTGCCGGTAGTTAAACCAGATGAAAGACCGGCTTTTCCTTCTCCTTCTCCTTTTCGTTTAAAATCGGCGGAGAGACTTATGAAGGAAACCGAGATTAAAAAGAGGATTGAAGAAACACAAAAAAGATTAGAAGAAGAAAGAATGAGGGCTGAAATATCTCGTCAGAAAATAGAACGGGAAGAAGTAAAAGAAGGAAGAAAAGAAGTCGAGAAGACGAAACCAGTTCTTCCCAAGAAAAAACCTTCTTTTATTTCTCGATTTTTTCATCTCTTTCGGCCTAGTCGGTCGGTTAAGCTTCCTAAACCAGCTGTTGTCAAAGCGCCAGTTTTGCCTAAACCATTTTCTCCTAAGATGTCAACATTGCCTAAACCGATTCCGCCTAAGCCAGTTCTTTTCAAGAAAGAATTGCCTCTCAAGAAAGAAGTTAAGCCAGCCATCAAAAAGAGTCGTTTAAAATTTGTTTTTGTTGGCTTAGCAGTTATCTTAATTATTGGAGGAATTGGAGGGTTTTTTTATTGGTGGAATTATTTGCGAGTAATTCTGCCAGTAGCCATGTATTATCAATGCCAGGACTTTCAATGCGTCAGTATTGAAGGAGAAGGAGAAGACCAATGTCTCGCTGACGAAGATTGCCAGCCAGTTGAGCCGACTGTGCCCGAACCGCTTATTCCAGTAGATGAGACCAGAACCATTGAATTGACTATCGGTCAGGAAAATTTGCTCCTTGATGATTTGAAATTAGTGGCTGCCCAAGAACAGACCCTTAATACTTTTAAACGAATTTTAGCCAAATTAATCAGTCAAACAGAGAAAAAATATGCTGATTTAGATACGCTTGTTTCATCTTTAGGAATAAGTTTGCCGAATAGTATTCTTTTCACTGCCGCGAACAGTGATATTAAAGGAGGGAATTATACTTTATATTTCTACAGCCAGCCAGAAGGCAACCGTTTGGCTATAGTTATTGCTTTAGTTGAGGGCGTTGATTTAAGCCAAGAATTGCGTAATTGGGAAACCAGTATCAAAACTGACCTGGAGTCGTTTTTCCTCGGTTTAGATATAGAAGTCCAGCCAACCGCTACGGAAGAATTCCAGGATAATCTTTATCAGGATATCGTCATCCGCTACCTTAATTTCCCTAGCCCTGACTTAAGTATTGATTATGCCATTGTTGGCAATAAATTAGTCATGACTACTTCCCGGGAAAGCATGTATGCCACTATTGATGCTTTGTTGAAGGCGGAAAGCGAACCGGAAAGTGAAGTGGAACCCGAAACTGGAATAGATACTTCCGACTGGCAGACGTATACAAACAAAAAATATAAATACGAAATTAGATATCCGAACGGTTGGCAGACTACGTATGGATTTGAGTTTATACAGCCAACAGGAGATGAAGAAACTATTAATTTTGTTGATGACGTAAACAGTGCGCTTAATTGGGTTAGTGTTGATATTCCTCTTGCTGTGAATATTCCAATTGAGGATGCAAATAATGTTAAAATAAATAATATTAATTTTTATAGATCTACTTATGGGTTTGATGAGCTTGACGAAGAGATAATTGTCTTTTTTGCAATTGATGAAATTGGTACCTATAGGTTTTTATTTAGAGGTTTCTATGGCGAAAATCCTGAAGAATTTTATAGAAATATTCTCTCCACTTTCAAATTTATTGAATAATTCAAATGCCCAAAATTCCCATTCAAATTAAAAAAGGTGATTCGGCTGATGAGATTGCTGAAGAAATGAAAGTGGATTTGCGGGATAGGCCAGAAGCAAAGCAAAAACAGCCATCAAGAAAATGGCTGTTTTTAGGCATTGGTTTATTTCTAATAATTATTTTTTCAATCCTGGGTTGCTGGTTTTTCTCTTCTCAAAAAATGGCTTTTGCTGATTTAATTCCTGAAGAAACCGTTATTTTTGGGCTAATTAATCAGCAAGAACTTTATCCACAGATGGCTCCTTTAAATCAATTTTTAAGAGAAAATAATTTCTATGGGCCGGGAGCTATGGACAAACTCAATGATTATTTCATTCAGTCGCAATTGAGTTTTCAAGAAGATATCCAGCCGCTTTTTAAGCCAGAAATGGCTTTTATCCTATTGCCCGCTAATTCGGAAATATCCCTTCCTTTTACTTTGCTTTTAGAGAAAAAAAGTTCAACGGCTCAAATAAGCCAGATATTAGATAAAATTGAGTCAAAACTTAAAGAGGATTATGATCTTTCCTCTCAAATTTACCGTCAGATTGAAATAACTATTTTAAGACCTCTTTCTTCGACAATTAATTATCTTTATAGTCAAGTAGGCGATTACTTTATTATTAGTAATTCTCAAGAATCCTTAGAAAAAACGATTGATTTAATCATTGATAAATAATTGTTTATAAGCTGTGGATAAACAGGACTTGACAAAGATGGTCCCTGATTGATAAAATAAAAATGTCCCCGCAAATTTACTGAAACTTATCAGGGGACATCTTTTGCTGATTGCAAATAGAATTTATTAGTTCTTTAATTTTTAACAGTTATATCAAGGTCCTAAAAAGGACCGGTGATTAGCAGAAGATAAAAAATGTTTTTCTGTAAATGGCTGTTTATTGCGCAGGAGGCAATTATTATAAAAAAATAGCGTGATAACGCCTTGATTGTAGAAAAACAAAGAGGGACCTTGGGCCCTTGAAGTAATTAATTTTGGTCACAAGGTCCCTCTATAATATCATAATTTTCTAAAAGAGTCAATATTAAAGTGGCCTTTTTTTATTTTCACAAAACCTTGTTGACATCATATTTTTGTGCTAAAATTAAAGGGCTTTCTCTACGCAGTAATGCGGAGTTAGAAAACCCTTACCCCGCCCTCTAAGTTGTAACCTAGCAATTATTAAGGTTATTGATAATATAAATTACTTTTAACCCTATGCCTTACAGTTAAAGCATAGAGGGCGGGGTGCTCAATGTTGTGGCTAAATTCATTACGCTTCGCATTGAGCTCAGCTTATAAATTTAGACAACATTGGCATGGATAAGGATTTACAAAAAAATCTCCAAAAGAAATTAGAAGCAGAAAAAAAGAGATTAATCAAGGATCTCGGATTTTTTGCTAAAAAAGACCCTCTATTAAAAGGGAATTGGCTGACCCGTTTTCCTTTCTTTGGTTTAAATCGTTCCCGTAAAGATGAAAACGCTGAAGAAATAGAAGGATACGAAAATTTATTACCAGTTGAACATACTTTAGAATTGCGGCTTGAGGATATTGAAGATGCATTAATTAAAATTAAAAAAGGTGATTATGGTAAATGCGAGAAGTGTCAAAAAAAGATTGAACCAAAACGCCTGGAAGTTGTCCCTGAGGCAAGATTATGCATGAAATGCAGTAAAGAGGAAAATCTTTGATTAATAAATTAATAGGGACCCGGCGCTTTCTAGGGAGACAAAAACCTGTTAGAATAAAGCAGGTTTTTAAATTAGGAGGGATTTATGCTGGCTAAAGTTTATTCAGCCGCTCTGGTTGGCTTGAAAGCTCAACCAATTGAAGTGGAAGTTGATTTATCGACGGGACTCCATTCTTTTCATATTGTTGGTTTGCCTGATCAGGCAGTTAATGAATCAAAAGAGAGGGTTTCTTCAGCTATTAAAAACAGCGGAGCCAGTCCGCCAGAGCATAGCCGGCGCCGAGTGATTGTTAATTTAGCGCCAGCTCATTTAAAAAAACAAGGCCCAGCTTATGATTTACCTATGGCTGTGGCTTTTCTTTTGGCTTCTAATCAAATAAATGCTGAAAATTTAGAAGACAAACTTTTTCTTGGCGAACTTTCTTTAGAGGGCAAGCTCCGCCGCGTCAATGGTCTTTTGGCTGTTGCTTTAATGGCTAAAGAAGAAAGATTTCAGACCTTATTTGTCCCTCAGGAAAATGCTCAAGAAGCGGCTTTAATTAAGGGATTAGAAATTATCCCCGTTAAATCCTTATCTCAATTAGTTGTTCATTTAAAAGGAGAAGAGATAATTCCTTCGTGTCCTCATTTAAAAATTAAACAATTTAAGCAAGTAAGAGAATCTTTATCTGATATGGCCTATATTAAAGGGCAGGAACAAGCTAAGCGCGCTTTGGAGATTGCCGCGGCCGGCGCGCATAATCTTCTCATGCATGGGCCGCCCGGCGCCGGTAAAACGCTTTTAGCGCGTAGCTTTTCTTCTATTTTGCCTTCCTTAACCATAGAAGAGGCCTTAGAGGTAACCATGATTTTCAGTGTAGCCGGCCATTTGCCCGATAATCAGCCGCTCATGACCGAACGGCCCTTTCGGTCGCCTCATCACACTGCTTCAGCTGTTTCTTTAATCGGCGGTGGCTCCTATCCGCGGCCCGGTGAGATTACTTTGGCTCATCGGGGAGTTCTTTTTTTAGACGAATTTCCCGAATTCAGCCGGCCTGTTCTGGAAAGTTTGCGTCAACCCTTAGAAGATGGTTTGGTTATGATTTCTCGGGCGAGCGGCAGTTTAACTTTTCCAGCTAAGTTTATTTTAATTGGCGCCATGAATCCATGTCCTTGCGGTAAGTTAGGCGACCCCCAGCAGCAATGTATTTGTCTTCCTGCTCAAGTTTCTAAATACCAAAGAAAGATTTCCGGACCGCTTTTGGATAGAATTGATCTACATATTGAGGTGCCCCGTTTGACTTACGAAAAATTAGCCAGTCAGAAAGTAGCTGAATCTTCAAAAATAATTAAAGAACGAATCCAAAAAGCCAGACAAATCCAAAGGAAAAGATTTTTCAATGAAAAAGATATGTTCACTAATAGCGAAATGGCCTTGGAACAAATCAAGAAATACTGCCGGATTGACTTGGCCAGCCAAAGTTTATTAAGGAGCGCTATGAGCCAGCTCCATTTATCGGCTCGTTCCTATTTCCACTTATTAAAATTAGCCCGGACCATTGCTGATTTAGCCGGGCTTGAGCATATCCAGCCGGCCCACCTGGCTGAAGCAATTCAATATCGGCCCAAGCAGGAAGAGATATAAAAATCACCGGCTCAAGTGGTGATTTTTAATTTCAAGTTTCAATTTTTTTATTTTTTAATAAATAAATCCCTTAATTAAAGAACTGCCCAAAGGGATCCAGCGGACGCTTTCCACTCCCCAGCCAATGCGGTTCATTTCCGAAATAAGGAAGCGGTTCTTTTCTACTTTAATCACGTAAGCAACATGACCATATGTTATAGCCAGCCATCCGCCGTCTTTTAAACTGACAATGGCGCCTACTTGGGGCTGACAATTAGATCCTTGGCAAGTGGCATAGCCGGCCGCTTTGGCATTAGCTAACCAATATTTAGCATGGCCGCTCCAGGTAACAATTCTCTTTTGGGCTACATACCAAGTACATTGGCCATAAGGAAAAGAGCGACTCTGACCGGTACCCGCTCCGTTATAACTTGGTTGGGCGACATAACTGTAGCTTGGTTTAGGAGCCGGCATCTGGCCGTCGGGAATGACTAATTTTTGACCAATTTGTATTGTTCCGTCAGCCAACAAGGCATTGAAAACTATAATCTCTTCTTCATCAGCTTGGTAATATTTAGCAATGCCGCCAATTGTCTCGCCGCTTTTAACTCGATGGAGAACGCCAGTGACTGGTAAAACAGTTAATTCATCACCTGGTCGGATAATGCTAGTTTCTTTAAGGTCATTGGCCCAGAGCAGAGTATAGGTGGTAACGCCAAAGGAAGCGGCAATACTGGAAGGAGTATCACCTTCCTGGACAATATATGTAATCAGACCGCTGCGCGGGTCCTGACTGATAAAGGTAGTCGGAGAGTTTTGAGCTAAGAGAGCGTTGGCTTGAAGAAGAATTAAAGAAATTTCTTGGTCAGATGAATTTTCTTCAGATGTGGCCGGAGAGTCTGGTTGGCTGACTAAACTGGCTAAAGAGTTAGCCGTCAGATAAGTTCGGTCAACTGAAAAACTTTCTTGAGTAAAATTTGCTTCTTGTTTGATTTCTTCAACAAGAGATGATTTGTCTTGGTTGAAGCGGAAAAAAAGAAATTGCTCCATTCCTTTAACCGGGTTAACTAAAGAGAAAATTAAACCAAATAAAATAACTGCCGCTAAGAGCAGTTTTCTATTACTTTGTTCTATCTTGGTTTTAAGGCGCTTAAGGCCTGCCTTAAAATATTGTTCAATTGTACCCATAGGCACAATCATAGGCTATCAAAGTTGCCCTTCGCTGTCAAGCGGAAATTATCCACATTATAAATTCAGGAGTAATTTAGGAGTGTCATTCTCAGAAATATTTCCTAAGCTATTTATTTTTTTCAATAGCTTTAGTCAGGCGTGATTTCTTTCGGCTGGCCGTATTTTTTTTTATCACTCCTCGTTTAGCCGCTTTGTCAATGGCCTTATAAACTTGAGGTAAAATTTTAAGAGCTTCTTCTCTTTTTTTCTCCTTAAGTAGATCATTGACCTGTTTAACCAGAGATCTCATCTTTTTAATCCGGCGAAGATTAAAGAGCCGTTTTCGGCGGCTTTGGCGTAGAGCTTTTTCAGCTGATTTAGTTATAGGCATAATAAATAGAGTTTATCTTATTCTTTCAATTTAGGCAAGTTTATGATAGGATTTTTAATATGATCGCTTTACTTCAAGGTAAAATTGAATTAAAGACAGATAAGTTTGTTATCTTGAATATTGAGGGAGTTGGTTATAAGGTTTTTTGTTCAGCAGCTACCCTGAAAAGTATAGCTGATAAAGGAGAAGAGGCAAAATTGTTTATCCATCTTTATTCTCGAGAAAATATTTTAGATTTATACGGCTTTTTATCCTTTGAAGAATTAGAATTTTTTGAAATGCTTATTTCCATCAGTGGTATTGGTCCCAAAGCTGGTTTGGCTGTTTTATCAATTGCTTCACTTAAGGATTTAAAGACCTCTATTGCTAGTGGCCAGGTTAGTTTGTTAACCAAGGTTTCCGGGATTGGCAAGAAAACAGCCGAAAGAGTTATTTTAGAATTAGGCAGTAAAATCTTGGTGCCCGGAGCTGAAGTGAATAAGTTAATGGCCGATGATGAAGTAATTGACGCCTTGGTCAGTTTGGGTTATACCAATCGTCAAGCCAGAGAAGCTCTTAAGCAGGTTTCCGGGAAAATAAAGGGGTCAACTGATAGAATTAAAGAGGCCTTGAAGATTTTAGGGAAAACATGAGCACAGTTTCAGCTAATCAAAAGGAAGAATGGGACCAATTTGTTATTGCCAACAATGGTTCTTTTTTACAATCTTGGTCATGGGGAGAATTCCAAGAGTCATTAGGCCGAAGAATCTGGCGGCTGGAAATGTCTAGATTAAAAGCTTTGGTCATAAAACATAATTTACCCTTGGGAAAAAATTATTTGTATTGTCCGCGCGGGCCAGTTGGTCAAATCTCGGCTGACGGATTCCAAAATTTTTTAGCTGAAGTAAAAAAAATAGCTAAAAAAGAGAAGAGTATTTTTTTCAAAATTGAGCCAGATAGCAAGGACGACAGGGAGGGTCCTTCAGAGACAGTCCTTGTCCCAAGGACTGTCTCTGAAGGATTGTCCTCGTTTCGGTCAAGCAAACAAATCCAACCAGCCAAGACATTAATTTTAGATATCACTAAATCAGAGAAAGAATTGTTAAGCCAGCTGCATCAAAAAACCAGATATAACATTAGATTGGCTCAACACAAAGGAGTAATAATTGAGCCAGCGAATGATAATGGAGCCGCAGATACCTTTTTAGATTTATTAGAACAAACAGCTAAACGGGATAAATTTTATCTTCACCCTAAGGAATATTATCAAAAAATGTTGGAGGTTTTAGGTCAAGAAGGGATGATTAAACTATTTTTGGCTAAATATCAAAACCAGATTGTGGCGGCTAATCTGGTTTGTTTTTTTGGTCAAACAGCCACTTATTTACACGGCGCTTCTGATTATAACTTCCGTCAGCTGATGGCTCCTCATTTTTTGCAGTGGCGAGCCATTGGCCAAGCCAAAAGTCAGGGCTTGAAATATTATGATTTTTGGGGTATTGACGAAAAAAAATGGCCCGGGGTAACCCGTTTTAAAAAAGGATTTAATGGTCAAGAAATCACTTATCCAGGCGCCTTTGATTTAATTTTTCAGCCGTTCTGGTATCAGATTTATCTTTTAGCCAGAAAAATTGTCTGACAAGTCAATTATTGACAAAGAATCATTAGTTCTATGAATTAATTTCAGAGATAGAAAGGCTCCTTAACAATCATTAAACAGAGGGAATTATGAAAAACAAGGTCGATAAGTTAATTGAGAAATTAATCAAGAAATTTCGGAAAGCCAAGCTGGGTTCGTCGGTGGTATTAGATAAAAAAGGGGATATTAAAATTGGGGAAGAAGGCGAACTGATTACCATTATGGAGCTAATAGACGGAAAATTTAAAATCGTAACTCAGTTTGCAGAAGGCATCATTCCAAATAAGGAAAACTGGGATTTAGCTGTTGCCAGAATGGTAATAATTAAAAAGGTGATGCCTCAAGAATTACTGTTATAAATGTTATAAAAAAAGAAGCCGGTAAAAATTATCAAGATTACCGGCTCTTTTAATTTTCTTCTTAAACTGGTATTTTTAAAGTAATGAAAAATCTGTTAAAAAAGATAATCCCTAAATTTATCTTTAGTTGGTATCACTTTGGCTGGGGGTTTTTAGGGGCAATTATTTATCGCTTTCCTGCACAAAAACTGAAAGTGATTGGCGTTACCGGGACTAATGGCAAATCCACGGTAGTTTTTTTAATTAGCCGGATTTTGGAAGAGGCCGGTTATTCGGTAGCGGCTCTTTCTTCCATTCAATTTAAAATCAAAGCTCAAGTTTGGCCGAATAATTTGAAAATGACCATGCCCGGTCGTTTAAAATTGCAGAAATTTCTGCGACAATCCGTGCAAGCTGGCTGTCAATATGCGGTTTTAGAAGTAACTTCTGAAGGAATTAAACAATATCGTCATAAGTTTATTAGCTTTGATTCAGCGGTTTTAACTAATTTAACCCCTGAACACTTGGAAAGCCATGGGGGATTTGCTAATTACCAAAAAGCCAAGGCTAAGCTTTTCCAGTCCCTTAGGTCCAATGGCCAGATGATTATTAATTTAGATGACCCCTATAGTGATTATTTTTTACAATTTCCCGCCGCAGAAAAATGGGGATACAGTCTAGTTGACCAACCATTAGATAGGGTTCAACAATCAATCCAGGGCAAAAATTATCAGTTTAGCCAAAATGGAATCAGTTTTATAGTTGAAGGGACTAATTTTAATTTAAATCTTTTAGGCAGATTTAATATCTCTAATGCCTTAGCGGCTATCGCGGTTGGTTTAGCCGAAAAGATCTCTTTAAATAAAATCAAATTGGCCCTGGAACAAGTAAGGGGCCTGGCTGGTCGGTTGGAAATAGTTATTAAGGAGCCATTTACTGTTATAGTTGATTATGCTCATACGCCGGATGCTTTAGAAAAAGTTTATCAAACCATCAGAGAAGTTTTTAAGGGTCGGCTGATTGGCGTCTTGGGAGCAACTGGCGGTGGCCGGGACAGATGGAAGCGGCCGGCCTTGGGTAAAATCGCCGAACAATATCTTGATAAGATTATTATTACCAATGAAGATCCCTATGATGAAAATCCCCAGACAATTATTGATGAGGTGGCAGCTGGCTTAAAGCAAAAACAGCCAGAGAGAATTCTTGACCGGCGCCAAGCTATTCAAGGGGCTTTAAAATTAGCTCAAAAAAGCGATGTTGTTATTATTACGGGCAAGGGTTGCGAACCTTGGATGTGTGTGACTAGAGGTAAGAAAATACCTTGGGATGACCGACAAGTGGTTAGAGAAGCTTATAAGGGACTGTCCATTAATCTTTAAAGCTATGGAAAAACTTTTCTTTTATCTGTTGATTTTTTGCTTGCCTTTTCAGACCCGGAAAATACTTTATCAATGGGGAGGTGATTTTAGTGAATGGTCCAGTGTTTATCTTTATTTGACTGACTTGTTGATTTTATCGATTTTTCTGTTTTGGTTTTGGCGAAAAAGAAAAGATAGATTTTTTAAAAAAGGATTAGCCATTGGAAGATTTCAAGAGATAATGAAAAGCCCCAATTTTTGGCTGGTCATTTTTTTAATTATCAGTTTAATTTCATTAGTCCAAGCTAAGAATATTCAGCTTGGTTTTTATCATTGGTTTAAACTACTGGAATTAGCCGGTTTATTTTTTTATTTAAAATATAATTTCAGGCAATTATTCAATTTTGAGCGAGTAGCCCAAATTTTAATGGCCAGTGGTTTGGTTCAATCTTTTATCGCTTTTGGTCAATATACCAGTCAAAAAAGCCTGGGTTTAAGATATTTACTTGAGAGTCCCTTAAGTCCAGAAACAGCCGGCGTGGCTAAAATTGTTATTGAAGGGATAAAGATGATTCGGCCTTACGGCAGCTTGCCTCATCCTAATCTTTTAGCGGCTTTTTTTATCTTAAGTATTTTTTGTTTTTATTTTCTTTGGCTGAATAAAAAACATTCCTTTATTAAAAACTGTTTTTTGTTGACTGTTTTTTGTTTATTGTTGTTTGCTCTCGGGCTGACTTTTTCCCGCCTGATTATTTTTACTTTTCTATTGGCTAGTTTGATTTATTTTATTTTTCTTTTTTGGCGGGTTATCCAGATGCCGGATAAAGAATTATTCAAAAGAATTGTATCAGTTTTTTTATTGTTCATTGTTTTCTGTTGTCTGTTCACTGTTCTAGCCTGGCCGGAAATTTCTTCTCGCTGGTCAATTTCTTTGACTGAGCAATCAGTCAGTTTGCGCACTTTCTACAATCAAACAGCTTTTTCTATAATCAAGGAACATCCTTGGCTGGGCATAGGTTTGGGTAATTTTGTCTGGGAAATTAGAGAGATACTTCACCTTTTATCTGCTTGGCTTCATCAGCCAGTTCATAATATTTATCTGCTTATTGCCAGCGAAACAGGTCTAATCGGATTGGTTTTCTTTTTAATTTTTATTCTTAAAGCGTTATGGCCTGAACGAGGGCAGAGCCCGAGTCGAAGGCCTATGTTTAATTACTGTTTAGTATTTGTTATTTTTTCTTTTTTGTTTATTGCTCTCTTTGACCATTTTTTTTGGACCTTACAGCAGGGACAGATAATGTTTTGGTTGGTCTTGGGGATTACGGCAAGTTATAGAAATTTATCCATTGTTTGACCCTTGTTTTTAAGAGAGTATAATATAAAGGATATATTTACTTGCTCGTTGCGCAAATAAAAACAATTGTCCCTATAGCTTAATGGATAAAGCGTATCCCTCCGGAGGATGAGATCCCTGTTCGAATCAGGGGGGGTGTTTATTGAATAAATTACGGAGGGTTCGCCCGGTCATTCGACCGGGCGAACCATCGGATGACGGGGCGGCTCCTTCTGGGGGCACTGTTAATTATGAGATTTATTGCTGATCTGCATATCCATTCCAAATATTCCCGGGCGACCTCGCGGGATATGGATGTGGAAAATTTAAATAAATGGGCTAAAATCAAGGGAATTAAAGTTTTAGGAACTGGTGATTTTACTCATCCGCTTTGGATAAAAGAACTTAAACAAAAGCTTGAGCCAGCTGAACCAGGACTTTTTAAGATAAAAAAGAAAAGTCGCGCTTCTTTAGTTAATAATGATTGGTTGCCCAATAATCATCAAGACGAAGGAGGACGTTTTTTATTAAGCAGCGAAATCAGTTGTATTTATTCAAAAAACAACCGGACGCGGAAAATCCACATTGTTGTTTTAGCGCCTGACTTTTCAACGGTAGAGAAAATTAATACCCGTTTGGGCTGGATTGGCAATCTTAAATCTGACGGTCGGCCTATTTTAGGCCTTGATGCCAAAGAACTGGCTAAAATTGTTTTAAATACTTCTCAAGATTGTTTTATTATTCCGGCTCATATCTATACTCCCTGGTTTAGTTTATTCGGAGCTAATTCAGGATTTGACTCTTTGGAAGAATGTTTTGAAGAATATTCAAAATATATTCATGCCGGAGAAACAGGACTTTCCAGCGATCCTCCGATGAGCTGGCTAAATTCATCTTTAGACAAAATTACTTTAGTCAGCAATTCCGATGCCCACAGTCCCAGCAAAATCGGCCGGGAAGCTAATGTCTTTGATACTGATTTGAGTTACGCTGGGGTTGTCGAGGCAATTAAAAATAGAGACCCTCAAAAGTTTTTAGAAACAATTGAATTCTTTCCTGAAGAGGGTAGGTATCATTATGACGGACATCGTAATTGCCAGGTTTGTCTCACTCCTCAAGAGTCAAAAAAAATAAAGAATATCTGCCCTCAATGCCAGCGGCCTTTGACTATCGGCGTGCTTCATAGGGTTAATGATTTGGCTGATAGAAAAGAAGGAGAGAACCCAGTCCAAGTTATTCCTTTTAGAAAGACAATTCCTTTAGAAGAAATTATTGCTGAAGCCAAAGGAATGGGGGTGGCTAGTAAAGCGGTTAGGGAGGAATATAAAAATTTGATTAAGCGCCTTGGTTCAGAATTCAAAATACTTTTAGAAATAAGTCCAGAACAAATAGAGCGGGCCAGTTCCGCTGAAATTGCCGAAGGAGTCAATCGGGTTCGCCAGGGGAAGGTCAACATTGAACCGGGTTATGATGGTGAATATGGTCGGATTAAAATTTTTAAAGACGAAGAAAGAGGTAATTTTTCCAAACAAGCCAGTTTGTTTTGAAAAAAATGCACAATTTCCTCTGACTTTATTTTATTTATTTCCATTTTATCCCCTTCATTACATATACTTGACAGTCATTAGTCAATTTGTTAATCTGCGGGGAAAGAAGCTCCTTAAAAAAAAGAAATCGGCAAGAAGGAGGAAGAAATGAATGAACATGAATACCAATGCCCTGGCTGTAAGGGAAAAGATATTTCTTTTTTAAGGATAGAAAATGTAGGCATGCCTACAGAAGAGGCTATTTTCTTCTGTAATTTATGCAAAAAGAGATTCAGGATTAACGGCTTGAGAGCAGAATATTTACCCAATCTAGTGGCTATTTTGAAACAAGGATATCCTTTAAAGGGAATGGCTAAACCGCCGTAATTTTAACTTAGGGTCTGTTGGATTGAATAAAAACCAATTTCCACAGGCCTTTTTTATTTTCCTTTGATTGGTATAATGAGAGAAATGCCCAAGTTCTATATAGAACAAGCGGTTTTTCTTATACTCGTTGGGAAAAATGCTTAAACTCTTTATTCTCTTCTTAATTAAAATTTATCAGAAAACTATTTCGCCGGACCATGGCTGGTTGCCAATTTTGCGACTTTTAGGACAATGCCGTCATTATCCAACTTGTTCTCAATACACCTATCAAGCTATAGAAGAAAAAGGTGTCTTTAAGGGTCTTTGGCTGGGAATAAAGAGAATAGCTACTTGTCATCCTTGGTCAAAGGATTTATTATAGGATTATGAAACTGATTAATAAAGTGATTAAAATTTTAATTCTTTCTGATGTGGCTTTGGTTAGCGGGTTTGGTTTTATTAGTCCTATCTTTGCTATTTTTTTAACCGAACGGATTCAAGGCGGCAATGTGGAGGTAGTTGGTTATGCCGCAGCTATTTATTGGATTGTCATGTCTTTAGTGGTTATTCCCTTTGGTCGGTATTTAGATAAAAATCACGGAGAAAAAGATGACCTTTTTTTTATTATTATTGGCAATATTTTAGCTGCTTCAGTGGTCTTTGCCTATATTTTTTCTCGTTTGCCCTGGCATATTTATTTTCTACAAGTGTTTTACGCTATTGGTATGGGTATGAATGTATCCGCTTATGCGGCTGTCTTTACTCGGCATATTGACAAAGGTAAAGAAGCATCCAATTGGAGTATCAGGGCTGCTTTAATTGGCGTTGGCGCAGGAATGGCCGGGGCCTTAGGAGGGATAATTGCACATCGATTTGGTTTTAATGTTCTTTTTATTCTGGCAATAATCTTTATTTTGTTCAGCGCCTTTCTGCCATTTTTTATTTATAAACAGATATATCCTAAAGATAAAAAAACAATCAGAACACTGCCAGGCAAAGGTATTCGTCCGCCTTATCCCAAAGAATGACCGAAGGACTGTATCTCAGGGACTGTCCCTAAGATACAGTCCCTTAAAAGAATGAAAAATTTAGAGTTAGCTCAAATTTTTGGCCAGATGGCTGATTTATTAGAGATGAAAGAGGAAGATACTTTTTTTGAATCCCGAGCTTACCGTAAGGCAGCTCGGGTTTTAGAATCTTTGGAAAAAGATGTGGGCGGGATTTATCAAGAGGGTGGGTTAGGGGCCTTACAAAAGATTCCTGGGATTGGCCGGGGCCTTGCCTCAAAAATAGAAGAATTTATTAAAATCGGCCAAATAAAGGCCTATCAAAGACTTAAAAAAGAATCTCCGGTTGACCTTGATTCATTGACATCAGTTGAAAGTTTAGGACCAAGAAAGATAAAAATTCTTTACAAAAAGTTAAAGATTAGAAATTTAAATGATTTAGAAAAAGCTGCCCAGGCAGGCAAGATAAAAAAATTGGCTGGTTTTGGCGAAAAAAGTGAAAAGAATATTTTACAAAGCATTGCTTTTGTCAAAACGGGGAAAGGCCGTTTTTTACTTGGCTTGATTTTACCAATAGTCAGACAAATTATTGGCCGTCTGGATAAATTGCCTCAAGTAGAAAAAGTTAGCGTGGCTGGTTCAATCAGGCGCATGAAAGAAACAATTGGTGATATTGATGTTTTAGTTACTTCTCCAAAACCGGAAAAAGTAATGAATTTTTTTGTCCAGATGCCTGAGATAGTTAAGGTTTGGGCCAAGGGGTCAACTAAATCATCTGTTCGTTTTAAAGGCGGTTTTGATGGCGACTTGCGGGTAATTAAAAAACAAAGTTTTGGAGCGGCTCTCCAGTATTTTACAGGCAGCAAAGACCATAATATTTTAACTCGGCGGCTGGCTCAACAAAAAGGATTAAAATTAAATGAATATGGTGTTTGGCGAGGTAAAAAAAGAGTAACTGGTCAAACAGAAAAAAAAGTTTATCAATCAATTGGCTTGCCCTATGTTGAACCGGAATTAAGAAACAATACGGGAGAAATTGAGGCAGCCCTGGCTGGTCAATTGCCTAAAATAATTGGCTATGACGAGATTAAAGGTGACTGTCATTGTCATACTGACTGGAGCGATGGAATGCAGAGCATAGAAGAAATGGCCAAGGCCGCTAAGAAAATAGGTTATCAATATTTAGTTATTACTGACCATACCAAGGACTTAAAAGTGGCTAATGGTTTAGATGAAAAAAAACTTTTGCGTCAAATGGAAGAAATAGATAAAATTAACAGTCGCTTAAGGGGAATCAAGATTCTTAAGGGATGTGAAGCTAATATTAGAACTAACGGCGCAATAGATATTAGAGATGAAGTTTTGTCTAAATTGGATATCGTGGTGGCCGCGATTCATTCTAAATACAAAATGCCTAAGAAAGAAATGACTCAACGGATTATTCGAGCCATGGAAAATCCTAATGTAGATATTATTGGTCATCCCACTGGCCGCAGAATTTTTCAAAGAGAGGCCTATCAATTGGATTTTGAACAAATCTTCAAAGCTGCTAAAAGAACCAAGACAGCTCTGGAGATTAATGCTCAACCAGAACGTTTGGACTTAAGGGATGTTGATATTAGAAAAGCTATTAAAGCAGAAGTTGAGTTAGTTATCAGTAGCGATGCTCATTCTCAAGTAGGTTTATCTTTAATAGAATTAGGCATTGCCCAAGCCCGCCGTGGCTGGGCCGCCAAAAAGAACATTTTAAACAGTCAATCGTTAAAGGATTTTTTGGAAAGTTTTTAGTTTTTAGTCTTAAAATCTCTAAAAATAAAGGAGGGGATGGTGAACTACAAGAAAAAATTAATCAAGGGTATAAACGAATCCCAGGCGAGTATTGACTTGCTGATTCAAATGCTTAATCAGGCGCGACAGAAATTGACAGAAACCAGAATTAAGGTAGATAATGACCAACTTAGTCCAAAAGAACTTTTCCAGATCTTAGATGAACTAATTGTCTCTCTTTTGTCTTCGTCCAGAGCAGAACAAGAAATTCCAGGCATTATCAAAGATTTACATGACTTGCAAGACAAGGTAATTGTCAAATAGATGCCTTAATCGTTTTTCTTAAAAGCCGCATTGTGTTAAACTAATTAACGTAGAGCGGCTTTTCTTTTTCTATGAATGTAACTTGCAAACTCACTATAATGGATTCGACAAAACTCACCATAAAAATTATTGGAAAGTGGTCATTAGTAGTCCTCTGGGCTGGTTTAATTTTTTTTCTTTCTCATCAGCCAGATTTAAGCTCTGGTCTGCCTAAAATATGGGATTTTGTTTTGGCCAAATCAGCTCATTTTTTAGAATATGCTATTTTGACTCTTCTTTTAATTCAAGCCCTCCGGGGACACCAATTAACTAAAAAGAAGATTTTAATTTTAGCCGTTATTTTAGCTATGGGCTATGCTTTGGCCGATGAATATCATCAGAGTTTTATTTTAGGGAGGAATGCTTCTTTAAGAGATGTCCTTATTGATGGTTCAGGAGTTTTACTGGTTGCTGGCCCAGCGCTTTTTTTAAAAAGGCGCCAGTCTTGGCTAGCTAAAAGAAAAATGATAAAATAACAATAAACATGTTTGAATTTTTTAAAAAACCAACCCTTGGCTTGGATTTAAGTGATCTGACTCTTAAAATAGTCCAGCTAAAGAGAAAAAAACAAGGACTATCTCTAGTTGATTTTGTTAAAGAAGATATTCCGGCTGGTTTTATTAAAGGGGGAGAAATCAAGAATGAGAAAGAATTAACCGCTATTTTAAAAGAAGCTTTAAAAAAAATTAAAGGAGAGTTTTATCAAAAAAAACAAGTTATCTGCAATTTACCCGAAGAGAAAGTTTTTACCCGAGTTATTCAATTACCTTTAATGAAAGAAGAAGAACTCAACCAAGCAGTTAAGTGGGAGACCGAGGCGCATATCCCTTTAAGTGTTGACGAAGTTTATTTAGATTGGCAGATTATCGAGCGGCCTAATAATCATTTTGACCATTATAATATCCAAATTGCCGCCGCTCCTCGCTTTTTAGTTGATAGTTATTTGAGTTTTTTGAAAAAAGCTGGTCTAGAACCAATTGCCTTAGAGCCGGAATCGGTGGCGGTTGTCCGTAGTTTAATCAACCCCAATGATTTTACGCCAACAATTATTGTTGATTTAGGAGCCAGCGGAACTAACTTTGTAATTTTTTCTGCTTCCGCTATTTGCTTTACTTCTCATATTGCCGTTTCCGGTCAGCTCTTTAATCGGGCTATTATGGAAAATTTAGCCGTTGACGAAAAACAGGCTAATCAATCAAAAATCAAAATCGGTTTAGATAAAAAAGAAGAAAAGGTTTATCAGGCCTTAGAACCTTTGGCTAATAACTTAGCTAAACAACTTAAGGATTATATTACTTTTTATCATGGCCAGGCCGCCCATATTTTTGGACCTGACGGCGTTATTAGGCAAGTTTTGCTTTGCGGCGGTGATTCTCTTTTACTTAATTTACCTTCTTACCTTGAGGAAAAATTGGATTTGCCAGTTGAACTGGGCAATCCGCTGATTAATATTTTTCCTCCAGATAAAGAAAAATCTCTGGTCCAGCCATCCCTTTTACCTAAAAAAGAGACCTTAACTTATACGACTGCCTTAGGTTTGGCTTTAAGAGAAGTAAGATAAAATGTTGAAATTAAATCTTTTGCCTTTCCAAGACAAAAAAAATTTAGAATCAGCTGAGCTTAGTCGTCTCATAGCTTCTTTAGCTGTTTGTTTTTTATTTTTTTTAATTATTTTTATCTTACTTTTAGTCAGCACTTATTTCTCTTTATCTATTCTTTCAGAAGAACAAAAAAAATTAATAGAAATTAGACAAAGCGATCCTAAAACACAAGAAATATTGGAAATCGAAGAAAAAATTAAACAGACTAATCAACTCATCAAACAAGTTTATTTGAAACAGGAAGAAATGATTCTTTGGACACCGCTTTTGGAAAAAATGACTAAAATTGTTCCTTCGGGGATTTATTTAACTAACTTTTTTTATCAAACAACTGACAATCAAATTACTTTAAATGGGTGGGCTGACCAGCGGGAAAATCTGCTTTATTTCCAAGAATCATTAGAAAAGAATTCTTTTTTTAAAGAAGTTGAAGCACCCTTATCTAATTTAATTAAGCAAAGCGATATAGATTTTAGTTTTACCCTTAAACTAGTTATTCAGCCATGAATCTTTCTCTTCAAAAAAAAATCATTCTGTTTACCTGTTTGGGTTTAATCAGCTTATTTCTTTTGGGTTGGTTGGGAATTTTCCCTTTGTTAGATAAAATCAAAGCTCTCTCTCAAGAGTATTTATCAAATCAAGAAATCTTGATTAAGTTAAACCAACGGGAATCTTTGGCCAAGGAGTTGCAGAGGAACTATCAAGAGAGAGAAGTTGATTTGAAAGAAATAGCCAGGGTTTTTCTTGGGTCTGAAGAGACCGTTGGTTTTATCTCTAATCTGGAAACGATCGCTCAACAAACCAATAATTTTTTTAAAATTAAAGCAATTAGTCCTTATACTCCCTTAACCGATAAAGAAAGGCCCTTTCTTGATGTTCAGATTTATCTTTGGGGTGATTTTTCCAGCTTACTTATTTTTTTGGCTAATTTGGAAGATAATCCTTATCCGCCTTACCGTTTAGTAGAAATAGAGAATTTATCCATTAAAAGATTAGCCGCCAAGGATTTAGTTAGATTTGATTTTCCCTTAGAAGAAGGTGATTTAGAAACTATTTTAAGTATTAAAATTTATACCCAATAATACAATAGAGTTAGACTTTCTCGAGGGTCTGACTCTCATGAAGATGATTAAGAAAATATCCCTGACCGCAGTATATAATTTTTTAAAGAAACATTACCTGGTAATTTTAGGAATAATTTTTGGTTTGTTAATTTGTCTTAATCTTTTGATTTATTATCAATACGTTTATTTAACTATAAAAACTCAGCCAGAGCCAACTATTGAAAGAGTTGTTATTAACCAGGAAACCTTGGAAAAAGTATTAAACAATTTGGATATCCGGCTAAATAATTTAGTCCGAGTCAGGCTAACTAATTACTCTGACCCCTTTAGGTAATATATGTTTTGACTTTTTGGATGTTTTTCGTTATAGTATTATAATTGAGCGCCTGTAGCTCAGCGGATAGAGCAACTCTCTTCTAAAGAGTAGGTCGTAGGTCCGACTCCTACCAGGCGCGCTAAATATTTATCTAAATCTTTGATTTAGTAATAGATATTAGTCCTGTCGGATGATGGGACCAGATGGTAACCATAGTTCAACGGTTAGAACTCCAGGTTGTGGTCCTGGCAATGAGAGTTCGATTCTCTCTGGTTACCCAAGAAAAATACCGCTGATTTTAGCGGTATTTTTGTTTAAAAATATTAACACAGGCAGGCGTATATAGCATACTTATTTTAAATCTTGGAATAAAAGTAGGCAAATAAATATTTTTTCCATTTAGGGTTATTGATACAGATAACCGAGTCAATGGGTTATTTAGTTTGACATTTAAAAAATAATCTGCTATTTTAATTAAGTGGGTTATTTTTTTTATGCCGACCATTCATCAATTAGTTAAAAAACCGAGAAAAATTACGAGGAAAAAACCAAAGGCGCCGGCTCTTTGGCGAAATTTTAATTTGCTTAAGAACAAACCGAAAAAGTCTCCTTCACCTTTTAAACGAGGCGTTTGTCTAAGTGTCAAAACAATTACTCCCAAGAAACCAAATTCCGCCTTGCGTAAAGTAGCTCGGGTCAGATTAACTAATGGCATGGAAGTAACTGCCTACATTCCCGGCATTGGTCATAATCTTCAGGAGCATTCAGTAGTTCTACTGCGGGGTGGTCGGGTTAAGGACTTACCCGGGGTGCGTTACCATATTGTCAGGGGTGTTTTAGATAGCGAGGGGGTAGAAAATCGTAAACAAAAAAGAAGCCGCTATGGAACTAAGAAGCCGGGCCAGGAAAAGAAAATAGCCAGCGAAGCTGCTGAAGCAGAAGCTGCTCCGGTTGGCTCGGAAGAAATTCCCGCCAAAGGCGGATCCGCCTCAGGCGGAAAAGAGGAGACTAAACCAGCTGAGAGTAAATAAAATAAATTTTATGCGTAGAAAGAAAAAATTTAAAAGAATAATTGATCCTGACCCTCGGTATAATAATACTTTAGTGGCTCAATTTATTAATTATCTGATGAAAGACGGTAAAAAATCGGTTGCCCAAAAAGTGTTTTATGGCGCTTTTGAAATATTAGAGAAAACAACTGGATCCGCCTCTGATGGAAAAGACAAAGACCCTTTGGAAATATTTGACCAGGCGATTAAAAATGCTTCTCCTTTAGTTGAGGTGAGGTCGCGTCGAATTGGCGGAGCTCATTATCAGGTGCCTCGGGAAGTGCGCGGCGAGAGACGACTTACCTTAGCTATACGCTGGTTGATTCAGGCGGCGCGGGCTAAAAAAGGCAAACCTATGGCTCAAAAACTGGCTGCTGAATTGCTGGACGCTTCCAAAAATACCGGGACAGCGGTTAAGAAAAAACAGGACATCCATCGGATGGCCGAAGCTAATAAGGCCTTTGCTCATTTTGCCTGGTAGTTGATTTATGCCCAGACAATATCCAATTAAAAAAACAAGAGACATCGGCATCATTGCTCATATTGATGCAGGTAAGACCACCGTTACGGAACGGGTGCTTTTTTATACTGGTATTTCTCATAAAATTGGCGAGGTTCATGAAGGTGAGGCAATCATGGACTGGATGGAACAAGAAAAAGAGAGAGGCATTACTATTACGGCGGCGGCGACCACTTGTTTTTGGACAGCTCGAGGATATTTATCTAAGGAAAGCGGACCAGGAGAGTACCTTATTAACATCATTGATACGCCCGGTCATATTGATTTTACGGTTGAAGTGCAGCGTTCCTTAAGAGTGCTTGACGGAGCCGTAGTTGTTTTTGATGGAGTAGCCGGTGTGGAACCACAGTCGGAAACGGTCTGGCGTCAGGCGGATAAATTTAAAGTGCCGCGTCTTTGTTTTATTAACAAATTAGACAGAACCGGGGCTGATTTTAAAAAGAGTTTAAATTCAATTTGGCAGCGATTAACTCCTCAAGCGGTCGTTCTGCAAATCCCCATTGGCTTAGAAGAAAAACATCAGGGAATAATTGATTTAGTTAAGATGAAGGCCTATAAGTTTATTGGCGATCACGGTGAGCAAGTTGTTGAAGAGGAAATTCCTCAAGAAATGAAAGAGGAGAGTAAGGATTATCAAAATAAGATGCTGGAAAAAATTGTTGAACAAGATGACCAATTGACTGAAAAATATTTAGATGGCCAAGAAATAAAAGAAGAAGATTTGAAGCGGGTTTTGCGTCAAGCAACTATTAATTATAAATTAGTGCCGGTTTTTTGCGGTTCGGCTTTAAAAAATAAGGGAATCCAACTTTTATTAGATGGTATTATTGATTACTTGCCTGCTCCAGTTGACTTGCCGTCAGTTGAGGGTTTTGACTTTAAAGATGAAACAAAGAAATTGACCAGAGAGAGCAAAGATGAGGCGTCTTTGGCGGCTTTGGTTTTTAAAATAGCTACCGACCCTTTTGTTGGTCAATTAGCCTATTTAAGAATTTATTCTGGTATCTTGACGAGTGGTTCTTATGTGCTAAACTCTAACACGGGTAAACAAGAAAGAATCGGTCGCCTTTTGAGAATGCATGCGGCTCAACGCGAAGAAGTAAAAGAATTTTATGCCGGAGACATCGGAGCAGCTATTGGCCTTAAGGAAACGACTACTGGCGATACCTTAGCTGATCCTAATCAGCCGATACTTTTAGAAAAAATTACTTTTCCCGTACCAGTTATTTCTATTGCTATTGAGCCAAAGACAAAAGCTGACCAGGAAAAAATGGGTCTGGCCCTAAAACGGCTAGCCGATGAAGATCCAACTTTCCAGATTAAAGGTGATACCGAGACCGGTCAAACGATTATTTCCGGCATGGGCGAATTACATCTGGAAGTTATTGTTGACCGAATGCTGAGGGAATTTAAAGTAGGGGCCAATATTGGTCAGCCCCAAGTAGCTTACAAGGAAACAATTAAAGAGATGGCGGAAGCCGAAGGAAAATACATTCGTCAGACTGGCGGTCATGGCCAATATGGTCATGTTTGGTTGAAAGTTGAACCGCAAGAACGAGGTCAGGGCTTTGAATTTATTAATACGATTAAAGGAGGTGTCATTCCCCAGGAATTTATTCCGGCTGTGGGAAAGGGAGTTAAAGAAGCGATGGATAAAGGTGTCTTAGCCGGTTATCCTTTAGTTGACCTGAAAGTCACCCTTTACGATGGTTCTTATCATGATGTAGATTCTTCGGAAGCCGCTTTTAAAATTGCTGGTTCAATCGCTTTGCAGGGAGCAGTTAAACAGGCTGATTTGATTTTATTAGAGCCAGTTATGAAATTAGAGGTGGTTACTCCGGAGCAGTTTATGGGAGATGTTATCGGTGACATTAGTGCTAAACGAGGTAAGATTGCCAAAATGGAAGACAGAGGAGAAGAGGCCAGTCGGGTTAAAGTAATTGATGCCCAGGTGCCTTTGGCTAGTATGTTTGGCTATGCTACTCAATTAAGGTCAATGACTCAAGGCCGAGCCACTTTCACCATGGAATTTGACTATTATGCTGAAGTGCCCAAGAATGTGCTTGAAGAGATAATTGGTTCAGACCAAAAATCCAAGTCGTAAGACACCGGATTTTTGGTGACTGAAGCATTACCCAGCCCTCTATGTCTTAGATTAAAACATAGAGCCAAAAAGTAATTTACATATTTATAGTAATCTGTTATTATTTAAATTACAGCTTAGAGGGCTGGGTGCTCGATTTTCTAACAACTCGATGTCGCAAGCAAGCTTGCTTGTCTCGTTGAGAAAATTAGCATGTGGGAAAGAATTAAAAAAATATTGCAAAAAGAAGGCGGTAAGTGTATTATAGTAGAAAAGAACCGGCCGACCTATTTAGTTATGAGGCTGGAAGATTATGAAAAGGCAGGTTCTGGTCGGTCATCTTCAGAGATAGAGAAAGTTAATCGGGATATTGATGAATGGAAAGCCGAAGAAAAAGAAGAGACCGAAGGGGTTGAACCGGATAATCAAGAAGTTACTGATAATCAGGAAGTCAAAGTAGAAGATTTACCGTTTTAAATCAATGAACAATGAACAATATTGTTCGTTGAGGTATTGACTATTTGGAGGATGTTTTGTAAACTTTATATAAAGTTGTTAAAAACTAAATTTAATATATGTGAATAGAGAATTTTGAATAGCGACTTTTTATTGTTCGCTGTTCATTGTTCATTATTTGCTGTTAATATGGCTGAGAAATTTGAAAGAACAAAGCCACACCTTAATATCGGAACCATTGGTCACGTTGACCATGGTAAAACCACTTTAACCGCGGCTATTTTAAAATGTTTAAAAGCGGCTGGTTTTAAGTCCCAAGATAAAGGGGTTAATGATATTGACAATGCTCCGGAAGAAAAAGCGCGTGGCTTGACCATTGCCGTAGCTCACGTTGAATACGAGACAGAGAAACGGCATTATGCTCACATTGATTGTCCCGGTCACGCTGATTACATTAAAAATATGATTACCGGAGCGGCTCAAATGGACGGAGCTATTTTAGTCGTTTCAGCGCCTGATGGACCAATGCCGCAAACCCGAGAACACATTCTTTTAGCTCGTCAGGTTGGTTTGCCTGCCTTAGTTGTCTTTTTGAATAAAACAGACCAGACCGATGATTCAGAGTTGGTTGATTTAGTTGAACAGGAAATTAGAGAGCTTTTGAGTAAGTATGAATTTGAAGGAGATAAAATTCCGATTATTCGAGGTTCGGCTCTTCAGGCCTTGGAATGCGGCTGCGGTAAAGAAGATTGTCCAAAATGTGGGCCGATTAGGGAATTAATGAAGTCAATTGATGAAAATATTCCCGAACCGACTCGTGAAGTGGATAAGCCATTCTTAATGCCTATTGAGGATATTTTTTCTATTGAAGGGCGAGGCACGGTGGCTACTGGTCGAATTGAAAGAGGAATAGTCAAACTCAATGAAGAAGTGGAAGTAATTGGCTTGCACGATACTCAAAAAACAGTCATTACCGGTATTGAAATGTTTAATAAATCGCTTGATGAAGGAAGAGCCGGCGATAATGCTGGTATTTTATTGCGAGGAGTCAAAAGAGAGAATCTTGAAAGAGGTCAAGTTTTAGCTAAGCCGGGCAGTGTTACCCCTCATCAGGAGTTTGAGGGAGAAGTCTATATCCTATCTAAAGAGGAAGGTGGTCGCCATACCCCTTTCTTTAGTGGATATAAGCCTCAATTTTATATCAGGACAACTGATGTAACTGGCGAGGTAACTTTACCTGAAGGGACCGAGATGGTTATGCCGGGCGACACGGTCAATTTAAAGATTAAGCTAATGTCACCAGTTGCCTTAGAAATAAAACAGCGATTTGCCCTTCGAGAAGGCGGTAAGACAGTAGGCGCTGGAGTAGTGACTAAAATATCTAAGTAAACATTTTATCCAAATACCTGCCCGGTGGCAGGTATTTGGATAAAAAAATAGTCATCCTGAACGACTAAATGGAGTGAAGGATTCTATTCATAATGACAATTAGAAATTTTCATTTTTAATTTTTAACGATGGCACCTAAAAAAGAGGAAGAAGTTAAGCAGCGAATTCGCATTAAAATACAGGCCTACGATCATAAGCTAATTGACCAGTCAATCAAGCAGATTGTTGAAATAGTGGAACGTTATGGAGCAGAGATTCGCGGGCCAGTTCCCTTGCCGACCCAAATTCATAAGTATACGGTTAATCGTTCTACTTTTGTTCATAAGGATTCCCGGGAACAATATGAAATGCGAGTTCATAAACGGCTGATTGATATTATTAATCCCACGGCCAAAGTGATTGATGCCTTAATGGGGTTAAATTTACCAGCTGGTGTTGACATTGAAATAAAAATGTAATCTCTATGAATATGTTTTTCTTACAAGTTGATAAGTTTTAATTATAAGGCAGCTATCCGTCGATTAAATACCGGGTTTAGTGCCCGGTATTTTATTAGCCATTGTCTTAATTCTATGAAATTTATTTTGGGTAAAAAATTAGGTATGTCACAGCTCTTTGATGAAAAAAGTCAGGTTGTTCCAGTTACCTTAATTGAAGCAGGGCCCTGTTCGGTTGTTCAACTAAAGAATAAAGAAAAAGATGGCTATTCAGCCGTGCAAATTGGTTTTGAAGAGATTAAGGATAAGAAAGTTAAAAAGCCGCAAAAGGGTCATTTTAAAAAAGCTGGTTTTAAAAAAGGATTTCGTTATTTAAGAGAATTTCCTAATGGTCATTTAAAAATTGGCGAACAAATTGATGTTTCTATATTCAATCAAGGGGAGATAGTCAAAGTAGCGGGAACTTCTAAAGGAAAAGGATTTCAGGGAGTAGTTAAAAGACATGGTTTTTCTGGTTTTCCTGCTTCGCATGGTACTAAGCATGGTTTACGGGCGCCTGGTTCAATCGGTTCCTCTTTTCCTGAACGGGTCTGGAAAGGCAAGAAAATGGCTGGTCGGATGGGTAACGAGAGAATAACTACTTCAGGATTAAAAATAGTTCAAATTGATAAGGAAAATAATCTATTAGCGGTCAAAGGAGCCATCCCTGGCAAAAAAGGAACTCTTTTGGAGATAGTCGCGACTAAAGAAATTGAAGCAGTTAAGGAAGAAAGGCAGGAAAAACTGGTAGCTGATTTGAAGCAAAGAGAGGCCAAGGCAGGAGAGAAATCCGCCAAAGGTGAATTTCCATTAAAGACGGACGCGCCTATGGAGCGTGCCTCTGGAGAAAAAAGCAGCCGAAAGCAAGAGCCAGCCAAAGAAGAAAAGAAAGAGAAAGAAGAGGAAAAGAAAGGAGAATCTAAGGATAATAAATAATAATGCCGGAAATAATTTACAATCAAGAAGGAAAAGAAGTTGGCCAAGCTAAGTTGCCGGCTGAGATTTTTGATGTGAAGATGAATAAGGATTTGGTTCATCAAGTAGTGGTTGCTCAAATGGCTAATGCTCGACAAGTGTTGGCTCATACCAAAGATAGAAGTGAAGTGCGAGGCGGCGGGGCTAAGCCCTGGCGGCAAAAAGGAACTGGTCGGGCCAGACATGGCTCTATTCGTTCACCAATTTGGCGGGGCGGCGGCGTGACTTTTGGACCAACCAAAGAAAGAGTTTTTGCCAAGAAAATTAATAAGAAAATGAAGCGCCAGGCGCTCTTAATAGTTTTATCTTCTAAGGCGAAAGACAAAGAAATGGTTTTGCTGGACAAATTAGAATTGACGCAAGCTAAAACCAAGCAAATAATGGAAGTATTTAATAATTTAAAAACAAAGATTAAAAAAGATTTAACTAAAGGAACTTTAATTGTTTTATCAGCTTGCCTTGATGAATCAAAGCGAGCCAGTGACCAAAAAATAATCAGAGCAGTTAAAAACATTCCTAAGATAAAAACAATTAGAGCTGATAGTTTGAATGTTTTAGATATTTTATCGTACAGGTACTTATTGATGCCTCAAGAGGCGATTGAAGTGATTAAGGAAACTTATCTTAAGTAAAAAATATGGCTTTATTAGATAGATTTAAAAAGAAAATAAAATCTGCCAAAGTCAGCCAAATCCGCCAAGAGCGGACTGACGTGGGCAGATCCGCTTCTAGTGAGAAAGAAAAAGTCCAGATAATAAAGAAACCCGAAAAAAAAGAAAATAAGAAGGCTGACCAGAATGAGAAATCCAAGAAAGAAAAGCTCCAAAAAGTCGTTGGCAAAAAAGTACCAGAGGCCTATCGGATTATTAAAGAGCCGCATATTACCGAAAAAGCTAATTTTTTAGCTAACCAAAATAAATACGTTTTTAAGGTCTTTCCCAAGGCCAATAAGGTTGAGATTAAAAAGGTTATTGAGACACTTTATGGCGTTAAGGTGGAAAAAGTTCATTTAATCCATTCAGCTCCCAAAAAAAGACGTTTGGGTCGCAGTGAAGGTTGGCGTCATGGGTTAAAAAAGGGTTTTAAAAAAGCGATTGTTACCTTAGCCAAAGGAGAAAAAATAGAGTTATTGCCGAAATAATTTAAATTATGAAAAGATATAAACCAACTACCCCGTCAAGGAGAAAAATGACTTCAGTAGATTTTTCTGTTTTGACTAAAAAGAAACCGGCAAAAAAACTGACCAAAAAATTAAGCAGGAGTTTTGGGCGTGGTTATGGGGGTCGGATTACAACTCGTCACAAAGGTGGTGGCCATAAAAGAAAATATCGTTTAATTGATTTTAAGCGATTTGATAAAAAGGGTGTTTCGGCTAAAGTGGCGGCTATTGAATATGACCCTAACCGAAGCTGCTTCATTGCTCTTTTAAATTATATTGATGGAGAAAAAAGATATGTTTTAGCGCCGAATGGGTTGAAAGTTGGCGAACAAATTATTTGTCAGGAGGAAACTCCTCTCAAAGTTGGTAATCGGATGAAAATAAAGAATATTCCAGTCGGGACCTCTGTCTATAATATTGAACTTTTCCCCAATAAAGGCGGTCAGCTAATTAGGTCGGCTGGCAGTAGCGCTCAGGTGATGGCTCGGGAAGGCGGCTACGTTCATCTTAAATTAGCTTCTGGAGAAATCAGAATGATTAAAGAAGATTGTTTGGCCAGTTTAGGTCAATTAAGTAATTTAGAACAGAACGCGGTGGTTATTGGTAAGGCGGGTCGCAGCCGTTGGCTGGGACGCCGGCCAACTGTCCGTGGTTCAGCTATGAATCCTTGCGACCATCCTCACGGTGGCGGAGAAAACCGGCAGTCAATTGGTCTAAGAAAAGGACCCAAGACACCTTGGGGCAAATTAGCTTACGGAGTCAAGACTCGTAAAAAGAAACCAAGTGATAAGCTTATTTTAAAAAGAAGAATTAAGAAAAGGAAATAAAAAATATGTCACGTTCACTTAAAAAAGGTCCCTATGTTGACGCCAAGCTATTAAAGAAAATAGCCAATTTAAAGTCGGGCGATAAAACAGTGATTAAAACCTGGGCCAGAAATTGCACTATTACTCCAGAAATGGTCGGTTTTACCTTCGGGGTTCATAATGGCAAAGAGCATCTGCCAGTTTTTATTTCTGAAGATATGGTTGGTCACAAGTTAGGCGAGTTTTCTTCCACCAGGAAATTTACCAGACATGGCGGCAAAATGCAGCGAGAACAGGAAATAACTGCTCGTCAAAAAGAGGCGACTAAAAAATAATTATGATTACGGCTAAATTAAGTCACTTAAGAATTTCATCTCGCAAAATCAGATTAGTTACTGATTTAATTAAGGGTTTGTCAGTAATTGAAGCGGAAAGACAATTAAAATTTTTGACCAAGAAAGCAGCTAAGCCCGTTTTAAAGCTGCTTAATTCGGCAGTGGCTAATGCTAAAAACAAAGCAAATTTAGTCAAAGAGAATCTTTACGTCAGTAATGTTATTGTTGAGAGTGGGCCAACTTTAAAAAGATGGCGACCACGAGCCATGGGTCGGACGACGCCGATAATGAAAAGAACCAGTCATATTACTTTAATTTTAAATGAAAAAGAAGCATCAGTTTCTCAAGAAGTTAAGGAAGTTGAGTCAAGAACAGCCAAAGAGGAAAAGCCATTAGTTGCCAAGTCTTTCTCCGCTAAAACTGTTGAAGGCAAAGAAGAAAAAAAAGAACCGGAATTATTAGAAGAGATTCAGAGAATAAAAGAAGTAAAGGGTCCGGTACCCAAACCAAAACCGGTCTTGCCGCCCCGGCCTTATCCAACTACTTCTCAATCCAAGAAAAAGTTTTTTAGCCGTCAGACTTTCGGTAATATCAAAAAATATTTTAGGAGAAAAAGTATCTAAAACAATTATGGGACAAAAAGTTCATCCATTATCTTTTCGAATAGGCCTAGGGGCTGATTGGAAGTCCTGCTGGTTTAGTAAGAGAAAGTATAAGGAATTTTTAGAGCAAGATGTTAAATTGCGGGAGTTTATTGTGAAAAAGGTAGATAAAGCAGGAATTAATTCAATTAAAATAGAACGCTCGGCTAATTCTATTAATATTATTATTCAAACAGCTCGGCCCGGATTAGTTATTGGTCGAGGCGGCAGTGGTGCTGAAGAGTTAAAACAGGAAATAAAAAAGATTCTTCAAAAATGCAAACCTGAATCAGCTAATCTCGAAGTTCGTTTAGAAATCGAAGAAATCAAACAAATTGGCTCGCAAGCAGCTATTGTCGCGGCTGATATGGTTAGTCAGATAGAAAGACGTTTTCCTTATCGCCGAGTAATGAAGCAGACCTTGAGTAAAGTTACGCAGAATAAGGAAGTTCAGGGAATAAAAGTTATGCTTAAAGGAAGATTGAACGGAGCAGAAATTGCCCGGAGAGAATGGCTAAAGAAGGGGAGAATTCCTTTACAGACCTTGCGTTCTGATATTGACTATGCTCAAGCGACTGCTTACACTACTTATGGCACTATCGGCGTAAAAGTTTGGATTTATAAAGGAGAAGTTTTTTAAGGATTCTGTCTAAAATTTGGAGTAATAGCGAATAAATTTTAGTAACAGAACCTTAACCCCGCCCTCTATGCTTTAACTGCAAGGTATAAGGCTAAAAGCAAATTATACTTATTAATAACCTTCATTATTACTAGGTTATAGCTTAGAGGGCGGGGTACTCAATTTTCTAACAACTCGGCGGGCGGTCGCCTTAAGCGACTTTGCCTCGTTGAGAAAATTGGTATGTTATCTCCAAAAAAAGTTAAACATCGCAAATGGCAGAAAGGACGGGCCAGAGGAAAAAAGACAGCTCGGGGGAGCTATTTAGCTTTTGGTTCCTATGGTTTAAAGGCCTTGGATGGTTGCTGGCTGACTGCTCGACAGATTGAAGCAGCCCGCCGGGCCATGACCAGATATGTTCAACGAGGCGGCAAGATTTGGATTAGGATTTTTCCAGATAAACCAGTGACTAAAAAAGGAGTGGAAGTGCCTATGGGCGGTGGCAAGGGCAGCGTTGATCATTATGTCGTTCCCATAAAACCAGGCCGGATTATCTTTGAAATGGATGGTGTGCCTGAAGAAATGGCTAAAGAAGCCATGCGCCGGGCCAGCCATAAATTACCGATTAAAACAAAGTTCATTAGCAGATAAATATGAAAATAAAAGAATTGCGTCAGAAAACATCTAAAGAATTAAAAGAACTTTTAGAGCAAGACCGTCACAAACTCGGTCAGCTTAAATTTGACTTGGCTTCCAAAAAACTTAAAAATCACAGACAAATTAGAGAATTACATAAAGAGATTGCCAGAATTTTAACTATTTCAAGCAAAGAAGCTTATGACTAAAGAGGAAAAACCTGCCAAAGGCGTGTCCGCCTCTGGCGGAAAATCAAAAGGTCGACTACTTAAAGGTGTGGTCATTAGTGATAAGATGGATAAAACCATTGTTGTTTCTGTTTCCCGGTTAAAAAAACATCCGCGGTATAAAAAAAGATATCGGGTTAATAAAAAGTATAAAGCGCATGACGAGAAGAATGAATTTAAAATAGGTGACCGGGTAATTATTAGAGAATGTCGGCCCGTAAGTAAGGATAAAAAATGGACAGTGAAGGGCTTGGCCTAAAAATCCGTAGGATTTTTAGTTGCCAAACCTTTACCCCGCCCTCTGTGCTTTAACCGTAAGGCATAAGGTTAAAAGTAAATTATACTTATCAATAACCTTTATTATTGTTATTATGTTACAGCTTAGAGGGCGGGGTGACAATTTTGTAACGAAATTTATTTCGTTACACTCATAAATTTCGATAAAATAGTCATGATTCAAGCAGGAACAAGATTAAAAGTAGCTGATAATACAGGAGCTAAAATCATCCAGTGTTTTAAGGTTTTAGGCGGCAGCCGTCGCCGCTATGCCCAAATTGGCGATATTGTGGTTGCTTCAGTTAAAGAAGCTGAACCAAGAAAGACAGTTAAGAAAAAAGATGTTGTTCGGGCAGTCATTGTTCGCCAAAAGAAGACCTATCGTCGGGCTGACGGTTCCTATATCCGTTTTGATGACAATGCGGCAGTAATTATTGACGGCTTTAATCCTAAGGGTGGTCGCATTTTCGGACCAGTGCCCCGAGAATTAAAAGAAAAGGGGTTTGATAAGATAGTTTCGTTAGCTCCGGAGGTATTGTAATATGAAAATAAAAAAAGGAGATACAGTTTTAATCATTAGTGGCAAAGATAAAGGCAAAAAAGCTAAAGTCCTGGAAGCTTTTCCTCGTCAGGATAAAGTAATAGTAGAGGGAGCTAATATTGTTAAGAAACATCGTCGTCCTCGACAAGAAAAAGAAAAAGGTCAAATTATAGAAGTGCCAAAACCAATCGATGTTTCTAATGTTAAATTAGTTTGTCCTAAATGCGGTCAGCCAACCCGCCTTGGTTATCGATTGACTGAAAAAGGGAAGTATCGGATTTGTAAGAAGTGTAATCAAGAAATATAATTTTGGATAGTTATGTTATCATTAAAAGAAAAATATACAAAAGAAGTTATCCCGAAGATGAAAGAACGATTTGGCTATCGTAATAATTTGGCGGTGCCAAAAATTATTAAGGTAGTAGTTAATACTGGATTTAATCCGAATACTAAAGACGAGAAAATACGTCAGGAAATGGCTCATGATTTAGCTTTGATTACTGGCCAGAAAGCAAATCCTTGTCCAGCTAAAAAAGCCGAAGCGGCTTTTAAGACAAGAAAAGGGATGATTGTTGGTTTAATGATTACTTTGCGTGGCCAACGGATGTATGATTTCTTAGATAGATTAGTTCATATTGTTTTACCGCGCAGTCGCGATTTCTATGGTTTGCCTGAAAAGAACATTGACCAATCCGGTAATTTAAATATTGGCCTTAAAGAACAAATTATTTTTCCAGAAATTTCTGCGGAAAGTACTAAAAATATTTTTGGGTTAGAAATGGTCGTGGTCACTACGGCCAAGAATCATCAACAGGGAGTAGAATTATTTAAGTTATTGGGATTTCCCATCAAACATGGCTAAAAAATCAGTTATTGCCAGAGCTCAAAAAAAACCAAAATTTTCTACCCGTCTTGTTCGGCGTTGTTTTCGCTGTGGCCGCAAAAGAGCTTATTCGCGAAAATTTGGTTTGTGTCGTATATGTTTTAGAGAATTAGCCAGGAAAGGAGAAATCCCTGGCGTCAAAAAATCATCATGGTAGATCCAATCTCTGATATGTTAATTAGAATAAAAAATGCTCAAGCTGTCTCTCATCAGACAGTTAATGTTCCTTTTTCTAAAATAAAATTCAATTTAGCTAAGGTTTTAGAAAAGGAAGGATTAATTGAGGCAATAACTACTCGGGGAAGAAAAATAAAAAAGATTATAGAAATTAAATTAAAATACGAAGAAGGTCAGCCAGTCATCAAAGAGCTAAAGAGAATCAGTAAACCCGGTCAGAGAATCTATCTCAAAAAGAGCCAGGTCAAGTCAGTTAGGCAAGGATATGGTTTAGCAATTATTTCTACTTCTCAGGGGTTAATGACAAACAAGGAAGCTAAGAAAAAAGAGTTAGGCGGCGAAATTTTATGTGAAATTTGGTAAATTTATGTCAAATTTATGTCAAAAATCGGTAAACAATTAATTATCATTCCAGAAAACGTAGAAATAAAAATTAATCAGCAGGAGATTAAAGTAAAGGGTCCCCAAGGGGAATTAAGTCAATCTATTCCTCCTCAAATTAAGTTGATTTTAAGGGATTCACCAGATAAGGAAGCTGCCCCAGGCAAAGAATTGCAAGTTATTCCTCAAGAAAAATCAAAAAATAGTTCAGCTTTATGGGGATTATCGAGAGCTTTAATTTTTAATATGGTCAAAGGAGTAACTGAAGGATTCGAAAAAAAATTAGAGATTGAGGGAGTTGGTTATCGGGCTTCTCTTCAGGACAATAAATTGATTTTAAATTTAGGATTTTCTCATCCTATTGAGGTGGTCGCGCCAGCCGGAATTGAGTTCAAAGTAGATAAAAATGTCATTACGATTTCTGGCATAGATAAACAAATGGTCGGTCAAATAGCCGCTAAAATTAGGGCTTATCGCAAACCCGAGCCCTATAAAGGCAAAGGGATTCACTATCTCGGGGAAGTTATTAGAAGAAAGGCAGGAAAGAAGGCCGCTACCACTGAATAAATTTTATGCAATTAAAACAAGCCAAACTTTATCGACGACATAGGCGAGTGAGAGCAAAAGTAAAGGGGACTAAAGAATGCCCTCGTTTTTCTGTTTTTCGAAGCAATCAGCATATCTCTGCTCAGTTAGTTGATGATAATAAAAGAGAAACCTTGGTTAGTTTTGACGACCTCAAGATTAAAAATAAGAAAGGATTAACTAAAATGCAGTTGGCTAAGGAAGTTGGCCGGCTAGTAGCTAAGAAAGCCCTGGAGAAAAAAATTAAAAAGGTTGTTTTTGACCGAGGCGGCTATAAATATCATGGTCGAGTCAAAGCAATGGCTGAAGGAGCCAGAGAAGAGGGACTTAAGTTTTAATGACTAATTTTTTGAGAGCGTCACTTCTAAAAATTTACTATGTTTAACCAACAACTAGAGAAAACTGAATACGAACAAAAATTACTTGATGTGGCCCGGGTAGTGCGGGTAGTGGCTGGCGGCCGGCGCTTTAGATTTCGGGTCGTCATGGTCATTGGTAATCAGAAGGGTGAGGTGGGTTTGGGGGTAGCTAAGGGCCAGGATGTTAGTTTAGCGGTGGAAAAGGCGACGGCCAAGGCAAAAAAACATTTAATCAAGATACCTTTATTAAAGGGGACTATTCCCCATCAAGTAGAGGCCAAGTATAGCAGCGCCAAAGTTTTATTAAAACCAGGCCGTCCTGGCCGAGGAATTGTGGCCGGGGGAGCGGTGCGGGTAATTTGTAACTTAGCTGGTATTGGAAATATTTCAGCTAAGATAATTGGTCGGACCGGTAATAAACTTAACAATGCTCAGGCAACGATTAAAGCATTAAAAAGTTTAAGAATTCCTAAATCTTAATTTCTAATTTTTATCAATCTAAGGTAGGATTTATTAGAAATTTGACTATGCAATTACATCAACTAAAACTTGTCTACAAAAAGAAATCTCGCAAACGCGTTGGTCGCGGCGGCAAACAAGGGACTTATTCTGGTCGCGGTCTTAAAGGACAAAAATCACGGGCTGGTCGCAAACCGCGACAGGGTTTTGCTGGTGGCGACACTCCCTTATCCAAACGATTCCCCAAGCAAAGAGGCAGTGTTGGCAAAGTTAAAATAAGACGAGGCAGTAAATCGGCCAGATTCCGAGTTAAGGCATTTGTTCTTAATTTAAGAGATATCGAAAAAAAATTTAAAGCAGGAGAAATTGTTTCTCAACAAAGCTTGTTGAAAAAGGGTTTAATTGATAAGATAGGAGGCAGAATTCCCCAAGTAAAGATTTTAGGGGAAGGTGAAATGAAAAAGAAATTAGAATTTAAAGGTGTTAAGTTATCAAAAAGCGTTCAGGAAAAAATTAAAAAATCACTGGGCAAGTAATTTTTAAAAGACACAAATTTTTCTCCAGCGGAAAAATTTGCTCAGTATCCGGCAAAATTTCCCCGCAGTACTGCGGGGAACCAAACAATTTTGCCTCCTGATGCTTTTTAAAATTATCTGCTCAATGATTTTTATAAATTTTAATTTAAAATTATGAAATGGTTAAATAAGATTATCCAAATCTTCAAAATTAAAGATCTGCGCAAGAAGATATTTTTTGTTTTGATGATTTTGGTTGTTTTCCGGGTGGCGGCTAATATTCCGGTGCCTGGTATTGATACGGAGCAATTAAAACATTTTTTTGCCAATAACCAATTATTTGGTCTTTTAAATATTTTTACCGGCGGGGCCATGAGTAATTTATCAATTGTCATGTTGGGTTTGGGACCGTTTATTACGGCCACGATTATTATGCAACTTTTAACTATGATTTTTCCCCAATTAGAAGCCCTTTACAAGGAAGAAGGCGAGCGAGGTCGGCAGAAGTTTAATCAATATAGCCGTCTGTTGACTGTGCCTTTGGCCGGATTACAGTCCTATGCTATGTTGACTCTGTTGAGTCGGCAGAATATCATTGGTTCGCTTTCGCCAATGCAATGGTTCACTTCTATTTCAGTGATTATGGCCGGCGCTTTATTTTTAATGTGGCTGGGTGAGCTAATTTCTGAAAAAGGTATTGGCAATGGGGTTTCCTTATTAATTTTTGCCGGAATTGTTTCGCGGGTGCCTCTTTCAATTAGAGAAATGGCCGTGACTTATGACCCTTCTAAAATTCCTTCTTATCTTGCTTTTTTGGCTTTGGCTTTAGTTATCACTAGCGGGGTAGTTATTATTACTGAAGGACGACGCAATATCCCAGTTTCTTATGCTAAACGAGTCCGCGGTCATCGTATCTACGGCGGCGTCTCTACTTATTTGCCTTTGAATATTAATCCAGCCGGGGTTATCCCAATTATTTTTGCTTTATCGATTATGCTTTTTCCGGGCATGGTGGCTAATTTTTTAGGCACTTCCCAGATTGGCTGGTTAGCCAATATGGCTCAAATAGTAGGCCGTCTTTTCCAGAACGCCTGGTTTTACGGGGCGGCTTATTTTGCTTTAGTTGTTCTCTTTACTTATTTTTACACAGCGGTTACTTTTGACCCGAAGAATGTAGCTAATAATTTACAAAAAATGGGTGGTTTTATTCCCGGTATTCGGCCAGGCCGACCAACTTCTGATTTTCTTTATTTTATTCTTAACCGAGTTTTGCTTTGCGGAGCTATTTTCTTGGGGACCATCGCTGTTTTGCCTTCCATTGTTCAAGGGGCCACTGGCATAACTGCCTTCGGCTTTGCTATTGGCGGCACGGCTCTGCTGATTATTGTTTCAGTGGTTTTGGAAATGATGCGTCAAGTTGGCAGCCAGTTAACCATGAGGGATTACGAAGGATTTTAATCTATGTCCAATCAACAACCACAAATTATTGTTTTAATGGGTCGGTCCGGCTGCGGCAAAGGAACCCAGGCTAAGTTTATTCAAAAGGAGTTCGGCTTTGATTATTTGAGCAGCGGAGATTTATTGCGAGCTAGAATAAAAAAAGATGATTTTTCCGGAAAAAAACTAAACAAGGTTATCAGTAAAGGTGATCTGGCTCCAACTTTTTTCATATCTCATCTCTGGAGCGAGAAAATAGGAGAAAAAAAGGATAAATTAAACTTAGGCGGATTGATTATTGATGGCAGTCCTCGTTCCTTACTGGAAGCAGAATTAATGGATGATATTTTTGAATGGTATGAATGGACAAACATTAAAGTTATTTTATTAGATATTTCCAATAAAGAGGCATTTGGCCGGTTGACTAAACGTCGAATTTGCAAAAAATGCGGTCAACAAATTCCCTGGATAGGCCAGTCTAAGAAATTAAAAAGATGCCCTCAATGTGGCGGAGAATTAATAACTCGTTTTGATGACAAACCAGAGGCCATTAAAGCCCGTTTGGATTTTTACGAAAAAGATGTTCAACCAGCCGTTGATTATTATAAAAAGCAAGGAAAATTGATTAGGGTTAGCGGCGAACAGCCAATTGAGGATGTTCGTCAAGAGGTTAAAAAAGCTTTAATTAAAAAGTAATTTCTTATGATATTTATCAAAACTCCGGAAGAAATTGCCATTATGGCTCAAGCTGGTCAAAAACTGGCTAAAGTTATCAGAAAATTAAAAGCCGAAGTTAAGCCAGGTCTGACTACTCAAGAATTAGATAAGCTCGCGGAAGAGCTTATTTTAAAATCCGGCGCCAAGCCAGCTTTTAAGGGATATGGCGGTTTCCCGGCTAGTTTATGTACTTCCATTAATGAACAAATTGTTCATGGTGTTCCCTCAAAGAGAGAATTAAAAGAGGGAGATATTTTGAGTTTAGATTTAGGTCTTATTTATAAGGATTTTTATTCTGATATGGCCGTGACTTTAGCCATTGGTTCGGTTTCTCCGGAAGTTAGACGATTAATCCAAGTGACTCAAATAGCGTTAAAAAGAGCTATTGCTTGCGCTAAACCCAGTAAGACAATTGGTGATATTTCTTTTACTATTCAAAAATATGTTCAGGCGCAGGGTTTTCAAGTAGTCCGACAGCTTTGCGGTCATGGCGTTGGCCGTCAACTTCATGAAAAGCCAGATATTCCTAATTTTGGTCAGCAGCACAAAGGAGAAGTGTTGAAATTAGGCACGGTTTTAGCTATTGAACCAATGGCTGTCCTTGGCCAACCGGGTATTAAAAAAGGCCCAGATGGCTTTTGTTATCAAACAGCTGATAGTAGTTTATCGGCTCACTTTGAACATACAATAGCAATTATTAACCAAGGGGCTCAGATTCTAACTAAATAATGAAAGTAATAAAAAACCCGTTTTAGAATAAAAACGGATTTTTTTATTCTGATTTTTCTGATTTTACTGTATTTCTTCTTTTTTATCTTTAAGAAAACGATGCCAGTTTTCCAGAAATTTAATAAAGATTTGGAAAGGCACTTCTAAAATTAGATTAAAGATAATGACTAAAATATTAAATTTAGCCCATTGTCCGGAAAGCCATTTACCCATACGGATTAAAGGCAAGGCAAAAAGGTCTACTAAGAATAGCCAGCCATTCTCTTTTTCTTTTCCGATGCTTAGTTCTTTGGATTGTTGACGGATTTTTAAACCAGCAAAACAAATCAAGGAAATAAAAACTAGGAAAATCA
>Ga0265596_1000198_pt1 | contig 40563 bp, 35 predicted proteins | sample saktaG_FD_190143 | JGI IMG/M metagenome (GOLD analysis project Ga0265596, IMG submission 190143) | Saline water microbial communities from Sakinaw Lake, British Columbia, Canada - sak_2013_06_06_60m | ecosystem: Environmental > Aquatic > Non-marine Saline and Alkaline > Saline ...
GGCGTTAAAAAATTGAAAGAAAATTGTTTTGCTTTGCTCGCCGAGTTTCGGCGGGCGGAAACGCGGAGCGGAGCTAATCGAACATTTTCCGTTCAAAAAAGGTTCGAGCTTCGTTCAGCAATTGCGATGTGTAAATATATTATTAATAAGTGTTTACGTTGAGCGAATGCAAAGCGCGGGTATAGTATAGTGGTTATTATGTTAGGTTTCCAACCTGAAGACACGGGTTCGACTCCCGTTACCCGCTTATTAAAAAGTATGGATGGGGAGAGAAGCAGAAATTAACGGTTATTGATAGAAGCAGAGGAAAATTAGAAGTTAAAGATTGGTGGAAAAGATAGATTGTAATTAAAAAAGGGGAGATGCGGAACTAAAAAAAATATCAAAATCAAGCATAACCCAAAAAAGTCTCAAAGATTGAGACTTTTTTTGGTTCATCCCGACTTGAGCGCCAGGACGATTTAGAAGCTTGTATTTGACATTTTTATGTCAAAAAATTATTTGACAGCAGCCTTAAGGGCCTTGCCAGCCTTAAATTTAGGAACGGTAGCGGCAGGAATTTTAATACTTGCGCCAGTTTGAGGATTGCGTCCGGTGCGAGCTTTTCGATCGTAAGTTTTAAAAGTGCCAAAACCGGTAAAGGTAATGCCGTCGCCCTTTTTCAAAGCATCAGTAATGCCATCTAAGGTAATATCGATGCATTTTTTTGTCTGAGCTTTAGCAAGGCCTGTTTTCTCGGCAACATAGTCAATTAATGCTTGTTTAGTCATTGATTTCACCCCCTTTCAGATTATTGCCCTTACGGGCATGATTTTAAAAATTAACATTAATTTAATTATTTTGCATACTCAATTGCGCGTGTTTCTCGAAGAACATTTACCTTGATTTCTCCTGGATAAGTCATTTCTTCTTCAATTTTTTTGGCAATTTTTTTGGCCAGCTTATATGCTTCCATATCGCTAATCTTTTCAGCGTCTACAAAAATCCTGACCTCGCGTCCCGCTTGAATAGCGTAGGTTTTTTTGACACCGTCAAAGGAATTACTAAGATTTTCCAGTTCTTCTAATCGTTTAATGTACGCTTCGTAATTTTCACGTCTAGCGCCCGGACGAGATGCTGAAATAGCGTCAGCAGCTTGAATAAAACGCGATTCTATACTGACAAAAGGATAATCTCCATGATGAGCAATGGCAGCGTTAATAACTTCTTTATCAACTTTGAATTTTTCCATAATCTTTTTGCCAATTTCAACATGAGAACCCTCAACTTCATGACTCATAGCTTTTCCAATGTCATGCAAAAGTCCGGCTTTTTTAACTATGGCAACATTGCCCTTTAGTTCTTCGGCAAGAATCATGGCAATATGAGCGACTTCAACCGAATGACGCAGAATATTCTGTCCAAAACTAGTTCTGAAATGAAGCATGCCGATTAAATAAACCAGCTGGGGATCAAAGTCGGTAATACCTAGTTCATAAACAGTATTTTCGCCCAATTGTTTTATTTTGTCTGAAAATTCTTCTTTGACCTTTGCTACCGTTTCTTCTATTCGGGCAGGCTGAATTCTGCCATCAAGGATTAATCTCTCAAGAGCAACCTTGGCTATTTGGCGCCTCAATGGGTTGAACGAAGAAATTACTATAGTATCTGGCGTTTCGTCAATTATAAGCTCAACTCCTGTTATTTTCTGAAAGGCTCTAATATTTCTGCCTTCTTTGCCGATAACCCGTCCCTTAATTTCCTCATCCTTGATAGCGACAGTTGTGGTGGTAAATTCTTCTGCCTGAGAAGCGGCAATCCTTTGCATCGCTTGGGCAATCAAATCTGCCGATTTAATATCAATGTTTTCTTGTTTTTCTTTTTCTAACTTTTTAGTAAGCTCAAGCAAAGCTTCTTCGTTTTCTTTTTCTGCCATTCCCATAACCTTATTCTGAGCTTGTTTAATTGTCAATTTAGCGATTTTTTGTAATTTGTCCATTGCCTCTTCCTCAAGAGATTGAACATTTTTTTGAATTTCTTTAATTTTTTCTACTTTTTCAAGAAGAGTGTTTTTTTGACGATCCATTTCTTCAAGATCTTTAATCACTCTTTCTTCGCGCGCCTCAAGTCTTTCTTCGTGGCGGCGCAGTTGATCTTGTCTTTGTTGTTCGGCGGCTTTAGTTTTCTCAAGCGTGTCTAATGCCCTGTCTTTTGCTTTAATAACAATTTCGCGAGAGTCATCCTTGGCCTTCTTTAAAATTTCATTGGCCCTTTTTTCGCTAGAACCAACCTTTTTTTGGGCCAACCAGTGGCGAAAAAGATAACCGGCAATAGATCCAAGCCCTACCGCTACAGCTATAAGATAGTAGTTTTCCATATCGTTTTTGAATGTTTTTAACTAAGCTACAATGTTAAGAACTAATATTTTTGTTCTTTTTAGTTTCAATGATCTTATCCACAAGGCCATACTTAACAGCATCTTGAGCTGATAAATAAAAATCGCGATCTGTATCTTTTTCAATTTGTTGCAAATTGCGTCCTGTATGATGAGCAAGGATTTTATTAAGCCTTTTTTTGAGATTGAGAATATGTTTGGCTGAAATGGCAATTTCTGAAGCTTGTCCTTGAGCTCCTCCCATGATTTGATGGAGCATTGCTTCTGAATTAGGCAACATAAATCGCTTGCCCTTTGTTCCGGCAGTTAAGAGTAAAGCTGCCGCTGAGGCAGCTAATCCTGTACAAATAGTTACAATATCGCATTGCACATATTGAATGGTATCGTAAATCGCAAGCGCCGAAGTGACTACTCCTCCGGGACTATTAACATAGAGCTTAATATCTTTTTTGGCATCTTGGCTTTCAAGGAACAAAAGCTGGGCAATGACCACATTAGCCAACTCATCATGAATAGTTCCTCCAATAAAAACAATTCTTTCTTTAAGCAATCGCGAATAAATATCGTAAGCTCTTTCACCACCATGAGTTTTCTCAATAACCGTAGGGATAAGATTCATTCTTGTAGTTTAGTAAAAATTAAACACAAATATTATTTTTTATAAGCCAATTAACAACCTTCTGGTTTGTTAAGTATTCAAAAGTATAACTCCGTAATTTCTCTAAGTCAATATCTTCGGGGTTTTTTTGATGATTTTTAATTTCTTTGAGCTGCTCATTAATATTTTCTTCTATTTCTTGTTCTTGTGGAAAAAGATTTTCGGCCTTAGCAATTTCATTTAAGAGAAAGGCGCCCTGAAGCCGTTTCTCGGCCTGTTTGCGAAGGCTTTCTTCTAAATCTTTAATCGTTGTTTTTGTTCTTTTAAGATACTCATTGAAATCAATTTTCTGGATTTCGAGACCTTCAGAAAAATTTTTCATTAATCTTTCAGCTTCTTTTTTGATAAGAATATCGGGAATTTTAATCTCTGAGTTTGTGATAATTTTTTGAAGTAAATTTTCTTGGAACTTTTTGTTTTTTTCATTTTGTCTTTCCTTGAGAAGACCTTCTTCAAGCGATTTTTTCAGACTGACCATATTATCAAAATGTCCCAAAGACTTGGCAAATTTATCATCAAGATCTGGCAAAATAGTTTCAGCGACTGATTTTATTTTAATTTTGAAATTGATTGTCTTTCCCTGGAAAACTTCCTGAGGCCAATTTTGAGAAAACTTAATCCTAAAATTCTTTTCTTCTGCCGGCCTCATGCCATAAAGCTGTTTTTCAAACTCGGGATGAAGACGGCTTTTCCCAAGTCTCAAAGGATAATAAGAACTTGAGCCTGCTGTGACTTTTTTATTATTTAAAAATGCATCAAAGGATATTTCAAGCTGATCATTTTGTTTTGCTGGTCTAGAAACAGTTCTGAAACTTGCTCGAGATTGTTTGAGAAATTCTAATGCTTTATCAATTTCTTGTTTGCTGACCTGAACCTCTTCTCTCTTTAGTTTTAAATTTTTATATTGACCCGCCTTAACTTTAGGGTAGGGAACTACTTCAATTTCACATTCAAATATTTCTCCAGGCGCGGATTTAATAATTTTTATTTCTGGACGCAAAACAGGAATAATTTTTTCCTGCTGAAAGCTCTTAGAAACTATTGCGCGCAAAGCATTTTCTTCATATTCTAAAAGAAGCTGAGAACTAGCATTTTTTTCAATAAGTTTTTGAGGAACGGTTCCTTTGCGAAAACCTTTTTGAGAAAAATTTTGTTTAATCTTATCAAGAGTTTTTTGATAATAATTATGACATTCTACTTTATCTAAGGATACAATTAATTTAATGGCGCCGTCTTGCCGGTTGTTTTTTTTAATTTGCATAGCGTATTTTTAGATAGACTAGATAGATTAAAGGAGGGGAGCGATGAGAAGAACCTCGCCTCGTCGGCGAGAACCTTGGGCTCCTCTAAAGAAGAGGAGCAATGATAAGGGCAATGATGGACATTAATTTAATCAATATATTTAATGAAGGACCGGAAGTATCTTTAAAAGGATCCCCGACGGTATCGCCGATTATGGCGGCCTTATGACAATCTGAGCCCTTACCCCCACAATGACCTTCTTCTATATATTTTTTGGCATTGTCCCACGCTCCGCCGGAGTTTGCCATCATAATCGCCAAAAGAAATCCGGTTACAATTGCTCCCGATAAAAGTCCGCCCAGCGCGGCGGGACCAAGAAAAATCCCTACAACGATTGGACTGGCAATAGATAACAGCGAGGGGAAAATCATTTGTTTGAGAGCGGCATTGGTAGATATAGAAACACAGCGTTCGTAATCTGGTTTGGCCTTTCCTTCAAGCAATCCTTTGATTTCTCTAAATTGGCGCCTCACTTCCTCAACGATACTCAGAGCGCTTTTCCCCACTGCTTTTAAAGTAAACGAGCAAAAAAGAAAAGGTAAAAGGCCGCCCAAGAATAATCCTATCATAACTTTTGGATCCAGAAGATTAAGCGTTTCTAAGTTAACTATTCTTGCGTAGCTAATAGTTAAAACTAAGGCAGTGAGAGCCGCTGAACCCACCGCAAATCCTTTTCCGATGGCGGCCGTAGTATTTCCTACTGCATCAAGCGATTCGGTGCGGTGGCGAACCTTATCTCCAAGATGCGCCATTTCTGCAATACCTGCGGCATTGTCAACAACGGGACCATAGCTGTCAGTTGCTAAGGTAATTCCCAAAGTAGAAAGCATTCCAACGGCAGCCATAGCAATACCATAAAGACCCGCCAAAGAATAAGAAAGAGCGATTGCTATTGAAATTATCAATACGGGAACAAAGGTGCTTAACATTCCTATTGATAGACCTTCAATAATATTAGTGGCTGCGCCTGCCTTTGATGAAGTAACAATTGATTTCGTAGGCTTAAAGCGAGAGGAAGTAAAATATTCGGTAGAAAGTCCGATAATAAGTCCTGAAACCAAACCAACGACTATGGGCCAAAAATAATTAAGGCTTATTTCAAAATGTCGGGTCAACATAAAACTAAAGACCATAGTTAATCCTGCGGCTCCAAAAATACCCGAATTAAGAAGATGTTGCGGCTTGCCGCGTTTTAAAATATTAATGAATAAGTACCCAAAAATACTTGATATTACGCCAACACTAGCTATTAAAAGAGGGAAAATGACAGATTGGGGAACGGTACTTATTAAAGCAACTCCAAGCACCATGGCGGCAATGATTGAGTCAACATAACTTTCAAACAAATCAGCGCCCATTCCTGCAACATCGCCAACATTATCGCCAACATTATCTGCTATAACAGCAGGGTTTCTTGGATCATCTTCGGGGATATTTTTTTCAATTTTACCGACTAAATCTGCTCCTATGTCTGCGCTTTTTGTGTAAATACCGCCACCGACACGGGCGAACAAAGCAATAGAAGATGCCCCAAAACCGAAACCATAAATAATTTGGGGATTATCAAAAATAAGATAGAGAGCTGTAATGCCTAATATGCCCAGACTAACAACACTCAAGCCCATAATCGTTCCCGAAGAAAGAGCAATTTTAAGCGCTTTGGTTGTGCTATATTTTGCTGCCCAAGCTGTTCTAACATTACCGCGAGTTGCTACTTGCATGCCAAGATTGCCGGCAATGGTTGACAAAAAAGCGCCTGCCAAAAAAGCAAGCGTTACAGGATAATCTATCCCTTTTAGAAAAGTTAAAACAAGAGCTACAATGACCACAAAAACAAACATAATCTTATATTCTTGCTTTAAAAACGCCAAAGATCCTCTATGAATAGACGAAGCGATTTCTTTCATCTCGGTGTTTCCAGAAGGTTTTTTTATCAGTTTTAATATTAAACTAAGAACAAATAACAGACCAATAAAACCGACAATAAGCGGAAAATAATGACTCATGTTATGAAAACACACAATTTATAAAAAAACGCGCCTTAATTTTATTATTATTAAGGAAGAAACCAGCGAAAACTACCTTTCTTTTTTGGCGGTTTTTGTTCGCTTTCCAGCTTGAGACCGGTTGGTCTTGGAGCGATTTTCTTTTTTTGATTTTTTGTTTGTATCGTTAATGACTTCTTCTTTTTGCGTTGGCGCTATTTTTATTTCTTGGCCTACGATATCTATTTTCCATCCGGTCAATTTAGCGGCTAACCTGACATTTTGTCCTCCTTTGCCAATAGCCAACGAAAGTTGGTCTTTTGCCACCAATACCTCGGCCTTGTTTTCTTTTTTATTAATTTTAACATCTAACACTTTTGCAGGAGAAAGCGCGTTTGATATAAACTTTTTAGAATCTTTATCCCAAAGAATAATGTCAATATTCTCGCCCCCCAATTCATTAATAACAGCTGATATTCTTGTGCCACGCTGACCAACACATGCTCCTATAGGATCAATGCCTTCTTCTTCCGAGGCAACGGCAATTTTAGATCTTTTGCCAGCTTCGCGGGTAATAGATTTAATTTTTACGCTGCCATTGGCAATTTCTGGAACTTCAAGTTCCAAAAGCTTGGTGATAAATTCAGCGCGATTGCGCGAAAGAAAAACAATTGGCCCCCTAGCTTCTTCCTTAATATTTAAAAGGAGGACTTTTAAGCGTTGACCGACAGAATAATGCTCATTAGGAATTTGTTCTTGCGGAGGCAAAATGCCATTACTGCGTCCAATATCTAAATAAACGACGCCGCGTTCTTCGCGTTGAATTATACCGCTAATTGTTTCTCCTTCTTTTGTTTTGTACTCTTCAATAGTCAGGTCTTGTTCTATCTCTTTAATCTTTTGAATAATAACCTGTTTGGCCGTTTGAGTTGCGATTCGTCCATAATCATCAAGCGTTTTAAGGGGAAGCTTAATGATGTCGCCAATCTTGGCGCTCTTCTTTTTCTTTTGCGCGTCTTCAATTAAAATTTGTTTCTTCGGATTTAATTTTTTTTCTTCCTCTTCAAGAGATTCTTCGCTCACCACGGTTAGCTCTTGCCATATTTTCGTTTTGCTCGTTTCCTGATCTAGCTTGGCTTTAATTTTACAACCATGAAGACTATTTTCTTTTTTATAGGCGGCAGCGATAGCAAATTCAACGGTCTCAAGAACTTTGTCTTTAGGAATATTTTTTTCAGCAGCCAATTGTTCAACTGCCATGAGAAATTGTTTAATATCTAACATAGAAAATAATTTAAAGGTCAAAACTTAAATCTCAAAATTAATGTAATTATTATTTTATAGTCGTGAGCTTACTCCAGATACCCAGTATATGGGAGAAATGGGGCAGTGTCAATCTGGGCGCTAGAGGACTTGAACCTCTGACCTTGTGAATGTAAGTCACATGCTCTAGCCAGCTGAGCTAAGCGCCCGTTAGAATTTTTAGTGAGTGACCGAATTTAAAAATTCTTTCATCTCGAACAATCGAAGGATAACTATTTAATCCCCAATTTATCATTATTTAAGCCAAGATTCAAGACTTTGAGTTATTTAAATAATTTTGTTAAAATGAGTAGGAGATTTTGAGTTTTGCATTTGTTTTAATTTATAGTTATGTTTGATATTATTACAATCGGAACAGCAACAAAAGACACTTTTCTCCGAAGCAAGAAAATAAAAGTTAGAGATGATATTCATTTTATCTCAGGCAAATCTATGGCCTTTGAAGCAGGATCAAAAGTAGAAATAGACGAAATCATAACGAGCATTGGGGGAGGAGCGACAAATAGCGCAACAACATTTGCAAGATCAGGGCTTAAAACAGCGACATGTTTAAATATTGGAAAAGATTTAGCTGGCAGGGAAATTAAATGTTTTTTAAAAAAAGAAAGAATTAAAATAAATTTTATTACAGAAGAAAAGAAATATCTTACCAGCGCTTCAATTATTTTATTAGAACAACAAGGAGAAAGAATTGTTTTTGTTCATCGGGGGGCCGCAATAAAAAGCTATCAATTAAAAACTAAATATCTGAAAACAAAATGGATATATTTATCGTCAGTAAATGGAAACCTTAAAGTACTAAAAAAAATTGCTTCTTATGTACGGGAAAAAAATATAAAATTAGCATTTAACCCTGGCAGCAAAGAGATGAAACTGGGCATTAGAAAACTTTTTCCCATTCTTAATGTTACCACAATTTTAATACTCAATAGAGGCGAGGCCTCAGATTTAATGAATTTGCCATATAAATCAGGAAAAACAATTGTACGGCAGGCATGCAAGCTTACGCCTGGCATTGAAATTATCACTGACGGAAAAAATGGCGCTGATGTTATTTATGAGGGAGAGCTTTATTCAATCGGTATTTACGATTGGCCTCTAGTTGACAGATTAGGAGCGGGCGATGCGTTTGGGTCAGGATTTGTGAGCGCTTATATTAAGTATAGAAATATTAAAAAAGCGCTTCAATACGCGGCTGCTAACGCTTCTTCGGTAGTAACCAAAATAGGAGCTAAAGCAGGAATTATTAGAAATTTTCCCAAAGAGCCGCTTAAAATTAAGGTAGAAACACTATAAATGCTATCAAAAAAAGAGCCTTCAATCCTGTCTTCAAAAGGAAGCTCTTTTTTAATTGAATATTCTATGATTACTTAAAAAAATCTATCTGTTTTTGAGAAAGACAATAATTTAAGCAATCATTTGTTTTAGGAAAATCTCTATTTTCTTTTGTGTATTCAACATCGTATCCCCAGGGTCGATATTCCCAAACATTTTCTACTTTATTGTAATAACAAACACGATAACAATCCTTTAAAAACGATCTGTGATAACTGTATTTAATAATTACAGCGGCTGACAGCGTGGCGATTACAAACAACAACACCACTCCTATCACAACGAGGATCGTTTTTTTGTTTTTAATAACTGTACTGCTAGCCATATTTTTAGAAAAATTATTCGCAGGAACCACTGGGCACCACTTGATTTTCTTCTAATTTCTCAGCGCATTCTTTTGGCGCGCTGGTAAAGGCACTGCAAATGATTTCTTGATAAGCGCCACTTGATCTATCGCCATCATAAATCATATCATTGATTATTAATGTTGGCGATCCAGAAATAGCTTCTTTTTCTTGGCCGTTATGATTAGCCGGATCTTGGACGGAGTATTGTTTTTGCGTTAATACCAATTCTTGATCAAGCAAATCAAATCCTTCTTTTTCTTGGCAAGTTTTAATTTCGTCAACATTGATTTCCAAACCCTTGGCAATCTCTTCCCATTTCTCATCAGAATTTTCACTAGATGTTTTTGCATTCATTTCTTCAACAAAACTCCATAATTTATCTTTTTGATATTTTTGAACGCAAAGTTCTCTTATATCTTGATTGATTTCTTGAATGCCATGCATTGAACAATATTTATTTTCTTCATCTATACAGTAATCTGGATAGCCAGAAAGGTAATTGCTGTAGATCACATAATGAAGTTCAGTATTCGCTTTGTCTTTTAGAAGTTCATTAACGGGCGCAAACAATTCTTCCGCTTGATTACCAAAAGGACAATAGGACATAACAAAAAGACTAACATTGGGCTTTGTGGTTTTGGTAATTTCTTTAGGTTTGGGCGGATCTAAGTTAATTTTTTGCGGAAAAAGATATTTACCGTCTAAAGTAACATAAGATTCATAATCTTGATCTAAGACGCTTAAGCTAATTTTGTAGAGCGATCCTTCTTTTTCAACGCTTTTGATTAATACACCCTTCTCGTCGCCAATATCTTTACCGATTACTTCAATAACCTTTTGAGAAAGGACATCCTCTGAAATCGTTGATGAAGAAGAAATCATCCCGCCCAAAGCAGAAAAGTTCTGAAAGACAATAAAAGCCGCAAGAATCAAGATCGTTCCTCCTAAAGTAGTGATTAAATGAGATTTATTTTTAGCCATAGTTTTAGATATTACCGATACAAATTATATTTCCCTCCCTTTTTTTATGCCCAGGACAGGAGTTGAACCTGCATGCTCCGAAGAGCCAGACTCCTCAAGCCTGTGTGTAAACCAATTCCACCACCTGGGCAGGTTGGTAATTTAAAAATTAGTTATTTTTTCTTAGCAAGTTTTTTGGCTGGTTTCTCTTCTTTATTTTTAGCCGGTTTATCGGAAGTTTTTTGTTTGAATTGTTCTAACCTTAGCCGTTTCTGAATTTCCCTATCAGTTTTATTTCGTGTCCAATAAAGCTTAGCGCTGGTAACTTTCTTAGCTCTTTTGGTAATCTCAATTTTTTTGATAGTTGGAGAATGAGCAGGAAAAGTTTTTTCTACTCCGATTCCTGCAATTTTTTTCCTCACAATAAAGGTTGCTCCTAATTCATTGCCGTGCCTTTTAGCAATTACTAATCCTTCAAATGGCTGAATTCTTTTTTTTCCATTTTCTTCAATCTCTTGATAAACTTTTATAACATCTCCCACTTTAAAATGAGATAAATCAGTTCTTTTTTGAGAGGACAAAAATTTTGTTAAGATGTCTGACATTGGTTTAGTTTAGATAAAAATTTTTTTAAATCTTTTGGCAAAGGCAAGATAAATTGATAATAATGGTTTTTATGGACAAATGCAAGCCCCTCAGCGCACAAGAACATTCTTTCAATATTTTTGCAGTCCTGTTTTTTTATTTTATAGAGCGGATCGCCAACAATAGGATGATTTATAGAAAAAAGCTGAGATCTCAATTGATGTGTTCGGCCTGTTTTAAGCTCTAATTTCAGCAGACAATATTGATTATTATCATCATCCTCTAATCTCTTTTCTACACTATAATATGTAAGGGCTTTTTTGCCCTTCAGATTCTTTCTAAGTTTTGGCACGCTAACTCTCCTTTGAGGTGATTTATGGGACCGCGCAATGTAGCTTTCTAATTTACCTGTACTTGTTTTAATTTGCCCAAAAACAAGGGCTTGATAAATTTTCTTGATCTTTCTTTCTTTAAATAAAGCTTTCAATTCAAGAAAAGTTTTTTGATTCTTAGCTATTAAAAGTAATCCAGAAGTATCTCTATCTATCCGATGGACAATGCCTGGCCTTAGGTAGTTTTCGCCTACATCTTTTATTTGGGGGAGATAGGCGAGCAGTCCATTCGCAATTGTTTGGTTAGTCGGGTTTTTAGCCGGATGAACAAGGATACCGACCGCCTTATTTAAAACCAAAAAGTCTTCATTTTCAAAAACAATCTCAAGCTTTATGTCAGAATTAGGTGAAATCTTAACTTCTTCTTTTTCTTTAAAGCAAATTTTTAACCTGTCTTTTTCTTTTAAGTTATATTTTGACTTAGTTTTTTTACCATTTACACTGACCAACCCTTGTTTTATCAATTTTTGAAGCCAGCTTCTAGATGATTCAGGAAACTGATTTTTTAAAAACACATCTATTCTCTTGCCTTGATTTTCTTTTTTAATTAAAAAAAATTTAGTCGGCATAATATATTGAACATAATTAATTTACAGTTCGATTCTTTCTATTTTCGATAACGGCACGAGAAAGCTTTTGTTATGCCAATCACAATAAAAATAATGCCACCCCAACCCAATAGTCCGCTTAAATATGTTTCTGTGCCAACAGACAGATGTAATAGTTCGGTTCTTTTTAAAATAGCATAAATAACAAGCGTTATTAGCAATAATCCACCTAAGATGAACCAATGTTTTATTGAAGATGATTTATTCTCCATGGGTATGTAAAATTTACGAATAATATTTTTTATAACTATCTAGATAGAAAGAAAAAGAAAAATCCTATTATAAAATTAAGGATTAATATGATGAGAAAAAAACCGAGTCCACCAAATTTATTTTCTGTTCTGACTATTCTCTCTTTTTCTTGGCGTAAATGAGACATCAAAATAGTTCTGACTTGCTGAGCATCATCCGCTTTCACAAAAAGATCAACAAATTGGCCAAACGAGAAAAGATTATGCCAGCCAAATCTCTTTCCAATAACGAAATAAATTTCTTTGGTTTTGGGCGTATAGTAACTACGAGGACCATTAGTCGAGCTATATAAAAGTTTGGAAGGATTCTCAACAGAATAATCTAAATCTTTCCATCTATAAAATCTTTTAAAATAATGTTTAACATATACGCCATTTTCACTGACGATGTATTCGTACCTTGGCTGATAAATTATCGAAAATAAAAACAAAACAAGGGGAGAAGGAATCAAAATCCTCAGGAATAGCAAAACTTCCTTAAGGAAGAAAAAATATAAATATAAAATACTCGCAATTACAATAATGGCTACAAAAATATTCCTGATTTTAATCTCTTCCTTGCTAATTTTTAGATGAGGTTTCACTTTCCATGAAAGCAAAATCCTACCAAGATTATATTTTTGATTAATATCTTGCATTAAATTACGGCTTCTCCAAGAGATTTTTCGAAGATTCCGACTAACGACACTTATCAATTTTTATTTGAGGAACTTAACAGCAGAGAGCGTTTTCTTTAAAAATATAGTGGATTGTGCTCGTATTGTTTTTTAATTAAGCCTTCAACTTTCAACTTGATGGGCGCACCTGGACTCGAACCAGGAAACCTCGACCTTATAAGGATCGCGCTCTAACCAGTTGAGCTATGCGCCCGAAAATAGTTATATGGGCAGCACAGGACTTGAACCTGTGACCTTCTCAATGTCACTGAGACGCTCTAGCCAACTGAGCTAGCTGCCCATTAGAATTAGAATTTTTGCAAAATTGAAAATTGTAAATTGAAAATTAGTTTTACGTCCCCACGAGGATTCGAACCTCGAACCTACAGCTTAGAAGGCTGTCGCTCTATCCAGTTGAGCTACGGGGACAAAAGATTACAAAGGTTTTAAAATTATTAACCTTGTTTTTTCCTTATTAAGGGAAGATTTTTCTATTTTAAGTTTGTCTAAATTTTCTGTTTCTTGTCCCATTTCTTGAACAAAATATTTGACATCATCTAAATCAAAAACATTCTCGCGTCCCTCGATTTTATAGAACATAGGAATAACGATGCTGGGTTCAATTCGATGAATAACTTCAACAGCGTCTCTTGCGTTCATTACTTTATTATTTCCCACAGGAATCATCAATATGTCTGTGCCATTAATTTTCTCTAATGCTTTATTAATTGAATTTTTTTGTTTGAGCGCGCCTAAATGAACAATTTTTATTCCTTGCCATCTAATAGAAAAGATATTGTTTTTTATATTATCTAATCCGAGAGACGAACTTATTTGAATATTAACGCCCTGAACTTCGTATTCGCCGGGGTTTTGAAAAATATGCGAGGAATTTTCTAAAATTTTTTTTTCGTAAGATAAAAAATCCGAACTTAAAAGACAAATATCTGTTTTGCTTATTAAAGATTTAGATTTGTACTGAGATTTTGGTAGGGGATCAATAAAAAGAAGAATATTATTGCTTTTAATTTTGAAGGATGATAGGCCTTTCCATTGAAAAATCATAAAAATATCTGACAAATAAATTTTTTCAGCTAACTAACAAAAACTAAGCTTTTAACAATCTAAATTATATTTTATTTTTCGAAAAAAGCAAGAAATAAGAACCTGGCTTCGCCAGAACCTTGAGACAAGAAATAAGAACCTGGCTTCGCCAGAACCTTGAGACAAGAAATAAGAACCTGGCTTCGCCAGAACCTTGGCGAAAGAATTAAGACCAAATTTTAACTTGGTCTTGAAAAATAAAAAATTTCTTTTATAATCTTAATAATCCAAAAAAAAGGATCGAAAGTCCTAACGGAGTCTTAAAACAAATTGAAAGGAGTAAAAATATGATAAAAACCGTTGGTCAGAAAGACGCTAAATTAAATAAAAAAGACAATTTTTCTTTTTTAGAGAGAGGAGAAACCATTGAAGCCGAAGTGCTTAATAAAGGGCGTAAAATAATTTATTTTAATTTAGGCCCCTATGGCGTTGGTATTTGCTATAAGAGCGAGTTTTTTGATATGCCTCAAGATATGAAAGAAATAGAAGAAGGGAAAGTCGCGATAGCCAAGGTTTTGCGTCCGGAGAATGAGGATGGTTATATTGAACTTTCTTTAAAGCGCGCCGGCGAAGAGAAAAGTTGGGAGTATATAGATGAAAAAATGAAAAAAGAAGAAGAAATTGTTGTAAGAATTATTGGCGCTAACAGAGGCGGTCTCTTAACCAGAGTTAGGGGCGTTGATGCGTTTTTGCCTGCATCGCAACTTTCTCATAAGCACTATCCTGAATTTGGTGGCGATGGTGATAGAATTCTTAAAGAGTTACGCAAATTAGTGAGCCAAGATCTAAAGGTGAAAATTGTTGATATAGAGAAAAAAGACAAAAAGCTTATTTTGTCTGAACGCGCTGACGAAGTCCAGCAAATCAAGAAAAAAATAAAGGAATATAAAATCGGAGATGTGGTTAAAGGCAAAATATGTGGAATTGTTGATTATGGCGCTTTTGTTAAATTTGGAAACAGTCTTGAAGGATTGGTTCATATTTCGGAAATTGATTGGCAGCTAATTGAGGATCCAAGGGATGTTCTTAATGTCGGACAAGAAATTAAAGCCAAAATCATCGGCCTTAAAGATGACCAAGTTTCTTTATCTCTAAAAGCGCTCAAGAAGGATCCATGGAAAGAAATTGACAAGAAATACAGAATAGGAGATGTAGTAAAAGCAAAAGTGATCAGAGTCAACCCGTATGGCGCCTTTGTTAAACTTGATGAGAAAATTCAAGGACTAGTTCCGATTTCAAAAATACCCAAAAAAGAAAATAAATTATTATTGGAAGAGGGCAAAGATTATGATTTCAAAGTTTTCTCATTAAACGCGCTGCGCCATCGAATGGCTCTTGTGCCCGTAGCAACTAAATAATAACTGATAATAATATGAAAAATTGGTTCAAAAATTTTTTCCTTGTTTTTGTTTTGCTTTTGCTTGTTTCTAGTCTTTTTAGTTTGACGGACAAAGATCGTCTTGCCAAGATTGAAGAAATTTCTTTAAGCGAACTAGCAAGACAAGTCGTTGATGAAAAGGTGAAAAGTATTGTTATTGAAGGAAATGAACTGACTGTTACCACAGAAGATAATGCGCAAAAAAAAGTGCTTAAAGAGACCGATGTTTCTCTAACCACGAGCCTCAAAAATTTTGGAGCGAGCGATAAACAACTGCAACGAATTGATATTCGCGAAAAAAATCCCAGCGGTCTAGTTATTTTCGCAACAACTTTTTTGCCGATTATTTTACCTTTCCTCTTAATAGGAATTTTTGTTTGGCTTATGTTCAAACAAGCTAAAAAAGGACAATCGCAAGTTTTCTCTTTTGGCAGAACAAAGGCGCAGCTTTTTCATTCTCAACAGGGAAAGAAAAAGATAACCTTTGAAAATATCGGAGGATTAATAGAGGCCAAGACCGAGCTTAAAGAAATAGTTGATTTTCTAAAACATCCCAAAAAATTTCTTAATATGGGAGCAAAGATTCCTCGCGGCGTGTTGTTAGTTGGTCCTCCGGGAACAGGAAAAACTTTAATTGCTAGAGCGGTTGCGAATGAAGCGGGCGTGCCATTCTTCAGTATTTCAGGATCGGAATTTGTTGAAATGTTTGTTGGCGTTGGAGCCGCGAGAGTGAGAGATACATTTAAAACTGCCAAAAAACAGGCGCCGGCAATTTTGTTTATAGATGAATTAGATGCTATTGGCCGTCATCGAGGATCAGGATTGGGGGGTGGGCATGACGAAAGAGAACAAACGCTTAACCAGATTCTTGTTGAAATGGACGGGTTTGATAATCAGACTAATGTTATTATTATAGCGGCGACCAATCGGCCCGATATTTTAGATCCTGCGCTTTTAAGGCCGGGCCGTTTTGATAGGCAAGTGATACTTGAATACGCCGATATTAAGGACAGAGAGAAAGTTCTAAAAATTCATGCTAGCAATAAGCCCTTAGACAAAAAGGTAAATATTAGAACCATAGCGGAACGTACGCCTGGATTTTCTGGAGCTGATTTGGAGAATCTCATAAACGAAGCTGCCATTTTAGCGGCTCGTAAAAACTGTAAAAAAATCACTCAACAGCATATATTGGAATCCATTGAAAAAGTATTGCTTGGACCGGAAAGAAAAAGTAAAGTGCTTTCAAAGAAAGAAAAAGAAATTTCCGCCTATCATGAAGCGGGACATGCCTTAGTTGCGGCAAGATCATTGAACACAGATCCTATCCATAAAATTTCTATTATTGCTCGAGGCATGGCAGCAGGATATACATTAAAATTACCAACAAAAGATAAACATTTTCACAGCAAATCGGAATTCTTAACTGATTTATCTGTTCTTCTTGGCGGATATGCGGCTGAAAGATTAATCTTTAATGAGATTACAACGGGAGCGTCAAGCGACTTGCAAAGAGCCACTAATTTAGCTAGAGCACTGGTAACAAGATATGGTATGAGCGAGAAGATGGGGCCAGTCACTTTTGGCAAGAGGGAAGAGATGATTTTCATGGGAAGAGAATTTCACGAAGATCGTAATTATTCTGAAAAAATAGCAGCAAAAATTGATGGAGAAATCAGCCAATTTATTAAAAATGCCTATAAAAAAGCTGAAGAAATTTTGAAAAAGAATATAATGGTTCTCAAAAAAATTGCGCAAGTTTTAATTAAGAAAGAGACAATAGAAAGAAAAGAATTTGAAAAATTAGTTGGAAAAAAAAGTAAAAAAGACTAAACGCTTCCATCCGCATCTATTAATAAAGCCCTCGTAGCTCAATGGATAGAGCAAGTCTCTCCTAAGGACGAGATGGAAGTTCAACTCTTCCCGAGGGCAGAGCAGCCCGCCTAAATTTTCCGCTCATAGCTCAATTGGTAGAGCAGTTGCCTCTTAAGCAATTGGTTCCAGGTTCGAGTCCTGGTGGGCGGACACGAGGCACTTGAGTCTATGGAGGTTCAACCTCGATAGTAAAAGTTTATTAAAATACTTAGCATGAAAAAAGAAATTGTTGAAAAAATTACTGCGCTATCGACAGCCGCCTTTGGTCTTGTGGCGGCGTTAGCTTGGAACGGCGCTATCCAAGCAATTTTTAAAAAGGCATTTGGCGCAACGGACGGAATAGTATCAATGCTGATTTACGCAGTGGTGGTTACAATTGTCGCCGTCTTGGTGACTATTTGGATTGGCAAAGCCGCAGCGAAAGTTAAGAAATAAAATAAAAAATGGAGGTATAATGGAGGTATTAAAAAAGCGTATTTACGCGCTTTTTTAGTTTAATTTCAGCAATTATTTTCTATTCTTGTCGTGAAATTTTTGATAAATTTCCTTTAATCCCTTATTAGTAACATGAGTATATATCTGAGTAGTTGAGACATTAGCGTGTCCCAAGAGCGCTTGAACAGATCGCAAATCCGCTCCTCCGGCCAAAAGATCGGTTGCGAAAGCATGGCGGAGGGTATGAGGAGTAATTTGTTTGGTGATGCCAGCTTGGATTGCCCGTTTTTGAACGATTCTTTGCACCGATCTTGGAGTTAATCTTAAATTATCTTTTTTGCCAGTTTTTTTTGCGCGCACGAAAGCAGCTAAATCAATATCAATACGTTTATTAAAATAGTTTTTGATTGCCTTTTTAGATTCTTCAGAAAGAAAAACAAGCCTTATTTTGCCCCCCTTTCCCTTAACGGTAAATTCATTTTTTTCTAAATCTATTTTTTCCTTGTCAAGATTACAAAGCTCCGATACCCGCAAGCCTGTGCTAAAAAGCATTTCTAATATTGCCTTGTCTCTTAACCTGATAATTTGAGTGGATTTTTGATTTTGTAACAATGGAATTTCAAGCAGTCTTTTAAGTTCATTTTCAGACAAAACTTCAATTTCTCTTTGTGTGGTTTTGGCAAGTTCTATTTTTTCAGGGGAGAGAGACTTAATGTCTTCCTTGTCAAGATAACGCAAGAACCCTCTTAAGGCGATTAAATGATAATTTTGAGTAACTTTTTTTAGATGTCCTTCATTAAGGCGATTAAGATAAATATGATATTGGCGAATTAACTCTTTGGTAATTTGATCAGGCGTTATAATATTTGACCACGAAACAAAACGATCTAAATAACGATCATAATTTTCTAAAGTTCTTTGACTTGCGCCTTTTTCAATTTCTAAATATTCTAAATAACGTTTTTTTAATTCCTTGATATTCATTATTAAAAAGCATAATACACAATTCTTTAATTAACCCCTTTTATTATACGACACCTTTTTCAAGATACAAGGATACAAAAACTATATTTTCTTGCTTTCTTGTTTTTTTAAAAAAATATGTTATCCTTTTTTGTACACTTTAATTGTTTAGAAGAGAACAGAATCTTCTTAATGTTTGTTTAATATATTATTATGTTAGCATCAAAGAAAAAAATAGAGCTTATTGCTAAATTTAGAGCTCATAAAAAAGATACAGGATCTTCGCGGATTCAAATCGCTCTGCTTACTGAGAAAATTAGAGAGCTTATGGCTCATCTAAAAAAACATTCAAAGGACAATCATTCGCGCAGAGGACTTTTAAAAATGGTTGCTAAAAGAAAAAAGCTTGTGGAATATTTAAAGGGTCATGACGAGAAAAATTATGATGCTTTGAATAAAGAGCTCGGCCTTGATAAAAAAAGCCGTAAGAAATAATAAATTTTAATTTATGCTTTCTTTGCCGTTTCAAAAAAAAGTTAGACATCATCAGCAACGAGTAGCAGTTTTAATAGATGTTCAGAATATGTATCACTCGGCTAAGCATCTTTTTCGCGCCCGCGTTAATTTTCAAGAGGTTCTTAAAGAGGCAGTATCGGGTGGGCAATTGATAAGAGCGATTGGTTATGTAGTTGAAAGCGAAACATCCGAAGAAAAATCCTTTTTTGAGGCATTACTTAAACAAGGAATTGAATTAAGATCCAAAGACTTGCAGGTTTTTTACGGAGGACAGAAAAAGGCTGATTGGGATGTAGGCATTGCCATTGATGCAATTAACTTATCGTTGTCTGTTGATGTAATTGTTTTAGTTTCGGGAGACGGAGACTTTTTGCCACTATTAGATTATCTAAAAAATCGGGGTAAGATTGTTGAAGTAATCGCTTTTGCCAAAAGTGCCTCCGGAAAATTACAGCAAGAAGCAAATAATTTTATTGATCTTGCTTCTGAGCCCCGTCGTTTTCTTTTAAAAAAGTAATTTTGCTATATTTAGTTTTTATTTGTTTAGTAGGTTGGTCTGCAAATAGGTAGATTAGTTTTAACTAGTCTAAAATTTGCAGGCGAATCTTAAAAAAAACATGGAAAATAGTTTTAAGATTGATTTTGGAGGTAAACCCCTGGAAATTGAACAGGGATTAGCTCCTCAAGCAAATGCGGCGCTAAAATTAACTTATGGAGAAACAGTAGTTTTAGTGACGGTCGTGATGAGTAGTTTTGATAGAGAAGGAGTTAATTTTTTGCCCCTTACGGTTGAATATGAAGAGAAGCTTTATGCGGTGGGACGCATCAGTGGGTCTCGCTTTATGAAACGCGAAGGACGCGCTTCTGAAGGAGCCGTCTTAACGGGAAGAGTCATTGATCGTATTATCCGACCTCGTTTTGATCAACGTATCAGAAATGATATTCAAATTGTAGCGACTGTTCTTTCTTTTGACGAAGTAAATGATCCAGATATTCCGGCAGTTATTGGCGCTTCTCTGGTCTTAAGCATATCCGATATTCCATGGTCTGGTCCGCTTTCGGTGATGCGGGTAATAAAACTGGAAGATAAATTCTTGCTTAATCCTAACTACGAACAGAGGAGTAAAAGCAAATTAGAATTAATGATTGCTAGCGATGGAGAATCAATTAATATGATTGAATGCGAAGCAAAGGATGCCAAGAACGAAGACATTTTAGCAGCTATTCATTTCGCTAAAGACGAGCTCAGAAAAAATATCAAGGACCAAAAACAGATTATTCAAAAAATTGGCCGAGAGAAAAAACCCCTTAGTATTTTTGAGTTAGACAAAAAGGAAATTGAAAAAGCTGACGAATTTCTGAAGAAAGCTCTTCCTCCAGCATTAGATCCTAAAAATCAGCTTGAATTTAAAGATTCTCTTTATAAAATTAAACAAGACCTGTTTCTTTTATTTGAAAAAGAGATAGAACTTAATAAAAATCCTTCTGTATTCCAAGATGGGTTAGAGATGTTTTTTGAAAAAGCGATTGATAAGATGGTACATCAAAATATTCTGAAAAAAGAGCAAAGGCCTGATGGGAGAAAATTAGACGAAGTAAGAAACCTTGACTGTAAAGTTGGTATTTTACCTAGAACACATGGTTCAGGACTTTTTAAACGCGGTTTAACTCATGTGCTTTCCACAATAACCTTAGGAAGCCCCGGAGAAGAACAGCTAATGGATGGTATGGAAATTAAGGGGAATAAGGGATTTATTCATCATTATAATTTTCCACCATTTAGCGTGGGGGAAACAGGATTTTTTCGTGGTCCGGGAAGAAGAGAGATTGGACATGGTGCGTTGGCCGAAAAAGCGTTAATAACCATTATTCCCAGCAAAGATGATTTTCCTTACACTATTAGAGTGGTGAGCGAGGTATTGTCTTCTAATGGTTCTTCTTCAATGGCTTCTGCTTGCGGATCCACATTAGCTCTTTTGGACGCAGGGGTTCCCATTCGCGACTCAGTTGCTGGAATTGCTATGGGACTGATGATGGGGGAAAATAAGAAAGATTATAAAATTTTAACGGATATTCAAGGACCAGAAGATCATTACGGAGATATGGATTTTAAAGTTGCCGGCACCAAAAATGGCGTGACAGCTATGCAAATGGATGTTAAAGTAGAAGGGGTTAGCGAAGAGATTTTAGAAGAGGCGCTTAATCAGGCGCAAAAAGCTAGAAAACAAATTTTAGAGAAAATGGGCTCTGTTATTAGTACGCATAGAAAAGAGCTTTCGCCTTATGCGCCTAAGATTACTGTTATTAGCGTGGCACAAGAAAAAATAGGAGATATTATTGGTGGCGGGGGCAAAACAATCAATGGAATAATAAAGGAAACAGATACTCTAATTGATATTCAGGACGATGGTAGGGTTTATATAAGTGGAAAAGTTAAAGAAAATGTAGATAAAGCCATTAGTATTATTGAGCAAATTGTTAAAGAATATAAAATGGGAGAAAAGGCGAAAGGAACAGTTAGCCGTATTTTGGATTTTGGAGCATTCGTAACCCTTTCTCCTAAACATGAGGGATTAATCCATATTTCAAAATTGGCGCCTTATCATGTTGAAAAAGTTCAAGACATAGTTCACGAAGGAGATGAAGTTGATGTAGAAATTATTGAAATAGACGATTTAAAAAGAATTAACCTTAAGCTTTTAGAAAACTTTACTAGAAAACCCGAGAAATCTGTAGCTTCATTTTCGCCAAGACCGTGGAAAGAAAAAAGAAATCGTTATTAAAAAAGACTTCAAAAGTAGACCATAATATTTATGGAGGGAAACCTACAAAAAAATAATTCTGAAGCAATCTCTCAAAAACCAGAAATTAAAAGCTCTGAAGAAAAAGTCGTCAACAAAGAGACAATAGCAAAAGAAGAGCAAAAAAGTAAACCAAAAAAAGGACTCTACGAAATTAGAACAATGCGGCACGATATAGACGAAGCAAAGGGAAAGAATGTTTCAACGCTCAGCTTAACAGAAGAGAATCTATCTGTGGTCGGCAAGAAATCTAAAATAGAAGAAATTAGTTCTGGAGAGATTAGATCTATTAGCCCCTTAGCGACAGAAGATTCGCTCAAAGAAGGCAATATTGATTTTGATGCGAAAGAGAAAAAACAATCTTTGAAAAAACCTTTTCTAATTTCGTTAAGACGCATTTTTGAGAAGAAAATTATTTTTAGGCTTGCTACCGTTTTAATAATAATTGTTTTTATTGGCGGAGCAGGTTTTTATTTTTATAAAAGTGGCGCTCTTTCGTCCTTCGGAAATATTGGAGAGATGATTAGAGATTTATTTAACAAAGAAGCGCCGGATGAAGTACCCATAATTCCGCCAGCAACTTCTACTCCCGACATTCCAATCCAGCCAAACCCAACTTCTACGCTACCGATAATTGACGATCCTCAACTAAAATATTCTCCTGCTTTTTTCAGTCCCGACGAAGAAGAAATTATCAAAGTTGATACATTGGAAGAAGTTTATCCAGGTCTAAAAGCAAGTTTTGAAAAGGGGACTAAGGAAGACAACTTTAAAAGAATTATTGTTTTGGCGCGGAATGACTTTTCTAACATAAGCCTTGCCCAAATGTGGAAAACATTGAAGACCTTAGTCTTAGGAGAAAAATATACCGAATTGATTAGCGCGGAGATTGTAGAAAGCTGGGGGTTGGCAATGCCAAGTAATGTAGATAAAAAATTATCGGAGAATTATAATCTCTTCTTCTATGGCCAGCCGGAAGATGGACCAAGAGCAGTGCTAATTTTTAAGGTTGACAATATTACCGGGTTGAAAGACGAAATGTTTTTATGGGAAGAAACCATGATCTATGATCTTAAAAAACTTTTTTTGGGAATAAATTATGAGGAAGTGGCGAGCGCGAGTTATTTAGATAATGTTTACAAAGACATCAGCATTCGTTATTTGAATCTACCCGAGCATGATTTAACGATGGATTACGCGATAATGCCCGGCAAGAATTATCTTATTTTAAGCACATCGCGCGAATCAATCTGGGCAACAATTGATAAAATTTTAGAGGACGGAGATGTTACTATTAATAATGAAAATGATGAATTTGCTGGGTGGAAAACTTATAGAAATGAAGAATATGGGTTTGAAGTAAAATATCCAAAAGAAGCAAAGACAGAAGAATCGTGGGAAAGAAAGGGAGGAAATATGATAAATATTATTACTCCGATTTCTGAGAGTGGTTATGGCTACGATATAGGAATCAATGTAATAGAAAATACAGAGAATCTGCCAGTTAAAGATTGGTGTGTAAATTATTACGAGGCATTAGAGAAAGAAGCTGAAGAAAGAAATTATTCATTTAATCACACAGAAGGCGAGGAAGTATCGTTAAACGACATGCCTGGCTATAAAATTTCAATTATTAATCAAAATAGACTAGAAACGCATATTTATATTGACAATGCGACTTTTGTTTACGACATTAATTATAATGACGAATCTGCGAATGATCCTGATTGGGATGTACACAAACAAAAGATAAATCAGATCATCTCTGTCTTCAAGCTCAACGATTAATTTCGAGTAAAAATTTAACCTGATTTTTATAAAACCCAAAAAAAATTATTTATAAGACCTAAAAAATTTTCCGAATAGGTCTTTTTTTTATTCACTATTACGCTGATTTATTGTCATAAAACCCTTAGTATATATGTGTAAATCTATTTTTCTGTCTGTGTAAATTTGTGTTTCTTTAGGTTGTGGATAACTTTCTGTTGCATGCGAAATTTTAGCGTGTTATAATGAATTTGTTGGTGAAGATTTCACCAACAAAGATAAAGGAGCTTACCTGGGAAGGTAACCTCGCGATTATCTGAAACAATGGAAGCGTTAGTTCTTTAAGAATCAATAATGGAGGGTTACTGATTCTTTCCATGTTTTGGATAATCGAAGCTGGAATCTCGAAACTGAGTCGAGATTCTTCTCCGAAGGGGCGACCCCAATAGCATCGTCTTTAAAGGGTACGCCCCTTTCGTTTACATATTTTTTTTATTTATTTTTTTTAGGCTTGACACTGTCTTCCAAGAACATTAAAATAAGTGCATATAAAGATTAAATATATAATTAAATTGCCTAAAAAACAAAAAGAAAAACAGCTTTTGTACCGTGGCTGTTATGCTTGTTTGTTAAATGATATGCCAAAAAGAATTATTAAAAAGATAAAAGATTTAGGAAAAGAATACCAAAAAACGAAAACAATGGGCAAAAAAACCAAAGCAATCAAGAAAAAAACCGAAAAGGTTGTTTCTCGGGGAATTATTCAGGAAAAGATAGACAAGATTAAAGATCAAAGGAAGCAAATCGTCTATGAGAGATCTCTCAAGAAGAAAGAAAAACGAATTAAGAAAGAGCTTAATCAATTTGCGCGCAAAAAAAAATCTTTAAAGGATGACTATAAAACCCGCTTTCCTATTTTTGGTCGTGGCAAGGACGAAGATGCTCAAGAAGTAGAGAGCTATGAATCTCGGCTTTCTATGGAACATCAGCTGGAACTTGAATTGCAAAGAGTTCAGAGAGCTCTTGGGCGTGTTTCAGAAAAGAAATATGGATTTTGTCTTGTTTGTGGCAAGAAAATCCAATCAGAGAGATTAAAAATATATCCTGAAGCTGAATATTGTATGGCTTGCCAGAGAAAAAAAGGAACAGATTAAAATTTAATACCCCTAAAAGTCCCTAAAATCATTGATTGATGGGATTTTTTTTGTATAGTTGCGTTAGACAGTTGTTGGGCGATTTGGTAAAATAACTTTTGTGTCCTTGTATCTTGTAATTTGAAATTTTATAAAGTTATGTCTTCAAAAGTTTTCTCAGTTGCAATTGTAGGGCTTGAAGCTTCCTTAGTAGAAGTTGAAGTTGATATTTCGGGAGGATTAGCTCTCTTTAATATAGTTGGTCTTCCTGGTAAAGCTGTAGCGGAATCAAAAGAGAGGGTGAGCGCTGCCTTGAAAAATAGTAAGGCGGAAATGTATCCGCAAAAAAAAGCTCAAAGAATTACTGTAAATTTAGCTCCCGCAGATATTAAAAAACAGGGTTCTCTCTATGACTTGCCGATTGCAGTGGGATATCTTTTAGCTTCTCAACAGATTTATTTTGATCCAGACAAAAAACTTTTCTGCGGGGAACTGTCGTTAAACGGAAAATTGCGTCATGTAAATGGTATTTTAGCTATAGTTGATTTTGCCAAAAAACATGGCTTTGAAGAAATTTATCTTCCCAAGATAGACGCCAAAGAAGCTTCATTAATAAGAGGTTTAAAAATTAAGTCTGTTGAAAACCTAAAAGATATTATTGAACACTTTAATAACATACACACCATTGAAGATGAGCCAGAAAGCTATCTTTTCAAAGAAGCATTAGCCGAAGAAGAAAGCGAAAAGGGGTTTTTAGATTTTGCCCACATTTGCGGACAAGAACAAGCCAAAAGAGCCCTTGAATTAGCATCGGCAGGAGGACATAATGTTTTGTTCTCTGGTCCGCCGGGATCCGGCAAAACAATCTTAGCGCGAACCTTTCCTACAATTTTACCTAAAATGGAAATAGAGGAAGCATTAGAAGTAACTCGGATCTTTAGTATTGCTGGAATTTTAACCCCAGAAAAGCCTTTGTTAGTTGAGCGTCCTTTTAGAAGCCCTCATCACTCTGCATCAAACATTAGCCTTATTGGAGGCGGTAGCTTTCCTAAGCCGGGAGAAGTAACTCTTTCCCATAGAGGAGTTTTATTTTTAGATGAATTTCCTGAATTTTCTGGAAAAGCCATAGAAGTACTTCGTCAACCTATGGAAGACGGATACGTAACAATTTCAAGAGCGGCAGGCACAGTTAGGTTTCCTGCGAATTTTATATTGATTGCCGCCATGAATCCTTGTCCTTGCGGAAACCTTAATGATCCTCTCAAAAATTGCACATGCATGCCATCGCAAATAGCTTCTTATAGAAGAAAAATTTCTGGACCAATTCTTGACCGCATAGATATTCACGTGACTGTGGCTAGAATGGAATATGAAAAGCTAACATCAAAGACAACGGGAGAGCCGTCTTGCCAGATTAGAGAAAGGGTTGAAAAAGCAAGAAAAGTTCAGAGAAAACGTTTTGGCAAATTAGGGACCTTGCTTAATAGTGATATGGCTAATTTGCAAGTTAAGCAATTCTGCGATCTTGATGATTATTCAAAAAGTTTAATGAAAAATGCTGTTAATCAATACCATTTATCTGTTCGCAGCTATTTCAGGATATTGAAAGTAGCGCGTACTGTTGCTGATCTACGAAATGGGCAAGATATAAGCCAAGAAGATTTAGCGGAAGCAATCCAATACAGAATCAAAGAAGATTCTTAATCTTAATTCATGCTTAAAAACCGTCAATTAAACTCTATAGACAAGGCCATTATATCAACTCTTGCCTATGGTCAAGTTAAACGATGGCCCATGACACTGTGGGAAATATTTCGTTATCTTACTAATCCTCAAAGAATTAACGAACAAATGCCAGTAAAGAAAATAAAACTTTACGAGATACAAAAAGGAATTAAAAGATTAATAGAGATAGGAATCATTAAAGATGAAGAAGGATTTTATTCTTTAAAACATAAAAAGCTAAAGAGCGCGCCATTTTTAAGGCGCAATAGCAAGGATAAATTGGCTGACTCTAAAATTAAAAAAGCAATTAAAATAACAAAATACTTACAATTTTTTCCCTTTATTCGCGGAATTTTCTTAAGCGGCTCTTTAATTTTTGGCTGGGTAGATGAAGAAAGCGATATAGATATTCTAATCGTAGCGCAGAGCAACCATCTTTGGACAGCTCGTTTTTTGGTTTCAGCTCTCTTAACCATCACAAGATTAAAACGGTCAAAACAACACATTAAGGATCGTTTATGTTTAAACCATTTTATTACCAATGGCGCTCCAGAAATTTCTTTATATAGTCTTTATAATGCCGAAACTTACGCGCGGCTGATTCCCTTATGTGGAGAAAAGACTGTCCTTGAAAATTTTTTGAAAGCTAATTTATGGATTAATGATTATATTCTACAGGGAAGCGGAAAATACTACGAAGATTTAAGACAAATTCCTGACGGTCAACCCAAAAAATTATTTAAGAGCTTATTGGAGATGTTCTTAAATATTATTGGCGCAGGCCAAATTCTTGAAAAATTGTTGTGCCAATGGCAAATAAAACGGATAAAAAAAGACCCTCTTACCTATAAAAAAGGAGGAAGGGTAGTCGTGGATATGAAGCAAATTGAATTTCATCCTGATTCTCCGGAAGGAGAACACCTTAGGCGCTATAATAGTCACCTTGCGTCGTTAGGCCTTTTTAATTTTAATCGCGAACGGGATTCGGGACTTGCTTGATATTAATAAACTTGTATAAAGTTTTTCCGTCGCGCAAACAATTCTCTTCCAACTATAAACTTCAGCTATCTTTTTTTGAGCAAGGGCTGATTTTTTTTCTAATATCTTATTCGGCAGGCCTAAAATTAAATCTAATTTTTTAGACAGATCGTAATAATCACGATTTTTAAAGACAAAACCATAATCTTTTGCTATCTCTAAATTAGCAGGAATATTGCTGATTAAAACAGGGATACCGTAATCAAGGGCTTCAAGCAAAGACAAAGACATTCCTTCTGACTCTGATGGGTGAACAAAGAGATAGGCATTTTGGAAAAGAATTCTAAGAGAGCGACCTGTTTGTTGTCCGGTAAAAATAATATTAGGGTTATTTTGAGCCATTGTTTTTAATTCTTTCAAATAATCATCGGTAAAAGAACTGTCGCCAACAATGACAAGCTTTTTATTTCGTTGTAGCTTGGGATCTAATTGTTGGTAAGCTTTAATTAAAGTATGAATACCTTTGTGTCGTACTAAGCGATTAACGGTCAATATATATTTTTTGGGCTTAAGATTCCACCAGATTAAACTTTCTTCGTCAGATTTATTTGGGGATTTCTGATTAATTATTGGATAAATTCCATTAGGAATATAAACAGCTTTTCGTTGATAACGATCTTTGACATATTTCTTTAAATGTTTAGATACCACAATCGTTTGATGAGAGAGATAGACAGAACATAATTCTCCTAATTTTAAAATTGCGCGAGCAAAAAAGGACCATTTCTGATGCTTATAATCCTGACAATGAAAAGTAGACAAGACCTTAATCTTAGGATTAATAATTCTTGGTATCCATAAAAATAAAGAAGGGCCAATGCCGTGATAATGGATAATATCTACATTTTTGATTTTGAACAAGGCATGAAGCGTAGCCATAAAAGAGTGGGAAGCGGCGTCAAGATGTTTAAAATTAATTGAAGGCAAGCTAATGAGTTTTACCCCTTTATAATACTTTAATGTTTTATTGGTATAATGGGGGCGAGTATAGACAATTATTTCGTGTTTTCTTTTTGCCAGCTCCATAGATAAAGCTTCAACATGTTTTTCAATGCCGCCTGATTTTGTCGGTATGCCTTTTTGACCAATCATTACAATTTTCATAAATGTTCTTTTTTTAGAAGTTTACCCTGAGCCCGTTGAAGGGCCTCTTTATAAATATTCATTAAATCTTGGTAATGTTTTTCCGGCGAAAAGTTTTTTTCCACAAAAAGCCGCGCCTGAACGCCCATCGTGCGAATTAAACAAGGATACAGGGATAGGCTGAGTATCTTTTCCCTTAAATCTTCTGCGTCCCCGGCTTTAAATAAAAGTCCCGTGTTTTTGTGCTTTACAATCTCTGGCAGACCACCCAAATTGCTTGCAATAACAGGTTTTCCCAAAGCAAATGCTTCAAGCGCTACGAAGGGAGCATTTTCATACCAAACTGATGGAATAACAACAAAAGCAGAATTTCTTATAATATTTTTTAACTCTTCTCCATATTTTGCCCCTAAAAATTCTATATTTCGTGTATTTTTTTTAGCAATTAGTTCTAACAAATTTTTTTCTTCTTTTCCAGAGCCAACAATCTTTAAGCTGACATCCGGTAATTCGGAAACTGCTTCTATAAGAGTTTTAACGCCCTTCTGAGCGTGCAGGCGTCCAAAAAATAATATATATTTTCCCGGACTAAATTTTGGCTTATATTCACTTAATTCTACAAAATGTCTCAAAAAACATATTTTATCAGAAGGAAAACCGTTTTTAATATATTTATTCATTAAAAATTGAGAGGGAGATATAAACATATCAACATTTTTAGTATAAATTTTAGTTATTTTTTCAAAGTACATTTTAATGGTAGATAAAGCGCTAGCGCTTCTTGAATTTTTTATACATTTATGGACAATTGCTTTCCAATACTTACCATGACTGCACTCTTCATGAATGCCACTCTTTTCTGAATAAAGATTATAATTGGGAGAGATTAGATGAAAATCATGCAGGGTTTGAACTACTGGAATGTTGTATCTTTTCAGAACAGGAAGGATTGAAGGAGTAATATGATGATAGATATTGTGAAGATGCGCCAAATCTGGTCTTTCAATTTTAATTAATTTTTCAATTTTCTTTTTCGCTTCAAAGGAATAAATGAATTTAATTCCCTTAAGAATTATTTTAGAACTTAACTTGAGCTGTGAAAAATCTTGCTCTTCAACAAAATATGGGCTATAAATAGAAGGAAGGCAATTTTTGTCTTTCATAGCAAAAACTTGAATTTGATGGTTATGTTTTTTAAGCAAATCAATCAAAGACAAAAGATAGCGCCCCGTTCCGCCAGATTTTCCTTTTTGATGATAAAATTTGTTAATTTGTAGAATTTTCACTTTTTTTAGATGAAATTTAAAGGAAATAATCTTAATTTTCTAATATTTTCAGTCGCTGTTGTCGCAATATTTATTTTTTCCATTTTTGGGCAACTGACGGTTACAGAAGGTCTTATTTTGTTCCTGTTGCTGTTGCTCGGAACATTGTTTTTTCTAAAACCATTTCTTGGATTATTGATGGTTATTTTTTTGAGACCAACGATTGATTTGTTGGGAACGAAATTTGTCTTAGGAGCAGGATTTTCTTCAGCGCTTAACTACAACAGCATTTTCGGTCTATTGGTTGTGTTGTGCGGGGGTATTGTTATTATTCGGAACGGAACGCAACTTCGCAGAATACCTGTTTTTTATTCAATTTTTGTTTTCAGCGCAATTTCTCTAATAAGCATACTCTGGACGCCTCAGCCAATTTTAGGTCTAAGAGAAATCTTCAGACTCTTAAGCATTTTCATTATTTATTTAACAAGCTTTCTTTTAGTAAAACGCAGGAAAGATTTTAAAAAGCTTCTTTATGTATTAATTTCTTCATCCATTATTCCTTTAATTGTGGCATTTTGGCAATATTATGCCGGAAAAGGCGAGGTTATTTTTGGAGAATTTTTTCGTCGTCTTTACGGCACATTCTTCTATCCCAACAGCTTAGCTTTCTTTTTGGTTTTTATCATAGCTCTCTTATTGTTATTAACTTACCAGAGCAAGGAGAAACAGAACAAAATTCTTTACGGAATTTTTGGGATTATTTCCTTCATAGTTTTGTTGGGAACATATACAAGAGGCGCTTGGATGGGGGCTTTGATTGTATTCTTCGTTTTTGGCTTGTTCCGATTTAGAAAACTCTTGCTGTGCGGACTTATATCTCTTGTTTTGCTTTATATATTCATTCCTATATTACAGGAAAGAATAGGCGATATTATCCGTCTTGAGCCCTTTAGTTCTTTAATGTGGCGTTTTCGCCTTTGGGAGAACACGATGCCTTTCTTTTTTGAAAGACCTATTTTAGGACATGGATTATCGTCATTTCAGTTTTTATCTCAGAATGTTCAAGGGTTAAGCCTGCTTCCCGCGCCCGAGGCTCATAACGATTACCTTAAAATCTTGATTGAAACAGGCGCTGTCGGGCTAATAATGTATATTTCAATTTATTTTAAATTGTTTGTCTTTAACCTTGGCGTTCATTTCAAGAGCAAAGATAAATATTTAAAAGATGTTAGCTTCTTAGCTATTTTACTTTTGGCAACTTTTTTAGCTATGTCCTTTGGCGATAATATCTTGCGCGGAACAGCGACCCAATGGGCGCTCTTTGCTTATCTTGGCGGAGTAATTTCTCTAAACATTAGAGCAAAGAAGAAAAATCGCAAGAAAGAAGCCACAAAGATCTAGTTGTATATATTTTAAAAAAGGGCAGGAAGGAGGACAGTTCCTCCTCCTGCCTTTTGCGTACTCTACGAGCTACCAGAACTTTGCGTAGATGAGATTTGCTCCGTACCCATCTCTTATGGAGTATTCGTCGCAATGCTTTAGGAGCGGGGGAATGAAATAATTGATTTCCCCATGCTCGGTTGTAAGGTAAACATTGCCTAGAAGAACACCGTTGTCCAAAGGAATGCCGTGGATTATCACTTGAAGATTGCCATTTGGCAGTGTGCGGAATTCTGACCAATAGGTTTCGTTAAAGCTCATGCGTTCGTATTCATCAATAACCCTATTGTCGTTGAAGTCCCAACCCCAACCAGTAATATTTGACGCAAACTCAAAGCGCCTAATATCAAATTGGACGCAGGATTGAGTTACCATCTGTGACACGCAACAATCTCCGTCTTCGTTCTTGCCATTCCATCCAGGACGAAGCTCAAGAAAAAGATTAACGGCCGTAGCTCTGCCTTGAACATCCCATTCTGTTGCCTCAATGTTGGTGATAGCCCCAAGCCATTCACTATCTTCTTGGCATTTTTCGATGTTACATCCAAGACAATCAGATGTCTGCGCAAAAACTCCAGCGCACAGTCCTCCAGCTAACAAAATTGCTAGCACTAATGAAACGATTTGTTTCTTCATTTCATCCTCCTTTTTTGAAAGTACTTTTTTGGCCAACAATTTGACCGTAAGACAAAGAAAACTATTTCTTTGTCCTGTCGCTCAAATCATTTATATAATTGGTAAATTGGCGGGAGCGCTCACTTTTTTGCGAAGAATTGTGTTTTGCGCCTGCGTTTTGATAATTGTTTTTCTTTTAGATGGCGCTTCATTTAATTTTGCAGAGTTCTTTTTGATGTTATCTAAATTCTTATCAGGCAGGAGAATTATTAAGCCAATGCTGATTAATAAGCCGGCTGTTAAACCAAAAAATGTATTAGCAATTGCATTGGGCTTGACTGTTTTATTGCTTACAATTGTTTTTCCTAAGATTAGGATATTCATTTCCTGATTATCGCCGAGAAAAAGATTGCGTTCATTGGTGATTACATAAGATATTGCCTGGCTGATTTTTTGAGCCTCTTTTTGGTCCGGATGAAAAACATTAGTTCTTAACATACCAGTATTAGGGACAGTTTCAACTATGGCGGTTTTTTGCCATTTTTTTATAATTTTTTTTGGTTCTTCGCCGAAATAGGATATTTCTATGTTAAAATTTGACATAGAAACTCTTTCGAAAAAAGCGGGTGAGAGAATAATTTGTTTAAATGTATAAGCCAATTGCTCAGAGCCCTTGATTGCAGTATAAGCGTCAATAGTCGGGCTTTGTTTCTGAACAATCAGAAACTGGCCCTGGGCTTGATAATAATGAGGAAGAAAGAAATTGATGTATAAACCAAAGGTAGCGGTTAGCATTGTAATTATAACCGTTAATTCCCATTTAGATTTTAAAGCGGTAAAGAATTTTGTAATATTCATAGTAGCGTCATCCTATCACAATAGTTTATTCTTGTCAAGACTTTTCTTAACTTTCCTGCCTGCTTCTGCTTATAAGTAGGTAAAGCCAGGCAAGAAAATATAAATATTATTTTTTGGCTTCTCGCTTAAACTGAAAGAGCGGGCTTGACAAGAAGAAAAATTGCGTTAAGATATAGTCTATAAAATCAAATTAGCAAACCTTGCTATAGAGTGCTAATTAATTTTACTTCGTTTAATAAAAAATAAAATAAATTTCAAGTTAATTTTTAGTTAGATATCTGTGTAAAATTTTATGCAGATATATTTAATCGTGTTTTAAAAACAACATGAACATTAAACCCCTTGCTGACAGAATTTTAATTCAACCCATTCCTTCAGAGGATTTGCTTAATAATGGAGAAGGAAAAACAAAGTCAGGAATAGTGCTTCCTGATACGGTCGAAAAAGAAAAACCAGAACAAGGAAAAATTATTGCCGTGGGTCCAGGAAGAATTTTAGAAAACGGACAATATCAAAAAATGGAAATTAAAAAAGGAGATATCGTTCTTTTCTCCAAGTATGGGCCGACTGAAATTAAAATTAAAAATAAAGAATATTTAATTGCCAAAGAAGAAGATATCTTAGCGATAATTGCCAGATAAGAAACTTAATCTGTAACTAATATTTTATAACTATTATGTCAAAACAAATTCAATTTTCCGAAAAAGCGCGACAGGCAATAAAGAGAGGCGTTGATAAACTTGCTGATACCGTTAAGGTTACATTAGGACCAAAAGGAAGGAATGTTATTTTGGGCAAAGGGTATGGTTCGCCAATTATAACTAACGATGGAGTGACGATAGCCAAAGAAATTGAGGTTGAAGATAAGATTGAAAATTTAGGCGTAGAAATTATCAAAGAAGTGGCAAGCAAAACCAATGATGTTGCTGGAGACGGAACCACTACCGCGACTGTCCTCGCTCAAGCCATTATTGCCGAAGGATTTAAAAATATTGCTGCTGGAGCAAATCCCTTAGCCCTTAAGCGAGGCATTGAAAAGGCCACCAAAAAAATTATTCAAGGTCTCAAAGATATGTCTAAGAAAATTTCATCGCGTGAAGAAAAAACTGATGTAGCTACCATCTCCGCGCAAGATGCAGAAGTTGGCAATCTGATTGCCGAGCTTATGGAGGAAGTTGGTCAAGAAGGCGTGATTACCGTTGAAGAGTCCAAAACATTTGGCCTTTCTAAGGAAATAGTTCGCGGCATGCAGTTTGACGAAGGATATACCTCTCCCTATATGGTAACTAATGTTGAAAAAATGACTGCTGAATTAAACAATCCTCTTATATTAATAACTGATATTAAAATTTCTTCTATCAATGAAATTCTGCCGATATTAGAGAAACTAACTACTGCTGGCAAGAAAGAAATTGCTATCATTGCCGAAGATGTTGATGGAGAGGCGTTAGCAACCTTAATTGTTAATAAGATTAGGGGAACTTTTACTGCTTTATCTCTCAAGGCGCCGGGATTTGGAGATCGCAGAAAAGAAATACTTCAAGACATTGCTATTGTTACCGGAGGACAAGTAATATCTAAAGATCTTGGACTTAAGTTAGAAAATGTTGATATCAATATGCTCGGTGAAGCTGATAAAATTCTTGCCACCAAAGACAACACAACAATTATCGGCGGCCATGGAAAGAAATCAGATATTGAGAAGAGAATGCTTCAAATAAAAGGACAATTAGAAAAAACAGATTCTGATTTTGATAAAGAGAAGTTAGAAGAAAGAATTGGCAAACTTTCTGGGGGAGTGGCTGTTATTAAAGTCGGAGCTGCTACCGAGATAGAACAAAAAGAGAAACAGCATCGTATTGAAGATGCCCTTGCAGCTACAAGAGCTGCAGTTGAAGAAGGCATTGTTCCGGGAGGGGGAGTGGCTCTTATCCGAACTATTAAAAGTTTAGACGGCTTAAAAGTGAGCGGTGACGAAAAAATAGGAGTTAGCATAATCCGCAAAGTTCTTGAGGAACCGTTAAGGCGAATAGCATTTAATGCGGGAATGGAAGGTTCAGTAGTCGTTGATAAGGTAAAAAAATTAGACGGAGCAAAAGGATATAATGCCGCTAAAGACACTTATGAGGATTTAATTGAGGCGGGCATTATTGATCCCACTAAGGTAACGCGTTCTGCCTTGCAAAATGCTGCGTCAGCGGCGGCAATGCTCTTAACAACTGAAGCAGTCATTGTTGATTTACCAGAGAAAGAAGACAGAGGTATGTCTTCTGGGGGAGGAATGCCCCAAATGCCAATGATGTAAAGGTCGCGAATTGACGCGAATAAGGAACGAATAGACACGGACTTAAACATTGAATATAATAAAAAAAGCAGAAGAAAAACTCTTCTGCTTTTTGATTTTTATTCATTGGCTGCGGTCAAATTTTTTACGGCGCGCTAATGTTTTTATTAACCTTTTGAGTTACTGTTGGCCAGTGAAAACTAAGAAAGTCTATATCTATATTAAGCCAGAAGCGACATTTGGCAAAGATATTTTTATTTCCTCCGCTTGAATAGGAATGGTAAAGGCCGTCGCCAGAGCTTGCTTTATAAAGAGAATCTTTTTCTGAACCATCTTTCCAGTCAATTGTATTAGAAGTCGGCATATCTAATCTTAATTTGGTTCCGCGATAAGCGATAGGTCCAACCTTAATATTAATCCCTTGAATTATTGGTTCTCCCAATATACTAATATAAATATTGGGCACGCTGCAGATTCCGACAGAAGCAGCTCTTATATTAGGGTCGTAAAGTTTAACAGTGTGAGGAGGCGAAGAAGCACCTGTCATATAAAGACTGCCTACACTGCAACTTTCCCAGTTATTTCCATTCAGTAGTGTGCAAATAGCGGACATTAAATCGGTCGGGCAGGCAAAATTTCCATTTATTTCTACGGTAATAAATAATTTTTTAACGATTGCCATTAGATCTAGATGAACAATGTCTTGAATAAGATTTTGATTGATGACAATCTTAAACATTCTCTGAAGAACGGGATAAGGGACGCCTGTTAATTTTTCAATCTGCTTTGAAGAGAATTCAATAAGAAGTTCTTCTATTCTATCTTTGGCGTAAGTGCCGACATCTTCCAAAGAAAAATTCTTTGTTTCCATCAAAAACTTGGCAAACCTTGCTATTTCAGCTAAAACTTGCGGATCTATGCCTGCGCCAAGTTTAGCCAGAACTTCATTAACATAAGGAGTAATAATATCAGTTACTATTTGGGTAAGAAGCTGTTCTCCTCTGGAAGTTAGATAAGATTTAAAAGACGCCATAAAAGTGGCAGTATCTATTTCCACAAAATTTTCTGTACTTAAGCTAATTGATCCGCTATTGATCATATAACCAAGAAAGTCAAAAATATATTTTGAAAGAGTTGGGTCAATATTCAAATTTTCTTGGAAAAAATTAACAGCATTATCAGCGATAAATTTAGCGGCTTCTTTTAAGAATTTTTGACTATCAATTTCTACAGTTATGCCGGAATCATCCATCCACGCCGAAAGCCAATCTGAAAAATGCGCTTCAATATCAACCGAGATTTGAGAAAAATCTAAACCCTTTCCGCCTCCATCGGACTTAATAAGGTATTGAACGAACTTAATTGCCTTTTCTAATAGTTGGTCATCAATTGCTTGTTTAACCATCTCTCCATCAATCTCCACATCAATTTGGACGATATCTAAAAGATTGTTGGCTGCCTCCGCCACAAGAGAGTAAACTGTTTGTCTAATTAGATCTATGCCTTGTTGAAGAGTGATATTATGTTGGGTAGAATAATCTTTCCAAAGAGCTTCCATGTCAGCTTTATTTTTTTGGATAATTTCTTTCAAACTAAGATTTTTATTTTCTATCAAGAATTGGATAAAACTTTTAATAGTGTTAAATTCTTGTTCAGTCAAATTGGTGGAATCTTTGATCTGGTTATAGAGTATTTGCATTAATGCCTGAATTATTTGGCTTTGGGTGGCTTCAGATTCAATATCTAATCCGATTGCAACAAGATTTATCATTCTTTCAATCCTGAGCACATTTTGAATTAAGGGAGAATCGTTTTCTTCCACATATTCTTTTAATAAAGCGCCAATATCTTGAGGAGGGGTAGCGCCTTCAGCTGCTATGGAGATGCCTTTATCGGGAGGCTTAGCAAGGAAAGCCATAAAATTAGCTAATTCTTGAGCAATACCGGGGTCAATCTTCATTTCTATGGCAAAGTTATAAATAAAATCTCTTATTTTATCAACTGCTAAATCTCCGAGAACATCCACTCCTGCGCCAATAAAATCATTGAGATATTTGGCAAAAAATTCAGGGTCGGGATTTTGCGCCAATTCTATAGGATCAATATTGTGCGCTTTAAGCCAAAAATAAAAATCAACCAAACCCTGAACTTTCTTTGCAATATCTTCGCCAAAAAGGCCCACAAGGGCTTCGCCCGTGAAAGCTCCGGCGAATTTTCCCAAAAGAGAGGAGAGAAGAGATCCGGTAATATTACAAAGGTCTAGCCCAAGAGCTGTCTGATCACTTTTAGCTTCGTCTTCTGTAGCGGGTTCGGGAGCTTTTATCCATCCTTCTTTATCGGTACAAAGGTAATTAGGATCATCAGGAGTGTAATCATTTGGCGCTGGATCTTCGTGACGCATTCCGCATTGCCATTCAAAATAGCCGGAAGTATTTTTTTTACAACTTGCCTCGTCATAATAACGGCAATAAGAGGTGCTATTTTTTTCAATTATTCTGGCAAGGTCGCAAGAATCTGCTGGCGCGCCCTGAGAAAGATAACAATAAAACGAATCGTCAATAGCCAAAAGATCGTCCACGCTAAAATTAATAACTGGTTCACTAATAGCGCAAGAGCCCTTAACCTTTACCCAATATCCTCTAAATGCTTCAAGATTAGCGCGAGGGGAAACCATTCCATAATCTGAACCCGAAGCATTAAAAAGCCAGCTAACAGACAGTTCGCATGATCCCTTGAATTGATTCCAATTATAATTTGAGGTAGAGGAAATTAGGTTCCATCCAGGATCAAGAGTTGTGCTTTTTTTTGCTCTATCGCCCTCGCCCCCAGAACCAATCTCAAGAGTACAATCTTCATCAACTCTTATCCAATAGGCGTTCATTGGTCTAAGATTGTCTGTTTTTTTATATTTATAGGCAATGACATCCCAATACCAAGGACCTGACGCGACTTCACAGCCCGACAAGTATTCTGACGAAAGGGTTTCGTCCGATGGTGATATAAGATTCCATCCTTTTTTAATCTCAATGCTTCCCTGAGGTTCAATGGCAATGCCGGCATGCGCCTTTTTTGGACTCAAAAAAGAGCCTAAGTATATTAGGCCTGACTGAGAAACAACAAATGAAAATAAGACAAAAGACACAATTATCTTTTTGAATAAATTTTTTTTCATTTTAAAAAATTACAAATTCTGTTAAGATTATATCACACATTATTAATTAAAATTATTTTAGATTGTGGATAACCAAATTTTTAAAACAATTCAGCCCAAAAAAGAATTAGGCCAGAATTTTCTTTTATCAAAAAAAGCGCCTGAAGAAATTATAACTTTATCAGAACTTAATCCCGAAGATATTGTTGTTGAGATTGGCGCGGGAACAGGGATTTTAACTAAAGAATTAGCTCAACGCACCAAGCAGGTTATTGCGATTGAAAAAGACAAAGAACTGATGCCAATGCTTGAGGAGGCATGCCGCGCTTTTAAAAATATTGAGTTTTTGAATAGAGATGTGAGGGAATTACTAAATAGCTATAAAGGCTATAAAAGGGAGGGGTTTAGAGCTTTAGGGCCGTATAAGGTTGTAGCAAATCTCCCGTATTATTTAAGCAGTTTTATTATTAGACGGTTTTTAGAAATTGAGAATAAGCCGGAGGTAATGGTTTTAATGCTTCAAAAAGAGTTAGCGGAAAGAATCTGCGCCAAAGCGGGCAAAATGAGTTTAATTTCGGTAATGGTAAATTTTTATGGCAAACCGGAGCTTGGCTCTATCGTGAAAAAAGAAAATTTTTATCCTCAACCAAAGATTGATTCGCAAATTTTAATTATAAAAGACATTAAAGAGCCCTATGATGTTAATATAAAAATATTTTTTAGGATTCTTAAAATAGGTTTTTCAAGTAAGAGGAAAATGCTCATTGGCAATCTAAAAAATGGATTAGGAATATCAAAAGAACAAATAATAAAAATATTCAATGATTTAGGCATTAATGAAAAAGCGCGAGCGCAAGAATTATCATTAAAAAATTGGAAAGCGCTATCAAAGAAATTTAGCGATATGTGATAAACAATATCTCTCTTGATAACGCGTAGATCCTTCGCTATTGCTCAGGATGACCTTGCGGTCAATTATCTATATTTTTATCCCCAGATTCTCCCGTTTAATTCGGAGTTTTTTTTGTTATAATAGAATATATGAAGAAGAAAATTTTCTTCCTGATTTTTGCTGTTGGGGGAGTGTTGTTATTGGCGAGCTTATTTCAATGGAGCAGGCAGACAGGAAACGACCAAACGGCCTCTTTGGAACAATCAACAGAAACAGGACAAACAGTTTCATCATATTCGTTTTATAAAGACGACGACTTAGATCGTCTTTCAAACGCGAAGGAAATTATTTATGGTTCATCAATTAACGCGCCCGATACGGATGGGGACGGCTATTTAGACGGCGAAGAAGTGGAAAATGGCTATGATCCAATTGTGGCGGGGAGCGCTAAGCTCAGAGAAAGAACAAATTTAAACATTACGATTCAATATTTTTTGTGGCTTCAAGAAAAACAAGATATTAAAGATCCTAAAATTGAAAGTAATTTGATTGATAAATTTTTAGAGGATCATCCGGAAGCCGTTGAAATTAACTATATTGATAAAAAAGAAATTAAATTTGTTTCTCAAGACGACAAAGAAACTGTTCGCGCCTATTTAGCCGAACTAAATAAAATTAGCTTGCCCGAAGGGATGATTAGTTATAGGGAAATTGCAAAAAGTTACAGCCAAGATACTGTTTCTCTGCTTGAAGATATTTTGGGGAAGATTGAATTAGCTTATTTGGACTTTACCTATTTAAAAACGCCTCCTTCTGCGGGAAAAATACAACAAGGATATCTTACAGTCGTCAAAGGATTCTCTGATATTTTTTCTGATCTCAAGCTTTATCAAAAAGATCCAGTAAAAATTGAACTTAATCTAAAAAAAGCGCAAAAACTGATTGAACTTTCAGAAGAAATTGAAAAAGAAAAGTTGGAATTAATAAAAAAGTTTGAAATAAGTTAATATTAGAATTTGTAATTTATAATCTTGTATCCTTGAAAACAGTATTTCACAAAGTAAAAAAAATTATTTTATGGGTGATTGGCGTCGCAGTTGTTTTTGTGATTTTGGTTGTAGTTTTGGTTGATCGCGATGAAAATACCGGGAAGATAACTATACCTTTCTTAAATAAAGAAAGTAAAGTTTCTGACGATGGTTTTAATAGGTTGGTTGAGCAAGAGCTGAATTTAACAAAATTGGCCGAAGTTGATTGGGCAGGGGCATATAATAAAGCGCTAGAAGAGCAATACGGCATTCAAGATAAAAATTCCACTTCTTCGCAAAAAACATTAATTGCAAACAATGAAAAAGAGAACGAAAAAATTAAAAAAGATGAAGTTTCTAAAATATTTATCCAGTATCTTATTAAGTCCGAAATACAGTTAGATGAAAACAAAAATCCCTTAACATTAGCGATTCAGTA
>Ga0265596_1000201_pt1 | contig 40147 bp, 45 predicted proteins | sample saktaG_FD_190143 | JGI IMG/M metagenome (GOLD analysis project Ga0265596, IMG submission 190143) | Saline water microbial communities from Sakinaw Lake, British Columbia, Canada - sak_2013_06_06_60m | ecosystem: Environmental > Aquatic > Non-marine Saline and Alkaline > Saline ...
GGAATTTGCCGGTTATTGGACAAGGTAATCATCAAGCAGAAATAGTATTTATTGGTGAGGCGCCTGGCGCTTCTGAGGATAAAACCGGCCGACCCTTTTGCGGTCAGGCCGGTAGAATTTTAGATGAACTTTTAAATTCAGCTGGTCTCAAAAGAGAAGAAGTATATATTTGTAATATTCTTAAATGCCGACCGCCTCAAAATCGCAATCCTCAAAAAGAAGAAATTGAGGCCTGTACCTCTTATTTAGAAAGACAGATTGCCATTATCAAGCCCAAAATAATCGGTTCTTTGGGTAATTATTCAACATCTTATCTTTTAGAGAAATTTGGCCTGAAAAACAAAATCCAGGGGATTAGTAAAATTCACGGACAAGTTTTTGAAACTAAGGCGGATTTTGGCCCAATTAAAATCATTCCTTTATACCATCCGGCCGTGGTTGCCTATAATAATAAAATGGTCGAGACGCTCAAAGAAGATTTTCAGATTCTAAAAAGGTAAAGAAAGTAATTTTTAGACAGATATTTAATTAATGAAAGAAAAACAATTTAAATTAGTTATTACCAGCGGCAAGGGGGGGGTTGGTAAGTCAATGTTGACTTCGGCTTTGGCTATGCTTTGGGCTAAAAAGAAAAAAATTGTGGCGGTTGACACTGATGTTGATGCGCCTAATTTAGCTATTTGGCTTAATCAGGTTTCAGATGAAAATATTCAGCTTTCCAAGAAGATTTCAACTTCTTTTAAAGCCGTTATTGACCCTGAAAAATGTAACGGTTGCGGTAAATGTGTAGAGAACTGTGTTTTCAAGGCCTTGGAAATCAAAAATAACCGAGCTAAGTTGAATCCTTTTCTTTGTGAAGGTTGTGGAGTTTGTCAAATTATCTGTCCCCAGAAAGCAATTGAGTTGAAAACAATAGAAAATGGTCAGATTAAAATAATTCAGACAAAATATGGATTTCCCTTAGTGATTGGTCAACTATTTCCAGGTGAAACCGGTTCGGGTAAAATAGTCGCTGAAATAAAAAAAGAGGCCCAAATCAATGACCAGTATGAAGTAATGATTATTGACTCGGCGCCGGGCACGGGCTGTCCGGTTATTGCTTCCTTGCAAGATGCCCATTTAGCTATTTTAGTTACCGAACCAACTCCTTCTGGATTAACTGATCTAAAAAGGGTTTTAGAAGTGGTTGAGCATTTTCAGGTTCCTTATAAGGTAGTGGTTAATAAATGGGATATTAATCGCTCATTGACTAAGAAAATAGAAAAAGAATTTGCTGATAATTTTTTAGGAAAAATATCTTACGACCAGGCCATCTTTAAAGCGATTGCCAATCTTCAGCCAATTATAGAAACTAATCTTAAGGTTAAACAAGAAGTTAAAGAAATATTTAAAAAAATCTATGACCAGACCAATCAAAAAAAGATTAGTTAGATTTGACCCACGAGTTACTTATTTCAAACCGCGAGCCGTCCCGCTATCTGTTTTGGAAGAGGTTGATTTGGGAATGGATGAATTAGAGGCCTTGCGTCTTTGCGAACTGAAAAAATTAGAACAGGTCGAGGCGGCTAAAAGAATGAAGATTTCTCAAAGCACCTTACAGAGAATTTTAAGTTCAGCACATCAAAAAATTACTGAAGCTTTAATCAAGGGTAAGGCAATCAGGATTAGTAAAATAAATGACAAGAAATAGCCATCGTCAAATAATAGTTGGTCTTTCTGGCGGCCTTGATTCGGCCGTTGCTTTGTTATTACTCAAAGAACAGGGATATCAGCCAATTGGCCTGACTTTAAGATATAGCGGCTGGTCAACTAAAGAAAATATTTATTCTAATCAAGAATCTATTCGTCTGGCCAAGAAGGTTTGTCGACAATTGAAAGCGCCTCATTATACTCTTGATTATCGACAGGAGTTTAAGAAAAAAGTAATTGGCTATTTTATCTCTCTTTTAAAAAACAAAAAAACGCCTAATCCCTGTATAGTTTGCAATCAACAATTGAAGTTTGAGAAATTGATTAGTTTTGCCAAACAAAAGGGGATTGAATATGTAGCTACCGGTCATTATGCTCGGATTAGAAAAATTAAAGATGAGTATCAACTTTTAAGAGGGAAAGATAAACAGAAGGACCAAAGTTATTTCCTTTGCCTTTTAGATCAAAAACAGTTAGCCAAAATAGTTTTTCCCTTAGGTGATTTAACAAAGAAGAAAGTTTATCGGATTGCTGAAAAAAAAGGATTAGATTTTCTAATAAGAAAGAAACAGAGCCAAGATTTATGTTTTGTTATTCAAAAGTCAATGCCGCTTTTTTTAAAGAAAGAAATAGGTCTGCATCCAGGTCAAATTGTTGATAAAAAAGATAAGATTTTAGGCCAACACCAAGGACTGCACTTCTATACTATCGGTCAGCGTAAGGGAATTAAATTAGCTGGCGGTCCCTGGTGGGTAATTGGTTTTAACAAGAAGAAAAACCAGCTTATTGTCACTAACATAGAAAATGATCCGGCCCTTTTTTCTCGGACAGTTATTCTCTCTGATGGCCACTTTGTTTCTGGAAAATTACCTCAAAAGATAATTAAAGTCAAAGCTAAAACTCGCTTCAATCAGGCACCGGCTTCAGCTAAATTATATATATTGCCAAAAAAAAATTCGAGATTAGTTTTTGATAGGCCGCAAAAGGCAGTTACCCCGGGTCAATGGACTGTTTTTTACCAAAATCAGGTTTGCTTAGGCGGCGGCATAATTGATTCGGTTCTTTGAGAATTATCTTTGAATATGCTATCATAAAAACATGAAGAATTTAAACCAAATTACCAAGGAAGAATTAGCGGCTCTCAAAGTTGTTACTTTTGATATTGACGGGGTCATTGCGCCGACTGGTACAATCATTAAGGAAATCATCAACGAAGATAGCATTGATTTATATATGGAATCCAAGAAGCTCTCTGAAATATTTATAGGAAATTTGAAAAAGCTTGAAAAGTTTATCAGGTTAAATTTTTCTTCTGGCCGAAACATCTTATACCTTAAAACTTTGGTTAATAAGATTTTTGACAAGCAGACTATTCTCCAGGCCGAAAATGGCAATATTACCTGGCTTAATAATAAAATTATTCATCCAGTTTATTCTAATGAATACTTTGCACAATTAAGGGAGCTTAAAATAAAGATTAGAAAGATAAAAGAAACTGATAAGAGAATTAGGGGATTTGAACCCAAACTTTTTGTTTTAACCGTCCATTGCGACCAGATGGATGAAATACCAAGTTTGGTTAAAGAAGTAGCCAACGATAATCTATATTGCCTTTGGACAAACGAAGGTTATGATATTGGCAGCAAAAAAATGTCCAAGGGGCAGGCGATTATTAATTTAGCCGAAGAGCTCAAAATTGAACCAAAACAAATTATGACCACAGGCAATAATTACAATGACCAGGAAATGCTTGAGTTGGGCAAAGGCGTTACGGTTGAGCCAGCCAGAGTTGAAGCAGAATATTTTATTGAACATAAACCAGAAGAATTAGGCGGTGAATTATTAGTTGATTTTTTACTTGAGTATTACGGAAAAAAGAATAAATAAAAAACTGCCAGGCTAAGGCAGTTTTTTTAATTCAAAGGACTGTCCCCAAGATACAGTCCTTTCTTGTTACACCAAGCCCATTTTTTGTTTGACTTGCTGGAGAGTTTTTTGGGCTAGGGGGCGGGCTTTTTGAGCGCCCTGGTCTAAAATATTCTTAATATAGGACGGCTTTTTCTCAAGGGTTTTTTTGTTTTCCTGGAATGATTTCAGCCCTTTGATAACTACTTTAGCTAAATCATCTTTGAATTGGGCATAACCCTGGCCTTTGTATTTCTTTTCAATTTCAGTAAAAGATAATTCAGAAAAACACTGATAAATAGTCATTAAATTAACAATAGCTGGTTTTTTAGAAGTATATTCTATTTCTTTTCCTGAATCAGTAACCGCCTTTTTTATTTTATCTTTAATAAGCGATGGCGAATCAGTAATAGATAAATAACTCTGCGGAGAACTCTTAGACATTTTTTTAGTTGGGTCAGTCAAAGACATTATCCGAGCGCCGCTTTTTTGAATAAGGCATTCAGGCATAACAAAAGTTTGACCGTATCGCTGATTAAATTTTCGGGCAATTATTCTGGCTAATTCCACATGTTGTCTTTGATCTTCGCCAACTGGTACCAGGTTAGTTTTATAAAGAAGAATATCAGCTGTCATTAAAACCGGATAGTCAAAAAGACCCATATTGATATTTTGTCGGAATTGCTTAGCTTTTTCTTTAAATTGAGTCATTCTTTCTAATTCACTAATCGGGGTAACCGTATTTAAAAGCCAGGTAAGTTCAGTATGCTCCGGGATATGGGATTGGACAAAAAGAATACATTTTTTAGGATCAAGCCCGGCGGCTAATAAAGTGGTGACTAAATCAAAAATCTTTTTTTGCATTTGATTGGCTGCTTCAGGATTAGTTAAAGCATGTAAATCAACAACGCAAAAAATAGAGTCATATTTACTTTGGAGAGTGACCCAATTTTTAATGGCTCCCAAATAATTGCCAATATGGACTAAACCAGTTGGCTGAATTCCACTGAAGATGCGTTTTTTTGTAGACATATCTTACGAAAAGCTCGGAAAGTGCTTTTATTATTTTTCTATTTCTTTTTTCTTTGCAAAAGCTTTGATAATTGGTTTTAAGTCGCCGTCAATTATTTTATCCAGTTTATGCCAAGATTTGTTAAGGCGGTGGTCAGTGACCCGGTTTTGAGGAAAATTATAGGTGCGGATTTTTTCAGCTCGCCCGGCCGTGCCAATTTGGTCACGGCGTTCGGCTCCTCTTTGAGCCATTTCTTCAGTTCTTTTTTTAGCCAGTAGGCGAGCTCGCAAGACGGTCAAGGCTTTTTCTCTATTGTGTTGTTGAGATCTCCCTTCTTGACAGGTGACCACTAAACCAGTTGATAAATGGGTGATTCTGACAGCTGATTCAATCTTATTAACATTTTGGCCGCCTGGTCCAGAGGATCTTTGGACGTCAATTCTTAAATCTTGGGGATTGATTTTAATTTCGGTTTCACTGGCTTCTGGCAGTACGGCTATAGAAGTAGTGGAAGTATGAATCCGGCCAGATTTTTCCGTGGTCGGAATCCGCTGGACTCGATGAACGCCGCTTTCATATTTTAATTGAGAATAAACATCAGCTCCTTTCATTTCAAAAATTACTTCCCGATAACCGCCTAAGCCAGTGGGATGACTCTCAATGAGATTAGCTGACCAATTTTGTTTTTCAGCAAAGCGGGAATACATCCGAAAGAGGTCAGCGGCAAAAAGAGCCGCTTCTTCTCCGCCAGTACCAGCTCTGATCTCCATAATAATGCCGTTCATTTTTTATTACCTTGCCGAAGCCTTGGCAAGGGCGGGCTTTTTAACTTTTATTCCTAACTTAGTTTCTCGTCTAGCTAATCTTTTTCTAAATTTTTCCACTTGACCGGTCTCAATAATTTTTTCTTTACCCGTGTAAAAAGGATGACATTGAGAACAAATTTCCACTTCCATTTCTGGCTTAGTTGAACCAATTTCAAAAGTAGCGCCACAGGCACATTTTATTTTAGCTTTGGGATAGTATTGAGGATGAATGTCTTTTTTCATTATTTAAATGATAACAGATTAGGATAAAATAGGCAATATCTTGCCTTAATTTTAAAGTATGGTATACTAACCAGCAAGGGTATCGTTTCAAAAACCCAGTATTTTAAGATATACCCTTTTAAAAATTATGGTTGAAGAAAAGAAGGTTAAAAAAACAAAAATAAATAAATCTGCTAAAGACAGATCTTTGACAAAGACGGACGCGTCTTTGGAGCGCGCTTCTGGCGGAAAGACAACTAATCGGAATATAGAAAAAATACTTCCCAGCTTGGAAGAAATGTTAAAAGCCGGGGTGCATTTTGGTCATCGGACATCTAAATGGAATTCAAAGATGAAGCCATATATTTTTACGGCTCGCAATAATGTTCATATTATTGATTTGGAAAAGACTCAGGATAAGTTAGCTAAGGCCTTAAAGTTTATTCAGAAAATTAAAAAGGGGAAAGGGATTATTCTTTTTGTTGGTACTAAAATAGCGGCTAAAGAAATTACCAGTCAAATAGCTAAAAAATGCCGGATGCCTTATGTTAATGAAAGATGGCTAGGGGGAACTTTGACTAACTTTGGAATTATTTCTAAACGATTAGAATATTTCCGAGATTTAGAGGAAAAGAAGAAAAAAGGCGAATTAAAGAAATATACTAAAAAAGAACAGCATCAGTTTGGTGTGGAATTACAGAAATTAGAGAGACAGTTTGGCGGAATAAAGAAAATGCTCAAATTGCCAGAGGCGCTTTTAGTCGTTGATGTTCAGAAAGAGAGCTTATCTGTCAAGGAAGCCAGAATGAAAGATATTCCGGTGATTGGTTTGTGTGATACTAATGCTGACCCAAGCATTATTGACTATCCCATTCCAGTCAATGATGATGCTATTACTTCTTTGAAGTTAATTCTGGGAGTGATAAATAAGGCGTTGAAGTAAAAACAGGGACAATCCCTGTGTGGATAAAATATTTTTATGACTTTAATTAAACAAATTAAACAACTTCGTCAAAAGACAAATATTTCCATAATGGAATGTAAAAAGGCCTTAGAAAAGGCAGACGGTGATGAGAAAAAAGCTTTGAAGATTTTAGAGAAAAGCGGCCAGAAAAAAGTGATGAAAAAGTTAAGCAGAGAAACCGAGCAAGGATTAATTGAGGCCTATATCCATAACAACAGTAAAATAGGGGCTATTTTAGAATTGAGTTGTGAGACCGATTTTGTCGCTAAGAACAGCCAATTTAAAGAATTGGCTCATGATTTAACTATGCATATTGCCGCCTTGAATCCTAAGGATTTAAAAGAACTTTTAAAGCAACCCTTTATTAAAGATGAACAGAAAACTGTTGAGGATTTGATAAACCAAACTATTGCCAAATTGGGTGAAAATATTAAAATAAGAAAGTTCGTTCGGTTAGAAATATAAACCATGTTTAATCTTATTCTTTATTTTCTTATTGGCTTTAGTTTGATTGGCTTGGGAATTATTGTCTATCGCAAAATTCCTCTACTGGCTCGTTTGTCAGAAGAGGAAATGATTATTTTAGGAAGAAGAAGGGGAATAATTCAAAAATTGCGGGAGATTAATTATAAACAGCATCGGCTTAATCTAATAGTTTATTTAGAAAAGTTTTTACGAAGAATAAAAATAATCTTTCTAAAAATAGAGAATTTGCTTAGTAAGTGGATTAATGGATTAAGAAGAATGTCGCAAGTAATGACCCAAAAGTCAAAAGAATGGATTAAGCAAAGAGAATTAAAGCGGCGAACTCTTCGGCCCGTTTCGACGCGAGACGAGCAAGCTCAGAATGCAAAAGAGAAAATATCAACTGGAACAAGCGGGGAAATTCCTGTTAAAATAAATAAAAAAGGAGAAGAGGAGGAGGTTTCTCAATTAAGTGAAGAAAGCGAAGAAATCTCTATCGTTGAGTTAAATAAGCCAATCAAAGAAGAACAAAAATGGATTGATTTAATTGTTGAGAATCCTAAGAATATTACTGCCTATAAATTCCTCGGTCTTTTATATTGGCGACAGTACAATTATACTGATGCCAAGGCCTCATTGGAAATGGCGGTTAAATTAGGTTCTAAGGATAAAAAAGCTAAAGAGGTTTTGGCAGAGTTGAAAAAAATGGGGGTCAAGTAATTTTAGCCAGTGTAGCTCAATGGCAGAGCGGTAGTTTTGTAAACTATTGACGGGGGTTCGATTCCCTTCGCTGGCTCTGGGGGTAATATGCCACGTAAGTGGACAATTAAAGAAGAAAATGAGAAACGAAAAGAGTTAGAAGAGCTTTATATTAAGCAAGGCAAAGTTATAGGTGAAATTGCTAAAATTTTAAAATTAGCAGAAAGCTCAGTCTATGACAGAATGGTAAGATTAGGAATTCCTACTGACCCTAAAAGAAAAATTAATTATTATGGAAGCAATAGAGACAAGATAACTTTTCCTAATTTTTCTAATAGACTAGCTGAATTCTGTGGTATTATGTTAGGAGATGGCCATATATCTCCATTTCCAGGCCAGATCTATGTATATATTAATCCTATAGCAGATGCTGATTATATTTCTTATATAGAACAATTATTAGAAAAATTATTTAAGGTAAAGGTTTGTCGTTATGACGGAAAGAATAGAGCAACAATTGATCTTTTTATTACTTCAGTAGATTTAATTGCTTATCTAGCTGAGAAAGTAGGCCTTTCGGTTTCTAATAAAGTCAAAGAACAAGTTGGAATACCTGATTGGATTTATAAAAGAGATTCTTATAAAAAGTCTTTTCTCAGAGGATTTTTTGATACAGATGCTTCTATTTATAAATTAAAATTTGGTGTTCAGATGTCTTTTTGCAATAGATCTTTTCCTTTATTGAATTCTACAAGAGAGATATTATTAAATTTCGGATATAATCCTTCAAAAATTAGTTGTTATAACGTATATTTAACAAGAAAGTCGGATTTAATGAGATACGCATTAGAAATTGGATTCGGTAATTCAAAGCATTATAAAAGAGCTTTAAAATTTGGCGCATTAGATAATTAAGGGCGGTTCGCATAGCGGCAATTGCACGAGACTGTAAATCTCGGGTCCTCTGGACTTCGCAGGTTCGAGTCCTGCACCGCCCACCAGGCTGAGGTAGCTCAGGCGGTTAGAGCAACACATTGGTAATGTGTAGGTCGTGGGTTCGAATCCCACCCTCAGCTCTGAAAAATTATGTCCCAAGATAATTTGATAAAATTACAATGTAGCGAGTGCCAAAGGATTAATTATTGGTCTCGCAAAAACAAAAAAACAATTCAGAAGAAATTAGAACTGAAGAAGTTTTGCAAATGGTGCCACAAACATACGGTTCATAAAGAGATGAAGAAATAAATATGGGCCCGTAGTTTAATGGTAGAACGATAGCCTCCAAATCTATCGGCGGGGGTTCGATTCCCTCCGGGCCTGCCAATAAATTTTAAAAATAAAAAAGCGTTGAGAATGCAATTTTTTTATTCCCAACGCTCTGTTTGATGATGAATGAAAAAAATCTTCCTCAACATGTAGTTATTGTTCCAGATGGCAATCGACGTTGGGCTAAACAAAGAGGGTTAATCCCTTGGCGAGGTCATCTAAAGGGGGCGGAAAAAACCAAAGAACTGCTTCAAACAGCTCTTGATTTAGGTATTTATTGTCTTTCTCTATGGGGCGGTTCTTATGAAAATCTAACCAAACGTTCTAAAGTAGAAATAAATGTCCTTTTCCGGATATATGAACGCTATTTTCGTGAATTAGCTAAGCGCAAAGAAATTCATCAAAATCAGGTTAAGGTTAATGTGATTGGTCGCTGGCCGGAAATTTTGCCCAAGAAAGGTATTCAAGCAATAAAAGGATTGATAGAAGTGACTCAAAATTATAATCAGCATCTACTTAATTTCTTTATCGCCTATAACGGGACTGACGAGATGCTTTATGCTATCAAGGGAATTTTAAAAGAAGGGCGGAAGAATAAAAATCTGAAAATAAGTCCAAAAGTATTAAAGAAACATCTTTGGACTGCTGATTTACCGCCAGTTGATTTTTTGATTCGGACCGGCAGTCAGGATGACCCTCATAATAGCGTTGGGTTTATGATGTGGCATACAGCCAATAGCCAATATTGTTTTACCAATACTATGTATCCTGATTTCGGCAGAAAAGAACTTATTAAAGCAATTAAAGATTTTCAGAAAAGAGAAAGGAGATTGGGAAAGTGAATGGTTCTTTAGTAAACCAGCTTATTAAAGAGGACTATCTTAAAAGTCAGCCAGTTATTGATGCCTTTAAAAAAATCAAACGGGCTGATTTTGTGCCTGATGAAATAGTTAGAGAAAAGGGAGAAGATTTTGTGGCTGATTACAATGCTCCTTTATCTATTGGTTATGGCCAGACCATTTCTCAACCCCTGACTGTAGCTTTTATGTTGGAATTGCTTCAGACAAAGAAAGGGGATAAGATTTTAGATGTTGGTTCTGGTTCTGGCTGGCAGACGGCCATGCTCTGTCAGATAGTTGGTTCAGAGGGTTTTGTTTATACTATTGAACGGATTTCAGAGCTGAAGGAGTTTGGTCAGAACAATGTTGAAAAGTATAATTTTAAGAACGTGGAATTTATTTGCGGCGATGGCTCAAAGGGATTACCTGAAAGAGCTCCTTTTGATAAAATTATTGCTGCCGCCTCAGTTGCTGAAGAAATACCTCAAGCATGGAAAAACCAGTTAAAAATTAAAGGTCGTTTAATTACTCCAGTCAAAGGGAGTATTTGGTTATTGATTAAAAAAGAGAAGGATAAATTTGAAGAGAAAGAATATCCTGGTTTTGTTTTTGTTCCATTAATCAGCGAACAATGAAAATAATTAATAAAAAAAAGTTTATTTTCTTTTGGCTATCTATATTTCTGGTAATCGCTTGCTTGGGAGGCGGTTCTTTTTTTATTAAAGAGCAAGTTTTTACTCCTTTAAGCAGCCAGTCAGCTGAACAATCTTTTATCATTGAAAAAGGGGAAGGCCTAAGAGAAATCTCCGCTAATTTAGAAAAAGCAGGTTTAGTTAGAAATAAAACATATTTTGAATATTATGTATTTTTTCGGGGTTGGGCAGCTCGCTTACAGGCCGGAGAATATTTTTTAAGTCCTTCTTTAAACATTACCCAGATTGCCGAGACGATAGTTAGGGGAGAGTCAGCTTCTCAAGAAATAACTATAACTATTCCGGAAGGGTTTACTTTAAAACAAATTGATGCTCGCTTAACTAAAGTTGGCTTAATTGAAGCAGAAGAACTATTCAAGCAATCTCAATTAGAAGGATATTTATTTCCTGATACTTACCGATTCAACCAAGAAGCTACTTTAGATGAAATTATTAGCAAAATGAGAGATAATTTTGACCTTAAATTATCTCAAGATTTAAGGAATGAAATAACCAAGCAAGGCAAGACCCTTAAGGAAATTATTATTATAGCCAGTTTATTAGAAAAAGAAGTAGCTACTGACCAGGATCGTCAAATTGTTGCAGGAATTTTTTGGCAGCGACTCAAAGATAATTATCCCTTACAGTCCTGCGCCACCATTGCTTATATTTTAGGCATAGATAAATGGCGTTATTCTATAACAGATACCAAAGTGGAATCTCCTTTTAATACTTATCAAAATATTGGCTTGCCGCCTGGACCAATTTGTAATCCTGGCTTGTCAACTATTGAGGCGGCTGTTTATCCGGAGCCAAGCGATTATTATTTCTTTTTATCCAAGCCGGACGGGGAAACTGTTTTTAGTCAAACCCTGGAAGAACATAATCAAAACAAAGCCAAATATTTGCAGTGAGGGTTGACAGATTTTTTGACTTAGAATAATATTAGAATAGCCATAGACAATAGGTACTCAAGGGGTAAATCCTATTTAGGCAAGTGCTTTTTTGGTCTATGGTCTTCATAGGCCTTTTAATATGATCTCAAAAGAAAAAAAACAAGAAATTATCAAAGATTTAGCCGATAAACTGTCTCGTCAAAAAACAGTTATTTTTTCTGACCATACTGGTTTAAAAGTCAATCAAGTTCAGAACTTACGCTGGCAATTAAGGGAAGAAAAGATAGATTACCAGGTGGCTAAAAAAACTTTGATTGATTTGGCTTTTAAAAAAGCTGGTTTTGATAAAATCAAGATTAAGGGATTACCCGGTCAGATTGCTTTGATTTTTGGCTATGAGGATGAAATTTTACCGGCTAAGATTTTATATAATTTTTCCAGAGAAAATGAATCTCTAAGAATTTTAGCTGGCTTGGTTAATGGAGAGTATCTAGAAGAAAAGGCGATTATTGGTTTAGCTAAATTACCCTCAAGACAAGAATTATTGGCTAGGTTAATTGGGAATGTTTCGGCGCCTCTCTCTGGATTAATCAATGTTCTTCAAGGTAATTTAATCAAATTAGTCAATCTATTTAAAAATTTGAAGCTGGAAACATAGGGCTTGAAATTTAATTTTGAAGGTATATAATTAAAATAATGTTTCAAGTTTTAAGTTTCAGGTTTCAGGAGTATATTTATGACAGAAGAAAAAGAAAAAAAACCTAAAGAGGAAAAATCTCCCGAAAAAGAGGAGAAAAAAGAAAAGGTCAAAATCCCAGAAAAATTTAAGGGCTTAGTTGAACAAATTGAAAAACTAAGTGTTTTGGATTTGGCTGAATTAGTTAAGGTTTTGGAAGATAAGTTTGGCGTTAGTGGTATGCCATTTGTATCAGCTGCGCCAGCGGCTGGCGCTACTGCCCTAGATGGAGGAAAAACTGAAGAAAAGAGCAGTTTTGATATAGAATTAAAGGGAGTTGGCGACCAGAAAATTTCGGTGATTAAGGTAGTTAAAGAAATTACCGGACAGGGATTAAAAGAGGCTAAGGATTTAGTTGATAGCGCTCCCAAAGTAATTAAACAGGGTTTAAAGAAGGAGGAAGCCGAAGAACTTAAGAAAAAACTGGAAGAGGCCGGAGCCACTGTAGAATTAAAATAAGGTTAAAACATCGACAACCGTTGTCAATGTTACTATTATGAGCAGGGAAATCTTAGAACAACTTTTTGACTCGCCAGTTAAAGTTAAACTACTCAAGTTATTTTTACGCAATCCAGAGGAATCTTTTGGGTTGAAAGAAGTAAATAAACGAATTAAAGGTGATGCACGTGTTTGCCGCCGCCAAATGAAAAAGTTAGAAAATATCAATCTGCTTAACAGTCGGGTAAAGGATAAGCGCAAAGTTTATTTTGTTAATTCTGACTTTGATTTCTATAATGAGTTAAGGACCTTAGTTCTTAAATCCAATCCTGCCTCTCGAGAGAAAATTTTGAGCCGCTTGAAAACCTTGGGCAGAATTAAATTAGCCATTCTGGCTGGTATTTTTCTTAATGCTGAAAATTCGCGAGTAGACCTTTTAGTTGTTGGTGATAATATTAAAAAAAGAAAGTTATCTAATTTTTTAAGAGATTTGGAAGCAGAAGTAGGTAAGGAAATTGACTATGTTGTTTTTTCCAGCGGAGATTTTAGTTATCGTTATGATATGTTTGACAGATTTATCAGGGATGTTTTGGAAAAACCTCACGAGAAATTGATTAATAAATTGAAGATTTAGATGGGCGCATATATAGGGCGGTTAGCTCAGCGGTAGAGTATTGCATTCACATTGCAAGGGTCATCCGTTCGAATCGGATACCGCCCATTCAGGACTCGCCCGGTCATTCGACCGGGCGCCCGGTCGAATGACCGGGCGAGTCCAGATGTGCCCATTTTTCTATGATTATTACTCCTCATATGTTAGTTGGGGCAGCTGTCGGCGCTCATTCTTCTCATCTTTGGTCTGCTTTTGTTTTAGGGTTATTTAGTCATTATTTGCTTGATGCTTTGCCCCATTGGGATTATCTAAATGAAGTCAAAATTAGCAATCCAGACCATCTTAAAAAAATAGGTCTGGATTTCATTTTAGGCGGTCTGCTTGTTTTATTTTTAACCTGGTCTTCGCCTCAAAAGTTTTTTATTTTAGTCGCTTTAATAGCTGCTCTTTTACCTGATTGTTTAGAAGTTTTTTATAGTAATTTTAATATTAAATGGCTTAGACCATTATCTTTAATTCATCATAAAATTCATTCTCAGAAAAGACTTTCTTTTTGGTCAGGCTTATCCCTTATGTTAATTGTTTCTCTGACAGCTATTATGATACTCCTTTTCAATAAATGGGGATAATCTGTGGACAAGGAAAAGATTAAAACAATAAAAAAGGGCTTAATTAAGCCCTTTTTTTATTTGATTAAAATGATTTTAGTTCATTATTTTGTGTTTGACAGAGAAACTTGAGTGGCATACAATGGAAATAAAGTAATCCCTTGTGGATAAAAGTGGGGATAAGTAAGTAAAATTGTGGATAAATTCTAATTTTCTATAAATCTTTGATTTAGTAAGAAAATTAAGAACCCCGCCCTCTATGCTTTAGCTTAAAAACACAGAGACAGAAGCAACTTATATCTATTAACTATCTTGATTATTGCCAAGATACAGCTTAGAGGGCGGGGTGCTGATTTTTTTAACTAAAACAAGTTTTAGAAAAAAATCGCATGCTCATCGGAGAATACCAACATACAATTGACACTAAAAAGAGATTAGCTGTTCCGGTTAAATTAAGAAAAGATTTAGGCAAAGGAGCAATTTTAACCAGAGGATTAGATAGCTGCTTAGCTCTTTATCCATTAAAGGAATGGCAGAAAATGACTGATAAACTTAGTCAGTTGCCAACTGGACAAATTGATGCCCGAGGATTTAATAGAATTATCTTGGCTGGAGCAATGGCCGTAGAATTTGATAAATTAGGCCGGATTCTCATCCCTGATTATCTAAAGAAATATGCTTTGTTAAAAAAGAACGTTGTCATTGTTGGTGTTTATAATCGGTTAGAAATTTGGGATGGAGCAAAATGGGAAAATTATAAACAAAGAACAGAAAAAGAAGTAGGTGATATCGCCCAAAGATTAGGCGAATTGGGGGTTTAAAACAATGAACCATATCCCGGTTCTCTTAAAAGAAGTTTTAAAATATTTCAATCCGCAATCGGGAGAAAATTTTATTGATTGCACTGTTGGTTTGGCTGGACACACTTTGCCTTTACTTGAGAAAAATAAGCCTGATGGAAAAGTTTTAGGAATTGAAATAGACGAAAAAGTTTTGGAAATTTTAAAAAAGAAGATAACTACTGAAAGATTAATTTTGGTTCAAGGAAATTTTACTGATTTAAAGAAAATTGCTAAAGAGAATAGTTTTTGCCCAATTAATGGAATTTTGTTTGATTTAGGGATGTCCAGTTGGCAGATTGAAGGAAAGGGTCGGGGATTTTCATTTCAAAAAAATGAGCCATTGGATATGCGATTTGGGAATCGCATTCCTCAATCGCCTAAATCATTAACTGCCGAAGAAATAATTAATCAATGGCCGGAAGAAGAACTGATTAAGATTTTTCGAGAATATGGCGAAGAAAGATATGCCCGAAGAATTGCTTACCGAATTTGTCAAACCAGACAAATTCAACCGATTAAAACTACCTATCAGTTGGTTGAGATTATTCAGCAAGCGGTACCAAATAAATATCAATACAGACGAATCCATTTTGCCACGCGCACTTTTCAAGCCCTGCGCATTGCGGTTAATGATGAATTAAATAATTTAAAAAAAGCTTTACCCCAAGCTTTGGAAATATTAAAAAAAAATGGTCAATTGGCAGTTATTTCTTTTCATTCTTTGGAAGATAGAATTGTTAAAATTTTTTTCCGCGAAACAGCCAAAGAAGGAAATTTAAAAATTTTAACCAAGAAACCAATTAGACCAGAGCAAGAGGAGATAAATTTAAATCCGCGAAGTCGCAGCGCTAAACTGCGGGTTGCTTTAAAACTATGACGGCTTATATTAAATCAAAGACATTTTTTAAACCTAATCATCATCAGGGTTTGGCTGTTTTAAGTATGCTGATTATTTTTTCTCTTTTTTGCCTGGGCTTTTTTTACCTCATTCAAATAAACGGTTTAGTTGAGGGTAGCTACCAGATTCGCCAGCAAAAAGAATACCTTCAGGAACTTGAAATAAAAAGTCAGCAATTAGAGACATCCATTGCTAATTGGCAGTCGCCAGCTAATCTTGAAGAAATGATTCAATCTCTTAATATGGTTGAAGGGGGTCAGGTAATTTATCTAGAAGAAGACAAGGCAGTGGCTATCAAGGAATGAATTTAGAGTTATGAGTCAATGGCGGGTTTCTTTATTAATAGTTATTATTTTTCTAGTTGGTAGCGGGGTTTTGACCCGCTTATTTTCTCTCCAGATTTTACAATATAATTATTACAGTGTTTTAGCTCAAGACCAGCAAGGACTTGATAAAATACTCTTTCCTCAGAGGGGCGAAATTTTTATGCAGGACCTGTCTGACAGCCAACGCAATGGTCAGGAAAATTATCATCCTTTAGCCATCAATAAAGAGTTTTATCAAGTTTATATTATCCCTAAAGATATTATTGACAATCAGAAAGAAGATCTAGCCGTTAGATTAGCTGAAATTCTTGAAATAGAAAAAGAAATCATTTTACAAAGGATGAATAAAGCAGACGACCCCTATGAACCAATTAAACACAAAGTTAGCCAAGCCATAGCTCAAGAGATAGCTAATTGGCAAATTAATGGCTTAGCTATTACTCCGGAAACTTGGCGTTATTATCCTAATGGTTCTTTAGCTTGTCATTTAGTTGGTTTTGTGGGGACGAAAGACGAAGAAAGGATTGGTCAGTATGGCTTAGAAGGTTATTATGAAAACGAATTAAAAGGTCAGATTGGATTTTTAAGCGGCCAAAAAGATACTAGTGGTTATCGGATTCCTTCGCTTAAACAAGAATTAAAGTCAGCCCAAGACGGTTCTCAGCTTATTCTGACTATTGACCAAAATATTCAATTTAAAGCAGAGAAAGAATTAAGGCAGTTAGTTGAACGCTGGCAGGCCGAAGCCGGAACAATTATAGTTATGGAACCGGCCAGCGGAGCTATTAGAGCGATGGCTAACTGGCCGACTTTTGACCCTAATCAATATAGTCAAGTAGCCGATATTGATATTTTTCTTAATCCAGTAACTCAAAAGGTTTATGAACCTGGTTCGGTTTTTAAGCCGATTACCATGGCCGCTGGACTAGACAGTAATCAAGTCCTTCCAGAAACTATTTACCAAGATAAAGGACAATTAAGGATTAAGGGAAGTACGATTACTAATGTTGATGGAGGTGTTTATGGGGAACAGACCATGACTCAGGTTTTGGAAAAATCTATTAACACCGGAGCTGTTTTTGTTCAACAGAAAATCGGCGAAGATATTTTTCAAGATTATGTCCAGCGATTTAATTTTAATCAGCCAACGGGCATAGATTCAATTGGCGAAGTTGGTGGTGATATTTCAAATTTATTTACTGGTCGGGAAATAAATTTGGCCACTATTTCTTTTGGTCAGGGAATTACCATGACTCCCTTAGGATTAATTACGGCTTTGGGGGCTGTTGCTAATCAAGGTAAGCTAATGCGTCCTTTTATAGTGGAAAAACTCATTTATCCCGATGGTCGGGAAATCGTGAAAGAGCCTCAAATAATCAAAGAGGTCATCTCTTCTCAAACAGCTGAAAAATTGACTAAAATGCTGGTTAGTGTAGTAGAAAATGGTTACGGCAAGCCGGCTCGGGTAGCCGGTTATAATATTGCCGGGAAGACCGGCACGGCTCAGATACCTGATTTAGAGAATGGCGGCTATTATGAAGATGAAACCATTCATACTTTTGTTGGTTTTGCTCCAGCTTTTGAGCCAAAATTTATTATTTTAATTAAATTGGATAAACCCCTTGGTATTCGTTTTGCGGCTGATTCAGTCAGTCCGGTTTTTAAAAAATTAGCCGAATATTTATTTAATTACTTAGAGATTCCTCCGCAGTAATGCCGCAAGAGAGGCTCTATGCAAAGAGTTATATGAGAAATATTCTCCAATTCATTCTTAAAATATTAGCTAAAATAGTTCTTTGGAAATATCAACCAGAGATTATTGGAGTGACCGGTAGTATTGGCAAGACAAGCGCCAAGGAAGCGATTTATCAGGTTCTTAAAAAGCAATTTCGAGTACGCCGCAATGTGAGAAATTACAATAATGAACTTGGTGTTCCCTTAACTATTTTAGGATTAGAAACAGCTGGTCGTTCTCTAATCGCCTGGCTAAAAAACTTTTTCAAGGCCGGAGCAGTTATTTTCTGGGGAAAAAATTACCCGGAAATTTTGGTCTTAGAGATGGCTGTTGATCGACCTGGTGATATGAAATATTTACTTGATTTTATTCCGGTAAAAGTTGGCGTTATTACGGCTATTGGTCAATTTCCTGTTCATATTGAATTTTTCCCTGAAAAAGGAAAATTAATTGAAGAAAAAGCTCTTTTAGTTAAATCTTTAGTTAAAAATAGTTTAGCTGTTTTAAATTATGATGATTTATCGGTTAGAATGATTGGCGATGACTTGCCTGAAGAAGTTTCTATAATTAATTATGGAATGGGTCAAGGAGCTGATTTGAAAATTATGGGTTACGAGTTGGTTATTAGGGATTTAAAAAAAGGTGATTTCGGAGTCAGTTTTAAATTAGAATATCAGGGGAGTTTTGTTCCAGTTAGATTGAATAAGGTTTTAGGTAAGCAGCAGGTCTATGCCGTCGCTGCGGCTGTCGCAGTCGGTTTGAACTTTGGTCTCAATTTAGTGAAAATCTCTGCTGCTTTGAGAAAATACCGTTCCTTGCCTGGCCGAACCAAGTTAATCAAAGGAATTAAAAATAGTTGGATTATTGATGATAGCTATAATTCTTCACCAGCCGCTGCCTTGGCCGCTTTAGAACTTTTAGAAGAGTTTTCTCTTGGAGGTCTTGTTCCTATTGAGAGCGAGGCTCCTAATTCTAATAGAAGAATAGCCGTCTTAGGTGATATGTTAGAATTGGGAGAAAATACCGAAGCTGGCCATCGTCAGATCGGCCAGCAGGCAGCTTCAGTTGTTGATTTGCTTTTTACAGTTGGTCCACGAGCTCGCTTTATAGCAGATGAGGCAATTCAACAAGGAATGGTCCAAGAGAAAATTTTTAAATTTTCCCGACCCGAAGAAGCTGCTTTATCTCTTCAAAAAAGATTACTTCCAGGAGATATTATTTTAATTAAAGGTTCGCGGGCCATCCACTTAGAAAAAATAGTCAAGGAAATTATGGCTGAACCAAAAAAGGCTGATAAGTTATTAGTCAAATAATTAAGGGACTGTCCCTCGGATGCAGTCCTTGACTCAAGAACTGTATCTGAGGGACAGTCCCTGATATAGACAAAACCAACCATTCGTGGTAGATTAAAAGCATTAGCCCTCTTGTATAATAATTTTCGTAGCGAAATTACAGCAGAAAGGTTATTAGATAAGAGGACTCTAAGGGCCCCATCGTCTAGTGGTTTAGGACATCGCTTTCTCAAGGCGAAAACACCGGTCCGACTCCGGTTGGGGCTACCGGGGTTCATCCGGTCATCCGACCGGACGCCCAGTTGAATAACCGGGCGACTCCCCGTGGGGCTATTGGAAAGGGGGTGAAAATAAGGTGGAAGAAAAATTAATCGGCAAGATTACCCACTATTTTACTAATATCGGCGTGGGAGTGATTGAGATTACTAAAGGCGATTTAAAGGTGGGCGATAAAATTCATATTAAGGGAGCAACCAGTGATTTTGAACAGGCAGTCGATTCAATGCAAATAGAGCATGAGAATATAGAAAAAGCCAAAAAAGGAGATGCCATTGGCTTGAAGGTTGACCAACAAATCAGAGAAGGCGACCAGGTTTTTAAAGTAATTGAGTAATTAGGATGACTAAAACTAAAAAAGCCAGAACCAGAGCTTTAATGCTTTTATCTGGTGGTTTGGACTCTATTTTAGCAGTTAAAATTTTACAAGAACAGGATATAGAAGTAACTGGCTTAACTTTTGTCAGTTATTTTTTTAATTTTGAATTAGCTAAAAAAGCTGCCCAGCAATTAAAAATCAAACTTAAAATAATTGATTTTTCCGATGAACACTTGACTATGGTTAAAAATCCTTGCTATGGCTATGGTAAAGCAGTTAATCCCTGTATTGACTGTCATGTTTTGATGTTGAGGAAAGCCAGAGAAATATCAGGATTAGGGCAAGCACTTTCAGCGAACGCGAAAATCCCCAGAGAGTATTTCCGCTCTTGCGAATTGCTCGCTCCTCGCCTTCGGCAAGACCATGCCCGCTCGCAATTCGATGTCGCTGAAATTACTTGTCCTAACCCTAAATTAAGAAGATTTGACTTTGTCGCTACCGGCGAAGTCATTGGCGAACGGCCAATGTCTCAAAATAAGCAGGCCTTAGAACTAATTGAAAAACAGTCAGGCCTACAGGGTTATTTATTGCGTCCTTTATCAGCTAAATTACTTGAGCCAACCATAGTCGAGAAAAAAGGATTAATTAATCGGGATAAACTTTTAGATATTTCGGGACGAAGCAGAAAGAGACAAATCGCTTTAGCTAAAAAATGGAAGATTAAGGAATACCCGACGCCAGCTGGTGGCTGTCTTTTAACTGATTTACAATTTGCTCAACGGCTTAAAGAACTTTTTGCCAAATGGCCAGATTGTCATGGTAATGATGTTTTTCTATTAAAATTAGGTCGGCATTTTTGGGTTGACGGAAATAAAATTATTGTTGGTCGGAATGAAGAAGAGAATAAAAGAATTAAGAAATTAGCTCAAAAAGGCGACTTGGTTATTGAACCGAAAGATTTCCCCGGGCCGACTATTTTAATCAGGGACAAAGTCAAGCTGCTCAAAGAAAGCCTGGTTGAAGCTAAAAAATTAATGATTAAATATTCCCCTAAATTAAAGAAGAAATTGAAACCTTGACAAATTACTAGGAGAATGTATAATACAGATAGTTGTTTAATAAAGAATTCAATTAACTGAAATAAAGCTTAAAGGAGGTGCCGGATGAAAAAGAAAGATTTGATATTAAAGAAATTTGCCTTGATTTATCCAGGATTAGAATTGGCCATTGGTATAGTTTTCTCGTCCCAAACTCAACCCAAATTGATTAATCATATCGGACTATCCTTAGGCGAATTGCCTTCTTGGAATCCTAGGGGATTAAACGGTCGTCCGAAGAAATTCTATGCTCCGTTGATTGAGTATAGCCGAGATAACTCCCTCCCTGAATTCCATTTTTATATTCCCCTGTGGGAGGAAGAATACGGCGAATTGGTTTTCCACCAGGCTGACGACACTAATCAGAAACAAATTAAAAAAATCAAGATTCTTTTTGGCAGAAATAATGAAGAAGAACCGTTTACTTTTGCTCAAGGGAAGAAACATCTTCCTCTGAGAATCTATCGTCAGAGTCATAATTCGATAAAAAAATGGCAATTTAACCCTCTTTTCGTCCAAATCTCGTACCCGGAGAGGAAAGAAATTCATTTAATCAAAATAGACATACAGTGGATTGAGAACAAGGTTAGGGTCTGTTTCAAGGAACCAACGATTGGCTTGCCTCTATTCCTGCGTATCTAAAAACTGGCCAGCAATCTTAAAGATTGCTGGCCAGTTTTCTTATCTAATTTTAAATGCTAAAATAAATTGTAATGATACCTTATTTTTCTTACACTCAAATTCAGCTGGGACCAATTACTTTTTATGTTTGGGGATTGCTTTTGGGAATAGCTTTTTTGATTGGTTCTTGGTTATTTTTAAAAGAATCAACTAAAAAAGAGATTGACCAAAAGAAAATTTTTTGGCTGATTATTTTTATTTTTTTGGGTAGTTTAATTGGTTCTCGTTTAGTTTACTTGCTCCAATTCCCTCAATATTATTTAACTCATCCTTTAGAAATATTCCAAATCTGGGCTGGTGGTTTAATGTTTTATGGCGGCTTATTGGGGGCTGGCCTAGTTGGTTGGTTTTATATCAAAAAAACACGATTAAATTTTTTAAAAATTGCTGATTTAGTTGTGCCGGTCTTGGCTTTAGGTATTTTCATTACTCGAATTGGCTGCTCTTTAATCAATGACCACCAGGGAGCCATCACTTCTTTCTTCTGGGCTATCCAGTGGCCCGATGGCGCGCTGCGTCATCCAGTAGCTGAATATCTGGCTCTTAACGCTCTAATAATGTTTTTAGTTTTTTGGTTTCTGCGAGACCGCTTCAAAAAACCGGGCCAATTATTTATTACTTTTCTTTTTTGGTATTCTATTTCTCGTTTCCTTTTAGATTTTACTCGGGCCAGTGATACATTCTTAGCTGACCCGCATTATTCCGGCCTTTTCATTAGTCAATGGCTTAGTCTATTTATTATAATCGGACTGGTCGTTTTTTTAATTAAAAAAGATTGATATAATAGTCAAATCTGTTATCTTTTTTTAAGAGTTCATCAACAAAAGAATAAAAGGAGGGAGTGATGAATATGAATGAGATAAGCCGGATGGCCAAGTGCGAGATAGGTTGGTGGAAGGCTCATCACCGGAAACAAAGAGAAAAGCTTATTAGTGAAATGTCTAATCTTTATAGGTTGCTCTTTAGTCTAAATTATAACGATGCCTTAATTGTAGTAGGATTCAGGGTTAAGGCGGCGGAACTTCACGATATCGCTGAGAAATATGAGAATCAAAAGAAGCAAGAGGAAACAGATAAATATTGGGATGAAGCGGAAAGGAATCTCCAGAAACACTTTGAGCTTTTGAAAAAAATAAGAAAAAGATAAACTTCAATTTGATTTGTCCAAGGCAAACTAGTTTTGAGTCAAGTTTAATCTATTCTCGCGACAGGGTTAAAAGGCCCTGTTTTTTATTTAAGTCAAAAAATGATATAATAAAAAATATGCGAAAACCATGGCATAGTTTTTCTATTGAGAAAACACTACGGGAGTTGAAGTCACGGCCAACCGGACTGACTGAAAAAGAGGTCAAAGAAAGGGCCAGGAAATTCGGTCTGAATAAACTTACCGAAGAAAAACCTTTTTCCCGGATCAATTTGTTTTTAAAACAGTTTAAAAGCCCTCTTATTTATATTTTACTGATTGCTGGAATCATTACTTTAATTTTGAATGATTATACTGATACGATGGTTATTTTCGGGGCTGTTTTTTTAAACATCATCGTTGGTTATTTTCAGGAAAGTAAGGCCTCCCGGGCCCTAGATAAGTTAAAAAAAGTTATTAAAATAAGAACTATTGTTTTTCGAGATGACCAGGAAAAAGAAATTTCTCAAGAAAAGTTGGTCCCTGGCGATATTATTTTCCTGAGAGCTGGTTATAAGGTGCCGGCTGATGCCAGAATTATTGATTCCCATAATTTAAAGATTAATGAGTCAGCCCTGACCGGTGAATGGTTAGCCGCTGAAAAAAATAAAGAAATTTTACCAAAAGAAACTCCTTTAGCTGACCGTGATAATATAGCTTACTTGGGGACAATGATTGAAAACGGTTGGGGTAAGGCAGTGGTTGCGGAAATTGGCTTAAAAACCGAAATTGGCCAACTGGCTCAAATGGTCAGAGAAACCAAAGAGAAAAAAACTCCTTATCAGAAAAAATTAGCTCGTTTTGGTAGAGTGATTGGCTTAATTATTATGATTATCTCTTTGGTTATTTTTGTTGAGGGCATGCTGACGGGTGGCAAATTTGTTGAGATGTTTACCATAGCTGTTGCCGTGGCTGTTGCGGCTATTCCCGAAGGGTTACCGGTGGCAATGACCGTTATTTTAGCTTTAGGCATGCAGCGAATTTTAAGAAAAAAGGGCTTGGTCAGAAAATTGGCTTCCGCCGAGACCTTGGGCAGTACTTCTATAATTTTAACTGATAAAACCGGTACTTTAACCAAAGCAAAAATGGAAGTGGCTGGTATTTATACTGGTCACAGAGAACTTTTGAGCGATGGTCAAAAATTTAATCAAAAAATTGATAAAGATGGTCAGCAGTCCCATATTTTGGCTTTAAAAATTGCCTTGCTTTGTAATGAGTCCTTTATTGAAAATTTTAAAGAGCCAATGAAAAAATGGATTGTCCGAGGCAATCCCACAGAAAAAGCTCTTTTTTTAGCTGGTATTCAAGCTGGTCTTTCTAAAAGAGAGTTAGAAAAAAAGCAACCGAAAATTGACCAATTTCTTTTTGACTCGACTTATAAATACGCAGCTACTCTTCATCAATTTGGGAGTGTCATTCCCAAAGCTGTAGATAATATTTTATACATAGTCGGTTCACCGGAAAAAGTTTTAGCCATGTCTTCTTATTTAGATAATGATGGGCAAAAAGAAGATTTATTACTGGCTGACCTTAAAAAATTAAAGGAAAAATACGAAGGTCTGACCAGGCAAGGATTAAGAATAATTGCCGTGGCTTATCAAAAAACTAAGAATCAGAAAATAGACCTACTGGAAGAAGAGAAAAATAAAAAAATGGTCTTTGTTGGTTTTTTTGCCTTGCATGATCCAATCAGGAAAGAAACTAAAGAGGCTATTCAATTGTGCCGCCAAGCTGGCCTCAGGCCGATTATTGTCACGGGCGACCACCGTTTAACTGCTCAAGCGGTGGCCGAAAAACTTGGTTTTAAGCTTAATGAGAAAAATATTTTAGAAGGGAAAAATTTATCTAGAATGTCTGATAAAGAATTTGAGAAAAAATTCAAGGATATTCAGATTTACGCCCGGGTTGAACCAGCTCAAAAGTTAAGAATTGTTCAGGTCTGGCAAAAAGAAGGAGAGGTAGTGGCTATGACCGGTGATGGTATCAATGATGCGCCGGCTCTCAAACAAGCTGATATCGGGGTGGCTTTAGGTTCGGGTACGGATGTAGCTAAAGAAGTTTCCGATTTAGTTCTTTTAACTGATAATTTTAGTATTATTGTAGGGGCCGTTGAACAAGGCCGAGCCATTATTGATAATATCAGAAAAGTAATTACTTATCTGCTCTCTGATAGTTTTACTGAAATTATTTTAATCGGGGCGAGTCTGCTTTTGGGCTGGCCTTTGCCAATTTTAGCTGCCCAAATTTTATGGGTCAATTTAATTGAAGACGGCTTGCCTAATGTGGCTTTAGCTTTTGAATCAAAAGAAAAGGACTTAATGAAACAAAAGCCACAAGGTCAGGAAGTACCTCTTTTGACCAAGGAGATGAAAGTTTTAATTTTCATTATTGGTTTATTAACTGATTTATTTCTTTTGGGATTATTTTTCTATCTTTTGAATTATTCCGGATATACCATACCTCACATTCGGTCGGTAATTTTTGCCGGCTTAACCATTGATTCTCTTTTTTATGTTTTTTCTTGTAAAAGCTTAAAACGCAATCTTTGGCATATCAATCCATTTTCCAATAAATTTTTAATTACTGCCTGGTTATTTGGTTTCTTAATGTTAATAGCCGCCCTTTATCTTTCTCCCTTGCAGAATCTTTTGAAAACTGTTCCCTTAACTTTTTTTGACTGGCAAATAGTTTTAGGTTTGGGCTTGATTAATATAGCTTTAATTGAAGGAACAAAGTGGTGGTTTATTAAACATAAATTCTAAATCTCTATGATTTTTTTCTATATTGTCATTTTTATTATTTCCTTTTTCTTACTAATTTTGTCAAGTAATTGGCTGGTTGGGGCCTTAACTAAATTAGCCAAATTTTTAGGTTGGAAAGAATTTGTGGTGGCTTTTTTTACTATGGCTTTGGCTAGTTCTATCCCTAATCTCTCGGTTGGTATAAGTTCTGCCCTCCACAAGATTCCGGCTCTTTCTTTTGGTGAGATTGTTGGCGGTAATATTATTGATTTGACTATCGCCATTGCTTTAGCTACTTTGATTTCAAGAAAGGGTTTAAGTCTAAATAGTCAGGTAGTTCAGGGTAGTGCTATTTTTGTCATTATTATCGCTATCCTACCAATGCTTTTAGCTTTTGATAAAACGCTTTCCCGAATGGATGGATTAGTTTTAATTTCTGCTTTTGTTATTTACATTTCTTGGCTTTTTAATAAACGGGAAAGATTTTGTAAAAAATATAATCATATCGCTCAATTAATGGGATTTAAAGCGATTTTTAAAAACTTAATTATCTTACTAATTGCTTTAACTTTACTTTTATTGGCTGCCGAAGGGATCGTTCGGTCAGTAACTTATTTTTCAACTACTTTAAACTTTCCCGTAGCCTTAATTGGCATTTTAATAGTTGGCTTAGGTAATGCTTTGCCAGAGATATTTTTCAGTATTCAGGCAGCCAAACGAGGAGAAGATTGGATGGTTATTGGAAACTTGATGGGTTCGGTGATTATCTTAATTACTTTAGTTTTAGGGACAGTTGTTTTAATTAGACCAATTGAAATAGTTAATTTTTCGCCTTTTGCCATCGGCCGGTTTTTCTTGATCGTTTCAGCCGCCTTTTTCTTATTATTTCTTCGGACTGGCAAAAAAATCACCAAAAAAGAAGCTGTTTTTTTACTGGTCATTTATCTTCTTTTTGTCCTAGCCGAGATTTTATTTTCTTAACTTGAACTCTTAATTCGTCTATGTTAAATTAAACTCATGGAATATTTTATTATCATTCTTTTAATGCTGATTGTAGCAAGTTTAGGCCTGCTATTTCTTTTGTTATTTAAGAAAAAAACCGCCAAGCCCGAGATTGAATCTTTGGTTATGCTTCAGCAACAATTGGGTCAACTTAGTCAGGTTTTAGATAATAAATTGTCTGAATCAGCTAAGAGTATGAGGATACAGTCCAGCCAAAGCGCCAAGATTATCCGTGATGTTACTGAAAAATTAACTAAACTTGATGATACTAATAAGCAGGTGGTTGGTTTTGCTGAACAATTACAGTCCTTAGAAAATATTTTAACCAATCCTAAACAAAGGGGAATTTTAGGAGAATATTATTTAGAGACTGTTTTAAAAAATGTTTTACCGCCCAAATCCTACCAAATGCAGTATGAATTTGATGATGGTGATATAGTTGACGCCGTAATTTTTATTAAAGATAAACTCATTCCCATTGATTCAAAGTTTTCTTTAGAGAATTATAATCGGCTTGCTCAAGAAAAAGATAAAGAAAAACGACTTAAATTAGAAAAGCAATTTAAAATAGACCTAAAAAAAAGAATTGACGAGACCGCTAAATATATTAAACCTAACAAAGGAACCATGGATTTTGCCTTTATGTTTATTCCAGCTGAAGGGGTTTACTATGATTTATTGGTCAGCCAAGTTGGAGCAATTAAAATAGCTACCCGTGATTTAATTGAATATGCCTTTAAAGACAGGCATGTTATTATTGTTTCGCCAACTTCTTTTCACGCTTATTTGCAAACCGTTTTACAGGGTCTGCGCGCTTTGCAAATTGAAGAATCAGCCAAAGGAATCCGTAGGGGAGTAGAGATGCTGGGTAAGCACTTAAGAAGCTATGATGAGTATATGCAGAAGTTGGGCAATAATTTAGGGACAACTGTGGGTATGTATAATAAGGCCTATAAGGAATACGGCAAAATTGACAAGGATGTGATGAGAATTACTGGCGGCAAGTCAGAAATAGAAATTAAAGAAATAGAAAAACCATCAACAGAATAATAAATAGATTTGGGCGGAGGTAGCTCAATTGGTAGAGCGTCTTGCTCCCAGCAAGAAAGTCGCAGGTTCGAATCCTGTCTTCCGCTCCAAATCCAAAAAAGTGGGTGATAAAAAAATCATCCACTTATTGATTTTTATTTTAATTTAGTTTATACTGAATTTATGTTTGCAGTAATAAAAACCGGCGGGAAACAATATTTGGTCTCGCCGGGAGATAAAATTAAGATAGAAAAAATAGAGACACCTACCAAAGGCGGATCTGCCTCTGGCGAAAAAGCTAAAGAAATTATTTTTAGTCAAGTTTTATTAATGATGAAAAGCAGGATTGTTAAGATAGGCACTCCTCTAATTAAGGGCGCTAAAGTTACGGCTAGAGTCTTGAAACAAGACAGAGCCAAAAAGGTGATTGTTTTTAAGTATAAGGCCAAGAAACGCTACCAAAAAAAAATAGGCCATCGCCAGCCCTACACAGAAGTAGAAATTATTAAAATCCAGTCCAAATAACAACAAATATCGACAGGGGTTGTCGATGTTTTACTTGCGTCCCAGAAGAGCATTGGTTAGAGTATTTTCATCAATATACTCCAAATCACTGCCCATTGATAGCCCGCGACCTAAGCGGGTTGTTTTAATATTTAGTGGTTTAAGCAGGTGCTCAATATAAAGTAGTGTAGTATCTCCTTCAGTGGTCGGACTTAAAGCAAAAATTACTTCTTTGATAGTTGGTTGGCTGTTTTTTATTCGGGCAGTTAATTCTTTAATCCGTAAATTTTCCGGGCCAATTCCATTACTTGGTGAAATTAAACCGCCTAAAACATGATAAAGACCATAATATTTTTTAGTTTTTTCTAAGGGGATGATATTCAAAACATTTTCCACCAAACAAATAGTTTCTTTATCCCTTTTAGGTTCTTGGCAAATAGAGCAGAGCTGGTTATCTTTACTAGTAACATTAAAACATTGAGAGCAAAGATGAATTTTTATTTTAAGGCTTTTAATTAAAGAAGATAAATCGTCCAAGTCCTTTTGTTCCCGATTGATTAAATAAAAAACCAGCCGGGAAGCGGCTCGCGGTCCAATATCAGGTAGTTTGCTTAATTGGTCAATAAGTTTTTGAATTGGCTCTGGAAACATTATTGTTCTCCTAAATATTTTTCCAAAGTCTTGAAGCTGACTTGGCTTTCATTAAAGAAGAGTTCTATTTTACCAATTGGTCCGTTACGGTGTTTAGCAATATGAATTTCAGCGATATTTTTCCGTTCGGGATTCGGTTTATCTTTGTCTTCACGGTAAATAAACAAGACAACATCCGCATCTTGTTCAATGGCTCCTGAATCACGAAGGTCAGAAAGTTTGGGAATGGCTGGTGAGCGGCTTTCCACAGCTCGGGAAAGCTGAGAAAGAGCTAAAACAGGTAAATTCAACTCGCGGGCTAAAGTTTTTAAATTACGAGACGCTTCTGTCATTTGCTGGACTGGCGAGTCATTGGGATTGCGAGGTTGAATCATTTGGAGATAATCAATAATAACCAGACCTAAATCATGTTCGGCTTGGAGACGGCGGGCCATGGTTCGCATTTGCATAACGGTTGGAGAAGGGGAGTCGTCAATAAAAATAGGAGCAGATGATAAGTCATCCATGGCTTGTTGAATTCGTTGAAAATCATTATCTGGGCCCTCGCCTGATAAACGGCCAGTTCTCATTCGCCAGGAATCAACTTCCGCTTGGGCGCAAATAAGTCGGTCAACTAATTGTTCTTTGGACATTTCCAAGCTAAAAATAGCTACGGGCGTTTTGTCTTTAATGGCAATCTGACGGGCAAAATCAAGAGCTAATGACGTTTTGCCGATACTGGGCCTGGAAGCTAAAATAACCAGATCTGATTTTTGAAAACCAGCTAAATAATTATCTAAGTCAGAAAAACCAGTCGGCGTTCCCCTGATTACTTCATCTCCTTTATGGAGTTTATCAATTCGTTCAAAGGCCTCTTCTAAAGTGTCTTTAACTAATAGAAATTTTTGACCAACTGACTGTTGGGAAATACTAAAGATTTTTTGTTCAGCCGTATCAACTAAATTTTCTACATCCTCTGGCTCTTGATAGCTTAATTGAGTAATTTGGCTAGAGGTTTCAATCAAGTCGCGGAGCACTTTTTTATGTTTAACAATTTTGGCGTAATGAGCCACATGGGCCGCCGTAGGGACTGAATTAACCAAACTAGTCAGATAACTGACTCCACCAATTTCTTCTAATTGTTTTTTTTCTTCCAGACGGTTAGTTAAACTCAATAAATCAATCGGTTCGTTTTTTTCAAAAAGTTCAAGCATGACTTGATAGATGTTGCTATGGATTCCCCGATAAAAATCATCTGATTTAAGAATGTCAGCTATCTGAATGATTGCTTCTTTATCCAACATCAAAGAACCAAGAACTGATTGTTCGGCTTCAATGTTTTGAGGCGGTAAGCGACCTTCTGTTTTTTGTTTATTGTCAGTCATAATAATAAATAGGAGGTGATCCTCCTATATTTTACAAATTTTAATTTAACGAAGCAAGAGGGGATTCTGTTAATATTTTGGGGATACTTTTGGTCCTTTGTCTGTATCTTCTATTTGATGTCCTTTTTCCTCAACTTGTTTTCTAATCTGGTCAGCTTTAGGCCAATCTTTATCTTGCCGAGCTTGTTCGCGTTTTTCAACAAGCTTTTCAATTTCTTGAGGAATAATTGTTTTTTCCTTCCTAATTTTATCTAAATTTAGGCCAAGGACTTTATCAAAATCTAAGAGAGTAGTCAATTTGTCCGGAGCGGATAAATCTGATTTTAATAATTCTTGCATGACAACTAAACCCTGGGGCAGATTAAAATCATCAGTTATTTTTTCAATAAATTTATTCTTATATTCTTTATTTATTTTACCTAATTTATTACCCAATTCTTTAATTTGGTTGACTAAATTATTAAATCCTTTTTGGGCTGATTCCATTAACGGCCAAGTAAAATTTTGTTTGGAACGATAATGAGCCTGTAAAAGCAAATAACGAAAAGCTAATGGCGCAAATCCTTTTTCTTTTATTTCATTTAAACTATAGGTGGTTCCGGTTGATTTAGACATTTTCTTGTTATCAAACAATAAATGCTCATTATGAAGCCAGTAATTAACAAATTTTACTCCATTGGCTGATTCGCTTTGAGCTATTTCATTAGTATGATGAACTGGAATATGTTCAATCCCGCCCATATGGATGTCAATGGTTTTACCTAAGTATTTATTAGCCATAACTGAACATTCAATGTGCCAGCCAGGAAAACCCTGGCCATTTTTAACTAAAGGGGATTTAAAAGGGGATGGCCAAGATTGAAGAGCATTTCGATGTTTGCCTGCTTTAAAAAACCATAAAGCAAAATCGGCTGAATGTTTTTTCTGGGAGTCACTTACCTCTGCCTTGCCAGCTCCTTTTAATTTATCTTCAATTTTTTGACCAGAGAGTTGTGTGTAATTTTTTGCTTTAGAAACATCAAAATATACTGCTGAGTCAGCTAAATAAGCATAACCTTTATCAAGTAAAGCTTGAACCATTTTAATTATTTCTTGAATATGTTCAGTGGCCTTTGGTTTTGCTGTTGGCTCTAAGATATTTAAATCCTTAGTGTCTTGTTCAAATATTTTGATATACTTTTCTGCGATTTGTTGTGGTTTTAATCCTTCGCGGCGAGCTCCTTTTGACATCTTATCTTCGCCTTGGTCTTGGTCGCTGGTTAAATGTCCAACATCAGTATAATTGCGGACAAACTTTATCTGGTAACCTAAATATCGTAGGATACGGTTAACCGAATCAGCACAGAAAGAGCCGCGCATAACTCCAATGTGTTGAGTCCAATAAACAGTTGGGCCGCAATAATAAAAAGAAACCGTATTTTTTTTAATCGGCTTGAAAATTTCTTTTTGGCGAGTTAGAGTGTTATAAAGTTTTAGAGCCATTTCTTTTTCCTGAAATAAATGACCATAATGCTGGAGGTGATGAACATAAAGATAAGAATAGCCAGCCAGGTCCAAGGATTTTTGCGGACGAGGGGAATATCGTCAAAAACATTCATGCCAAAAAATCCAACGATAACGCTTAAGGGGAAAGTAATAAAAGAGACAACTGTCAGGAATTTCATAATATCACTCAACTTGTGAGAAAGCAGGGAATTGTTAGTCTGTTCAATAGAATTAATCAATTCCCGATGGTTTTCTAAAACATTCCAGACCCTGATAGAAGAACCAATTACCTCTTGGGCTAATGGTTTTGTTTCCTGGCTAAAAAGGCGAGAAGATTTCTTTTCTAAAATTTCCAGCACTGACCGTTGAGGTTTAGTTGCTCGGCGAAAATCAATCAAGTCCCTTTTGAGTAGAGCGATTTTAAAAAGCATTTCTTTTTCTTTGCCTTTAAAAACCTGCGCTTCAACCTTTTCAATTCTTTGGCCGATTTGGTCAAGCATAGGCAGACAGGAATCAATTAACCAGTCAAGCAAGCTAAATAGAAGATGACCGCTGCTTTTAAAATGTTGATTTTGATGATATTCCTGGACTTGGCAATCATTAAAAAATATTTCTAAATCAGGAATTTTATCAAGATGGCTGGTAATTAAAGTAGTTGGCGTGACAATAAAGTCTAATTCCGCTGTTTTAGTTTGGCCGCTTTTCCGCTTAAAGATTGGAAAATGAAGAACAATAAAGAGTTGATTAGGGTATTCTTCTATTTTAGGACGATGAATCGGCGGCAGGAATTGCTGAGTAATAAATGGATGAAGACGAAATTTTTCTTTAAGTTCATCTAAGTCCCTTTGTTTTGGTTTTTGGATATCAATCCAGGTAATGTTATTGGCAAAGATTTTTTTCATGATTGTTAGAAAGTTCGGAACATACCTTTTCAGCTAACGCAAAATTTCCCAGCGAGAAATTTTACTGCAGTGAATTGCTCGCTCGTCGCCTTCGGCGACACCATGCCCGCTCGCAATTCAATGCCGCTGAAAAGATATATTCCAAACCTTTCAGTTATGCCTACTATCTTACCATGTTTTTTATTTAGTTGACAACTTTTGGGAAAATGATACACTAATAATAGATAATAATGGCCAAAAAAGAATGGTTCGACAAGCTTACCATAAAAAGATAATTTATACTTCTGAAGAGCCCGAAGAATCTGAAGGGCTGGTAAAAAAACTCAAAAGCAAACTAAAAGAATGCCAAAAAGAAAAGGAGGAGTATCTAACCCAAGCCCAACGAGCCAGGGCGGATTTAATTAATTTTCAACGGCGGCAGGAACAAGCCCAGGAAGAGTTAAAAAAGCATAGTCAAGGTAATTTTATTAGAGAATTATTGCCGGTTTTGGATAGCCTTGGGCATGGCGCCAAAGAAAACGAAGGTATCGGACAAATCAAAGAGCAATTGGAAAATATTTTTAAAAAATATAGCTTAAAAGAAATTAAAGCCAGAGACGAAAAATTTAATCCAGAATTTCATGAAGCGGTAGAGCAGGTTAAATCAAAGAAAAAATCAGGAACAATTATTGAAGAAGTTCAGAAAGGATATATGTTGGGAGATAAAATTTTAAGACCAAGTAAAGTCAAAGTATCTGAATAAGATATCTAAATAAGAAAGGAGATATACTATGCCTATCAAATGGCGACAATTTAAAGAATTAGAAGATCCTTCTCATTTACCTGATAGTTTTGAAGAGGATGAATGGGTGCCATTTGTGCCTACCTTTCGGGCTGAGGAGCCGGCTATGGATATTTATCAAGATAAAAATAATCTTTATGTAGAGATTCCTTTAATTGGTGTTGATCCTAAAAATTTAGAGATTTCCATTGATGATAATATTTTGACCATTCAAGGAAAAAAAGAAGAGAAGAAAGAGGTTAAAGAAAAAGATTATTTGCGCAAAGAAATCAAAAAAGGTGCCTTTCGCCGGGTAGTTAAACTGCCAATAGAAGTTAAAGGAAATAAAGCCACAGCCGAAAGTATTAAGGGAATGCTTAAAATTACCATTCCTAAGGCAGCTAAAGCAACTTCTCAATCCAAAAAAATTCCTATTAAGATTAAATAGGCTCGGAAAATGCTTTTCAGCTACGCCAAAATTTCCAGCGTGGATTTTGGCTGCTGAGAAATGCCTATTCGCATTTCTAAGTCATTGAAAAGTACATTTCCTCGCCTTCTTTATTAAATAATAATGAGTAAAATAATTGGTATTGATTTAGGAACATCTAATTCAGCTGCTTCAGTAGTAGAAGCAGGTAAGCCAACGATGATTCCTTCAGCTGAAGGGACAGTGGTTGGCGGTGGTAAGGCCTTTCCATCTTATGTAGCTTTTGATAAAGATGGTAATCTTTTAGTTGGCGAAGCAGCTCGTCGTCAGGCAATAACTAATCCGGAGAATACGGTTACCGGTTTCAAACGGAAAATGGGCACTAAAGAAAAATATACTTTGATGGGTAAAGAATATACGCCCCAACAGCTTTCGGCTTTTCTTCTGCAGAAAATCAAAAAAGACAGTGAGGCCTTTTTAGGCCAGCCAATTCAAAAGGCAGTTATTACGGTGCCGGCTTATTTTAACGATGCCCAAAGACAAGCCACCAAAGATGCTGGAGCAATTGCTGGCTTGGAGGTAGAAAGAATTATCAACGAACCAACAGCTGCTTCTTTAGCTTATGGCATTGATAAAGCTGGTCAAGAAGAAAAAATTCTTGTTTTTGATTTTGGCGGCGGCACTTTAGATGTAACCATTATGGATTTTGGTGAAGGAGTTTTTGAAGTCAAATCAACTTCCGGTGACACTGAGCTGGGCGGTACTGATATGGACGAACTTTTGGTTGATTATATTACTCAAGAATTTAAAAAAGAAAATAATATTGATTTAAAACAAGATAAAACCGCCGTGCAGCGTCTTAAAGAAGCCGCGGAAAAAGCCAAAATTGAACTTTCTTCTACCCTAGAAACAGAGATTAATCTACCTTTTCTTAGCGCTGATTCAGCTGGTCCTAAGCATTTGGTGCTAAAAATTACCCGGGCTAAATTAGAGGAATTAGTTAAACCGATTGTTGAAAGGTGCCGTCAGCCAATAGAACAGGTTATTAAAGATGCTAAAGTTACCCCTAATGATATTACTAGGATTGTTTTAGTTGGTGGGCCAACCAGAATGCCTCTGGTTCAACAATTTGTAAAAGATTATGTGGGTAAGAAAATTGAAACAGGAGTTGACCCCATGGAATGTGTGGCTGCTGGAGCAGCTATTCAAGGAGGAATTTTAACCGGCGAGACAAAAGATGTTCTTTTATTGGATGTTACTCCTTTGACCTTAGGCATTGAAACGTTAGGTCAGGTAATGACTCCTTTAATTGAAAGAAATACCACCATCCCTACTTCTAAAAGCCAGATTTTCTCAACCGCTTCGGACAATCAACCGGCGGTGGATATCCATATCTTACAAGGCGAAAGACCAATGGTGGCTGATAATAGAACTTTGGGTAGATTTATGTTAGATGGTATTCCACCAGCTCCTCGCGGTGTTCCTCAAATTGAAGTTAGTTTTGATATTGATGCTAATGGTATTTTAAATGTTAAAGCTAAAGATAAGGCGACTAATAAAGAGCAGGCCATTACTATTACTGATTCTTCAGCTCTCTCTAAGGAAGAAATTGAAAAAATGAAGCAAGAAGCGGAAACCCATGCTGCGGAAGACCGCCAACACAAAGAATTAATTGAAATCCGTAACCAAGCTGATACTTTAATTTTTTCTACGGAAAAAGCTCTCAAGGAAGCGGGGGATAAAGTTAAACCTGAAGATAAAAAAGAAGTTGAAGAAAAATTAGAAGCACTGAAAAAACTTAAGGACTCTAGTGAAATAGAGACGCTCAAAAAAGCCCTAGATGAATTATCCCAAGTTATCCAAAAAATTGGCGCTCAATTATATCAAAAAGTCCAGGAAGAAAAAGCTGAACAATCAGAACCGGAGATAAAAGCCAAGGCGGCGGCGGGTAAAGAAAAGACAGTGGAAGGCGAGTACGAAGAAGTAAAGAAGGAAGAGAAATAAGATTTAGAAGCTTTCAAAAGCGAGACCTTTAATAGAGGCCTTGCTTCATTGGAAATAAATGCATAAAAATCGGATTACTCAATCAGTGATAGCTGGTCTAGCTACATTGATTTCAGCGATTAGTTGGATTGGTTTAGAAAATGTTTTGTCTGAAGGCAATAATTGGCTTTGGCCCAGTATTGGCTTTTTAATTTTATTAATTTTTTTGAGTTTGAATTGGTTATTGACTAAATCAAAAGCGGTTTTGTTAATAACGCTTGTTTTAATTTTAGTTAGCTTTTTCTTTGTTTTTAGTTTTAAAATAGAATATTTAGCAGTTTTGTTTATTGCTTCATTGTTTTTTCTTTTTGGTTCTTTTCGGGCGATTGATGAAAAAAAAGTTAGAATTAAAATACAGGTTGATAAAATTCTACGGCGAGGCCTACCCTCTATTTTAACTGGTTTGGCTTTAGTTATCGCGGTGGCTTTTTATTTCTCTCCTTTAGCTTTGCAAGGTCAAGATCAAATCCGGCTGCCTCGTCCTTTGTTTAATATAATTATTCAGCCGATAATCAAAATATTTGAAGAACAAGTGCCTCTTTCCCAATTATCAGAACAGTTTAATATTTCTTTAACTGGCGATGAAAAAATTGAAGATATACTTTATCAAGCAATTAATCAAGAAATCAATAAATACGGTCAGCCTTACAAACAATATTTTCCTCTCGGTTTAGCTCTGGGTGTCTTTTTTACCTTAAAAACAATTAGTTTTCTTTTCATGTGGCTGGTTATTTTATTGAGCTGGTTGATTTTTAAAGTCTTAGTTTCCGCCGGGGCGATTAAAATACAGGAACAGGCGGTTTTGAAAGAAGTAATAGAGGTATAGGGCTTTGTCCAAAATTTTAAGCGAAGTGCAGAAATTTTGGTAACAAAACCTATACCCAGCCCTCTATGCTTTAACTTTAGAGTATAGAGTTAAAGGTAATTTATACTTATCAATAAGCTTTATTATTGCTAGGTTATAGTTTAGAGGGCTGGGTGCTCAATTTTGTAGCTAAATTTATTTCGCTACGCTTGAGCTCCGTTCATAAATTTAGATAAAATTAGCATGCCTAAAGATTACTACGAGATATTAAAGGTTCCTCGAGGGGCTTCAGAGCAGGAAATAAAAAAGGCCTACCGTAAATTAGCTCTTAAATATCATCCTGATCGAGCATCTCAAGACAAGAAAAAAGAATACGAAGAAAAATTTAAAGAAATTAGTCAAGCCTATCGGGTTCTTTCCGATAAAGAAAAGAAAGCTCAATATGACCAATTTGGTCAGACCTTTGAAGGAGCGCCTTTTGGCCAAGGATTTAGCCAGCAAGATTTTCGTTCTTTCCATGATGTTTTCGGTGGTCAGGATATTTTTGAGGATTTAGGTTTTGGCCGGATTTTTGAAGAAATGTTTGGTTTTGGTCCAAGAACCAGAACCAGACGAACTACTCAATATGGTCAAGATATCGTCCTGGATATGGCCATAGATTTAGAAGATGCTTTTCATGGTCTTGAAAAAGAAATTGAAGTAAAAAAAATGGTCGTTTGTCCGGAATGTCAAGGAAAAGGCGGTCAGTCACTAAAACAATGTCCAGCTTGTCAGGGGAGCGGTTATCAGCAAACAAGCCGGCAGGGCTTGTTGGGATTTATCATTCAACAAAGACCTTGTTCTCAATGTCATGGTCGAGGCGAAGTGCCGGAAAAACTTTGTCCTAAGTGCCATGGCCAAGGAAGAATCAGAGAAATTAAGAAGATTAAAATAACTATTCCAGCCGGCATTGATAACGAACAGGTTTTAAAATTAACTGGTCAAGGTGAAGCGGCTCCTTATGGTGGCCCGGCGGGTGATTTATTTGTTAATATTCATCTGCGGCCGCATCAAGATTTTCAGCGCCAGGGAGATGATTTAATTTATAATTTAAATATTAACTTCACTCAAGCCGCCTTAGGTGATAAAATAGAAATACCTGCTTTAGCTAGAAAAGTTAAATTAAAAATTCCTGCTGGCATTCAACCAGGGGAAATGATAAAATTAAAAGACCAGGGCATGCCTCGCTTATATGGCCGCGGTCAAGGCAATTTAATTGTTAAAATCCAAGTAAAGGTTCCTAAAAAATTATCCCGTCAGCAGAAAAAATTAATTGAGGAGTTAAATAAAACTAATTAATAAATAGCTTCATATTATCCATGGGCATTCGAGATCTTTTAACTAATTTTCATATCGGGGTTGCCTCGGGCTGGGATTTATTTATTATCCTTGTCTTTTTAATCGCTGTTTTTGTCTATGGCTTTTTTCTTGGCCGCAACCGGATGATTCTTCTGCTTTTAAGCAGTTATTTTTCTTTGATTATTAGTCAGGTCATTCCTTGGTCGCGGCTCACTTCTTTGGGTTGGTTGGGTCTTGGTCAGGAACCTTCGGCTTCTTTTAAAATTTTGGTTTTCTTAGGAATGATTTTGCTGTTTTATTTCTTAATCCCTCGTTCGGTTTTAAGTTCCAGTTTAAGAATCAAAAAAAGAGGCGATGCCTCTTGGCTGCAATTGTTTATTTTAAGCATTGTCCAATTAGGTCTGATGGCCGTGGTCATCCTTTCTTTCTTATCAGTTGAAGTAATAGCCAATTTCAGTCCTTTGGTCAAGAAAATATTTATTGGTCCGGAAGCTCAATTTATCTGGCTAACCTTGCCAATTTTGACCATGGTTCTGATGCGCCGCAAGAGAAAAATAGAGGATTAAGTCTAGTAATAAAAAATCAAGCTCTGAATATTTTGGCTTGATTTTTTTTTGAATAAAGGTAAAATATAAAATAAGGGGGTATAGCTCAATGGTAGAGCAGTTGCCTTTTAAGCAATTGATGGGGGTTCGATCCCCTCTACCCCTACTTTTTATTAAAAATGAATATCAAACAAATCTACAATTTAGCGATTAAGCTCGGCACGGAAGCGGATTTGCGGGGAAAGGCAAAAGTCAAAAAATATCTGGCTCGTCAGAAAGAAAAGTACCAAAAACTGGACGCAGCCAAGAAAAAAGAGTTTGACCAAGAGCGATTAACTAATCCTTATTCTGATACGCGGATTTTAGTAGAAACAAAAAAACCAATTAAAAAAATATTAGCTGGTATTGATATTGATGTAGGGGAATTGCTTTTAGCTAAAGAATTAGGCAATATAGATTTAATCATTTCACATCACCCTCATGGTCAGGCCCTGGCTAATCTTGATGATGTCATGCAGTTACAAGCCGAAGTTTTAGCTCAATACGGCGTACCCATTAATGTAGCTGAGGGTCTTCTTAAACCAAGAATTTCGGAGGTCTCTCGTTTAATTTCACCAGCTAATCATAACCGGGTAGTTGATGCGGCTAAACTTTTAGATTTTGGCTTTGTCTGTATTCACACAGCAGCTGATAATTTAGTGGCTGACTTTTTAGATAAAAAAATTAAAAAAGCTCAACTAGAATATGTCAGTGATGTCTTGAAATTACTCAAAGAAATTTCGGAATATAAAGAAGCGATTAAAATCGGGGTCGGACCGCGGCTTTTTGCCGGTGATGAAGAAAATCGGACTGGTCAGATTGCTATCACGGAAATTACTGGCGGCACCGAGGGTTCGCCAAAAATTTATGAAAAGATGGCTCAAGCCGGCATTGGGACAATTGTTGGAATGCATATGTCCGAAGAACATAAAAAAGAAGCTGAAGCGGCTCATATCAATGTGATTGTGGCTGGTCATATGTCTTCAGATTCTATTGGCATGAATTTGTTTTTAAATCAATTAAAAAAGCAAGGCATTAAGATTATCCCTTGCGCTGGATTGATTAGAAAATAAGCTTGATATTAAAAATACGGCTCAGATAATTTGCGCCGTATTTTTATTTTACTTCCAGATAAGCAGAAAAAGAGATTTAATCAGGTTAATCACTACCTTATTTTCAATAAGCAGACAAATTTTTTGAGAAGTTAGAATAATGACTTTATCGTAGATAATAACAGTTTCTTTAAAAGAGGAAGAATTTTGGTTAAAGAGTTTCCTTTCTAAATAAGGAAGGGAGGATTTATTCTTTACTGGAGAAAGTTCTTTAACTTGGATTTTACCCAGTCGCTTTTTTATTTTCTGATAAGTACTTTCTCGCTGGCCGCTCGGCCAAATTTTATTATCACTAGCTAAAACATAAATTTCCTTAGAGTGAGTAGTTAAAAAATCATCTAACAAAATTTCTAAACCGCTTTTCCCTGAATAAACCTTTATTTCTTTTTTATCGTTTAAATAATACTTAGTTCGCAGAGCGGCAATCACTCGAAGAAATTCTCTTTCTTTTTCTTCCAATTCTTTTTTTTGTCTTTTTAAAATACCTAAAAGATGGTCAGGCGATTGAGCGGCAAAATATCTTTTGCCTTTTTCTTTTGATTGAGTAATTAACTCCTTCTTTTCTAAGGATTCAATAATCTCATAAGCAGTTGGCCGGCTAATCTGGGCTTTTTGAGCAATTTCCTGAACCGAAGTATAGCCCAATTCTAAGGCGGCTAAATAAACCCGCACTTCTTTTTCGGTTAAGCCCAATTTCCTTAATTCCAATGGTAAAATTGGCAAAATCTCTATTTTTTCCATTTGCTATAATTATAATTTATTTTTTGAAATCAGTCAATATTTAAGATAAAATGTCAGTCATTGTCTTACAACCCATAAACTGAAAATATCGCTTTAATAAAGCGGTTTTTTTGATTCTTTCGTCTCTGTGGATAAGTTTTGTCGGAAAATACTTGACAAA
>Ga0265596_1000209_pt1 | contig 38920 bp, 58 predicted proteins | sample saktaG_FD_190143 | JGI IMG/M metagenome (GOLD analysis project Ga0265596, IMG submission 190143) | Saline water microbial communities from Sakinaw Lake, British Columbia, Canada - sak_2013_06_06_60m | ecosystem: Environmental > Aquatic > Non-marine Saline and Alkaline > Saline ...
CTTCTTCAAAGCCGTTCTCAGCAAAGAGACCCCTATTGGCCCTTCTCCAGATGGGACATCAACTCTTGGAACTATTGTTAAGCTTAAAATCTTCTGTCCTCTTTGAATTCCTAAAATCATCTCTTTACCTTGATAATCTTTAGAAAACTCTTGGACCTCTGAAACTTTATCAACACTTATCCCATTAATACTTTTAAGAACATCTCCTGCTTTTAATCCAGCTTCTGAAGCTGGTGAGTTATTAGCAACACTAATAATTTGAACCTTAGCATCAACGAAGCCAGAAGTTTCATTATCCTGTATTAAAGAAGGAGCACCAATCAACATTACCGCTGTTAATAAAATAGCAGCTATTACCCAAAAGACAGCTACTCCAGCTAAAATAATAATAGACTTCTGATAAAATGGTTTTGTGCTAAAACTATCTACTTCCTCTATTCTTTCTTCGTGACCATAAATCTTAACAAAACCACCTAATGGTAAAAGATTAAGAGAATAAATAGTTCCTCCTATTTTCTTACCAAACAATCTAGGAGGATAACCTATTCCAAACTCATCAACTCTGACACCGAACTTTTTAGCAAACAAAAAGTGACCTAACTCATGGAAAGTCACTAATAATACAAGGGATATAATTGCAATAATAATTGTCATAGTTACTCAAAGATCTCCTTTTCCTTTCTCTTACCAATATCTTCTATCTTTTTATTATACTCATCAACAATTTTTTGAAGTTCATCCTTAGCTCTAAACTTATCGTCTTCTCTGATCTCGCCTGTTTTAGTCTCGTTTTGAACTTGTTCCCATGCCTCCCCCCTCCAATGCCTAATTGTTTTTCTTGCTTCTTCTTGTTTTTCAGATAATATTCTGGCTAATGTCTTTCTATATTCTTCACTTAAAGGTGGTAAAGATATCCTAATAATATCTTTATCAACTATTGGAGCCGATCCTAAGCTTGATCTTGAAATAGCTTTTTCAATTCCTTCAATATATGATTTATCCCATGGCTGAATAATAATCTGTTTTGGTTCTGGAGACGATATTGAAGCTAATTGTTTTAAGGGAAACTTCTGACCAAAACAATCAACGACGATATCTTCAACTAAAGAAGCTGAAGCTCTACCGGTTCTTATCTTAGCTAACTCTCTTTCTAAGAAAGAAACGACTTTCTCCATCTCTGGTTTAACTTTGTTTATAATTTCTTTGTATTCCATATGTTTATATTTATATACTTCATATTAACAGAAATAAATCATCAGAGCAAATAAAGGTCGTCCGGGATGACTTTTTAAAGTTTCGTCAATAGTATCTCTAAAGCTAATTTGGGATTTACATTAGTTGTTGAAAGTAATAACTGAGTAGATTGTATTTCCTTTATAAAAGAAGCGTGGTTATTAGAGTTAGAAAGAAGTTCTCTTCTGAAATAACGAAGCCAAGTATCTAAGATCTCTTTCAAGTCACTATCCGAATTCTTATCCGTTATTTTCTTCGCATATTGAAACCTATAGGCTAAATCTGATTTTATTAACTTATCTAAATCAGAAAGTATTTCTTCTGATTCTTCTACTTTCAGATCTTTACTAGGATAAAACCTAACTCTCTGAACACGGGAAATAATTGTTGGCAACAATGTTGCTGGATACTCAGTAATTAATATTAAAATAGTTTTCTCTGTTGGTTCTTCTAAAAACTTAAGAAAACAATTTTGAGCTTCTCGCGTCATTAAGTGAGCTTTATCAACAATAGCCACTTTATAATCAGAATCATAGGGTTTAAAAGAAAGCTTCTGAACAAGTTCTCTAATCTGACCAATTTGTATTTCTTTCTTTTCAGCTTCTAATAAAATAAAGTCGGGATTAGTTTCCCCTATATCCCCAACAAGATGCTTAGCAAAATCAATCGCTAGTTTCTTTTTACCAAGCTTTTCTTGACCATAGAATAAAAGAGCATGGGGTAATCTCCCAAGCTCAGCAGCCTTTATTAAAAACTTCCATTGTTTTTCATGCATATTATTTCTTTTTAGCCATAATGCTCTTTTTGTAAGCATCTAGGTTTTCTAAAACAACACCAGTTCCCTTAGCAACACACAATAAAGGGTCTTCAGCTATAAAGCAAGGAACTCCGATTGATTGAGCAATCAACTCATCTATATTTCTAATTAAAGCTCCACCGCCTGATATAATCATACCTTTATCCATAATATCAGCTGATAATTCTGGTGGCGTATCTCTTAAAACTTCTTTAACTGTTTGGACAATTTCCGAAAGACGATCAGAAATAGCTTCACAAACCTCATTAGATTTAATCTTAATATTCTGAGGTAAACCAGAGATTAAATCTCTACCTCTAATCTCTATTTCTCTTTCTTCCTTCTCTGGCAAAGCCGTCCCAATCTTAATCTTGATCTCTTCTGCTGTTTGTTCACCAATAGCTAAATTATACTTCTTTTTAATATAGTCTGAGATAGCTCTGTCTAGTTTATCACCAGCCACTCTTAATGATTGACAAGTAACAATTCCTCCAAGAGAAATAACTGCTACTTCAGCTGTTCCCCCACCAATATCAACAATCATATGACCAGAGCAAGAGTTAATTGGAATACCAGCTCCAATAGCTGCTAAGATAGGCTCTTTAGCAACATAAACTCCTTTAGCTCCAGCTGCCATTCCAGCTTCAATAACAGCTCTCTTTTCTGTCGAAGTAATTCCGGCTGGGACACCAACTAATAAATCTGGCTTTAATATTCTAAATCGAGAGCTAGCTCTTTTAACAAAATATCTAATCATTGCCTCCGTCACTCTATAGTCAGCAATAACTCCGTCTTTTAATGGTCTATAAATCCTAATTGTATCTGGCGTTCTGCCAGTCATCTCTTTAGCTGCTTGACCAACGGCTAATATCTTATTTTCTTCCAGACTAACTGCAACAACAGAGGGTTCACTTAAAACCACCCCTTTTTGAGGAGTGAAAACTATGGAATTACAAGTTCCCAAATCTATACCTATTCTTTTCTTAAACATATTATCTCCTAATTCTTCTTTTAATATCAGCCCCTAGCTGTGATAAACGTTCCTCTATCTTTTCGTAACCCCTATCAACCTGATAAATATTATTAATAGTTGTTTCTCCTTTGGCCATAAGACCAGCAATAATTACTGCTGCCCCTGCTCTTAAATCTAAACTAGGAATAGCTGCTCCTTGTAATTGTGTTGGTCCATAAACAATGGCTCTATGGGGATCACAAAAGATAATGTCTGCTCCCATTTTATTCAACTCATCAAGATACCTTAATCTTCCTTCAAATAAAGGATCGTGTATCATTGTTGGTCCTTTAGTTTGAGTAGCCAAAACTCCTAACTCTGGCTGTAAGTCTGAATGGATTCCAGGATAAGGCAGACTTTGTATTTTGTCAATTTTAAGATTCCTAGAAGGGAAAACTTCAATCGTCTTAGAATCTAATATCTTAAAGTTAGCTCCAAAATCTTTTAATCTCTTTAAAAATAAGTCTAAATATTGTAATTCAGCATTCTTAACCACAACATGACCTTCGGTTGCTAAAGTAGCAACAATAAAAGTACCAGCTTCTATTGGATCATTAACAATACTATGCTTAAATCCTTTTAATTTCTTTTTACCAATAATTTCTATTTCTCTAATCTTCCCGTATTTAATATCGGCCCCCATCTTTTCAAGAACCTCTATTAGGTCTTGGACCTGATAATCTTGATCAGCAATCTTAATAACTGTTCTTTTCGGATTAAGTGCCGAAAACAAAAGCATGTTTTCTGTCGCCGTTACACTAATTTCTTTTAAAACAATCTCTCTAGCTCTATTAATTTTACTCTTGGTAAAATTATACAACTTACCCTTAGACATTTTAACGCCGGCTTGCTCAAAAGCATCTAAATGGGTATCTATTGGTCTTGAGCCAATAACACATCCTCCTGGAGCAGGAATCTTAACATTATTAAATCTACCTAATAGTCCACCTAACAATAGAACAGACCCCCTAAAACACTTAACTAATTCGAAGGGTATCTTTGATGAATCAACTTTAGAGCAATTTATTTCTATCTTCCTTTTTTCCACCCAAGATATATTAGCTCCAACTACCTCTAAAATCTTAATCATCTTAAAAACATCCTCTATTAAAGGTAAATTATCAATAACACAAGTTTCTTTAGTTAATAAAGAAGCTACTAAAATAGGAAAAGCAGCGTTTTTAGCTCCCCTTATTTCAACTTCTCCCTTTAAAGGGATACCCCCTTTGATGATGAATTTTTCTTCCATAAGTATACTTTATATAATTCATATTAAACTAATGAGAGAATAAAATCAAGGACTAGAAAAAGAGAATAATATGTGATAGGATGAACTTAATATGACCAAAAGAACACGAAATATAATATTTGGGATTCTTTTTATTTTCTTTCTAATGGTAGCTCCATTAACTGTCTTCTATTCTTTAGGCTGGCGTTTTGATTGGCAAAGTATGAAACCAGTTCAAACAGGAATCTTCTATTTCAAGGCTTGGCCTAAAAATTCAAATATATATATAAATAATGAATTAAGAGATAAAACTGATATTTTCTTCGGTTCAGTTCTTATTGATTATTTAATGCCCGATAAGTATGATATTAAAGTAACAAAAGAAGGTTATCATGATTGGCAAAAAACATTGGTAATAAAGAAGAAGAAAGTAACCGAAGCTAAAAATATTACTTTAATACCAAATAACGTAAACTTTCAACCGTTGGTTGAGAATGTTGAAGAATTCTTCATATCTCCAGATAATAGAAGCATTGTTATAAAACAAGAAAATACTGTTGATAAGAAAACTACTTGGAGTTTAAAACTCTATGAATTAGATAATGAGCTAAAGAGCCGTATAGTAGATGAAACAGATTTCTCAACTAAAGGTGTAGATTTATTTAATATCACCTTCTCTCCTAATTCAGAAAGAATTCTTTTAGAGTTAGGACTTAAAGAAAATATTCAATATTATTTATTAGATATAAAGAAGTCTCCTGTCACCATAACAAAACTTGATTTTCTTGATTCTCCAGAAAAGATTTTCTTTCATCCAAAAGATAATAACAAATTATTAATACTCCAAGAGACAAAAGAAAATAAAAAGACCATCACAACATTAAATGAAGTTGATATTAGTAATAAAGAAATACTTCCACCTATTGTCAAAGATATTGTCACTTGTTCTCTAACAGATAATAATATTTACTTCTTAAATAATCTCGGCTCTGTTTCTAGGTCTGATCTTTCTGGAGAGAAAATTGAAAAACTTAATATAATAGCTTTTCCGTATAAAGAAGAAACTGACTATGAAATTATAGTCTCTGGATCAAGCATTTTCTTAAGAGAAAATAAATTACTCTATCTCTTTGATGAAGATACAAAATCATTTAAGAAGCTTTTTGATAGTTTAGAAGACTATCAATTCTCACCAGATAGAAATAAACTAACTTATTATAGTAATAATGAAATAAAAGTACTCTTTTTAGAAAAACAATACGATCAACCAGAAAAAGAAAAACACGAAGAGCTATTTGTAACCAGATTTTCAGAAGAAATAAATAACGTCTTCTGGTACACAAGTCATTATTTAATATTCGACCTCAATAATATTATTAAGGTTATCGAACTAGATAATAGAGATAAAATGAATACGGTAGATTTAGCTGATTTCAATCACGAAGAAATGTTCTTCAGCAACAAAAAACTCTACCTTCTCTCAGAAGGCACTCTTTATTCCTCAGATCAATTGACTCAATAAATTATTTCACAAACTCAATTTTGAGATCTGTATTAAACGCAGAAGCAATTTTTTGAAGAGTATCTGTGGTAAAGTTTTGTTGCCCTGATTCCATCCTAGCAACATTGCTTTGTTTAGTACCAATTTTCTTCGCTAATTGCAATTGAGACATTTTCTTTTTCTTTCTCAATTGTAAGATTTGATAGGCAATTTCTAATTGTTTACCGTATTCATCAAAATGTCTTTTAAATTCTGGATTTTTTAGTTTTTCTTTGAGATAAACATCAAAATCAATGGCTTTTTCAATTTTTATTTTTTTATTATTGTTCATATAATTTATGGTTATTTAATACATCTATATAATTATTTTGTGCTTTTATAATTTCTTTATTAGGCGTCTTCTTAGTTTTCTTAAGGAAACAATGAAGTAAAACTATAGTTCTTTTTACAAATATAAAATAAAATACTCTGTGTCTGTTTTTAGAAAAATCCACCCTTAATTCTCTAATCTTTCCCTTAATATGTTTTGAATATGGTTCATCTAAATACCCTTTATTGATTTTTAAAAACTCTATGTATTTTAAAATCTTAGATCTATCTTTTTCACTTAAAGCGTCGAGATAATCTGAAACAGGACTTTTATTGTTTTTACTATTTCTATAAAATTTTACTTTGTATTCCATTTCTTTGTTTCACTATATTTTCATTATATATCATACAAGATATATGTCAATAGCCAGCATATATATTCCTCAGATCAATTGACTCAATAAATTAAACCTCTTTTTTGATTTGGTTTTTGAAGTCGTTCCAATTCATTTCTCCTGAAGACGCCATATCACAAACTGATTTATACTGACAGTAACGACATTGCCAGTCTCCAGGATAAGCATCTAAACGTTTAGGAATAACATCTCCATCAATTTGATTCTTAAGAAGATTCATATTCTCTATGAGCTTCTTTGCTTCCAAAGGATCATAATCAAAAATATACTCTTTAAGCTGTAAATTATCTTTATTAACATAAAGAAGTATTCCTTTAGGTATTTTAAAATAATAAAGATAAAGTTGTATTTGTTGAATATTCTCAGGTTTTGGTTCCTTCATCGCTTTAAAAACCATACTATTCATGCTCTTTATATCCAGAACATATAACTGATTACCATCACTAATAACAGCATCAGCTCTTCCTGAGATTAACTCTTGAGGAGGGATCTTTACTTCAGAAGCAACAACATGGATATCTCTAGTGCTTAATAAGGCACTCATAATAAGCTGATGCATATGATCACCATGATCAAATAATCTCAAGATATGAGCCTCTAATTCTTTTTCAGGAACATTCTTAAACTTAAAGAAAATATGGCGAGGACACTTTCCCGCCTGACTGATATAGAAATGAGTTTGCTTTCTATCTTCTTGTTTATCTAAATAATATTTATCTATAATCTCATGGAGCATACATTAATCTTAATCTATCAAAGACAAAAAATCAATTGACAAAGAGAAGATTATGAGATATAATACAGATATTGTTTTAGGAGAAACAGATTGTTCCTTTTATCAATGAGGTGACAAATGTGGTACTATATCGCAGCTAAGGCAGAGAGCGCGAAAAGAGCATTGGAGCTCTTGCTCAGCGAAACGGAAGTATTGGAAACAAGAGTTTCAATACACAAAGATCTTATTGTTGAATTTGCCAGAGCAAGGAATGCTGGCATGGGATCTGCAGACACCAACGAGACATGGATTGCATTCCGATGCAAAGGTCCAAATCTTGACAGTGGTCAAGATGGACTTGAACAAGTCGACCTCTAATAATCACAACCAAAAGGCCTCCCAAAACATGGGAGGCCTGTTGTTTTATCTTTTTGCCCATTGAGGAGCTTTACGAGCTCTCTTGAGACCAAACTTCTTTCTCTCTCTCATTCTTGGATCTCTTGTCAAATAACCTATTCTTCTTAACTTTTTTCTAAAGTTAGGATTAATATCTATTAATATTCTAGCTATACCATGTCTTACAGCTTCAGCTTGAGCGTGAATCCCTCCTCCTTTTATTTTTATAGAGACATTAAACTTATCCAAAGCATCCATCTCTTTAAGAGCTGATAAAACAATATTCTGAAGTTCTAAAGTAAGAAAGTATTCTTTATAATCTTTATCGTTAACAATAATACTATGATCTTTTGAAATTTGAAGACGAACTCTAGCGGCAGCCGTCTTTCTTTTACCAACAGCCTCAAAATATCTATCTGACTTTATCTTTTTAAAATCAAAGTTGTCAGATACTTCAATCTCCTTAACCTCATCAATTTCTTTAACTTCTTCTACTTCTTTGACTTCTTCTGTTGTTATATTCTCTTTTTTCATTATTCAAACTTTAATCTTTTAATTTGGATATCGCGTAATCTATTTTTAGGAAGCATTCCATAAACAGCTCTTCTAAGAACCTCATTTGGATTACTTTTAAAAAGCTTTTTATAAGGAGTCGTTTTTAATCCTCCTGGATAACCTGAGTAGTGATAATACATTTTATCCTCCATTTTTCTACCAGTAACAATAATCTTATCTGTATTTTTGACAATAACAACATCCCCCCCATCTTTATTCGGTCTAAAATCAAGCTTGCTCTTACCATGTAATAATCCTGCAATTTCAACAGCTAGTCTTCCTAAAACTTTATTAGCAGCATCAATTGTGTGTGTTTTTCTTTCTATAATCATACTAGTTCTATTATTACCATTTTAGCACTATCTGATTTTCTTGGACCTTTTCTAATTATTCTAGTGTAACCTCCTTTTCTTTCTTTATATTTAGGTCCGATCTCCTCAATCAGCTTCTTAGCTAAATCTTTTGAAAAAGATTCTGTTAAAATCCTTCTTGAAGCTAAATCACCTTTCTTAGCTCTTGTTATGATCTTCTCAGCAAACATAGAAAGTTCTTTTCCTTTAGCTTCAGTAGTCGTAATTCTATTATGTAAAAACAAGGCTCTTGCCAAAGAACTTAACAAAGCTTTTCTTTGATCTTTAGTTCTACCGAATTTTCTTCCTTGTTTAAGTTTTTTCATATTACTTTTTTTCCTCTTTCTTCTTCTCTACTTTTTTAACTTCTTTCTTCTCTACCTTCTTTTCCTTTGCCTCGCCAGAGCCTTTGGTGTCGACGAGTTTCTTTTCTTCTTTCTTAAATCCTTCGGCTAATAAAGAAAAATGTTTTACTAAAATATCTGATGCCTGATAGAACGCATCTTCTGGAGCAATAATACCATCTGTTTCAATATTTAATGTTAATCTATCAAAATCAGTTCTATCTCCAACTCTCATATTCTCTACATTATAGCTTACTCTCTTGACTGGAGTATAAATAGCATCTATTGGGATAATACCTATTTCTAGTTTGTTATCTTGTTTTCTTATTTCAGCTGGTTCGTAACCAACACCTTTCTCAACTTGAACCTCCATTTCAAAGTCTGTTTTACTATTAGTAAGAGTAGTGATGTAAGCATCTTTATTAATTAATTCTAATTGTGTTGGTATTTCAAAATCAGAACCCTTAATCTTCTTTTCTCCTTTTATTTTTAAGATTGCTTTTTGAGGCTCATCTGAGTGAATTTTAAATCTTAATTGTTTAAGATTCATTATGATGGTAATAACATCTTCTAAAACACCAGGCATTGTTGAAAACTCATGCTGAACTCCTTTAATTTTAACCTGAGTAATAGCAGCTCCTTCAAGAGAAGAAAGCAATACTCTTCTTAAAGAGTTGCCCATAGTAACACCATAACCAGGGTAAAGACCTTCTATTTGAAATTGAGCCCAATTATCTTTTGTGTTAATAATTTTTGCCGGTTTTGGTAAAAGTATCATGATGTTATGTATTAAATTAATTATTTTGAATAAAACTCAAATATTGACGAGATCTCAGCTGGTGGAGCCATTTCTTCTAAATTTGGCTTAGCAACTATTTCCACTTCAAGCTTAGTAGTATCAATTTTAATCCATGAAGGAGCTTTGTGTTTTTTAACTGACACAGCTATAGCCTGGAAGTTAACTCTTTTACCAGCTTTAGGATGTAAGCTTATCTTGTCCCCTTTTTTAACATGATAAGACGGGATGTTTACTTTTTTTCCATTAACTAAGAAAAAGCCATGACCAATTATTTGTCTTGCATGAGGCCTTGAACTAGCAAACCCCATTTGAAAAACCACATTATCAAAACGGCTCTCTAGTTTTTCTAAAAGAAGAACGCCGGCATCTTCTGTCTTAGATCTTTTATTAAGAATACTCTTTACATAATTACTAAACTGCTTTTCACTTAAATTATACCAATTCTTTAATTTCTGCTTCTCTTTCAATTCTTTACCATATTCAGAAATATTACTTCTTCTTTTTTTAGCTTTAACGCCTGGAGGATATGGTCTTTTAACCATAGCACATTTAGGCGAAAGACAACGATCACTTTTTAGAAAAAGCTTTACTCCTAATCTTCTACAAATTTTACATTTTTTACTCTGCATAATCTGATATATTAAACTCTTCTTACCTTACGTGATCTGCATCCATTATGTGGAACAGGAGTAACATCTTTGATTGATATAATATCCAAGCCATGACTAGCTAAGCTTCTAATCGCCGAGTCTCTTCCTGATCCTATTCCCTTAACAAAAACAGTGATCTTTTCTATTTTTAATTTAGTAGCTGTTAAACAAACACCTTCTGCCACCTTAGAAGCGGCAAAAGGAGTCGCTTTTTTAGCACCCTTAAAACCGATTGAACCAGCACTAGCCGCAGTCAATTTATTTCCTCTCTCATCAGTTAAAGTGATGATTGTATTATTATATGAAGATGAGATATAAACACGACCTTCTGTTGATCTAGCTGCTTTTCCAGTTTTGACTTCTTTCACACCAGCATCTACCTTTTCTCTTTCCTTGATCAACTCTTCTTCACTTTGTTGTATGATACGTTTTTTACCCATGATTATTATTTAGGACCTGGAGCTGATTTTCTTCCAGAACCAACTGTTTTTCTTACATTTCCTCGAACGGTTCTATTATTTGTTTTTGTTCTTTGCCCTCTAACAGGAAGCTTCTTACTATGACGATTTCCTCTCCAAGAACCAATATCTTTCAATCTTCTAATGTTTGTCATCAAATCTTTCTTCAAATCACCCTCAATCTTATAATCCTTCTCAATAATATCTTTTAAGGCATTAATCTCTTCTGGTTTTAATTCAGATGCTCTAATAGTAAAACTAATTCCTGCTTTTTTCAAAACTTTTTTACTAGAAGAAGGACCTATTCCGAATATATAGGTTAAAGCAACATCTATTTTTTTCTCTGGTGGAATATTAACTCCAGCAATTCTTGGCATAACTTATCCTTGGCGCTGTTTATGTTTTGGATTCTTTTTGCAAATAACATAAATTCGTCTCTTTCTTCGGACGATTTTACAGTCTTTACAAATTTTCTTAACCGATGATCTTATCTTCATATTATTTTCCACGATAAACTATTCTACCACGAGTATCGTCATATGGACTCATTTCAACTGTCACATTATCGCCTGGTAGAATCTTAATCCTATAGATTCTCATTTTCCCGGCAAGATGAGCAATAACAACTTTCCCATCCTCTAGTTCTACTTTGAAATGAGTACTCGGTAAGGCTTCCAAAACAGTGCCTTGTTTTTTTAATACGCTTTTATTTTTATTATCCATTTATGATTTATAAGTTTAACAAAATTAAGGTTAATAGTCAAGTATTAATTGTATTTTTACCTTGTCCATGTCTTCTGGTATGCTTCTCCTCAAAAAAGATCCACTATCTAACTCTACCTTATCTATTTCAAGCAAATTGTTTAAGAAGATCTCTGCTTCTCTAATTGACTTGCCTAAAATAGCTTTTTCAAGATCTATCAAATTAATATCCTCATAAGCAATTGCTTCAATGTTTAAACTAATAGTTATTTTACCTGTTTCTAAATCTACTTCTTTCAAGACATAGTCAATTTCCAAACTTCCCTCTTGAATTTTAAAACCTTCTTCAATTTTAGAGTTAATCTTTGTTTTGACAAATTCTTCTATGTCTAACCTTTTAAAAGATAAACCATTGGACTTAACCTTAGCATCAAAACTAAAAGAATCAACTTCTGTACCGACCGAATGAGAAGATTTACTTTCTATAACTTCTTGAATTATTGTTTCATCGGGTAACATAATGTCTGATGAAAGTGATTTCTTTAATAAGTCTCTACTTTCTGCTTTTAACTTTTCTACTACTACATTCTCAGCGTTATTGACATCAGATTGAGTAATCTTCCCAACCTCTCCTTTATAGCCACCACTCATTGGTTCAGATGATTTAGCATAGATAGTAGTATAAAGCGCTGTTCCTGCTAGAGCTGGTAAGGCAAAAGTAGTTGCCCCGATGTTATAATCCGGACCAGCTTCCGATGCTTCAACCTCGACTTGCTTCTCACCAGGGACTAGCTTACCACCTTCGTAATGTTTTCCCGGAACAGTTACTTTATTAAGAGACCAAAAGAGTTTTCCATCCGCTGAAACAAAACGAGAAGGTACCAATGACCTTGAAGCTGTTGAATAGTTATTATAAATAGTAATGAATCCTGTTGCTTTTGATTCTTTAACTGCTTTACCAGAAGAAGAAAACTCTTCTGACCCAACTTTTTCATTATTTACCTCTTGAGCAGGAATAATAGCATTATCTAAATCAACATCCGTAGCATTTAAATCAATAGTAACTATTTCTGAAAAAGCTATTGCTTCTGCTTTGGGCCAAACACTAACCTCAACATCAGAAAAGAAATACAGACCAACAAAACCAATAATAAAAAAGATTATTATTGATATAAGGATATTTCTGAGGAAGTGTCTTTTTCTCTTAATAACCACTGGCTCCTTCTTAACTTCCGTATCAAAAGAAACTGAGTTATTCTCAACAACTTTCTCTTGGTTTGGCGGAATGACATCAAAAAACTTCTTTGGCATAATATGATAATAATAATGTTGGTATAAACGAACCTTTTAAATCTTCTGTTGAACTCACAATGTTCTTTAAGTCTTTGGGATAAACTACCTTATTATCTGATTCCAATGTAGCTTCAGCAATATGAGCTATCTTAACTATCTTAAGACCTAAGTTATCAATAATTAATTTAACGCCACGAAATTCATCTTCGGGGAGAAAAGTACCGAGCAGTTGGACTTCTACCTCTTTACCATTAAACCCAGAAAGTCTAGACACTGGATAACCATCGATCTTTCTCTCAAGAGTTTTAAAATTAATCCATTTAATATCTCTAGACATAATACCTGAATCTAAAACAAACTCTTTTTCTATCTTTCGCTTTGTATCAGAAAGAACTTTGCTTAATATATTCTTTTCTTCTAATTCAGATATTTCAGAATTATTCTCTCTAATAAAATTAAAAGAAGCTGTTCTTGCTCTTAAAATACTAGATGGTAATCCTAATAGAAGAGGGTATCCTTTCCAACCTCTAGAATGATTAGCATAATTTTTGAAAACAAGTTCAACTGATTGAGATATGCTTTCTTTTATATTACTTTCATTATACCCTAATAAAGCATTTGCTAAAATAGACAATTTCTTTCCTTCTCTTCTTAAAATCAAACTTTTTATTGAGTCATCTTCAATATCCAAAACCAGAAAGGGCTTTCCTCCTTTTCTACTAAAAAAATCTATCATTAATACATTATATCAATATAGAGAGATAAACACAAACTATTCTAATACTGCTTTTATTCTTCGGACGCCAGCACTAGAAGATCCTTCCTTCTTAATCCTAAACTTACCCAATTGAGAAGTATTAGCAACATGAGGACCAGCACAAATCTCTTTTGAAAAACTACCAACAGAATAAACTGAAACTTTATCAGGATATTTATCTCTAAAGAAAGCTAGGGCTCCTGAATCGATAGCTTCTTTATAGCTCATCTCTTTCTTTTCAACATCTATCCCCTTTTTTATTTTATCATTAACAACATCTTCTACTTTTTGTTTTTCTTCATCAGTCATCTTAGCAGTATGAGAGAAGTCAAACCTAAGACGTTGAGATGTAATATCAGAACCCATTTGCTGAACATGATCACCTAACACCTCTCTTAAGGCCTGATGAAGCAAGTGAGTAGCCGTATGAAGCTTAATACATTCTTCACTCTCCCTATCTCCTACACCCCCAAACTTACTTTCTACCCCTGCTCGAGATATCTCTTGATGCTTTTTAAGAGCTTCTTCAAAAGCATTCTTATCAACTTCTATTCCTTTCTCTTTTGCTAATTCTTCTGTAAGCTCCAAAGGAAAGCCGTAACTTTGATAAAGGTTGAAAGCATCCTCTCCTGTTATTTTATCTAATCTCTCAAATTGTTTGAGACCATTCTCTAAAGTCTTCTCAAACTTCTCTTGCTCTTCTTTAATAATAGTTAGAATATCATCATTTAGCTCAGGATAAATCTCTTTATACTCCTTAATAACAACTTTAGCTAAATCGACTAAAAATCCTTCCATTTCTAATAATCTACCAAACCTGATAGTTCTTCTTAACAATCTTCTTAAGATATAGCCTCTTTCAGTATTGCTTGGAATAACTCCATCAGCAATTAAGAAACAAGCTCCTCTAACATGATCTATTATAATTCTAAATTCTTTTTTATTATCTTTATACTTCTTACCAGATATTTTCTCTAACTCTTCTATTGATGACCAGAATAAATCTGTTTCAAAAATAGTTTCCTTTTTTTGTATCACCATTGCTAGTCTTTCTAAACCCATCCCCGTATCAATACCAGAAGTTTCTAGTTTTTCTAATTTTCCATTTTTAGAGTAGTACTCATTAAAAACAATGTTCCAAATCTCAATACCACCAGCATATATTTCTGTTGTTGGCCCACAAGGACCTTCTTCCCCCGTCGGACCCCAGAAGTTTTCTTCTTTATTACAAAGCTTTAAATTTCCTTTTTCTTCAGAAAAACCTAATTTCTCCCAAATATCAATTGATTCTTGATCTTTTGGAGTGTTTTCATCTCCTTCAAAAACGGTTACATAATCTATCTTTATTCCTAAAGAATTTACAAAATCTTTGGCTAATCCAATAGCTTCTTTTTTAAAATAACCGCCAAAAGAAAAGTTACCTAACATTTCAAAGAAAGTTAGATGTCTTTCATCGCCTACTTCTTCTATATCAGAAGTTCTAAAGCATTTCTGGATAGAAGCAACATTCTCACCATAAGGAGATTCCTCTCCTAGATAATAAGGTTTAAACTGTTGCATACCAGCAGTAGTCAAAAGCACACTATTATCAGTGGGCAAAAGTGAAGAAGAAGGCACAATCTTATGCCCATTCTTCTTAAAATATTCTAGAAACTTTTTCCTTAATTTATCAGATGTCATGTTTTTTCATTATACCAATCAGAAGAATAAAAACAAGAAGTATTCTTGATAAAAATAATGATGTGTGATATAAGAAAAGTGGCTTATTTAAAATAAAATAATAAAAATACCTAAACGAAAGGGATAGAAATGTTATCTTATTCAATTTTATTAGCATCATTGCTTGCTTTATTATTATCAACAGTCTTGTTAGCGCTCTTACTTATTAGAGCAGAAAGGAAAATAAGAGTTTTAAAACAAGAAATCGAATTAAAAGAAAAGAAGATAATAGTCACCATACCATACGACAACGATGAACACTCTTAATAAAAAACAAACACTAGGACAAAAATCCTAGTGTTTTTCTAAAACTTGAAATGAGCCCGGCTCACTAAGCCCGGCTCACCACAAACTAAGTCTGGATTGTCCCGATCATATCCCCTGTTCTACTATCTTAATAAACTCAGATGCTTTTAAGGAAGCTCCACCAACTAATAAACCATCAAAGCCAGCATCTAAATAACCCTTAGCATTAGAAGCATTAGCACTTCCTCCATAAAGAATTCTTATCTCTTTAGAAGTCATCTTTTGAATAACCTCTCTCATTCTTTGGGCTTCTTCAACATCACAAGCATTACCAGTCCCAATAGCCCAAATAGGTTCATAAGCAATAATTATTTTAGAAAGGTTTACTCCTTCTAAACCATCCTTAATTTCTTTCTCTAAAATCTCTTCTGTTTTATTATTCTCTCTTTCTTCTTCTGTCTCCCCAATACAAACGATGGGGGTTAATCCAGCTCCGAGAATAGCTTTAATCTTTTTATTAACTAATTCGTCTGTTTCATTAAAATACTTTCTTCTTTCAGAGTGGCCAACAATAACATACTGACATCCTAACTCTTTAAGCATAGTCACTGACACTTCTCCAGTATAGGCACCCTTCTCTTCATAGAAAGAGTCTTGTGCTCCCAAAATACCAGAACCTAAACCAAGAAAAACAAAAGGAGGACAAATAACTGTCTCCACTTCCATATCTTTTACACCCTTACTAACTGAATCAAAAAGCTCTTCAGCTTCTGACCTAGTCACTGGGTTACATTTCCAATTTGCGACAATGATTTTTTTCATGCTTACATTTTTTACTCAGCACCATATTATAGTGCTAGGTTCATTATACATAAATATAATATAAAATAAAAGAGGACTCTCCGACTAGAACGTCTGGAGAGCCCTTGAGGAGGGTGATGAAAAGCTTATTAATGAACTACTACACTTTCATTATACCTCTAAGCCAGAACCTCTGTCAAGTTAGAGTTAATACTCTAACGCCTTTTTTAGTAACAGCTATAGTATGTTCAAAGTGAGCAGACAGAGAATTGTCTTTAGTTACAAAACCATAACCATCTTTAGATCTTTTTAAATCATAGCTACCAATCGTAATCATTGGTTCAATACAGAAAACCATCCCTTCTTTTATAACCGGCCCTGTCTTTCTTTTACCATAATTACTAATCTGAGGATCTTCATGAAGCTCTCTACCTATTCCATGACCACATAAAGTTCTAACTACTCCATACCCCTGGTCTTCAACATATCTCTGAATAGTGTTACCAATATCACCAAAAGTAACACCAACCCTCACTTTCTTTATTCCTCTCTTCAAAGCTTTCTTAGTAGCTCTAATTAATCTCAAAGCTTCTGGAGAAACTTCTCCAACAGGAACGGTAACAGCCATATCAGAATGATAACCTTTATAAATAAGACCTATATCTATAGAAAAAATATCTCCTTCTTTTAATTCTCTATTAGAAGGAAGACCATGAACAACCTCTTCGTTAATAGAAGCACAGATAGTAGCCGGAAAGCCATTATAGTTCTTAAAAGATGGTTTAGCTCCATATTTTAAAACAAGGTCTTCTGCAGCCTTATCTATATACTTAGTGGTAACGCCTGGTTTAACCCTCTTCTCAAGCTCTTTCATAATCTGAGCTAAAATCTTAGCTCCTTCAGCCATTATCATTATCTCTTCTTCTGTCTTAATCTTTATTGACATATTGATTAATCTATAGTAGCATACATATTGTTCTTTGGAAATATTATCAACCTTTTTGAAAGGAATAAAAATGTTGTTAGTGATAGTATTAAAAGTTATAGTAACTGCATGTATGTGTCTCTTCCTACTTATAATAGGAAGAACAGTAAAGGAAACTGGGTGGAAGAAGGAAGCTGAGTCGTTAATTATTATTTTTCTTGTTTTACTTATCCTGATTTTTGCGGAAGGACCAAAGAAAACAGGCTTAATGAAAATCGAAAAATTACCATCTATCGTTTTTCAACTTCAAGCACAAGTGCCTACAGTAAAAAACGGCAACCTTGTTCATCTTGAAAATACAGCCGACGGGACACTCTATTTTGTTCTCTTAAAAACGCCTCTTGATCTCGAAGCAGGGTCTTACGTGAAAAAAAAGAGAAAAGGAAACTGGCAATTAGTGCTAGCTAATGAGAAAGATTTACAACCTATCCTTGATTTGAAGAAACCAAAGCCAAACGATCCAAACGAATAAATTTGCGAGGTCTAAGGTCGAGGTCGGACCTCGACTTTACAAACCTCGGACAGCTTGAAGAAGAACAATTTAAACAACAAAAAGCCTGTTTCAGAAAAAACAGGCTTTTCTATTTGTGATAAGCCTGGCTTATATAAGCCAGGCTTATGTCAATGTTAACAAATCTTATATCATAGAAAGAATTTCTTTGACTTTTTGTTTTAATTCTTCAATAGTCCCAGTATTAATAATAGTATAATCAGCCATAGCGATTGGTCCTCCCTTCTCTACGTTCTCAATCTCAGCATAATCACGAGCTTTAGATTCTTCTTTAGTAGTTGATCTAAATCTTTGTTTCTCATCATTCTCTACACTCCTATTAACTAATCTTTCGTATCTTGTCTCTGGTGGAGCGTAAATAGCTATAACGGTCATAGAATCACCATACTTTTCTTTAAGCACTTTATACTCTGACCAAGAATAAAGACCATCACCGACAACATTACCTTTCTCTAACAATTCATCAAACTTAGGAATATTCGATGTTGCAAAGGCGGCCATTCCATGTTCTTTTCTGAGACCTTCTCTGATCTTCTTTTCATTCTTTTCACTAACCTCTAAACCATCTTCTTTAATCTTATCAAGAACAATCTGGCCAAATCTAACAAAACCGAATCCATTCTTTACTAATTCATCGGAAGCAATACTTTTACCAGAACCAGTCATCCCAACAATAAAGACTATTTTATTCATAAATGCTTTAATATATCTTTATAAACATCTTTTATTGGTTGTTCTCCATTAATCTTAACTAAACGTTTGCTCTTTCTATAATACTCTACTATTGGCTCAACTTCTTTCTTAAACCAAGCTAATCTATTCTTAGCTGCACTAACAGTATCATCACTTCTAGTAGTTAATTTACCACCACATTCAGGACATTTCTTCATAGTCCTAAAATCTCCAACAAAAGGAAGAATGTTCTTACATTTTTGACAAATTCTTCTTTTAGTTAATCGCCAAATAGCTTCTTTATTAGAGATATCAATTAAAAACACTTTTGCTTCCCAATCATACCAGTTAAGAGCTTCATCAATCATCCGTGCTTCTAACATCTTTCTTGGATTACCATCCATTACAAAACCACGAAGATTCTTTTTATTCTTCATCTCTTCTGCTTTATCAAGCCAAAGCTTACTAATAACTGCTGTCGGACATAAACTTCCTTCCTTTAATGTTTTAGCTAACTTCTTACCAGTGAAGTCATTCTTTTTAGCTCTAGCTCTTAATAAATCTCCACTACCAATATAGTCTAATTTAAACTTTTCCTGTAAAAGCTCCGCTTGCGTTCCTTTACCACAACCCGACTTACCAAGAAGAATAATGATTTTTGTTTTCATATTATATTTGTTTTAATATCTCAAGATATTCTTCGGGATCAATCCCTAATATCCTAAGATTGTTTCTTATAATAAAAACCGGTAATTCTTTCTCTCTCGGAATGACTACCGGTCTGCTTAAATCGCTTCTCCAATAAATTCTATGATCCCCTTTTTCTCTTTTAAATTCACAACCAACAAATAGAATGAATTTTTCGAATATCCTCCAGTTTATTGGTGTAAGATGAGCCATATTATCTTACTGGCACTTGAATTCTTTGTGACTCTTGAGAAATGACAACCGGCGGATTCCATTTTGATTTAACTTTCTTCCAGCCCAATCCGAGTAAAACATCTTCTAGCGTTCCCTTTTTTACAATTTCCTCAAAAAAAATGTTTACTATTTCTTCAAATCTCTTTTTACTTTTTTCATATGTATCAGCACAAGTAGACAAATCTAAAGCCGGGGTGTAAGCAATAAAGCTATTACCTTCTTTTATGATAGAAACTGGTAGATTAAATAAAAGTCTTTCCATACTTTAATCCTATCATCATTAAATAAGCGAGTCAAATAGGTTAAAAAGTATCGTATTCTCTCATTTGAAGCTGAGAGTTTATTTGTTTCATTGTTTCCAGAACAACAGAAACCACAATCAAGACTGATGTTCCTCCAATAAGGAAGCCGAAGACATTCTGAACTCCAGTTATTCCACCAACAATAGAAGGCATAACTGCAATTAATCCTAAGAAGAGAGCACCAATAAGCAAAACCCTATTTAGGATATATTTAATAAACTTAGCTGTTGGTTCTCCTGGTCTAATACCAGGAACAAAACCACCCATCTTCTGAAGATTCTCTGAAATAGATTTTGGATCAAAAGTAACTGCGGTATAGAAATAGGTAAATAATATAACAAAGATAAAGTAAAGTCCTCCTCTGACCCAAGCATCAGCCATAAAGTTAGCTACACTTTGAGCAATGTTTCCAATCATTCCTCCTGTTCCACCTAAAAAGTTAGCTACCATCTCTGGAAGTAATAATATAGACATAGCGAAGATAATCGGAATAACTCCTGCTGGATTAATATTCATTGGTAGATAAGTAGAAGCTCCACCAAACATTTTATTTCCCCTGACTCTTTTAGCATAAGAAATAGGAATGTTTCTTCTTCCTTCTGTAATCAAAACAACAGTGGCAATAATAACTAAAGCTATAGCGAAGAATATAATATAACCTGTTATTTTTCCTGGATCAACACTAATATCTTGAAAGGCTTGAAAAATATTCATTGGTAAACTAGCAACGATACCGGCAAAAATCAATAATGAGACTCCGTTACCAATGCCCTTCTCAGTAATTAATTCACCCAACCACATCAAGAAAACAGTTCCAGCTGTAATAGTTAAAAGAGCTGTTATTGTTCCAAAGAAATCTAATGGTGGTGAAATAACTGGATTTGGCGGACGTTGCAACCAACCAAGCATAGCATACCCCTGCAAGAAAGCCATCGGAATAGTTAATAATCTTCCGTATTGATTAAACTTTCTTTTACCAGCCTCACCTTCCTCTTTATACATCTTTTCCAACTGTGGAAAAATCATTGTTAAAAGCTGTAAGATAATAACTGATGTTATGTAAGGACCAATACCAAGCATTATAATGGAAAACCTGCTTAAAGCTCCACCCGTTAAAATGCTTAAGAAACCCATCATTTTAAACCTAGCAAAGAATTCTTGTAGGTTTTCGGCATTAATTCCTGGCATTGGAATATTAGCCATTAATCTGAAAATAGCAAAAACAAAAAGAATAAATAATATCTTCTTTCTAAGATCTTTTATTTTAAATACTTGGGTTAACTTACTTAGCATATTTCTCTTGTGCTTTTTTAGAGAATTGACAACCTTCTATTTTTAGCTTCTTCTTCAATTCACCTGTACCTAAAATCTTAACCTTAGGCGTCTTACCTTTCATTCTACGGATTAATCCCTTCTCTAGCAAGGTTTTTGGATTAACAACTTCTGATTCTTTAAAAACATCCAAAGAACCAAGATTAACAACAACGTAATTCAATTCTTTCTTTTGGTTTCTATAACCTCTCAATTTAGGATATTTCTTAACCAAACCACGAACAATCGGAGCAAACTTACCTGTCCCTGCTCTTGATTTCTGTCCTTTTAATCCTCTTCCAGAATAAGTACCACGTTTTCCACCACGTCCAACGCGTTTCTTTTTATCTAGTTTATGACTTGGTTTCAGTTGATGTAGTTGCATATTTTAATTTCTTTAATGCTGAAATTGTAGCTTTAGCATTATTAATTTTGTTAGATGTTCTACCAATCTTTTTAGAAGAAATATTTCTAATCCCAGCTAAAGAACAAATTGTTCTAACTGTTCCCCCTGCTACTAATCCTCTTCCTTTCGCTTGTGGTTTAAGCATAACTTCGGCTGCTCCATACTTAGCCTCAACTTGATGCGGAATTGTTTCATTAATGGTTGGAACTAAAATGATGTTTCTCTTAGCAACTCTAGTTGCTTTCTCTACTGCTTGAGCAACATCTGCTCCCTTAGCAACACCAAAACCAATCTTTCCTTTTTTATCCCCAACAACAACTCCTGCTCTAAACCTAAAGCGTCTTCCACCAGCAGTCATTCTCATAACTCTAGCCAAATCTAAAAGCTTAGAATCAAATTCATCTTTTTTCTCAAATGTTTTTCTTCTTCTATTATTAAACATATTATTAAAACTTTAATCCTGCTTCACGAGCACCTTCAGCAAGAGACTTAACCCTACCATGATACTTATATCCTCCTCTATCAAAAACAACCTTCTCAATCTTTTTCTCAGATGCCTTTTGAGCAATTAATTTACCAACTCCTTTAGCGATTTCAACCTTTGATCCTTTTAAACCATCGCCATTAGCAAATACCAAGGTCTTTCCTTTATCATCATCAATAAGTTGAGCATAAATGTGCTTGATTGATCTAAAAACGCAAAGACGAGGAATATCAGCTGTCCCCTTAACCTTAGCTCTCACTCTTCTATGTCTTCTTAATTTTTTAACTTTTTTATCTAACATACTTGTCTTGCCATAAGGCAGATTATTATTCAGTACCTATTGCTTTTTTACCAGATTTTCTTCTAACATATTCGCCTTCATATCTAATACCCTTTCCTTTATATGGTTCTGGTGGACGAACAGCTCTGATTCTAGCAGTCACTTGACCAACTAATTCTTTATTAATACCAGAAACAATAATGTTTAATTTCTGGACTTCAAATTTAATACCAACTACTTTTTCTATTTTAACAGGATGTGAAAATCCTACCAAGAGTACTAAGTCTTCTCCTTCTAAACTAGCCCTATAACCAACTCCTTGTATTTCTAACTTCTTCTCATAACCATTAGTAACTCCTTCTATCATATTAGCGATTAAAGTTCTACTTAATCCCCATAAAGCACTGGTTCTTTTTGTTTCCTTACCAACGGAAACAATAATTTCATTTTCTTTTTTTTCAATCTTAATCTCAGGTCGAATATATTGTTCTAATTCGCCTTTTGGCCCCTTAACCTTAACTAGATTATTTTCAATACTTATTTCCACTCCTTGGGGTATTTCTATTGGTTTTTTACCTATTCTTGACATAATTTTTATCTCGCCAAAGGCGGATTACCAAATCTCACAAATTATTTCTCCTCCGACTTTTTGTTTTCTGGCTTCTTTTCCAGTCATTAATCCTTTTGGTGTAGAAACTATTAAAACACTGTATTTTCCTTTAGTCCCTCTCATCTCTTTAAATCCAGCATATATTCTTTGTCCTGGTTTAGAAACCCTTTTTGATCCTAATATTTCTGAAGGATATTTTAATGTAATCTCAATAGATTTTTTAGGAATCCTTCCTTTTTTCTCAACAGCACCGATCAGCTTTTGACCTTCTAATATCTTTGCAATTCCATATTTTATTTTAGAAAAAGGAACATCAACTGTTTTGTGTGAAACAGCTTGAGCATTTCTTATTCTATTTAACATGTCTGTTATTGGATCTGTCATATTTTTATTTATTTCGCTTTTGGCGGATTACCAAGATGATTTTTTAACGCCAGGAATTTCCCCTCTATTAGCCATCTCTCTAAAGCAAATTCTGCACAAACCGAAGTCTCTCATATAACCATGTCTTCTACCACACCTAAAACATCTGTTAACTTTTCTTGAGCTAAACTTTGGCGTTTTCTTTGCTTTTGCTTTTTGTGATTCTTTTGCCATATTTACTTTTTAATAGGAAACCCTAATAGTTTTATTAATTCTAATCCTTCTTCTTTGCTTTTTGCTGTTGTGACAACCGTTATTTCAAAACCAAATACTATCTTAGTTCTTTCTGGCGATATTTCTGGGAAAATAATATGTTCTTTAATTGGAATTGTTAAACTCCCTTGATTATCAAAAGACTTAGGATTAATCCCCTGAAAATCTCTTGATCTTGGTAATGCTATATTAATCACTCTATTCAGAAAATCATTCATCTTATATCCACGTAAAGTAACTTTAGCGCCTATTGGTATTCCTGTTCTAGTTTTAAAACCTGCAATTGACTTTTTTGCTTTTGTTAAAACAACCTTCTGTCCACAGATTATACTTAAATCTCCAAGAACTGATTCAAATATCTTCTTTTGCTCACCTGATGTTGTTCCCATAATCATCTTGCCTAATCCAGTATTAACAACAACCTTTTCTATCTTAGGAACAGCCATAATATTCTTATAGCCAAACCTCTCTTTTAAAGCGGGAACTGCTTGTTTGTAATTTTCTTTTATGTTTATCATATTTCTTGATTACATTTTTTACAAACTCTATATTTCTTCTTTCCTTCTGTTTTATAGCCCACCCTGACAGCCTTATTGCATTTAGGACAAATAATCTTAACATCTGAAACATCAAAAGCAATGGATAATTCTACAATCTGTCCTTTCTCTCCTGATTTTTTCGGTTTAGAATGTTTCTTTTTCAAGTTAATATTCTCCACCATAATCTTACCCTCTTTTGGAAGAGATTCTATTACCTTACCCTTTCTGCCTTTGTCCTTTCCTGATATTATTAAAACTTGATCTCCTTTCTTTATTTTCATACAATATCTGATGCTAAACTAATAATCTTCTCAAATCCTTTCTCTCTTAATTCTCTAGCTACTGGGCCAAATATTCTACCACCTTTGGGATTTTTAGTTGCCCCATCTAGAATTATAGCCGCGTTATCATCGAATCTGATATATGATCCATCTTTTCTTCTCATTTCTTTATTTGTTCTAACAATAACTGCTTTGACAACTTCATGTTTTTTAACAACTCTTCTTGGTTCAGCTACTTTAACTGTCGCTACAATAATATCACCTATTCTAGCATATCTTTTCTTAGAACCACCTAAAACCTTGATACATTTGATCATCTTTGCTCCCGAGTTATCTGCTACTTTTAATGTTGTTTCTGGTTGAATCATACTTGTCTCGCCTAGGGCGGATTATTTTACAATCTTCCATTTCTTGTCTTTAGAAATAGGTGTTGTTTCTTCTATTAATACTTTGTCGCCAATATTATAGTTTCCTTCAGCGTAATGAGCCTTATAATTCTTATGTATCTTATATCTTCTCTTATACTTAGAATGTTCTTTCACTCTCTCAACCTTAACAACTACAGTATTCTGCATTTTATTAGAAATTATTACTCCTTTTAATTGTCTTTTAGGCATATTATTTATTGTTTAATATTGTTAATATCTTAGCAATATCTTTTTTAATACTACGCACCTCTCTAACATTCTTAACTTTTCCAGCTGACAAATCAAATTTAAGCTTTCTGAGCCTCTCTCTATCCTCATGTAACAATCTTTGTAAATCCTTTTCTGATTTTGGTCTTAATTCTTTAATCTTCATTTCTTTATAAACTTAGTTTTGACTGGTAATTTATCAGATGCTTTTCTAAAAGCTTCTCTCGCCTGATCTTCTGGGATTCCCTCTAATTCAAACATTATTCTTCCTGGCCTAACTGGAAAAACATAGAACTCAACTGACCCTTTCCCTCCACCCATTGGAACCTCTGTTCCTTTCCTGGTAACTGGTTTATCAGGAAAAATTCTAATCCAAAGCTTACCTCCTTTTCTTAAATATCTGATAATAGCTCTTCTAGATGCTTCAATCTGTCTTGAAGTTATCCATTTTTCATCCATTGATTTTAAACCATAACTACCAAAAGCAATAGTGTTAGATTTTTGTTCAATCCCCTTCTTTCCTGTTCCGACAAACTGCTTTCTATGTTTTGTTTTTTTAGGAGCTAACATAATTATTCAAACTTTTCTCCTTTATAAATCCAGACCTTTATTCCAATAACACCATAGGAACAGTTCGCTTCTACTAACGCATAATCAATATCAGCTCTAATCGTTTGACGAGGAAGCTGTCCCTCTCCAACCCATTCTCTTCTAGCTATCTCTGATCCGTTTAATCTTCCAGAAACCTGGATTCTAGCTCCCTTAATCTCCTTATGAGACATGATCTTGCTTAAAGATTGTTTTAAAGCTCTTCTGTAAGGCATTCTCTTTTCAATCTGCTGAGCAATAAATTGTCCACTCAAAATAGCAGACGTCCAAAGATCTTTTATTTCTCTAATTTCTATTCTTAATTCTTGTTTATCGGTCCTTATTTTGATTAATTTCTTTTCTAGTTCTTTCTTTAATTGTTCTACTCCCTCCCCACCTCTGCCAATGATCAATCCTGGTCTAGCACTAGAAATAATAATATTAATCTTAGTTGCATATCTTTCTATTTCAATCTTTTCTATCCCAACACTCTTAAGCTTTTTATTCAAATATTCTCTAATATTAAAATCCTCCTCCAGATATTCTGCATGATCTTTATAATAACCTCTTGTGTCCCAATCACCAATCCTTCTAATCCTATGTGCTTTTGGATGTACTTTATGTGACATAATTAAATTGATTTTCTTCTAAAAAACCTTTTCAACCCTTTTATCTCTTTTGGTTTTATTTTTTCAACAACTGGCCTAAGTTTTGGTTTTTCCGCTTTAACTTCTTTAACTGAGGCCTCAACAGTCTTTTTAGCTTGTACTACTTTCTTCACTTTCTTGCTAGGATTAATTTCGTCTAAAATTATTGTAATGTGCGATGTTCTCTTTTCAATTGGAGCAGCCATTCCTCTTGACCTTGCTCTCCATCTTTTTAACATTGGTCCTCCATCAACAGTAATTTTAGAAATGTAAAGATTTGTTGAATCCAGTTCAAAGCTGTTCTTCGCATTAGCAATAGCTGAATTTAAAAGCTTTAATATCTTATCAGCTCCTCGTTTAATTGTAAACTTCAAAATAGCTTGAGCCTTATCAACCTTTTTACCTCTGACCAGATCAGCAACTAATCTTACTTTCCTTGGCGCAATTCTTAAATGTTTTAATTCTACTTTAACTTTCATAATTACTTAGTTTTTTCTATTTCACGTTGCATCTTTCCTCCATGCCTAACAAATTTGGTAGTTGGAGCAAACTCTCCCAATTTATGGCCAACCATATCTTCTGTAATCTTAACCGGAATATGATCCTTACCATTGTGTATTCCAAAAGTAAAACCAATCATTTCTGGAACAATTGTACAAGCTCTTGACCAAGTCTTAATCGCTACATTCTGATTCGCTTTACTCACCTTTTTAAGCAACTTTTCATCAATATATGGACCTTTTTTAACACTTCTTGACATAATTATAATTATCTTTTCTTTTGACGTCTTTTAATTATTAACTTCTTTGTCCATCTCTTTCTTTTTCTAGTCTTAACACCTAGGGCTGGTTTACCCCAAGGAGTTTTTGGATGTTTCATTCCAATAGGAGAACGTCCTTCTCCCCCTCCGTGTGGATGATCGCAGGGATTCATTGCTGAACCTCTTACTCTTGGTCTTATTCCTTTTAATCTTTTAATTCCAGCCTTACCAACATTAACATATTTCCACTCTGGATAAGAGACGCTACCAATTGTTGCAAAACATTTCTGGAAAACTCTTCTAACCTCTCCCGATGGCATCTCTAGATTAGTATATTTTCCTTCATTAGCCAAGACTTTAGCACTAGAACCAGCTGATCTAACTATCTTGCCACCTTGCCCAGGGATTAATTCAATATTATAGATTAACGTTCCAACTGGTATATTACTAACTTGCATTCTATTACCTATTTTAATCTCTGCTTTTTCTGAACAAATAACCACCTCTCCAACCTTAATCTTGTCGGGAGCAATTCTATACCTCTTATCACCATTTTCATACTCTAACAACATTAGAAAAGCTGTTCTATATGGATCATGTTCTAAGGCAACTACTTTTGCTGGAATATCAATTCTTTCTTGATTAAAATCAGTTACTCTATATCTTTTCTTAACACCACCGCCTTTATGACGAACTGTTATCCTTCCTGATTTACCTCTACCCGCTCTTGATTTCAATGTTAAAAGCAATCCTTTTTCTGGCTTCTTCTTGCTTAAATTCTTTTTAAATACTACTTTTTTCATAATTATCTAGGCATTATCTCTATTTTCTGCCCTTTCTTTATTTCAACAATAGCTTTTTTATAGCCCTTTTTAAAGCCAAACTTTCTACCAACTCTTCTTTTTTTTCTATGAACATTAATAACTGAAACATTAACAACATCTACTCCGTACAAATCTTCTACTGATTTCTTAATTTCAATCTTATTTGTTCTTGAAGCAACTTTAAAGGTATATTTATTCTCCTCAATTAAAAGAGATGCTTTTTCAGTGACATGTGGTGATTCTAATGATTTATAGGCCATTCCTGTCTTTGCTTTCTTAATTGAAGCGGTTTTAACTGGAGCAGTCTTAACCGGAGCCTTTTTAATAGACTTTTTAACTGGCTTTTTAGTCGCTTCTTTCTTGTCTGCCTCAACCGGCTTTTCCTTCTTATGTTTGAATACATCAAATAAACTCATATTATTTCACAAAGGTATCTTTAATCTTCTTAATTCCGGCTTTAGATATAATAACATATTTATACTTCAATAAATCTAAAACATTCAAGTCTTTAGCTTGTAGCGAAGCAACCTTTGGAATATTTCTAATTGATAAAATTAAGTTCTTATCCATTTTAGCTAAAACCAATAATCCTGATCCTTTGAATAGTTTATTTAAGGTAACAACCATATCTTTAGTCTTTGGCTTAGGAAAGTCCAGTTTATCAACAACTAAAATCATCCCTTCTTTTGCTTTGGCCGACAAAACCATTAATAAAGCCTTTCTTTTCATCTTAACAGGAATTGTTCTCTTATAATTCTTATCAGCTCTTGGACCAAAAGTAACTCCTCCACCTCTCCAAATAGGAGATCTATTAGAACCATGTCTGGCTCTTCCTGTTCCTTTCTGTCTCCAAGGTTTCTTTCCTCCTCCGCTAACTTCACCTCTCATCTTAGCTTGGGCTGTTCCTTGTCTTCTATTTGATTGCTGAGACAAAACCACCTGATGAACTAAGTCAAGATTAATCTCTACTTCAAAAACCTCTTTCGGTAATTCAACATTCCCAATCTCTTCCTTATTTTGATTATATAGTTTAACTTTCATCTTTTATTTCAATGTTCTAATCTCTAATAATGTTCCTCTGTGTCCTGGAATCGCTCCTTTCACTGCTAGGATATTATTCTTAAAATCAATCTTAGCTATTTTTAATCCTTTGACAGAAACTCTATCTGATCCCATTCTTCCTGGCATTTTTCTTCCTTTAAGAACTCTTTGTGGAAATCTACATCCAATTGAACCAATTGTTCTTTCTTCATGTTTCGTACCATGAGTAGCATTTCTTCCATGAAAACCATGTCTTTTCACTCCACCCTGAAATCCTTTACCTTTAGTAATTCCTGAAATAACTACCTTGTCTCCTTCTTTAAATCCTAAAATAGTAATCTTAGTACCAACTTTGAATTCAGAACCATTCTTTGTCTTTTGTTCTTTCAAGTATCTATATGGTCTATCTTTCTGTGGCATCTTAACCTTCTTATCTTTTAGTTTCTCGTAGCCAATCTGAACAGATGATTCATTTATCTGAGTAACGAAACAAGGGCCAGCTTCAATCAAGGTTACTGGTATAACCTTTTCATCATCAAAAATCTGTGTCATTTCTATTTTTTTACCTAAAATAAATCTCATGTTTGTTAAAAATAAAACTGGGCAAACACCCAGTTGAAAACTAGCATTCGCCTGCCTGCCGGCAGGCAGGCATATCATACACCTATAAAAAGCAGATATATGCTCGTAGCGCCATTTTATTACATTTTAATCTCAATGTCAACCCCTGCCGGAAGAGTTAGGTTCGTTAAAGCATCAATGACATTTGGATTTGGATTCAAGATATCAATTAATCTCTTGTGAACTCTTATCTCAAACTGCTCCCTTGCGTCCTTATGGACAAAAGAAGAGCGGTTCACGGTATATTTCTTTGTTTCTGTTGGCAAAGGAACCGGGCCTAAAACTTCTACTCCGTATCTCAAAACTGTCTCAACAATTTGTCGAGCACTATTATCGATTACTTTGTAATCGTAGGCCTTAAGCTTTATTCTTAACCTTTGCTTAAGCTCTGGTTCTTTTTCTTTCTTTATCGCCTTGGTTGGCATTTTTTCTATTAACTTTTAAACAAATCAATCCGCCCGAGGGCGGATTGGTTTAAACTTTGGTTAGTTAATAATCTTGGTTACTACTCCAGCACCGACTGTTCTTCCTCCTTCTCTAATCGCAAATCTTTGTTGTTCTTCTAAGGCAACTGGCACAATTAATTTAACCTTTAAGGTGACTGTATCTCCAGGCATAACCATTTCTGTTCCTTCTGGTAATTCTACATCTCCTGTTACATCAGTGGTTCTGATATAGAACTGTGGCTTATATCCTTTAAAGAATGGCGTATGTCTTCCACCTTCTTCTTTTGTCAATACATAAATTTCAGTTTCAAACTCAGTATGTGGTGTAACTGAACCTGGTTTTGCTAATACTTGTCCTCTTTCAATATCTTCTTTTTTAGTTCCTCTCAAGAGAACACCAACATTGTCACCAGCTTCACCTCTGTCAAGGGTCTTATTAAACATCTCTACGCTAACTGCTGTTGTTTTGGTTGTTGGCCTTATTCCAACTAATTCCACTTCTTCATTAGAGTTAACAGCTCCTCTTTCAATTCTTCCAGTAGCAACAGTTCCTCTTCCTTCAATTGAGAAAACGTCTTCAACTGCCATTAAGAATGGCTTATCAATGTCTCTAACTGGTTCTGGAATAAATGTATCTAACTTCTCAACTAATTCTAGAATTGGCTTGATAGCTTCATCATCAGCTGATTTAGCTTCTAAAGCTTTTGTAGCTGAACCTCTAATAATTGGGGTTTCGTCTCCAGGGAATTTATACTTATTCAATAATTCTCTGATTTCTGATTCTACTAATTCAAGAATTTCTGGATCATCAACTTGATCAGTCTTATTCAAGAAAACAACTATTGAAGGAATACCAACCTGTCTAGCCAAAAGAATGTGCTCTCTTGTTTGAGGCATAGGTCCATCAGGAGCTGAAACAACTAAAATAGCACCATCCATTTGAGCGGCTCCAGTAATCATATTCTTAATATAGTCAGCATGTCCTGGACAATCAATGTGAGCATAATGTCTTTTTTCTGATTCATACTCTAAGTGAGAAACAGAGATTGTAAGACCTCTGGCTTTTTCCTCAGGAGCTGAGTCAATCTGATCAACACCTTTCTCAATCGAAATCAACCCTTTTAGAGCTAATGCATGTAAGATAGCTGCTGTAAGAGTTGTTTTACCATGGTCAACGTGACCAATAGTACCAATATTTACGTGAGGTTTCCCTCTTTCAAATTTAGCTTTTTCTGCCATAATTTTTTATTATTGTTTATTTTTTATTATATCTAATATATTAATCTATTTAAAACAAAATGTCAATAAAGTTATCGCCTTTTTCCGTCAATTATTTCTTGAGCAATATTCCCCGGAACATCTTCATAACAACTAAACTCCATTGTAAAGTTTCCTCTCCCTTCTGTCAAGCTTCTTAAGGTAGTAGCATAACCAAACATTTCAGCTAAAGGAATTGTTGCGTCAATAACCTTTAAGTTTTGCCTATCGTCTGTTTGTTCTATTTTCCCTCTTCTTGAAGAGAGGTCACCAATAATATCTCCGAAAAACTCTAAAGGGATAATAACTTCTAATTTCATAATTGGCTCTAACAAAACAGCTTTTGCTTTTATGGCTGCTGACTTAAAAGCCATAGAACCAGCAATTTTAAAGGCATTTTCAGAAGAGTCTACTTCATGGAAAGAACCATCATAAAGAGTAGCTTCTACATCCATTAATTGATAACCAGCAACCACGCCTTTATCCATTGCCTCTTTAACACCTTTTTCAATAGCAGGGATATATTCCTTTGGAATAGATCCACCTTTAATTTCATTATTAAAAACAAAGCCCTTGCCTCTCTCCAAAGGTTTCACTCTTAACATAACATGTCCGTATTGACCTCTACCACCAGATTGCTTAACATATTTAGCTTCTGCTTCAGCTTCTTGTTTAATAGTTTCTCTGTAGGCAACTTGTGGTCTGCCAACAGAAGCTTCTACCTTAAACTCTCTCTTCATTCTATCAACAAGAACTTCTAGATGAAGCTCACCCATTCCTGAGATAATAGTTTCTCCTGTTTCCAAATCACTCTTAATCCTAAAAGTTGGATCTTCTTCTGATAATCTCTTAAGAGCCAATCCCATCTTTTCTTGATCAGCTTTTGATTGAGGCTCTATTCTAATGCCAATAACTGGCTCTGGGAAAGTAATTTGTTCAAGGATAATAGAAGCTGTTTCGTCACAAAGAGTATCCCCTGTCCTAGTATCTTTAAGACCAACTGTAGCGGCAATATCACCAGCATAAACCTCTTTTACTTCTTCTCTTTCAGCTGAATGCATTCTTAAAATACGACCAATTCTCTCTTTATTGCCTGTTCTTGGGTTAAGAACATAAGAACCAGCTACTAATACACCAGAATAAACACGAAAGTAGGTTAAAGCTCCAACAAAAGGATCTGTTGCAACCTTGAAGGCCAAAGCAGAAAACTTTTCACTATCATTAGCTTTTCTCTCTTCTGTTTCTTCATTTGTCCTAGGGTTAATACCTTTAATAGGCGGTAAATCAATAGGACTTGGTAGATAATCACAAACAGCATCTAGCATTGGTTGGACACCTTTATTCTTCAAAGCTGATCCACAAAAGACTGGAACTAACCTATAATCTAACACCGCTTTTCTTAAAATATCTTTTAATTTATCAGTTGGAACTTCTTCTCCAGCTAAATACTTTTCCATTAATTCTTCATCTTCTGAAACAATCTTTTCAATCATTTTATCTCTCCATTTATTGGCTTCTTCTTTCATATTATCTGGAATTTCCTCTTCTTTAATTATTTGACCAAAATCTCCCTCAGGTATAATAGCTTTCATTTTTAACAAATCAATAACTCCTTTGTGATCTCCTTCAAGACCAATAGGCAACTGCATTGCTACAGCGTTAGGAGTAAGTTTATCTATTATTGACTGAAAACTCTTATCAAATGAAGCTCCTGTCCTATCTAGCTTATTAATAAAACACATTCTTGGAACTTTGTACTTATCAGCTTGTCTCCAAACTGTTTCTGATTGTGGTTCTACTCCAGCTACTCCGTCAAAAACAACAACAGCTCCATCTAAAACTCTTAGGGATCTTTGAACTTCTGCTGTAAAGTCAATATGCCCTGGGGTGTCAATAATATTAATTCTATGTTCGTGAGCCTTGTCTCCATTGAACTGACTTGGCGTCCAGAAACAAGTAGTAGCAGCTGAGGTAATAGTAATTCCTCTTTCTCTTTCTTGTTCCATCCAATCCATAATAGCTGCTCCATCATGAACTTCACCTATTTTATGAGATATTCCGGTATAAAATAAAACACGCTCACTAACAGTGGTCTTACCAGCGTCAATGTGGGCGATAATCCCGATGTCTCTAACTCTGTCTATTGGATATTGTCTAGGCATATATTTTTACCAAGCAAAATGAGCAAAAGCTCTATTAGCTTCGGCCATTCTATGTGTATCTGATTTTTTCTTTATAGCCCAACCCGTATCATTAGCAGCATCCATCAATTCAGCTGCTAATCTATCTCTCATTGGACTTCCTTTTTTACTCTTAGCTCCAGCAATAATCCATCTCATAGCTAAAGCTGTCTTTTTGCTCCCTTTTACTTCAACAGGAACCTGATAAGTTGCCCCTCCAACTCTTTTTGGTTTTACTTCTATTCTTGGAGCCGCTTTATCTAAAGCCATTTCAAAAACCTCTAATGGTTCTTTTTTTGTCTTTTCGGCAATAATATCAAAAGCGCCATAAACTATCTTTCTAGCTATAGTTTTTTTACCTTCTCTCATTATTTGATTAATGAATCTAGCAACGATTTCACTGTCGTATTTAGAATCAGGTAATACTGGATGTTTTTTAATCTTACTCATAATTACTTCTTTTCTTTTTTAGCTCCGTATTTACTTCTGGCCTGTTTTCTTCCTTCCACTCCACCAGTATCTAAGACTCCTCTGACAACATGATATCTCACTCCTGGTAAATCTCTTACTCTTCCGCCCCTTAGCAAAACAATTGAGTGCTCTTGAAGATTATGACCCTCTCCAGGAATATAGGCACTAACTTCCATTCCGTTAGTTAATCTAACTCTAGCAACCTTTCTTAAAGCAGAGTTAGGTTTCTTAGGTGTAACTGTAAAAACCTTAAGACAAACACCCCTCTTAAAAGGAGAGTCATATCTCTTAGGTCTATTCTTTAAAATATTAAAACTAAAAGCTAAAGCTGGTGTCTTAGTTTTAGACGTCTTCTTTTTTCTTTTATTTTTAATCAATTGATGTATCGTTGGCATAATTAAAAAATTAGCATTGAATGCTTACTTGGAAGTTTAACAAAATTAAAAACATCTGTCAATCTTTTTAATTTAACATCTCTTGACAAGTGTCTCTGGTTTGCTATAATGAAAGCAATACGGCGATAGTTTGTACATCACGAGCTACGTTGCGTGTCACAAAAAAGAACTTCTTACGGGAAGTCCTTTTTTGTTATATAATAAGAATGTGGACCTGGGCCCGTGTTGTATGTGGTTAACAAGTCGCCGTTGACACGCGACCAAGCGGGTTCAAATCCCGCCGGGTCCACATTAAAATAAAGGGAAGCCAGTGATTAGAGCAAAAATCCAATTAATAATTAGAAGAACATATTGAAAACCGAAGAGAATAATAAAGAGAATTATAAACATTCCAAATTGTCGTAAGAACATCTGTATTCCTCTAGCCTGATAAGGAAGTAAAGCAAATAGAATATGAGAACCATCTAATGGAGGAACTGGAATAAGATTAAAGACAGCTAATAATATGTTAATATAAATGATGTAAGAAAAGATAACTACTAATCCGGGAACATTTACTACTTGAGGAACAAATCTAATAATAAGACCAAAGAAAACAGCTACCGATAAATTAGATAATGGACCAGCTAGGGCAACCTTCAAAGAACCATATCTTTGATCTCTGAAGTTATGGGGATTAATTGGTACTGGCTTAGCCCAACCAAAGATAATACCCGCTCCAGTTATCTGAGCCATTATAGCTAAAAAGACTGGTACTAAAATAGAACCAACTGGATCTAAATGTTTAATTGGATTTAAAGTAAGCCGTCCGGCATACTTGGCCGTTGGATCACCGAGATAATAAGCAACACTGCCATGAGCTATCTCGTGGATTATGACAGAGAATATTAAAATAATGATTAAGAATATAATATCCATAACTTACTAGATTATATCACAACTATTGCTAAAATTAAAATAATCTGTTAAGATACAAATACTATGACTAAACAATGTACAATTTGTGCTAAGTCGTCAAGAATGGTTGGACACAGAGTAAAGTTAAGAGGAAAATATAATCCAACTATTAGACGAAGAAAATACCCTAATCTCCAATGGGTCTATATTCCTGTGGGAACAACAAAATCTGCTTATAAAGAATTTGCTGGCAAAAGAATAAAGGCCTGTGCTAAATGCATTAAATCTCTATCTAAAAGAAAATAAAAGCGACCCCGAAAAGGGGTTGTTTTTATAGTCCTGTAAACATTCGGAAAAATTCTTAGGAAAATAATTCAAGTGGGATTTCGCAAGTACTAACCAAGGTTAGTACTGATATTAAATTCCCTTTATACAAGTATAGTCCAGAATTTAACTGAATATTTACAGGGCTACCTTCATTATAACTCTCACAAATAACCTCTGTCAAATTATAGCTTAAGAGCTTCAGTAATTTGCTTAATTAAAGAAACTACTACTGGCGGTGGCATTAAACTATAGGACGGATTGTTATTGTCATCATTGACCTGCCATGGCTTTTCAATTGTTTCAATCTCCTGCCTGCCGGTAGGCAGGTTATCATCTTTTAACTCGTAATCATAAGCTGGAGTGATTTCATAATCATTAAGCATTTCATCGGCCTTATCAACAGGAACAGAGTTTCTTAATAATACCTTAGGAACACCATACAAAGAGAAAGCTCTTTTGATAAGAGTTTCGTCAATAGCTAATCTTTCTCTTATTGGCTCAATTCCTAACTCATCCCCTTCTTTAGTAACCATTCTGGCTCCACTACATCCAGAATTATCACAAGATAAATAAAATTTGCCTCCTTCATGCTCTACATTTTTAGTCGGTAAAAGCTTTAAACTTCTTGAAGTATTGCAAAGAGGACAAATAACTCTATGCTTAATTCTTTCATCAATGACTGTCTCTGGAACATCAATTAAAACCATAATGTCCGGGTCTTGTCTGTAATCAACTAAATCTCTAAAAAACAAAGAATAGGACACTTGGTCTAATTCTCTTGGAAAACCATCAATAAAGATTGCTTTCTTTCCCCTTTTAGATATTTCTCTCTTAGCTAGAGCTAATATTAATTCAGAAGGCAAAAGCTTTGAAGTAGTTCTTCCCTCTAAAGAAGAGATTGCCTCTTCTAAAGGAGTAAATCCTCTATAGTTCTTTTCCAAGAAAGCAACTAATTCTTTCTTCTTTTCTGGATCTTGAAGTTCTTTATCAACTTCTCTAATCATATCACCAATAGAGAAGTGTTCTATCATATTTTTGTCAACTATCTCTTTGAACATTTTAGCATAAGTCCCTTTCCCTGAATTCTTTTTACCCAAAAGATAAGCAATAAAAGTGTTCTTCTTTAAATATTCTCTTAGTTTCTTGATTTCTTCTCCGGCTTTTAATTCAAAATACTCCTTACGTTGTTCAACGTCAGTTAAATCAAATTTTGGAGAATTCTCTATTCTTGTCTTAAACAATGGGAAGTCTAAATCTTTCATTTTATTTTATACTAAAATTGTTCCCATCGGAAACAATTTTAACATCATTAATTTCTTTAGTTATTAAAGTATGTATACCAAATTTAGAAAGAGTTGACAATACTTCCGGAGAAGGATGACCCCAATTATTCTCTCCAACACTAATAACAGCAACCTCTGGAGAAACCTTTTCAATAAACTCTGAACAGCTTGATGTCTTACTTCCATGATGAGCCACCTTAAGAATATCTGAGTCTATATCTAACTGTTTCTCTATCTTTTGAGATATATCCCCAGTAAAAAGAAAAGAGACATCGTCAAAGATCAATTCAGTAACAATAGAAGTATCATTGCTACTTTCTTCTCCCTCTAAACTTTCAAAGGGATAATGGGTTATGAGATAAGCATTATCAGGTAAATCTATTCTCTGACCAGCAGAAGCTATAATAATATTAGTATTCTTAATCAAATTAAGCCATTCTTCATAATCAGCCGAATCTTTGACAACACCGGTCCATAAAATATTCTCAACATTATATCTTTTCAATACCTCTAATAATCCGGATAAGTGATCACTATCAGGATGAGTTAAAACTACTAAATCAATAGTCTTATCATAGAAAGCCATCTCTTCACCCAATTTCTCTAAAACAGCCGAACCAGGACCACCGTCAATAAGAACTTGGTAATTATCTATTTCAATAAAGATACTGTCTCCTTGTCCAATATTAAAGAATATTACTTCTAGTTCATCAGAAAAATCAATATTCCAAAGAACAACATTAGAAACAATCAAAATCCCTATAACAACATAAACTAACTTTTTCATTCTTCTATTATACCATCTATTACAAGAAGCCATATTACAAGAAACTTAACTTCTCGCAACAACGGATTTTTTATCTACGATAGAAAAGTATTGACATAGAGTTATCTACGATTTATAATGGTAATTGTAGATAAGAAAAAGCTTATCTACGATTAATAATTAACATATTTTTAATATGAGAAGTGGAAAATACATAAACCAATTAAAAGATGAAGTACGATATAAGGCTTTTGTTCCCAATCAGCTCCCTTTTAAAATCAATGCTGATGAAGAGTTACAAGGATTGCTTTCAAGGGCCGATTTAGCTTTAGGAAGATTAGATGGCATTGCAGAAACATTGCCTGATGTCGATTTTTTTATACTTATGTATATTAGAAAAGAAGCTACTTTATCAAATCAAGTAGAAGGAACTCAGGCAACCTTTGCCGACGTTTTGAATGCAGCAGCTAAAGTAAAGGATTTAGAAACTCGCAAAGATGTGGACGAAATTTCGAATTATATTCAAGCAATGAATTATGGATTAGAAAGATTAAAAACATTTCCTCTTTCCTTAAGGTTGATAAAAGAAATTCATAGAATATTACTTCAGGGAGTGAGGGGCGAACATAGAGAACCTGGTGAATTTAAAAAATCACAGAATTGGGTTGGAGGATCAACGATTGAGAGAGCATCTTTTGTGCCTTGTCCGCCACAAGAAGTTATGCCTATGTTAGATAATCTAGAGAAGTTTTTGCACAACAATTCACGAACTCCTGTATTGATTAAGACTGGATTAATTCACTCGCAGTTTGAGAATATTCATCCATTCTTAGATGGTAATGGTAGAATAGGTCGCCTTCTAATTACCTTCTATTTATGCCAGCAAAAAACTTTAGATAAACCACTTCTTTATCTTTCGTTGTTTTTTAAAAAACACCGCCAAGAATATTATGACAGACTTAATGCAGTTCATGAAAAAGATGATATTGAAGGCTGGTTAAAGTTTTTTCTTGATGGCATAGCCTTGACTGCTAACCAAGCTATAGAAACAAGCAAAAAAATAATAAAATTGAAGGAAGAAGATACTAAAAAAATATCAACTCTCGGAAGATCTACTTCTAAGGCGATTTTAGTATTTAATTATTTATTTCATACGCCGATTTTAACTATCAAGGATGTTGAAAGAATTACAGAATTAAAAAATCCCAACGCCTTGTCTTTGATAAACAAATTGGTTAATTTGGGAATCTTGAAAGAAATAACAGGCAAAAAAAGAAATAAAGTTTTTAGATATCAAAATTACGTAAATTTATTTGATTAAATATACTAAAATAACAGCTTCTCAAATCTTAAAAGAAAAGCAAGTGGTTTTAAAAATAGCTTTTTTCTTGCTTTTTTAACAATTTTCATTAATATAAAGGCAGTTTCGAATAGTACATTACATAACCCTTATAAAGGAGTGACATATGGAAAGAAAAGTTATAGCTATCTTAAAATTACAACTAGGTTCAGGTTGGGCAACTCCCGCACCTCCAGTTGGACCCGCTCTAGGCCAACATGGAGT
>Ga0265596_1000223_pt1 | contig 37873 bp, 40 predicted proteins | sample saktaG_FD_190143 | JGI IMG/M metagenome (GOLD analysis project Ga0265596, IMG submission 190143) | Saline water microbial communities from Sakinaw Lake, British Columbia, Canada - sak_2013_06_06_60m | ecosystem: Environmental > Aquatic > Non-marine Saline and Alkaline > Saline ...
GCCCTCCAGAGCCGCGGCGATATCCCCCATCTGTGCGGCATCGCGGGCAAAGACAATGAGGCTGACGGTACCGTACGCTTCGGTCTGGAGCGCACCGGGATCGGCTAAAAAGACATCACCGGAAACGCGAAGCAGGGTATTGGCGAAGGCGTAGCCGGGACTGTCGAGTTCCTCACCGCCGGTGATGATCTCGGCGCCGTGTTGCCGCAGTATCCTAAGGGCATCGGCAATACCCGTCGGTCCCTGCGGGCCCAGGAGCGTCCCTCCCGGATTCTCCGAAAAATGACGACGGACTTCGGCGAGGAATGCCTCGCTCCGTTTATCCTCCTGCACAATTACCAGGCCGGGATTGGTACAGAATTGACCCGCCCCGAGAGAACATGATGCATAAAGTTCCCCGGCCACTTCCGTCAGCCGTTCCTCCAGTGCACCGGGCAGCACGAAGACGGGATTGACGCTGGACATTTCCAGATAAATCGGCTTGCCCTCCCTGTCGGCAGCAGCTTTCAGGCCCAGTCCGGCCGATTTGCTGCCGGTAAATCCCGTCGCCCCGGTGAACGGATGAGACACTAAGGAGAACCCCACATCCGGTGGCGTTCGATAGAGCAACTGGACCATTCCCCCGGGCAGTCCACTGGTTTGGACGGCCTCAAGGGCGGCTTCCGCAAGCAATCGGGTGGTGCCGGGATGCCCCGTGTTGGCCTTGGCGATAACCGGATTCCCCGCCGCTATGGCCGCGGCGAAATCTCCCCCGGCGGCAGCGTTGAATGCAAAGGGAAAATTATTGGGGCCGAACACGACCACCGGGCCACCGAGCGGGCCATAGAGGGAGCGAATGTTGGCTTTCGTATCGATGGTGGCATGGCACCATGACCGGTCGCGGACGGCCACGGCGGCCTGTCGCAACTGATCGGTGGTGCGGGGCAGCTCGACGGACCGGAGACGCGGCTCCACGGACAGGCCCGTCTCCCGGTTGGCCAGCTCGACCAGTGCCTCCGCGCGGGCTTCGATATTGTGAGCGAATTCTTCGAGGAACCGGGCAATCGTTTCCGGCGAAACGGTGCGCAGCGCCGCAACGGCAGCCTGCGCCGCCACCAGAGCCGATTCGACATCTTCCATCCCCGAGACGGGATAGCGATCCGCCAGGGGCGACTTCGTCGCCGGATTGAACGCGGTAAACGAATCAACCGGGTTGCGTGCCTGCCGCCATTCACCGGCAATCAGTACAGGCTGTAAAGACATATCCAACCTCCTTATCCGAGCGTGTCGTCGAGGGCCCTATCCTTACGGGGTTATGACTGCCCTTGACGCACTCTCACGACAATTCTGAACAAACGTTTATATTATCGCCTGGTGCACACCCCATCAAACAAAAAAACCCGCTCTTTTTTCAAGAAACGGGGCTGTGTCTCCAATCACTCCACGGCTCTCTCCTGTATATCGGCTATGGGTGAATCGTTACATTTTTGAAGAATCGTGCTACCTGATTGATCTCATTGAGAAAATACACTTTATGTCGATTTTGTCAAGGGAAATCGTCTGTGATGAGAGATTTGGGAAATGGGATGTGTGTCAAGCGATCTGTGTTCTCATGGGCTCGGGCCTTGACTATTGACTGAGACTCGCCATATACCAGGCACCGAGGTCTTCTATTCGGAATGCCTGGTCAATAGTCAACGACCCCTTTTCTTCCTGCCGTCATAAGTCACATAAGTCAAACGGCGACTTGACCCCTTGACGACCCCTTGACCCCTTTGGCGGCTGTTAATATAACCCCCGGTTCTTCGGAATAGTATTGAAAAAGAGAGACAGAGTCCATTCGACCGGACTGGAATATGTGACGGTTGAGACAAGTAACAGTGAGCTGATTCGAAGGTCGGGATTATCATAAAAGAGAAAGGTCCGGGCTGCAGTCGGACTTTCATAACCATGCAGGGCCGGACCTTTATGAACTGTAATATGAGAATGATGTGTGTAACTGTTACTCTTTTCTTCTTCCTCTCAGGTAATCGATCATCGGCTGCGTTACGAGAGGGACAACGTCCCCGATCATATGCGGCATCAGTCTATCCATAACACCCGGCATTAATTCGGGCATCTGTTCCCGCATGTAATCAGGCATGGGGATTTTCGCCGCGACTCTTTCCAGCATAACGGGCATGACTTTCGGCATCATCATGGGCAGCAACTTTGGGAAAAGAACCGGGAACATTGGTTTCATAGCCTCCAGGGCTCCCGGGATCTTACCCATAATTCTCATCATCGGCCCCATCCCGTATGGCATGACATTGATCAGTTCCGGCCACATGGTTCCCATGAGGTCGGCGAACCCCTGGGGCGTCATGAGGCCGATCATGGCGTCGAAAACACCCCACTGGACTTTGACTTCGGGATTCGGGTCGGGGAAGTCATACCCGAGTGTCGCTGCGGCAAACCGCGCCAGATCGATCACCTCGATGGGCATGTTCTTCTTGTCCGCCGAAACCCGTAACTGTACTTCACAGCAAGGACAGAGGGCCAGAACTTTATGAGCGCCCACATCGAGGGCTTCGTTCAGCCGTGTTTCGCCGAGGTCGGCGGCGATGGGAGGATCCTTGATCAGGGTCAGAACGCTTCCGCAGCAGTGGGCTGCATCGTGGTGGTGTGTCATTTCAACAAAGTTGACATGGGGGATGGCCTTGATAACATCCCGCGGCGGTTCATAGACGCCGGATACCCGTCCGATGTGACATGAGTCATGCCAGGTGACGGTGACTTTCTCCTGTCCGGTGTCGGGGAAGGTAAATTCTCCCGCCTTGATCTTATCGGCCAGGACTTCACTGTAGTGCTTTGCTTTTATCTTGTAATCGATACCTAATTTCTCCGCCCACTGGGGATAGACATTCCTCCACATCATGTCACAGGCGGGGCATGATGAAACGACGGTTTCAACGCCGGCGTCTTCCATCGCTTTTAGATTTCTCCGCATAATCGTTTCGAAAACATCCCACTGTCCCGATACGAGCATGGGCGTTCCGCAACAGTTCTCCTTCTCACCGACGTAGGTGAAGTCTACCCCCGCTTCATCGAGGAGTCGAACACTTGCCATTGCAATGTCATGCTCTACATAGCTGGCCGTGCACCCGGCAAAATAAGCTGTTTCCGACCGATGTGATGGCCCGTGTTTTTCCTTCAGATCCGCCGGGAACCAGTCTGCACGATTCTTCCTATAGCCTGCCCAGATATTTCCTTCCTTCAGATTCGATGCCGCCATCATCTCGAAGGGCGGGAATGTCATCTTCTTCTGATCGTGTACCAGTTGTCCTCGTAATTTCATCCACGATTGCTCGATGGGAAGGGCAGCGGAGCAGCGAAGGTTACAGAGTTCACAGGTGGTACAGACCAGGATGGTGTCGATCATGAACTGATCCCACTTTTCCTTACCCTCCATGTATTGCCGCAGCCAGTACCATTTACCACGGGGACTCTGGCTTTCCCAGCCCCGTCCGTAAAACTGGTCGCATTCTTCAACACAATAACCACACTGTGAGCAGCTGTAGGCGTACCAGGCCACATCGGCAGGAATGTCCCGAACGGGTTCTTCCGGTCTCTCCCCGATTCGTGTAATGATATAATTGGCAAAGGGTCTGACCATGGGTTCGAAGAAACCTCCAAGGCTGATAGCGGCACCCATAAGCCCATTGCCGATGACCTTGCCGGGGTTCAAAATATCCTTGGGATCCATTTCCTCCTTAAACTTCTTGAGCTTCGCAAGACGTTTTACTCCCAGAACCTGCTTTGCCTTTTTAGAAAAATAAAGACCTGTAGCATAGGCCCGTCCGCCGTATTTCTCCGCAATGTCCATAATGGTCAGGGACAGACTGAAAACAAAGTTGTAACTGAATTTACGTTCATCACTGGGAATAAATCCAAGAATGACAACTTCCGGTTCGCCCGTGGCCGTTTTTCGTATGATGACACCTTCCTTAACCACCGGTTGATTGATTTTATTTTCGATCTCCGACATTACGTTTCCGAGAGATCGCAAAGGAATAACTACCTCGGCGGGAACAAGACTCGGTCCCAGCCGTTTCACCACCATGAGCTTGAAACGGTTTTTCCATTCATGCTGGGCGATACGATCACTCAGCATTTCGGCCTCGCAGAGTTTCATGAGCCTTGACAAGCCATTCATGACCGTTTCCCGATCCTTTGAGCGGAATGTCAGTGTCGTAATATAGGATGCGGGGAGAAGGACCCGTTCCTCTGCCGGGTGTCCGAGATGTTCCCGAACCGGTGCTCTGTTTTTAAGTTCTGCCATGCGGGGGTTAATAAAGAGAAGCGACCAGATTGGTAGATTTTCATCAACCATAGCCTGGATAAATTGCTGGAGGTCATACGCATCGGGACATCCTATGGAAACAACATCCATGTCCTCAAGAGGCTGGACGCGAATCGTAATATCGGTGATGAATCCGGTGATACCTTCAGCCTCAGATATCAGATCCAGGTCAGGTCCGCTGAAATCCCTGATTGTTCCATCGGGAAGAACGACGCGTGCACTCAGCACATTATCACGGAACCAGCCCGCTTCGTAGGACCCGATACCGGCACCGCCCTGTGCCAGCCAGCCACCCACGGTTGATCCCGGATAACTTGAGGGGTACGTTGTCAGAGTAAGTCCATGCTTTTCAAGCTCCCGGTCAAGTTTTTCCCATATAACGCCTGCCTGTACGGTAGCCGTGAGAGCATCGGCATCTATGGTAATGACACGATTCATCCGGTAGAAATCGACAACGATACCCTTCTTTACCGGGATAACACCGCCATAACCGGAGGAGGCCTTCCCTCGTGGTGTGAGGGATACTTCATTCTCTCTCGCCCATTTGATGAGATCAACCAGTTCATCTTCTTTGACCGGTTGGACCACAGCCTCCGGTACCGTGTTGCCGATGAGAGGCTTGATAAGACCCGGAACAGCGGCGATGTCATGACTGTAGAGTTTCCGTTCAACTTTCTTGAAATTGACACGGTCGCCAAATTTTTCTTCAAGATACAATCGCTTGTTTTTATCTATTTTGTTCATGTTTTACCCCTCTCGAAAAAACCAGTTAATCATTTGTAATCAGATTCTGTTTTTGTTTTTCTGTACAGTGTATCTGTTACTGCTTTTCGCAATGCGCAAAGATTCTCCAGCATCGAATGTGGGTAGTATAATGAAAACAGCTTAACCCTTTTACGTTACGGACATGTATGTGTTGAGAGCCTGTTTACACTGAACAAATACGGTTGTTTTATTAAAACATAATATAATCATTTAGATTTGTCCATTTGAATAATGATTTTAGATGAAAAAGTCTTTTTTGCTTACCAGGACCTTTTGCCCATGGCTGTTTGTAATTCGGGGAGTGGCTATGCTGCGATGTCCTCAAGAAGGTGCCTCACCGGCATTTCGTCTTCAGCATCCCCGGGCATTTTTTATGGATTCCGGCTTGACACAAAACCTCCTTTTTGTCATACTTTATCAACCTGACACACTCCGACTCAAAAACAAAATCCTCTTCAGCGCCACCCATTCCTCCTGATTCTGTACTCCTCTCTTTTTCAGATCCGTCGGTCGTCAGTCCCGGGGCTTTGAGCCTGAAACCCGTATGCAGGAAGTGTCTAACAATGGAGAATCGGACATGAAGGAGAAAAAACTGGAAAGTCTCATCGACATTGCAATCGACAGAGAGGTGGAGACCTATGGCTTTTACAGAGGCCTTTCCGCAGACAGCGGGCGGCTAACGGAAAAAAGGGAACACCAATCAACCCTAAAGAAAAAAGGAGGTCCCATGTCTTGTAACCGAGTATCCCCTCAGGCGTATATCTTCTGTCTCCTCCTATCCTTTCTGGCGCTCTCCCTGTGGCCTGTCACGGCCCAGGCACACCGCCCGAAGGATGTCACATTGACCTACGATTCAGACTCCCGCACCTTGAGCGTGACCGTTTCCCACGCGGTATCGAATCCCCGGAAGCACTATGTCAAGAAAGTAACCATCACAAAAAACTCAGAACCTGTTGCAACCCATGAGTACACCAGTCAGCCGGAGCCCTCGGGCTTCATGTACACTTACCCCATAGAGGCGAAAGCGGGGGATACGCTGAAGGTCAAGGTCAACTGTAATTATTTTGGATCAAAGACGGGAGAGCTTACTATCGGCAGGTAAACAGCTGCCATACCCAGGATCGAAGACAGGAGATTGCCCTATGGTCATCATCCACGCAGGTTGTATGCTCGCGGGATTTCTCTCAGTATCAGCCGGCATTGCCACGGCAACGTTCATGAGAGACAAGCGGTGGTGGCTCCGTGTTCACCGGCGGCTCGGCTCCGCGGGGGTTGCGTGCGTTCTTCTCGGATTTATGGCGGCGCTCTTTATGGTTTCCCGGCAGACGGGCCAGCACTTTGCCGTACCGCACGCCTATCTGGGCCTTGTCACGATCCTGTCCGCCCTGTGTACCTACACACTGGGAGTCACACAGTTGAAGAGAAAAGCAGTGAGGGGGCGATCCCTGCACCGGTGGTCGGGGCGTGTGACACTTACGCTGCTGTTTCTCAATGTCGTATCGGGGTTGTCCCTGGCCGGAATCCTTCCGATTGAACAGATCATATCTTTCATACGGGATGGTCAAAACTGACCGTGGTAAGGATAGATGTAGCCAGGTGAACGATACCGCCAAAGAGACAGGCATTACTGCAGGAAAGGAGGGGAGCGTGTTTACCAGTGCCGGAACCCAGCACGGGGGTCAGGAGGCGACGATCCTCAGTTTCCACATCACACTCCTCCATCAGGGAATGATCGTTGCGGGTCTGCCCTACAGCTTTGAGGGGCAAACGAGATCCGATGAGATAACCGGCTGTTCCCCCTACGGCGCTTCAACGATCGCCGGGAGCAGCGGAGAGCGTGTTCCCACGGAAAACGAACTGGCGGGCGCGCGCTTTCAGGGACGGTACGTCGCCACCATCGCCGCCAAACTGGTGCGGCAGGGCCCTGCAACAGAAGAAGGCAGCCGGTTCAAGATGAGAACCCGTTGCGAAGAGGATGAAACAAGAAAGGAGACTGCATCATGAAAAAATATCTTTTCGGTGCGGGAGCGGTTTTGTTTTTCCCGGTCTGTGCCTTTGCCGACAGCGGTGATCCTGGTTGCTGGTACGAATGGGGTCATATGATGGGTCCCGGTTTTGGAGGAATGTTTATGTGGATACTAATTCTCATCGCTGTTGTCTTGATCGTCTATTTTCTCATGCGGGCGTCAAAAGGGGGTAGTTTCGGCACCTCGCTGCACGAAACTCCCCTGGATGTCCTCAAGAAACGATACGCAAAGGGTGAAATTACCAAAGAGACATTTGACGAAATGAAAAAAGATCTGAAGGAGTGACGGCGCACCCTGCTTTCTACTAAGGTTCATAAGCGTGCTCGGCGTAACCGATTGCCGTCTATACAGTACCCCGGAAATCGGGCGCAGCTACGGAGGTGTATGGCATGGCTGATATAAAGGTGGACGTACGGGGCGAAACCTGTCCGGTACCCCTGGTGGAAACCCGCAAGGCGCTTCGAAAGGCCTCGCCGGGGGATACCGTGGAGATTATCGGAACGCATCCCGCTTCCAAAAAAGAGATACCGATGGCCCTGAAGGCGCTGGGGCTGGAGGGGGTAGAGATACAAGAAGAGGGGGATGTGTGGAAGATCAGGATAGGCGTCTGACGGAAAGGTGGTGAAATCATGACCGATAAAGCGACCATCGTCGTTCACAGCGGCGATATGGACAAGCTGTACAGTGCCCTTATCATATCCACCGGCGCGTTATCGATGGGGATGGATGCCTCGCTCTACTTCACCTTCTGGGGTCTTGAACGCCTCATCAAGGGGAAACTGGAGGGGGGGTCCCTCTCAAAAATGCACCTGCTGGGCCTCGGAAAGTGGATGGTGCGGCGGCGGATGAAGGCGGCGAACGTCGCCTCCATGGAACGGCTCCTCCAGGACTTCAAGGAACTGGGGGGGAAGATCATCGCTTGCGAGATGACGATGCAGATCATGGGGATCAAGCAGGAGGACCTTCGGCAGGACCTGATCGATGAATACGGCGCGGTGGGGACGTACATACAGGAGGCGCGGGAATCGAAAATAACCTTATTCATATAAGGAGAGACTGGCATGATTGAAAAGACCGTTTATCTGGACAACGCCGCGGCGACCCGGATGGACGAACGGATACTTGAGGCCATGACGCCGTACTTCTTCGAGACCTACCCGGTCGCCACGTCGGAGTTCGGCTACTCCCTCGGGATCGAGGCCCGGGAGGCCCTGGAAAATGCCCGGGAGGAGATCGCGAGACATATCGGCGCCACAGGCGAGGAATTCATCTTCACCTCCGGGAGCACCGAATCGAGCAACCTGGCCCTCAAAGGGGTAGCCCTGGCCCTCGGCGAGAAGAAGGGCCGGCACATCATCACCTCCAAAATCGAGGATTTTCCCGTCCTCCACAGCGCCAGGGCGCTCGAGAAGCAGGGCTTTTCTGTTACCTACCTGGGTGTGGATTCCGAAGGCCGTATAGATCCCGACAGACTGAGAGACGCTATTACCGATGAGACCATCCTCGTTTCGATCCAGCACGCGAACCAGGAGATCGGGACGCTCCAGGACATCGAGACCATCGGCCGCATCTGCGGGAAGAGAGGCGTACTGTTTCACACCGATGCCACGCACACTTTCACCCGGGTGCCCCTGGACTCCCAAAAGGTAAAGGTGGACCTGATCACCGTCTCCCCTCACACGATCCACGGCCCGAAGGGGATCGGCGGACTTTACATACGCAAGGGCACGCCTATCGCGAAGTGGATGGACGGCGGATTCCAGGAGTTCAACCTCAGGGCCGGACTGGAGAATATTCCGGGGGCCATCGGCTTCGCCAGGGCGGTCGAGCTGGTCACCCCCGAGGAGAACGAACAGATCAAGGTGATGCGGGACCACCTCATCGACCGCGTGTCGGCCGAGGTGCCGGACACGACCCTGAACGGGCACCGCTCGAAAAGGGTCCCGCAGAACGCGAACATCACCTTCCATTTCGTGGAGGGAGAATCGATCACCCTTCACCTCGACATGCGCGGGTTCGCCGTCAGCACAGGCTCCGCGTGCTTCAGCCGCTCACTGGAGGCGAGCCACGTAATCCTCGGAATAGGCGGGGACCATGAGCGGGCGCACGGGTCCATCCGTTTTACCTTCGGTCGTTACAATACCATGGAGGAGGTGGATGCGGTGATAGACGCGATCGCCGAAGTGGTAGGTGAACTGAGGAAAATCAGCCCGCTGGCCAAAAACTAAGGAGGATCAAAAATGACATTCCCATACAGTGAAAAGGTACTGGAGCACTTTCGTCATCCCCGCAATGTAGGCAAGATCGAGAGCCCCGATGGAACCGCCCTGGAAGGCAGTCCGGCCTGTGGCGACATGGTGGGGGTTAACATAAAGGTCGATCCCGATACAAAGCGGATCACGGATATCAAGTTTGAATCTTACGGCTGTGCTTCCAACATAGCAACCGGCTCCATCATTACCGAACTTGCCAAGGGCAAGACCCTTGACGAAGCCAAAAAAATTAACTGGAAACAGGCATCCGAGGCCTTGGGCGGTCTCCCGCCGATCAAGGTCCACTGCTCGGTTTTGGCCGTGGAGGGGCTGCGCTCGGCGATACGGAACTACGAAGAGCGCCACGGCTTGGTCAAGGACCAGAAACCCACCACCGTGGAAATCGTTCGTAAGCGTCTCAAGAAGGTGATGAACCCCCTCTCCGGTCTGGATCTGGTTCGGATGGAGCTGGTAAAGGATATCAGGGTAGACAAGGGAACCGTTTATATCTCTGTGGACCTCCCCGCCGGCCACCAGTTTGCCTCCAATATCAAAGATGAGATCATGGAGAAAATAGAGCCCCTTTGGGACGTAAAAACCGTCGAGGTACAGTTTTCGGAATAGATTCTCAGGGGAACAACACGAGATTTCACACAACCAGGAAAGGAGGTATTCCGTGAGTAAATCAAGAATTATGTATCTATTCACCGTCATGGTACTCCTGTGTACCTTTGGTCTCTACCCTCACTACGCATCCGCAGCGGATCAGGAGGACCCCGTAACGGTGGCGTCGAAGATCGACACCGAAGGCGCCCTCTTGGGACAGATGATCGTGATGATGCTGAGGGCCGGCGGTTTCGAGGTCAACGACAAGACGGAATTCGGCCCGACCGATCTGATCCGGAAGGCCATCATCAACGGGGAGATCGACATCTATCCCGAATACACGGGGAATGGGGGATTTTTCTTCAGCAATACCGATCCCGCCGCATGGAAGGATGCCCGGAAGGGGTATGAGACCGTCAGGAAACTGGATCTGGAGGCGAACGGGATCGTTTGGCTGAACCCTGCTCCGGCAAATAACACCTGGGCAATCGCAGTGAGGAGGGACCTCTCCGAGAAGGAAGGCATAAAAACGCTTGCGGATCTCGCCCGTTACGCGCAGGGGGGAGGAGCGGTAAAACTGGCCGGTTCGGAGGAATTCGTGAGCCGTCCCGACGCGCTCCCGGCCTTCGAGAAGGTGTACGGCTTCCGTCTCAAAAAGAGCCAGCTCCTCGTCCTTTCGGGGGGCAACACGGCACAAACCGAAAAGGCAGCGGCTGACGGAACCGACGGGGTGAATTTCGCCATGGCCTACGGTACGGACGGATCGCTCGCGGTCCTCGGCCTCCGGATCCTCGAAGACACAAAGGGCGTGCAGCCGGTCTATGAACCCGCCCCCATCGTCAGGGAAACCGTTTTGAAGAAGTACCCCCGGATACAGACGATCCTGGAGCCGGTGTTCACCTCCCTCGATCTGGAGACCCTTCAGACTCTGAATGCCAGCATTGCCGTCGAAGGGCAGATGGCCTCGGCCGTGGCAGAGAGATATCTCCGGTCAAAGGGGTTTTTAAAATAGATTCTCTTCGAGGGGGTTGCATGCACAGAGTCCGCATTGACAGGGTGACCCTTGCCGGGGCGGTCATCGGCTTTCTTTCTTTCGGCCTTCACTTTGTGGTACTGCGACCGAACAGACTGTCCAGCGGGGAGGGTCTGTTCGTGTGGAACGCCCTCCCCGCCCCCGAGGCGCTCCTCCTCGCCCTCCTTTGGCTCTGCGCCCTCGGCACCGGATTCTCATACAGGGAGAACCATCCCTTTCGCCTCGCGCCCGGCCTGATAGGGAACGTGATCCTCGTCCTCGTATTCCTCCTCACCGCCAGGATGGCAGGGAACACCGCCGACCCCGAGCTCCCCTTTTTGAGGATCTCCATCGGCTTTGGCGGATGGATAATGGCGTTCGCCTCCTATATACTGATCCTTTCATCACAGCAGAAGCTCACCGACAGGGGGTTCCTCCGGCTGTGTGTGTCCCTCTCCGGCCTGGCGGCGCTCGCCCTTCTTCTTGCTTCAGGGTACCTGAGTGATATCTCCGTGATCAAGGAATTCAGCGCGAGACAGGGGAGGTTCCTGTCCGAGCTTTCACAGCACCTGATCCTTGCGGGGTCCGCGGTATGCATCGCAACCGTCATCGGCACGGGCCTGGGCGTCTGGGCCTTCAGGAGCAGGCTCCTTGAAAGGCCCGTCTTCTTTTTCGTGAACACCGTCCAGACCCTCCCCAGCCTCGCCCTCTTCGGCCTGATGATCGCGCCCCTGGCCCTGCTCTCCCAGAGATACCCGGTACTTCGCGACTTCGGCATACAGGGGATCGGCTGGGCGCCCGCCCTGATCGCGCTCTTCCTGTACGCCCTCCTCCCCATTACACGGAACACCTATACCAGCCTTCGCATACTAGATCCCGATGTCATTGAAGCGGGCCGGGGGATGGGGATGAGAGGCCTCCAGGTCTTATGGCGGGTGGAGATCCCCCTCTCCCTGCCGATCATACTCAGCGGTATCAGAACGGCCCTGGTACAATCCATCGGCAATACCACGATTGCCGCTCTCATCGGAGCGGGGGGGCTCGGCGTCTTTGTTTTCCAGGGGCTCGGTCAGGCCGTCCCCGACCTGATCCTCCTCGGAGCGGTACCGGTCATTATCCTCTCGGTCTTTACGGACAAACTAATGGCGATACTCATCCATCACATCACCCCGAAAGGGATTGGGGTAAGACAGGAACCGGCATCATGATCCAGATCCAGAATGTTACGAAAAAATACGGCCCCACCATCGCGGTCGACAATATCTCCCTTGAGATACCCGCGGGGGAGACATGCTGCCTCATCGGCCCCTCCGGGTGCGGCAAGTCGACGGTGGTAAAGCTGATCAACCGGATGCTGGAACCGGCGAGCGGCCGGATCTACATCGACGGGAAAGATTCCAGGGACTTTAAGCCCGAACTCTTAAGGAGACACATCGGGTACGTCATCCAGAACGTCGGCCTCTTCCCCCACATGACCGTCGCGGAGAATATCGCCGTCGTCCCATGGCTCCTCTCGTGGAAGCAGGAGAAGATTGAAGAGCGGACGGAAGAATTGTTCCGTATGATGCGCATGGAATCAGAACACTACCGGGACAAATACCCGAGGGAACTTTCCGGAGGCGAGGCGCAGCGAATCGGTGTGGCCCGCGCGCTGGCCTCCGATCCCGCGATCCTCCTCATGGACGAACCCTTCGGCGCGGTTGATCCCCTGAACCGCGAAGGGTTGCAGGCGGAGTTCATGAAGATCCAGAACGATCTGAAAAAAACGGTCGTTTTTGTCACCCACGACCTCGACGAGGCGATCCGCCTCGGCGATCGGATTGCCCTGATGAGAGAGGGAAAGATCGTTCAGTACGACACGCCCGAAGAGATCCTTGCCCATCCGAAAAACAGATTCGTGAGTGATTTTGTCGGCGCGGACAGGGCGCTGAAACGCCTGTCCCGCTTCCCCGTCTCCGAATTCATGAAAAAGTCGGTCGCCGTGAGGATAAGCGATGACGTTGACGCCTTCCTCGCGAAAACAAGAAAAGAAGGCAAACCTCGATTCGTCTGGCTCTTGGATGAACATGAACGGCTTATCGGCCCTGTCGATTCCCGTCATGTTCACACACCCTTTAACCGGGAGGAGGATGTGATGGAAGCCGACTGCCCTGCCATAACCGTCAGGGACAGCGCGACACTGAGGGAGGTGTTGTCGCGGATGCTCGGGCAGGGTGTCAAAACGATTCCGGTTATCGACGATGATTCACGGCTCGTGGGCGAGATCAGCATACTGGAAATCGAAAAGGTGACCGAGGAGGCCGCGCTCGAATGTTGAAGTCTCCCATAAAAACGTTTCTCCGCAGATCAGCGGGGACGATCCTCCTTGCCGGGGTGTTTGTCTACCTCATCCTCGACATGAATCCCTGGAAATTCTTCCTCAGGGCCCTCTTCCCGGAAGAAACCGAGTGGATCTACCCGCGCGCGATGCTGATCGATCTCGTTGGCGAACACCTGCTGCTCGTTGCCATCTCAAGCGCGCTCGCCGTGATAGCGGGGATAGCGGCGGGCATTTTCGTGACACGCCGCTCCGGCAGGGTGTATCTCCAGACGGTCAACGACCTCACCTCGCTTGCACAGACATTTCCCCCGGTGGCGATCCTGGCGCTTACCGTTCCCTTCATCGGATTCGGGTTCAAACCCACCATCGCGGCCCTTTTCCTGTACAGCATCCTCCCCGTCGTCCGCAACACCATATCGGGTATCGGGGCGGTACCGGCCCCGTTGATCGAGGCGGCCTTCGGCATGGGGATGACACGCCCTCAGATCCTGTTCAAGGTAGAGATTCCCCTCGCAATGAAGGTGATCATGGCCGGGATCAGGATGTCCGTCGTGATGAATATCGGAACGGCGACACTGGGCGCCATCGTCGGGGCGGGAGGACTCGGGGTGCCCATCATCTCGGGACTCGTCAGACAGAATCAGGCCTTCGTGCTCGAAGGCGCGCTCACCGTCTGCCTCCTGGCCGTCATCACCGACCGCCTGATCTCAGGGATCGAAGAAGGTTACTTCTAAAAACTGGACCCGTAAAAAATCGAGGGACCTTTTTCACTCCCGCGCAAGCGGGAATTTTTATAAATTTCGTTCCCATCAGTGCTGTGATCCTTGCTTACTTTATCCTTAAGGAAAAACTTGATTTGTCTCTCATCGTAGGAGCGACAAAAGTTATCAGCGGTACGTACCTTACAAATAAACGGTTTTGAGAGTCTGCATATACATAAAAAAATACCTTGACGAACTATTTTAATTCAATGTATTTCTACATTATATGTAAAGTATAATACGGCCCATCGTGAATTTTTTATAGAAGCGCCCGACTGAGAAAGTGAGGGCAGACAATGAACGCATTGAAAACGGTTTTGTTTTTATCATTATCCACGCTTATTCTCATCAGCCCTGCTCCTGCCAATTCTCAAAATAAGGTTATTCCCATCGATTCGTCAGGAATCAAAGAATTAATGAACAGTAAGGACTGTCCCCTGCTGATTGTTGCAACGGCGGCATGGTGCGCGCCATGCCGTGAAGAATTACCCGTCCTCAATAAGATGTATCTGAAATATAAGGATCAAGGTCTCAAGCTGGTGGCCATCAGTCTTGATTTAGCTGCTTCGGATATGCAACGTATCGTGGATAAGATTGATATCAAATTTCCGGTCTACTGGGGTGGCGATAAGATGGCATTCGAATACAGCATATTCGGGGTGCCTACCATTTTAGTAATGAAAGATGGGCAGGTTAATGAAAGGATAATAGGAAAACGTTCCGATAAGTTTCTTGAAGAGAAGATTTCTCGCCTGGTTGAGGCATGCCCTCCTTAACGAAGGTCGGATGTTCTTTTATTCTGACAGGGAAGACGGACATGAAAAATACAAAATCAAGAAAGACTCCTTTTTTGCTTCTCCTTCTTTTCCTCGTTTTACTCCTCGTCGGGATAAACGTGGGAGAAGTATCTGCGGTCTGGGAAAAAGCTGTCAGGATCTGCTTTAGTTGCATAGGGATCGGATAATGTGGAATCTGAGACGTTGGGTACAAGGCGTTGCAACATTAGTCAGTAATGCCTACCTGTTATTTCCGTTTACCCGGAATATTTACCAGGGCAGACTCAAATCCATGTGCGTACCCGGCCTCAATTGTTATTCCTGTCCTGCCGCAACGGGCGCATGCCCACTTGGCTCGATCCAGAGTATCTTATCCACAGTACGACCAAGCTTCAGCTCCGGACGCTATCATATCAGTCTTTATGTCCTTGGCATGCTGGGGCTTGTCGGCAGCCTCGTGGGACGTATGCCCTGCGCATGGGTGTGTCCCTTCGGTCTGATGCAGGAACTCATCCACAAGATTCCTTCTCGCAAGTTTGAAATTCCCCAAGCCTTAATCTATGTCAAATATCTTATTCTGGCATTGTTTATTTTCCTCCTCCCTGTCCTGGTCGTCGATCAATTTGGTTACGGTATGACATGGTTTTGCAAGTATATCTGTCCGGCGGGTACACTCGAGGCGGGTATTCCGATGATGTTTCTTCAACCATCCCTGCGGGAGTTAATCGGAATCCTGTATTACAACAAATTAATAATTCTGGTGGTGTTTCTGATATTGATGGTCTTTATTCGTCGTCCCTTCTGCCGGAGTGCCTGTCCCCTGGGGGCGATCTATTCCCTCTTTAATAAAGTCAGTATCTTCAGAATGGTTCACGACCCCGATGCCTGTGTCCTCTGCAAGCAGTGCTATCGGGATTGTCCTATGGGCGTTCGATTTTATGAGGGTGCCAATCAGGTCGATTGCATACGTTGCCTGAAGTGTTATCAGGAATCATGCCAGTATGGAGCCATTTCCATTGAAGTGGCCGGCATCCTGGTACGTCCTGTTCCGAAAGGGGGTGAAAAAAAGGAAGAAATTCCGGCTTAGGTAAAATGTACATATCATGCCGAAGTGTCCGTGTTATTGATTTTTCTCTTTCACGGGTACTTCATATATGTTGACAAACATACTGCACATGGATACATTATAAGAAAGTGTCGAAATTTTGTAAGAGTTCGGATAGATTGGATTTTTGTCTATCAATTTAACCGTTTTTGACCATTCGCAGGATGGTGTAAATGAGGAGGAAAGCCATGAAGAAATTATTCGTGTCAGTGGCGGTAATCCTGAGCATTGTTTTCATGATGCATGGTTATGTGGTTGCCGATAATCCGATTCCAAAGGCAGGAGAAGTTCTGCCTGCGATGAAATTGAAGATACCGGAGAAGGCGGAATATCGCAATTACCTTGGCCTTTCGGGCAGCGGAGAATTCTCCATTCCGGATATTAAAGCTCAGGTGGTAATTATCGAAATTTTCAGTATGTACTGACCTTTCTGTCAGAAGGAGGCTCCTTCTATCAACAAATTGTATCAAATCATAGAAAGTAATCAGGACACGAAAGGAAAAGTAAAACTCATAGGAATCGGAGCGGGTAATTCCCCCTTTGAGGTCAACTATTTCCAGGAAACATATGAGATACCGTTCCCGCTGTTTGACGACAAGCATTATGATATCCATGAATTGGTAGGAATGGTCAGGACCCCGTATTTCTTTGTTGTGAAAATCAATAAAGATGGAACTCATAAACTTACCTATACTCAATTAGGAGGATTTAAAACAGCAGAAGAATTTCTGGATTTAATCCTCAAAGAGTCGGGATTAAAGTAAGGGTGTAAACGAATTCTCTTTCCTTTATGAAAAGACAAATTGTTATCGTAACAACTAACTGAGCCTTGAGATTGAATTAAATCCAAAGCTCGAAATCAAAGTTTCGAATCAATGCTAAACACGAAATGCCCAAATCGTTTCTTAAGCTTCTGAATCGGGCACGATATAATGCGCTTCACTTGAATATCAGTCGTTCAAAAGGGAGGTTTAAAAAATGAAAAGAATAATGCTTGTAAATTTATCAATAGTAATCCTGTCGGTATTTCTCGTGGCCGGAAGTGCATTGGGCCTGTCAGAAGTATATAAAAACAATATTTATGATCCCGGAATGTTGAAACCGACAGACAGTGTTCTTAAAGTGAAGGTCGGCGACAGGGCTCCCGACTTTTCTCTTCCGTCTGTGCAGGGAGGGAACGTCACTCTGAGCCAGTTCCGTGGAAAGAAGAACGTGGTCCTTTCATTCATTCCGGCAGCCTGGACCCCCGTCTGTTCGGATCAATGGCCCGGCTATAATATCGCAAGGCCGATTTTCGACAAATACGATGCCATCCTCCTTGGAATTTCGGCAGATAATATTCCTACTTTATTTGCATGGACGAATCAGATGGGAAAACTATGGTTTTCCGTCCTTTCCGATTTCTGGCCCCATGGTGCACTTGCGAGCAAACTCGGTATATTACGTTCCAATGGTACGACGGAGCGGGCCCTTTTTATCATCGATAAAAAGGGGATCATTCGGTATCTTGACGTCCACGATATCAACAGACGGCCGCCTCTGGAGGATATTGTCAGGGAATTACAAAAATTAGAATAACTGAAGGAACAAGGGTTTGCTTATTCCCGGATAGGCAAATAGCTCTCAATCGTAACGCGCTATAGGCTTCATTTTCTTCGAAAGAACAAATAATTAGATCTGAAGAGCTATTTGCCTTGGGAGGTCGATGTCCTATTACCTTGTGGCCGGCTGCCTCAATGTTATAGATTACTTTCCCATATAAAAAGCAAGTCCTTACAAAAAATGAAAAGGGGAGGAGCACTCTAAATATTTAATTAAAATAAAGGTAATTATGTCCATTTAACATTCAATTATTTCGATGGAGGATTTTATGGAGACCTATTATAAACCGGAAGATCTTCTGAAATTTGAAGAAATTGGTAGAGAAGCCCCTGATTTAGGAAAGAAATTCTTTGATTACTACAACACCGTATTCGCTGAAGGCGAACTCACCGAGCGAGAAAAAGCCCTTATAGCTCTTGCTGTGGCCCACACAGTCCAATGTCCTTACTGCATCGATGCCTTGGGCGTGTCTGGAAAAAGGTTCCAACATGGGAGAGATGACTGAGGCTATCCATGTTGTAACCGCCATAAGAGGGGGTGCCTCGCTCGTGCATGGGGTTCAAATGCGCAACATAGCTCAAAAATTGTCCATGTAAAGAAACCATATAGGAAAAGAGTGAATGCTATGCAGTTACCGGAAGGCATTTTCATGGGTGGGAGAAAAAGACACGTTTCTGAAATGCCCGGGCCTCCTGAGCAGGGGAGCCCCATTGCCACAGCCGATCACTGTTATACATGTACCGCGGGTGCGGGATTCACATGAGGCGGGACTATTGAGACCTGAGTTCAGGCCCGGGGTTTTGTGAAAGAATAAAAACTTATTAAGAAGGAAACCATGCTGCTGGCCGGTGATATTGGCGGAACTAAGACTAACTTAGGCATCTACTCGACTGAGAAGGGACCTCGAGAACCGATCTTCGAAACCACTTTTCCCAGTGGGAAGTATGCCAGTCTTGAAACACTTGTGAGTGAGTTCCTGTCGGAGGTTACCATAGAGATCGATCGTGCGAGCTTCGGGGTAGCCGGTCCTGTTGTGGGATCCAAGGCAAAAATTACTAACTTACCCTGGGTAATTGACGAAGCAAAGCTCAGAGAGACGCTGAACCTGAAATCTGTGAGCCTGTTTAACGATCTAAAGGCCATTGCTTATGGTGTGCCTCTGCTTGAATCTGAAGATTTACGCACCCTTAATGAAGGAGTACCGATTCTCAATGGCCCTCTGGCCGTCGTTGCTCCCGGTACCGGTCTCGGGGAGGCATTTCTCATATGGGATGGATTTCGTTACCGGGCATATTCTTAGAGGGTGGACATGCTGATTTTGCGCCCAATAGTTCGTTGGAGATTGAATTATTACGGTATCTTCAAGAAAAGATGGAGCATGTGAGCTATGAGAGTATATGCTCTGGCCACGGCTTGCCAAACGTGTATGGATATCTCAAGGATAGCGGTTACGCTGAGGAGCCGGCCTGGCTGGCTGGAAAGCTGGCTGTAGCAGATGATCCAACTCCCTTTATCGTAAACGCAGCACTTGACACGGAGCAGCCATGTGAACTTTGTAAGGTTACACTTAGTATCTTCGTGTCCGCCCTCGGAGCGGAGTCTGGAAATTTGGCGCTCAAGGTAATGGCAACCGGGGGAGTGTACCTTGGCGGTGGTATCCCGCCGCGCATCATCTCGATACTTGAGGATAGACATTTTATGGAGAGTTTTACCCGGAAAGGGCGTTTTTCCGGGTTGGTATCCCGTATACCTGTGCATGTTATTACCAACCCTAAGATAGCGCTTATTGGCGCTGCGTTCCACGGTCTGGAAATATCTCAGGGTAGTATAAAGGAGGAGCCGTAATGAGTGAGCAAGTGTCGCTTGATCAGCAATGTATCAATACCATCCGATTTCTGGCGGCTGATGCGGTTCAGAAAGCCAACCCAGGCCATTCCTGCATGCCAATGGGGGTCGCGGCAATGGCCTGTGTGCTATGGACAAAGCATCTCAAGCAACAACCCTGAAGATCCTCTATGGGTAGATCGTGATCGCTTTATTCTTTCGGCGGGCCACTGGACACTTGATGTACCTTTCGTTGTAGATGCCGGTGCAACGGTGCTGATTGCCGGATCGAGTATTTACAACGAGAAGGGATCAGTCGCTCAAAATGTGGCGGCACTTCGGTAAAGTATAAAAAATAGAAGCCAGAAGAAAGGAGATCGATCATGGAAATGGCAATCAAAATTCGGGGCAAAATTCGGGGTAGAGTAGAAAACTAGCATTGTCTGCTTTAGGCGAGCTTGTCTGTTTCCGCCCCTTTCGTCTGGCGGTGCCTAAATAGCTACGACATGGTTGACTTGCCAATCCTCCCTCATCAAACCGTGCATGCGATTTTCTCGCACACGGCTTTCCGATGTTCTTCATCGCAAGGCATACATAGCACTCGCTGTACCCCGGCATTAAGTGGGTTGAGGAGACCCGCCGAGTACCAGCATTTCCTACTTGGCCTTACAATAGAGCTTCCTCCATCGTATCCTGGTGATATTACGAAGTGAATAGCCATTCGGCAATCTTCATCACCCTCTCCGTTTCGGTTGCATGAACAAAGTAGGGTCCCTTCCCTCGGGCAGGGTTATGTTGTCCCATACCCTCAAGCGGTACTATGAACCCCTCCGACTCCCGATACAGCCCGCCGCGATTTCGTTGCCTTATACGCGCCAGTTGTCATCCCTCATAATCACCATATCGGGTCTCCAGCACTGGACTGTTTGTCTTCCACAACATGCCGCCCCTGCTACCCCGGAAGATCCCACGAACCGCTTCCGTTCTCCAAGTCCGTGTCTTCGGCCTTCCCCATGTGTCCACTGGGTCGGCATCTTCATTAAAGTTTATCGAGGCTACCTGTAGGTTCACTTGCGTTACGGCCTGCTGCTTTGCCAATTGGAAACTTACGACCCCTTGTCACCAAGACGCCGCTTCCTTGAACTACCGGGGTGAATCGGACAATTCCCCGGACGGGACTTTAACCCGTAAGATCAAACAGTTGTTACTGCATACGGACACCATACTTATTTCTCATCTTTCCTGTTTGATAATGAGCCGCTAATAAGTATACTGTCTTCTGTCTCCCGAATTAATGATGAGAGGTCTGCTCGAATTATGCCTGAAAATGCCATCGTGACGAATGAAACGGTCGAAAAGCGGATCGCTCTCCCGATAAGTTGGGTACCCGGACACATTCCCTCCATGATCATCGGCGGCCCATACCATATGTTGTGGTCATTATTCCATTGACTCACAAGGCCGTTTTTCTTATACTTCCCGGGTTGACCTTTGGATGGCCGATTGCCCCCAGGAAAATGGCATCCATCTCCGGGTATTACACCGATGTCATATTTTTACCTTTTTGGTATAGTTCACCAATCCACCCGCATTTATCAGTTCTCTCATAAAATCCGGGATCGGGTGTGCTGAAAACGTTTTTCCGCTGCCGATGCTTTTAATTTTACCAGTCGCAAGATCGACGGCGATCTCCTCTCCTTCCGATAAGCCTTCGGTTGCCTCTTCCGATTCAAGAAGCGGCAGACCTATGTTAAATGCGTTCCGGTAAAATATTCTTGCAAAGCTTTTGGCGATAATCATGCTGATACCGGCCTCTTTGATGGCAAGCGGGGCATGCTCACGTGATGAACCGCAGCCGAAGTTCCTTCCCGCAATCAGGATGTCGCCGGAGGAGACAGACGCGGCAAAATCCGGCCTGACATCGATAAAACAGCTCTTCGCCAGCTCAGATCCATCCGAGATATTGAGATACCTTGCCGGAATTATCAGGTCAGTATCAATGTCATTGCCAAACTTCCAGACTTTTCCTTGAAAATTCATTTTATTTACCCTCACCCCAGCCCCCTCCCATCGAGGGAGAGGGAGATTCAATACACCAGCCCTTAGCAGGGTCGGGTTTTGTACCCGACCGGATGTTTATTTGCCTTCATGGCTGCAATTATTAATCCCCCCATCCCCCCTTTTATAAAGGGGGGATGGGGGGATTTTTATAGCTCATCAACGCCGCCAATCTTTCCCAGAACGGCGGATGCCGCCGCTACCAGGGGATTGGACAGATAAACTTCGCTCTTCGGGTGTCCCATCCTTCCTATAAAATTTCTGTTGGTTGTAGATATTGCCCGCTCCCCTTCAGCCAGGATACCCATATGTCCTCCCAGGCAGGGACCGCAGCAGGGGGGGCCGATCACGGCGCCCGCATCGAGGAATGTTTCAATAATTCCCTCCTGTATCGCCTTCCTGTATATCCAGGGTGAACCCGGAATAATTATAAGCCTCAAACCGGGGGCAATAGTTCTTCCTTTTAAGATACCTGCCGCGTCACGTAAATCCTCCAGCCAGCCGTTTGTGCAAGAGCCGATGAAGACCTGGTCAAGCGGGACATCTCCTGCCTCCGAGATGGGACGGACGTTTGCGGGGGAAGGAGGAAAGGCGACCTGCGGCTCAATTTTATCCACAGCTATCTTCATTACTTTTTCATACTTTGCGTCCGGGTCCCCTTTTAAGATCAAGGGTTCTGAAGAGGATCTTTCGGCAACATAGGCCAGTGTTGTTTCATCCGGTTCTATGATTCCAGATTTCGCTCCAGCCTCCACGGCCATATTGGCCATCGTGAATCTCTGAGACATTGGGAGTCTTTTGATTACTTCGCCTGAGAACTCTAACGCACAATAAAGGGCACCTTCCACACCCAGCAGGCCAATGGCATAAAGGATTAAATCTTTTCCCCTTACACCGGCCTGCAGACTGCCGTCATATTCTATTCTGATAATTGGCGGGACTTTTAGCCATATTTCACCCGTCGCCATTACCACGCCCAGATCGGTGCTCCCGACCCCTGTAGAAAATGCACCCAAAGCCCCATAAGTGCACGTATGGCTGTCAGCCCCGACAATCAGTTGCCCGGGCAAAACAAGCCCCTTCTCAGGGAGTATGACATGTTCAATCCCTGATTCGCCCCCCTCGAAATAGTTTTTTATCCCCTGTTGTCTGGCAAAGTCACGCATCAGCTTTACCTGCTGGGCCGATGGGATATCTTTGTTTGGCACAAAATGGTCGGCTACAAGGGCGATCTTTTCTCTGTCAAAGACATCTCCGGTGCCTATATCATTGAAGACCTTGATCGCAATGGGGGCTGTTATGTCATTGGCAAGGGCCATGTCAACTTTTGCCTCGATCAAGTCTCCAGGAGAGACCTTTTCCATTCCGGCATGGAGCGCTAATATCTTTTCTGTAATCGTCATTGGCATGTCTGATCCTCTTTTTTACTTAAGTTCAACATATTTGCCGTTATATACTCTCAACGACTCAACTCTGTTTAACGTATTTATGTAAGCCTTTGCAGATGCTACAATGATATCTGGATCTGCGCCGCGCCCCACGACGGTGCGCCCATTATATTTGAGCTGGACGGTAACCACACCCTGGGCATCTGCCCCTCCCGTTATTGCGTTTACCGCATATCTGAGGAGGTAGTAGTCTGTCTTTGTGATTTTCCTGATAGCAGCAAAGGTCGCATCGACTGGACCGACCCCGAAACCCGCATCCTGCATTACCTCTCCATCCACCTCCATCTGGATGGTTGCCGTAGGAATAGCCACATTGCCACTAACAACATTCAGGTAAATCAACCTGTATTTGTCAGGTTTCCTGAATACATCATAAGAAATAATAGCTTCAATATCCTCATCAAATATCTCCTTTTTGACATCAGCAAGTTCTTTAAATCGTTCAAAAGCCTTATCAATGTTTTCATCAGTAAGGTTGGTATATCCCATTTTTTCGAGATGTTTTTTTATTGCATGGCGGCCTGAGTGTTTCCCCAGGACAATATGTGTTTCTGACACCCCTACTGATTGCGGGGTCATAATCTCGTAAGTCATTTTCTCCTTAATAAGGCCGTCTTGATGAATTCCCGACGCATGGGCAAATGCATTTGCCCCCACAATTGCCTTGTTAGGCTGAACAGGTATGCCGGTTATATCGGTCAACAGTCTTGACGAGTGATAGAGATGCTTCTTCTTAATATTTGTATGAAATCCGAAGATATCTTTCCTCGTTTCCAGAGACATAACCATCTCTTCCAATGAGGCGTTACCTGCCCTCTCGCCTATGCCGTTTATAGTACACTCTACCTGTCTTGCCCCGTGCTTCAGGGCGGATAAAGAGTTTGCAACCGCCACACCAAGGTCATTATGGCAGTGAACCGATATGACTGCATCACTAACATTTTTTACGTTTTCGAAGAGGTACGCTATCAATTCACCGAATTCGTCAGGCATTGAGTAGCCAACAGTATCAGGTATGTTAACAGTATTGGCACCCGCAGCTATAACAGTCTCTACAATTTCACAGAGGTAGCTTTTATCCGTTCTTGTTGCGTCCATGGGTGAAAACTCTACGTTTTTTGTATAGGTGCAGGCATGTTCCACGGTGGCACGGGCCTCCTTCAGAACCTGGGTTCGTGTTTTTTTCAACTGGTATTTGAGATGTATATCAGAGGTAGATATAAATGTGTGAATCCTGGGATTAGCCGCATCTTTAATCGCTTCCCATGCCCGATCAATATCTGCAAGATCTGCCCTGGCAAGAGCGGCGATCTGAGAACCTCTGACCTCCCTGGCAATTTGTTGAACCGATGCAAAGTCTCCCTCCGATGCGACCGGGAATCCGGCTTCGATAATATCCACCCCCAGCTTTTCCAACTGCCTGGCAAATCTGAGTTTTTCATCCAAATTCATACTGAAACCCGGCGACTGTTCCCCATCCCTGAGGGTCGTATCGAATATAAAGATTCTTTTTTTGTTTGATTTCGTCATTTCTTCCTCCATTTAAATTTGATGGTTTCGTAAAACAAAAAGGCCATGAGTCTTCCACCCATGGCCTTTAGGTACTATCTTATAGGTACTATCTTACAGGTTGTCAGCAGTTCATTTTTTCCTAAGAGCAACGGGCGATGAATATGAATATGTGGCAAGAGTGAGGCTTAACACACGCAAAAGGTTGTTTAAATTTAATAAGCCTCTTTCCACACCGCAGGTCACTCTCTAAAATCCTCCAAAATATAAGTTGAAAAAAGTCTAATGCAGAACCATGTAAATGTCAAATTATTTTTTTACTGTTTTTTTACTCAGCTTGTATTGTACGCTGTCCACTAGGGCTCTTACCTTTTCCGCTGTTCCCTCGCTTCCCTCCAGTATCCTCACTTTAAAATCCGCCAGATGCATCTCGTCGATCTGGGGGTAGAACTTTCTTAACGCCTTTTTCAGGGCATTGGGCATTGTCAAGGGCGTTGACGGGGCCGTTCCCCTCTGCAGCGGTTATTTCCTCTTCATCTCCAACCGATATCTTGATCATGGCTTGAGATTTGGACGGTTCGTTTTCTGTCTTTTCGTCGATGACGCGGAAGGACTCCAGAATGAATGGTTCCGTAAACTCGCCCGTTGCTTTCTTTATCAATAAAGCGAGTGATCCATCGGCGGCGTTGAGTCCTCAAGTCGGTCCCATTCGTACCAACCGGTTGCACGCAGATAAACGTCACGAGCGGCACTCTCCGCCGTTTTGTGTGAACCTAACCAGAAACCCCCGATACATAACTTGAACATGCCATCACAGGTTTCATCAGGCTCGATTGAAAATGTACCGGTTTTTGATTTAAAAAAGTAAAACATAGCTGCCTCTCCTGAATAAAATAAATCCCCAAAATCCCGCTATCAACCTGCAAGGCTGCTTAAACAATTTCATTAAAGATAGCAACATTTTATTCTTGACTATATGTTGTAGTTATATTATATCATAACACAATATATTGTGGTTGTTTGTCAGGGAATCCTTATCAAGGTTTGATGATTGAGATTTACCAATACATTTCAACTTTGTATTGCTTTTATTTGATCTATGGAATTTTCTGAAAGGCAAGGTGAAATATGGGTTACCTTAATCAGGCATATGACGAACTCATTACAGAAAAAAACGTGGAGATCTCAAAACCACCGGTAAACGGGGGCATAGCAAAGGCCGACATAAAACTTGTCGATAATTTTCCCACATATTGGGCCGATCCTTTAATGCTGACTAATATACTGAACGATTTTGGAGTGGATCAATCGGATATAGACCGGATGAGAGAGTGTACAGAATATTTAATACAGGAAAATGGCGCTGAATGGGTTTGGGAGAACAAGGATATTGTAAGTGACCTCCTGGAATTCCACGGGTTTAACAGAAAATCCCCAAATGGAACCGGCAAAACAGTTTCCAGTCAAAATAAACTTTAGGCTGTTTTACCATATTTCTGAGACCTTTGCAGAATGTTCAATTTTGTTCAAGTTCAAGGAAGGCGAAAATTTTAACCACAGGAATATATTAGATATTTCGAGGATTAAAATTTGAGCCTGACGCAGAAATTGGGCAAAAGGGGACGTTATGCAAAGGTCTCTTCTATTACTTGCCGATATTAATGCTCTCGTCGTCAAGTAGATTTTTTATGCCAGACTTTACAAGCGCAGGATCAAGGAAAAGCTTGACCTTTTTCGCACCTCTGGCATCAACGAAAGTGTTTTCGAAGGCCAAATCGGCTTTTTTCAAAATTTTTATGCTGCTGTCCATTAAAATAAAGTGATAATTCAGTGCTCCGAAGACTAAAGCACCTGCGATAATAAATATAATCAATATCTTTTTCATGAAAAGCCCTCCATAAATCTGTACTTATTTCTAAACAATATTAAAGCAGATAGCAACTCTAAATCCGGTATTATGTTTTCGATTTTATCATAGTAAAAATTGCAGGCAGAACGACAATCGAAGCGACCATACAGGAACTAATGCCGATGATAGCCACGTATCCCATGCTTTGCAATCCCGGGTAATGAGCCAGGGCAATAGATCCAAAACCCGCCATAGTAGTCAGAGAGGTCAAAACGACAGCTCGACCTGTTCGACTCATCTCTTCCGTAATCTCTAAACGACCGGATTGACGGAACGTGTTGGTCAGATGAATCCCGTCATCGATGCCAATTCCGATGATCATGGGCAGAACTATTATGTTGAAAAAATTAAAATCTAAACGAAAAATGACCATAATGCCTGTTAATGTGGCCAGACTGATCATAAGGGGACATATGGAGAGCAAGAGTAATTTCAGGCTTCGGTAATAAATCAAAAGTACTGTGATAATACACAAACATGCCAACCACAGGGCGGATTTAAGATTGTTAATAATAAGTTTCTTTAGATCTCCTGTGAGCAGATTCGGACCAGTCAGGGTATAGCTATCCCTGTTAATTCCTTTTTCGTCTAATTTCCGGATGATCATCTCTTTAAATCGTGTTGTATCGGCACGCGACCAGAGATCATTAGAGGGGGCGATATAGGTAATCGTTTTAAAATTATTACCCTTTCGAAAGACAAACAAATTCAAAATCTTCTCGATCTCTTTTCCCTGGAGAGATGATAGGGAAAAGAGTTTTTCTGCCGAGAAGGCCCGGGAGAGGCTTTCAAAGTATCCGTCGTACAGATCCAGTTTCTCAAATCCGTTTTCTTCCAGCGCCGTGTTAAATGTTTTTTTAATACGTTTAATATCAAAAATATCGGTATGCTGTCGGATGAATTTTATATTTTTCCTCTGCTGACTGGGTGGAAGCAGGTATTGGCTCATCGATTTAACCCCGGCGATCATACCCGAGTCCTTCACTTCCTTCAGGGTTTCATATATTGAGGTATTGATTTCCATGACCTCTGCCTCTGATTTGCCCTGTACTACAAGAAAGGTATTGGCCATGGAACCTCCAAGCCAGCGAGTTACCTTGTCCTGCAGACGGAAGGTTTCGTTATCGGCGGGACGAAAATTCCTGAGATTATCATCAAAATTGATTTTAGTTCCAAGAAAGGCCAGAAAAAAGACAATTATAAGTGATGTCATGATAATAACCCCGGGATATTTCCGGAGGTATTTCATGAGGGACATTAGCCCAAATCCGCTGATTGTAAATTTTCTTTTCGAATTTTGTTCATCTGAGAAAAAAACAAGAAGACATGGAAGGACAAGAAACATGACCACAAGGCAAAACAAAATCCCTGTGCCGGTCACGATGCCAAGTTCTTTAAATCCCCTGAAGTCTGAAATAGCGATAGAATAAAAAGCAGCTGCCGTGGTAATTCCACCCATGATGATTCCCATACCGGCTTCCTGGAAAGTTTGTTGCAGTCGGTGTGGTATATCAAGACCTGCTTTGTCTTCACTAAAATAACGGTTGACGATGTGGATGGCAAAGTCTATTCCCAGACCAATCAGAACACAAGAGAAAACGCATGTAAGGATATTGAGGCGATGAAAGGCAATGCTGGCGAAACCGAGTGTCCACAAAAGGCTTATGACCAGAGATAGACCGACATAAAAAAGTACTCTCCATGTCCTGAACGACAGGCCGAAGAGAAACATTATACTCAAAAAGGAAGTCAGCAGGGTAACCTTGATATCTCTTTTGGTTGTGGCTTCGTCATTGACAGCAATCGGATATCCGCCGGTGTAGGATATCTTGATGTTCCCCGGCATATCGTCAAATTGATCGGAGAACTCAGATAAAGAAGTATTTTTAAGATGATGAACTTCCATCATCAAATTTTTACTGAATGTGATATCCTGGGGTGGCTTTTCGGGCCTAATAAAGAGGAGATAGGTTTTCCCTTCGCCGGTTCGATAATACCCTTTATGTGGCCTGAGCGGCTGTTTTCCCGTGGGAACTGTTATGTTTTCCTTCAATAGTTTCCTGAGCCCCAGGGGGTCGATATAAACAAGTTCTTTCGCCGCAATGCCAAACGGTGTCATCAAGAGGGCCTTATTTTTGATGACCTGTCTGTGAATTTCGTCATCGGATAATATACGGGTCAATTTCTCAAGGTCTTCTGCTTTCAAAAAAAGAGGAAAATGTTCCATGAATGTCTGAAATAAAGAGGACATTTGTTTGTCTTCGCTTTTATATTCCACATCATGGATCAATTGACTTCGGGCAAAATTCTTTGCCAGGATATCAACGAAAGATTCAGATTTAGTCCGGTCATAATCCGGAGGGATCTCAACCAGAGCGATTAAGAGCGAGTGGATCCCGATTTCTTCGGTTATCTCGAAAAAATTATGGACTTCTGTATTATTTGAAGGGAGGAGAGAAAAAAAATTAAGATCGAGCTTTAGTTGGGCAGCAAGAATAATAGCGATGAAGGTCAGGAAGGCAGTAAGGATTAAGATATGTTTGTGGAAACGATATATGATGTGATGCAATGGGAATAACCCCTTGGTCTGTTTTTTATTTTTAGCTGTTCATAAACAGCGTCCATAATTTTAGAATCCCTTCTCCCAGCCCTAAAAGAAAAGCACATCCCAGTATGCTGCCCACAATCAGAAGTGAATAACCGGTGGGCTTGGAAAATTTCAAGAGTCTCGACAAAAGCACCCCACTCCACATGCCGCAACCTTTAATCGGCAGCATGGTAATAGTTACAACTCCGGGTGCCCCCATGACCTGCATCCAGCGAAAGGGTTTTGATTCGCTGAGCCGCTTTCCCTTTTTTATAGTTCTTTCAGAAAACTTTCGTGCCAATAAGCTGTCAGATATTGTGCCGTACAGATGATAGAACAAAGGGATCTGAAGCGTATCCAGCATAACCACTACGGGCAACAGAAAAGAAGCCTTATATCCCAGAAATTGAGCGCTCAGGATTGCAACAGGCCTGCCTCCCACTATATAGAGCGGGATAAAATATATCACAAAATGTTCTGCAAGATTGTTTTTCAGGAATATAACAAGGTCCATCATGAGCTAACCTTGTCTGTATAACTTTGAAATTTATTTAATGCAATTTTTTTCTTTATTAAGACGTTTGAAACAGATGTAAAGTTAAAATCATTGAGCAGGCGCTCAAGCCTTTTTTCAGTCCTTTCAACCCGTGCATTCAACACAAACTTTTTAGCCAGAGGAAGCCTGATGCGGGGATTATTCCTGTCAAATTCCCGGGGGTGAAGGAAGATAACCGCAGGTTGACCCTGTCTGTTCAGCTCTCGGATGGTGGAACGGATAAGATTATAAGGAAAAACCCGCAATCCCCATCCACCGCCCAGGGGGAGATTGACGAGCGGAGTGCTGCCAACCATGGGTGGAAATTCCCATAATTGACCTTCATCAAGTGTCAACCTGTAAGGCATTCTGGAATAATCCTGGTTGCCGATAATGGGTAGAGGCGTCATGCTCGAATCATATTCAAAACCCTCCTTCTGTAAGATATCAAGGGCCCATAGCGAATCATCGCGGATTGACCACTCAGGCGCTCTATACCCCTTAACAGGACGGCCGGTTATCTGTGTAATTATGCTCACGGCTTTTATGAGATCCTGCCGGAACATGTCCGGCGTCATTGTATAGACCTGCTTGTGGGAGTATCCGTGTGTGGCGATTTCATGACCGGCTTTTTCAATTTCGCTAATCAGATCCGGATATCTTTCAGCAACAAATCCGAGGACAAAAAAAGTTGCCTGAACTTTTTTTTGAGACAGAGTGTCCAGTATCTTAAATGTGTTTGCCGTTACCCGGCTTTCCAGTTGGGGCCAACCGGTCTCAGGTATCAGATCATCTACCCCGCAGATGTGAAACCAGTCTTCCAGGTCTATGGTCAGGATATTTTCAACGGTCATAATTTCCTCTTTTTCAGTCGTTGTTTCATGTCACGGTCATATAGGAGTGTTGCCAGCGTCAACACTCTTCCCAGAACAGGCATAGGATCTTTGAGAGACAAAATATCGTAGGCTGTATTCTTATTCCAGAAGTGGAAATATTCCGGGACTAAACTTGCCCGTCTCGGGTTATAAATAAAATGGAGTATATCTCCAGGTAACATCCACCGGCACTGTTTCCCTATCTTGTATTTTTCCACTGATTTAAACCCTTCGCCACGGGACATGCGATACAGAAGATAAGGAAAATTAACACCCGCTTCTACAGACAGGTGTAATGAGCCCCAGAATCTCGGGTTGATCTCCATCAGTTTTGGCACACCATCGCGAGGATCCAGTTTGAATTCAACCATGGCAACGCCGAACCAGTCAAGCTTTTTCAATAAGGTCAGTGCCATATCTCGAATATCATCGTACCGGGCGCTTTCCCGCAGAGTACTTGCTCCCCCCGTTACCGGGTATTCCCTCAGACGTTTATGCACAAATGACGCCTTTACATTTCCCCTCTCGTCAAAAAGAAAGGAGGCACCATAACCGGGCCCTTCATGAGGAATAAGTTCTTGAATCATGGGGTAGGGAAAACGCCTGTGAACTGACATGTATTGACTCATCAATTCTCCCGAGTTTTTGGGATAAGCTATCCCTATTGCACCGGAACTCATTCTGGGTTTTATCACAAGCGGATAGGGAAGCGCATCCTTCAGTTCGTTGAGTTGAGTGATATCCTTGATAAACCAGGTTTTTGGTATGGGAATTCCATTCCTTTTGGCCAGTTGTAGAACCTTGTCCTTACGCCGGGCAAAATTGAGTTTCTCGAAGGATACGATGGGAAGATATGTCCACCGGGAGAATTCGGAATGATGTTGGGATATGAGATCCAGGGTTTCATCTTCCATGGGCAGGAGCATTTGGTATGACCGGCGTGACAATTTATTGTAAAGAAAGTCCACAAACTCCGCCGGTCTGAGAAGAGGTGAGGGGTAGACAACGGCATGATGGCAGTATCTGGAGAAAGCGGCAGTCGCCAGACGTGTGCTTTCTCCCACCGTAACTTCTATACCCTTCCTGCCAAGGGCTCTTACCGCTGCCAGTGACTTTCTCCAATGTCCATCCGTAACAAATACTTCAGAATTCATAATACTCTCTTTTCATATTTTTGAAGAGCGTTCAATAGATTTTTTGCAGGATTAATGAGACATACGGGCCGATGAGGGCATCGGCCCCTATATACAATACGATGAATATTATCATCGCAGGGTTCGTTTCCCAAACGGGCCGTATAATGCCGCGATAAATTGGGACTGCGACTTTTTTCGTAGAAAATGGTCGCTGTCCTTATTTAAGGTCCCAACTTTAATCTTGCACAAAAAAAGTTCCTTTGCTATAAAATCGGGTTACTTTTGCGTACTTCCCTTTATTGAAATGAGATGATTTTATGGAATTTAAGGATAAAAGGGTAATTGTTACTGGCGCCACCAAAGGCCTGGGGAAGGCGATGGCCCTCGCTTTTGCCCGAGAAGGTGCCTGGGTTGCTATTAATTATTCGTCTGATGATAAAAGCGCACTGGAGACAGAATCAGAAATAAAAAATATAGCACCGGAATCCCTCCTTTTAAAGGCAGATGTCTCGTCCAGAACCGATGTCGAGAAAATGATAAGCGGTGTCTTGGAGCAATGGGAATATGTGGATATTCTGGTCAACAACGCCGGAATTATCAGGGACAAATTGCTTATGTTCCTTAATGAGAAGGATTGGGATCGGGTGATCGATGTTAACCTGAAAGGGACTTATCTCTGTTCAAAGTCAATTATAAAAACGATGATAGGCAGAAAGTCCGGACGGATTATAAATATCACGTCGCCTTCTGCACTTACAGGCAGAACCTGCCAGACAAATTATTCGGCTTCGAAAGGCGGAATTATCTCCTTTACCAAATCCCTTTCCAGGGAGATGGCCCGGTTCGGCATTACGGTAAACGCTGTTTGCCCGGGGATCATTTCCACGCCTATGACAGAAGACCTGGATGAGAAAACGAAGAAAGAATTTTTAAATATGATTCCAATGGGTAGATTTGGTGACCCGGAAGACATTACCGGGGCTGTCCTGTTTCTGGCTTCAGAAAAGTCACAATATATTACTGGCCACGTATTGGTTGTCGATGGTGGTTTGGGCTAAAATAAAAATCGCAAGAGGTAGAGAATGAAAGAAATCGTCAACAATTCAGAGGCATTGATCGAATTTCTCAAGAAAATGATCATTGATACTCTTAAATTGGAAGATATCACTGTTGAAGAAATCGGGGATGATACCCCTCTTTTCAGGGAAGGACTGGGTCTTGATTCCCTGGATGCCCTTGAACTTGTAGTAGCCATAGAGAAAAATTTCAATGTTATTATTGAAGATGAGAATGTTGGCAAAAAAGCTTTCGAGTCTATAAGCACCCTTGCTCAGTTTATACAGGAAGAATACGGAGAATAGCCTATGCAATGGGTAGAGACAGAGGAGACAGTTCGATTTAACGAGGTAGACCAATGGGGCATGGTCTGGTACGGCCATTACATGGCATGGTTTGAAGTTGGTAGAATGTCTTTACTGCGGCGATTCGATCTTTTGCCAAAGCAAATGGTCGAGTTAGGATATATTGCACCTGTAATCACTCTAAAATGTGATTTTAAACACCCGGCAGCATGCGGAGACTTGATTATTATCAAGACAACGGCAGTCAAACCGGAAATTGCCGCCTTGACATTTAAATTTGAGATATCGCTTCAAGAACAGGGCACCCTTCTGGCCCGGGGAGAGACTACGCAGGTTCTCTTAACAACCGATAATAAAATGATTTATCGACTGAGCGGTGAACTTGAAAAGCGAATAAACAACCTGTTAGATTACTGTCAAAAGTAGTAAAGTATCTTAAATATAGATTTCTGTCCGCTCATATAAGCATTATATATCTCAAGAATTTATTCTGGAAAAATAGATGAACAAAGATACATCCAGGCGGGTGGCCGTAACGGGTCTTGGTATAATCACGTCCATCGGGGATTCCGTGCCTGCGTTCAGGGAAGGGCTCTTCAGCGGAAAATGTGGAATTGAGCCGATATCGCTTTTTGACACCACCGGCTTTTCATGCCATTCTGCCGGACAGATAAAAAACATAGATCCGGAAGGCTTTTTTAGCCCCCGTGAGATAAAGCGGAATTCCCGGTGTGATCTTTTGGGGCTCATAGCAGCCGACGAGGCCCTGTCAGACTCCGGACTGGATATTGCAAAATACACCAAAGAGAAAATCGGTGTTGTTCTGGGAGGTGGTGCAGGCGGTATGCTCTCCTGGGAGAAATATCGGCGTGCCTTATGGTTAAAAAAAACCAGACCAAGACCTTCCCTTCTTCTTCCCACTGCACCCTGCACCTTGACCGATTTTGTTGCAAGCCGCTATAAACTAACCGGATTAAGGGCTACCATTTGTACCGCCTGTTCTTCCAGTGCCACGTCGATTGGTTATGGTTTCGACTTGATTCGCTCAGGTGATCAGGATATTGTTGTCACCGGTGGAAGTGAATCTCTTTCAGAATTAACTTTTTCCGGTTTCCATTCTTTAAGACTAATGGATCCTGAGTATTGCCGTCCCTTTGACAGGCACCGGCGCGGCCTTTCATTAGGGGAGGGGGCTGCAATCCTGATACTGGAAGATTATGAACGTGCTGAAGATAGAAACGCAACCATTTACGCAGAAGTGCTTGGCTATGCAACAAATTCAGATGCCGTACACATTACCTCTCCGGATGCTGAAGGTATGAGTAGAGTGATGATACAGGCCTTAAAGAATGCCAATGTCAATGTAGATCAAGTAGACTACATCAATGCCCACGGAACGGCTACCAGGATAAACGATCAGATGGAAACCAGGGCTATAAAGAAAGTTTTTAACGGTGAATGTGCAGGAGATTTAACAATTAGTTCTACAAAATCCATGGTTGGACACTGTCTCGGTGCCGCAGGGGCAATCGAGGGAGTAGCCACAGTCCTCGCTTTGCATGAGCAGGTTGTTCCACCGACGATACATTTGGAAGTTCCTGATCCGGATTGTGATCTGGATTATGTGCCTGATTATTCCAGAAAAAAGGAAATTAATTTTGCCATGAGCAACTCGTTTGCATTTGGAGGGAATAATACATCGGTTGTATTTGCAAGAAGTAAAGTATAAATAAAAGAGTTCAAGAGCATTCAATGATCGAAATTGCCGTTACAGGTATAGGTGTCATCAGTCCATTGGGTATAGGTCGGGGAGCCTTCTGGGAAGGCTGCCGGAAGGCAAAGACGGGAATAAAGAAGATCACATCCTTCGACACTACGTCTTTACGATCTAATATAGCCGGCTGGATTGATGATTTTAATCCACGTCAATTTATGCCACCGAAAAGTTATCGGCGAATGGGTAGAGTTTCAATGATGGCAGTTGCCTCCAGCGTAGAAGCGTTGCAAGACAGCGGACTTGATCTGGATAATATCGACAAGGAAAAAGTTGCTGTCATCATGGGAACTTCATACGGAAACAGCTCTCATATAGAAGATTTTTATGTAAGCCTTCTTGAGGATGGACCTCGAGGAGCCCATCCTTTTCTTTTCCCGGAAACTGTACCTAATGCCCCTGCAAGCCATATTGCCATGTTTCATGGTATAACAGGTCCCAACAATACCTTCTGCCAGAACGAACTTTCCGCGGAAAATGCCATCATGTATGCCCGGAATCTCCTGTCGCAAAATCTGGTGGACGTTGTCCTGGTGGGTGGGGCTGATGAGTTGTCAGCAATGCAGTATACCTGTTATGATGCCGTAGGTGCCCTCAACAAGGTCAGGGCGGAAGAAGGTGAAACTATCAGACCCGAACCTGGAAGCGGTCTTATCCTTGGGGAAGGAGCCGGGATTCTGGTTATGGAAAGAATCGATGTGGCACGTAAGCGGGATGCAAAAATATACGGAGTACTGAAATCGGGTGTCATCAGGGGTGGCATAACAGACATTGGGCATTACGAAATTGAAGGCGAGCAGATGGCACGGGCTGTATTCCTTGCTATAGAAGATGCCGGTATGGATCCCGGTGAAATTGATCAGATAGATATTTCTGCCAATTTTACCGGTGAACTTGATAAAATGGAATATAACCAGCTCAGGCAAATCTTCAGAGGACGAAATAACAATCTGGAAGTGACACCTTTGAAATATCTTATGGGTGATTTCGGAGGTGCCGGGATCATACGGGCGGCGGCTATTCTTCTGAGCATCTATAACAAGCTGCCTCTTCCCACCGTAAACATTGAAGCATTGAGAAGCGAAGCCGAAAATTTCCCGGTGTGGAATATTTCCCCGACCGGCAAAACAGATACGGCCCTGATGACAAGCACCACGTTTGGCGGTGGAACGAGCAGCCTTATTTTTACAAAACAGTAACAAGGCAAATTCTTATGAAAGTTCTTCTCGTTTCACCTAATGTCGAATCACTTCCCGATCCTGTTTTTCCCATTGGTTTAGCACACATTACCGCGGCGTTAAAGAGGAACAAAATAAAGTGCCGGATTCTGGATCTCTGTTTTGTCGAAGATTATGAAACCTCGATTGCAGATGCCATAAAATCTTTTCAACCCGACATTATTGGACTGTCGTTAAGAAATATTGATAACGTCAGCTATCCTAATTATGTCACATACCTTCCTTTTTATCATAAGGTTGTGCAGGAAATCAGGAAGCAAAGCGAGGCGATCATCGTCGCGGGGGGAAGTGCTTTTGCCCTGTTGCCGGAATTACTCATGGAGTATCTCGGTGCAGACTTCGGCATTGCAGGTGAAGGTGAATCCTCCTTTGTCATGCTTGTTAACGACCTGAAAGGGGGGAAGAAGATACAGGATATCCCTGAACTAAAAATTATAAACAATCATTCCGGAATCATTGAAGACCTGGACACCCTTCCACTTCCCGACAGATCAGAATTCGACAACGAGGCCTATTTAAAATTTGGAGGAATGGGCAATATTCAGACCAAAAGAGGTTGCCCGTTCAAGTGCATTTACTGCACCTACCCGATCATTGAAGGGAAAAAGGTAAGATTGCGGAGTCCGAAACTTGTCTGTGACGAGATTGAGGACATGCTGAAATACGGGACAGACAATATCTTCTTTGTCGATAACACGTTCAATTATCCCGTCCGGCACGCTGAGGAAATCTGCAGGGAGATAATCAGCCGGGAACTTCCTGTTAAATGGAGCTGTTATGCCAATCCGGGATTTATCACCCCAAATCTTATTGAATTAATGATCGATGCAGGCTGCACGGGAGTGGAATTTGGGAGTGATGCCGCTCATCAGACCATGCTGGTCAATCTTGGAAAAAACTTCACCGTTGATGATCTCAGGAATGCCTCGGACATATGCAGGCAGTCGGGAATGTCATTCTGTCATTCCCTTCTTTTGGGAGGACCGGGCGAGACAATGGAAAGTGTTCATCAAACATTAGATGCCATAATTGATATGTCCCCAACGGCTGCTATCTGCATGATTGGTATCAGGGTCTTTCCGGGAACCAGATTATCTGTCGTAGCCATGGAAGAAGGGTGTATCGATCCTCATGAGGATTTTTTGAAACCAGTCTTTTACCTGTCGCCTTCCATAGAAAATGAAATCCTCCCTTTCATCGAAAAGTTTTCAAAAGAAAACCGAAACTGGATATTTCCCGGCATGAATATTAATATGAATGCGAGCCTGCAAAGGAAACTGCGTCGTTTCGGAATCAAGGGACCTCTGTGGGAGTATATGAAGACAGGGAAGAGGTTGAGGAATGTGCGTGAAAATCAGGACAAATAACAGGTTTTTATTATGGCAAGAGGTATGGTATATGATTTCCGTATTACTTACAACAGGATGGAAATGAGGTTTTTTGAATCCTGTTGTGGCGGTAGTGAGGGAATTCATAGCCTAAGAGGTAACAGATGGTATCGAAAATCTGTGTAGTCATTCCAGCATATAATGCCGCTCAAACCATCAGGGATGTGGTCAACGGATCGTTACAATACGTTTCTGATGTTATTGTTGCAGATGACGGCTCAACAGACAATACTGCGGATATTGCTGCCGAAGCAGGCGCCCAGGTTGTATTGATCGAGAGGAATCGTGGGAAAGGGCATGCATTGAAGGTGCTTTTCCGGAAGGCCATCGATGCGGGATACGATGCTGTAATCAGTGTGGATGCCGATGGTCAGCATGATCCTGCAGATATCCCCCGTTTCATTGAATCGCATCATAACTGCCCTGAAGCTGTTATCGTTGGTTCCAGGATGCATGACACACATAAGATACCGAGAGGGCGGTATAATTCGATGCATGTCGCGCGGTTCTACGTTTCTCTCGGTGCAAATCAATTCATAGAGGATACGCAGTGCGGTTTCCGGCTCTACCCTCTCTCAACAGTCAAAAACATCCTTCTGACAACCGATCGATATGTGACTGAAACGGAATTTTTGTTGAAGGCGGGAGATTCGGGTGTCAAAATAAGACCTCTTGAAATCGAAA
>Ga0265596_1000228_pt1 | contig 37741 bp, 56 predicted proteins | sample saktaG_FD_190143 | JGI IMG/M metagenome (GOLD analysis project Ga0265596, IMG submission 190143) | Saline water microbial communities from Sakinaw Lake, British Columbia, Canada - sak_2013_06_06_60m | ecosystem: Environmental > Aquatic > Non-marine Saline and Alkaline > Saline ...
ATTATTAAAATCTACAATAACTCTCCCTCCAGAAGAAGTTAATACCTTTGCAACTCTTCCATCAAAATTAAAAATAACCCCTGGAATTGGATTAAGTTTATGTTCAATAAAAACTTTTTTTGGAATTCTTTGAATGAGAGAAGGATTTCTTTTTCCAAAAGCTTGTTCTGGTTTAAGTTCTATTTTATGTTTCCCAATTTCTTTCCCAATTAAAAAATCTTCAACACTTTTCAAAAACATTCCTTCGCCTAAACAAAAAACAAAAGGTTCTGCTTTTATTTGGGAATTTATCTTATCAATATCTTCTTTAATATTTGAATCAAATACTTCTCCATCTCTTGTTTTTGCTGTAAATTTAATTTCAATAAAGTCTTTTTTCTGTAATGGCATGAAGAAGATAAAAAGAAAGAGTTTTTAAGATTTTGGTTGGGGTGTTAAATTTTCGCGAGTGGAATAATGGTGTTAAGTGGAGTGGCTTTTAGTTAAGTTTATAATAAATATTTCTATTCTTTATTTATGCCTGAATTAAAAAAAATTAATACTCTTGGACTTGAAAATATAAATTATGCTATGGTTGAAAAAACTCGTCCTATGATGTATAAGGCAATGAAATATTGGGGTAAAAAACCAAGTAATATATTCCAAGAATATATTAAACATTATTCTAATAAAAGTGAGATAGTTCTTGACGCTTTTGCAGGCAGTGGTGTTTGCCCTTTGGAAGCAATACAAACAGGAAGAAAAGCAGTAGCAGTTGATTTAAATCCGATTTCAGGTTTTATAATAGAAATGTTAGCTACTCCTCTTAATATTACAAAATTTAAACAAGAATGGGCAAACATTAAAACAGATTTTCATAAGTTTGAAAAAGGAATGGGTTTATTTTTAACTACTTGCCCAAAATGTAAAAAACAGGCAAGAATAATTAATGTTCATTATGATGAAAGTCCAATTGAAATAAGGTATAAATGCTCTTGTGAAAAAAAGAATGGAACCAAAAAATTAGATGAGAATGATTTTAATTTAATAGAAAAAGCAAATAAAACAGAAATAAGTTATTGGTATCCAAAAGATAATTTTCCCAATACAGATACTTTTGATGGAGCAAAGAAAAATGTCGGAGATTCTTTTTCTGATTTATGGACAAAAAGAAGTTTGTGTGCTCTTGCATATATGTTTGATAGAATTGATAAAATAGAAGACAAAAAATTAAAAGAATTTTTTAAATTTGCATTTATTTCTATGCTTCACTTATCTACAAAAATGGTTTCTGCAAGAAGAGAAAAAAGTCAAAGACCTGATAGTGGAAGTTGGGGAAGACCTGCTTATTTATTTCCAAAAAGACATTTAGAACAAAACCCCTTTCTTTTATTTGAGAGGGCAATAGCAGATAGACAGGGGGTTATAAGTGCAAAAGAAAATTCAAATAAACTTTTAGATAACAAAACAAAATTTGCAAAAGATTTTGAAGATTTGAAAAATAAAGATAAAAACTTATTAATTTTGAAAAAAAATTCTATTGAGTTATCTAAATTTATTCCTAATGAAAGTGTAGATTTTGTTTTAACAGACCCGCCATACGGGGGATTAATAAAATATTTTGATTTGAGTTCTATTTGGTCTATATGGTTGAAAGGAAAAGAACAAAATAGAGAATTTGATATTTCTTACGACGAAGAAATAACTCTTGATAAAAAAAGAGATTTTGATTATTATGATAAAATATTATATAAAGCATTTTCAGAAGTTAATAAAGTTCTAAAAACTAACAGATATTTAATAGTTACATTTCATAATTCACAACCACGAATATTTAATTCTATTATGAAATCTTGCATTAATGCAGGATTTGTTCTTGAAGAAATCTTATTTCAGCAGAATAAAAGGGCTTCTGAAAGTGGTGTTGCTAATCCGTGGGGGACTGCAATAAGTGATTTTTATTTGAGATTTAGAAAACCAACAAAAGAAGAAAAAAAGATTGAAGGATTAAATAGAGATGGATTTGAAAAACTTGTTGTTAATTCTGCTAAAATTGTTCTTGCAAAAAGAGGACAACCAAGCGAGTTATATAATATTTTAAGTGGGGTTTATCTGGAATTATATAAATACGGACAATATCTTAAAGCAGATACAACCGAAGATATTTCAGACATATTAAAAAAAAGAATTGGAAAAGAATTTATTTTAGTTGAAGCAGATGAAGAAAATATAAAGAAAGGAGAGAGATGGTGGTTTAGTGAGGAAGAAAAAAGAAAACATAGATTAGAAACTCCTTTGTCTGACAGAATTGAAACTGCTATAATCCAAACTTTTCACGATAAAATAAAAATTTCTTATGATGATATATTACAAACACTTTTTATAAAATTTCCAAATTCATATACTCCTGATAGTAGCAGTATAAATAATTTAATAAAAGAATATGGAACAAAACAGAAAGATGGAACTTGGATGTTAAAAAGTAGTTTCAAACAAGATGAAAGTAAACATATTGTTATTGAAAGAATTTTAGCAGAAATAGGAAAAAAAATGGGTTATAAAATTTGGTGTCCTGATAAAGGTAGAGACAATAAACTAAAAGAATTATGTGAAAGTCGTCTTGGTTTTAATTTTGAAGGTAGAGAAAGAGTTGAAAGAATAGATATTCTTTGGTTTAAAGAAAATAAAATTTATTATGCTTTTGAAGTTGAAAATTCTACTTCAATAACTTCTGCTTTAGAGAGATGTTCTAACTTACCAAATAGAGAAGATACTAAAAAGATGATTTTAATACCAAATGAAAGAGCAAAATTTCTTAATAGAAAAATAAAAGAACCGATGTTTAAGGACAGGTTTATTTTAGATAAATGGCGTGTTGCCTCTTACGAAGAATTAGAAAAATTGTCAAATAAGAAAAATATAAGTGAAGAAGATTTTGATTTAATTTTTTCACAAGCCCTTAAAATAAAAGAAGGTATTCAATCTAAACTTTCCTAAAATTGAGTATATATTGATGATGATGATTTATTTTGTAGGCGTAAGGATAACCAAAAGGATATAAGGGTTTACTATTTTGCATTAAAACAACAGAACCAGAAAATTCAAATCCTATTTTCTGCATTAACTTAATAACATCTCCATGTGCATTTGTTTCTTTTTTCTTAACTGTGAAATCACTTATAATTATTGAACAATATTTTTCCTCCCTTAATTTTTTATAAACTTCTTTCATAATTTTTCCAAATAAAATTAAAAAATTATCATAAGATTTTTGGTTCCCAACATCATCAGGGTATTCTGAATAATATTCTATTCCTTGTCTTCTTTGGCTTCCATCCGCCCTTACTCCCATTCCCTTATTTCTTAAAATGTTATGATATGGTGGCGAAGTAACACAATAATCTATTTTTCCTTTTATTTTTGAAATTTCTTTTAATGAATTTCCTTTAACTATTCTTACTCTATCTTTTGTTTTGATTTTTAATTTCTTTAATCTTTTTCTCGCCAAGGCACAATATTTTCTGCTTAAATCTATTCCTATTGAGTTTCTTTCTTCTAATGCAGAAGCAATTAAAGTAGTTCCACTTCCCATAAAGAGGTCAAGAACAACCATATTTTTTTTAGTGAATAACCTAATTAATTTTCTTATATCTCTTATAAGAAATGGTGCAGGATGTTCAAATGCATCTTTATCTTCCACACACCTCTCACTAATCCAAACACTTTTAGTTAATTGTAACCATTCCTTTCCTGTTAAATCATTTAATTTATTTCTTTTATCATAAATTCCTTTATTTTTATTCTCTATTTTGATCATACTTTTTAACCTCTTTTTTTATAAACTCAACAATCAGTTCTGTAATAGTTTTATCTTTCTCTAAACAAAGCATTTTAAATTTTTTCCAAAGATCATCTTCGATATAAAAGTTATGTGGTCTTTTTTTCATACAAAAAATAAAACAAATCACAATTTATAAAACTTTCTCTCCTTCTCTCCAAAAAAATAGATTTTTAGAAAACAATTTTCAAACATAATTAGAGATTTTGATATACTGAGAATTGTGAAAACACACAAACTTAATTTCTTTCCATTCTAAAAATTTATAAACTTAACTTTTTTCTCTTTGTTATGGTTTTAAAAATAATTAATGCAACAGAGGCGAAAGTGGGAACAAATATTCTTTTAGAAGGTGAACCTTATACAATTAAAAAAATTGATATTAGTAAAACAGGAAAGCACGGACATGCAAAATGCAGGATAGAAGCTGTTGGAATTATAAGTAAGCAAAAAAAAGTTTTTGTGATTCCTGGACATGATAGGTTAGAAATTCCATTGGTTAATAAAAAGAAAGGTCAAGTTCTTTCAATTTCAGACAAAGTAAGTATAATGGATTTAGAAAGCTTTGAAACTTTAGATATTCCATGTGATGAAGAAATCAAAACAGAACTTTCAGAAAATTCAAATGTAGAATATTGGGACATTGAAGGTAAATTAATTGCAAAAAGGAAGTTGTAAATTTTCCTGTTCTAAAAATTTGCTCACTATTAAATTTGTTGAGACTCTTAAATTAAAATAGAGAGTTTATTTTATTTGACGGAAAACTTGGAAAATCCTGTTTTGAGCGATTTAATTTACCAGTAAACCCTTAATCTTTTTCAAAAACATTTAAAAACAATTTTCTTCTAAATTAATTATGGCGAAAATACTTGAAGCACAAAATCGAATGTTCAAAAATGTTTTTATTTGCAAAAATTGCCAATCAAAAATTAGAGCAGACCATCAAAAAATTTTAAAGGGAAAGGTAAAATGTAGAAAATGCTCTAAAAAAGCATTTAGACCTTTGAAGAAAAAATAAAATGAACTTTTTTTGGTATGATATGACTTTCTTGATAGCTTTTGTTTTATTTGCAAGTTTGTTTCTTTATTTAAATAAAAAGAATTTGACAAAAGAAGGACTTTTATTTTTGTATCGTGCTAAATGGGGTATTCGATTAATAAAAAAAGTTGGTGAAAAATATCAGAAAACTTTGAAATTCCTAAGTTATATTTCAATTGGTCTTGGTTATGTTTTAATGGCAGGAGGAATTTATCTTGTTGGAAAAATTGTTTATTTATATTGTTTTTACCCAAATGTTGTTCGGGCAATAAAAGTTCCGCCCATAATGCCTTTAATTCCTTATATTGATAAAGTAATTCCTACCTTGGGATTGCCTTCTTTTTACTTTACATATTGGATTGTTATTCTGGCAGTTGTTGCAATTTCGCATGAATTTGCACATGGAATTTTTGCAGTTTATAATAAAATCAAAATTAAAAAAACAGGTTTTGGATTTTTTCCATTTTTCTTTCCGATTTTTCCTTTAGCTTTTGTTGAATTTAATGAAAAGGCAATGGAAAAGAAAAGCAAACTTTCACAGATGACAATTTTATCTGCAGGAACTTTTGCAAATGTTTTGGTTGCTATTTTCTTTTTTATAATAATGTGGTTTTTCTTTTCAGCAGCTTTTGCCCCAGCAGGAATTCAATTTAATTCATATGCTTATGAGGTTGTTGGGATTTCGACTATTTTATCTGTAAATAATGTTTCTTTTAATAATTCAACTTATGAAAACCTTGCTGGTCTTTTAAATAATGAAAGTTTAAACCAAATTGAAACAGAAAAAGCAACTTATGTCGGAGTTCGTGGAATTCTTGAAGACAAAAATTCTCTTTTATTATATCGGGATTGCCCTGCAATAAATTTTGGATTAAAAGGGGCGATAATTGAAATTCAAGGGGAAAAAGTTAAAGATTGGGAACAATTTGGAAAAGAGTTACATAAAAATTCCCCAGGAGATACAATCCATTTGAAAACAAAATATAATGATGAAATTTTAGAATATGATTTGGTTTTAGACGAGAATCCTGAAAATAAAGATTTACCTTATTTAGGAATTGGATATGAAAAATATGAAAGTTCTGGTTTAATGGGGAAGTTGATTTCTGCTTTAGGTTCGTTTAAACAAGATAATATTTATTATGAATCTCGATGGGGGGCAAGTGAATTTATTTTCAATCTTTTGTGGTGGTTAATTTTAATTAGTATAAGTGTTGCATTAGTAAACATGTTACCTATTGGAATCTTTGACGGAGGTAAATTCTTTTATTTAACTGTTCTTGGAATTACAAAAAGCAAGAAAAAAGCTGAGAAAAGTTTTAAATTTATGACAAGATTTTTCTTGTTTATTCTTTTGTTGTTAATGGTTTTCTGGGTGATTGGGATTTTTTAGGATTAAGTTAAGGAGAGATTTAAGGAATTATTTTTTTATTTAGCATAACAATACCAAGGTAATTGAATAGGAACACCAAATTTTTTCCCTACTTTAGATAAACCTTTCTCAAATTTTAGATCATCACCAAACATCTCTCGAAGATTTTCATTATAAATACTTTTAGGAACAGCATAAATAACTGCTTCATTTACATTAGACCTTTCTAGTCTTGCTAATTTAAAAGGTGCTTGTGACCAATCTTTATGCCTATGTGTAGCAAAATATTCTTCAACAGCTTCTTTTAATCCTTTAGGAACTTCAGATTCTCCAAGGGCTTTTCCCTTATATGTGTTCTTTTGCATCATTACATCATACATTATTTTGGCAACTAACTTTCCTTCATCTACATTTGAATCTTTTTTCTTTGCTTCTTTTACTATTTTTCCAATATCAATAAGTACCATTATAATCTCCCTATTATAATAACAAACTATTCATTTTATAAACTTTCTCCCTTGTAACCTTTCCAAAATTACAAATCAATCACACCATCTTTTGTTAAAGCTGCAAAACGAATTCCGACAGGGACATTAATTAATGCAGAAATAAGTGCCATGTGTTCTTTTCCGTCACCAGAAGCAATGGAAAGTGCGACCTCTGTTCCTGAGAATTTTCCTTTAAGTTTTTTTAAAAAATCTTCTTTTAAGTCTTTTAACTTTTGATTTAAATCTGTTTTAATAAATTCAAATTCTTTTTCATGTTTGAAACCTTTTGCAAAATCATCACCAATTAAAATTATTTTTTCCCAATCTGCATGAGTCATAAGTCCTGCAACTTGTGCCCATGTTCCTTTTCCAGATGAAAGCAAAGCTATTAGTTCCATAAACAAAAAAGAAAATTATAGTTTTTAAGGATTATTGTGATAAAAGGAATTCCAAAACTTTATAAACTTAAATCTTCTCAAAAATTTACCGATTGAACTACATCGTTGAAATCCGAAATTTATTTCTGGATTCAAACGCATAATGTAGAAGGTTAAGAGAATAAAATGGCAGAAGATATTAAAGAACAATTAGAAAAAGCATTAAATGAATTAAGAAAAGAAAAAGCAAGAAAGTTTAATCAAACAGTTGACTTAATTATAAATCTACAAAAAATAGATATTAAAAGGAGTTCTGTAAATTTCGTTGTGAATATCCCGCACAAAATTAAAGATAAAAAAATTGCAGGATTTTTAGAAACTAAAAATAAAAATATTGAAACTATTACTGCTGATGAATTTAAAAAATATTCTGATAAAAAAGAATTGAAGAAGTTGATTGGAAGATTTGATTTTTTCATTGCTCAAGCAAGTTTGATGCCAAAGGTTGCTACTACATTTGGGAGAGTTTTAGGTCCTGCAGGAAAAATGCCTTCCCCTCAACTTGGGATAATTTCAAATGCCGATGATAAAACAATTGAAGAATTAAGGGAAAAAATAAATAATTCTCTGAAAATAAAAGTTAAAGAAGCCAGTATTAAAATTCCTATTGGGAAACAAAATATGAAAAACGAAGATTTAATTGAAAATATTATCATAATAAAAGAAGCTGTTCAAAAAAACCTCCCAAGACAAAAAGAGAATATAAAAAATATTGAACTTAAATTCACAATGACTAAACCTCAAAAAATTCAAATACGATGAAAACTCAAAGAAATATAATACCAAAAGTAAAAACAAAAACAGTAAAAGAACTTGAAGATTTAATTAAAAATAAAAAAACAATTTTAATTGCTTCTATAAAAAATATTCCTGCTTCACAATTTCAAGAGATTGGAAAAAAATTAAGAGGAAAAGCAATTGTGAAAGTTCCTAAAAAAAATTTAATTTTTCGAGCATTAGACTCTTCCTCAAATGAAAATGTAAAAAAATTAAAAGAACAAATTAAAGATAATGTTGCAATTTTATTTTCAGATTTAGATTGCTTTGACCTTGCAGCAGAATTAATTAAAAATAAAAGTCCTGCAAAAGCAAAACCAGGACAAGAATCTCCTGCAGATATTGAAGTTGAAGCTGGACCAACAGAATTGCCTCCTGGACCAGCAATTAGTGAACTTGGAGCTGTTGGATTGCAAATTCAAATTGAAAAAGGAAAAATTCATATTAAAGAATCAAAAATAATTGTTAAAAAAGGGGGAAAAATCTCTCATGCAGCTGCAGATGTTATGGCAAAATTAGATATCAAACCTTTTTCAGTTGGTTTTATTCCTTTGGTTGCATTTGATGCTCAAGAAAGTAAATTATATTTAGAAATAAAAGTAAATACAGAAGAAACTATTGAAAGTTTAAAAACAGCTTTTGGAAAAGCATTGCCTTTTGCTGTAGAAATTGGTTATGTAAATTCAGAAACAATTGGATTCTTAATTAGTAAAGCAGAGAGAAATGCAAAATGTTTAGAAAGTTTAAAATCTGTTGAAAAAACAGAAGAAGTTTCTCAAGAAAATCAAGCTCAGGAAATTAAAACTGAGGAGAAAAAATAAATGGAATACATATATGCTGCACTTTTGTTGCACAAACTTGGAAAAGACATTAATGAAGAGAATGTGAAAAAAGTTGCTGTAGCTGCTGGCGTAGAAATTGATGAATCGAAAGTGAAGTCACTTATCGCTAGCTTGAAGGGTGTGGACATTTCAAAAGAACTTGAAAATGCTAGTTTGGTTTCTGCTGCTCCTGCTGTTGCAGATGCATCTGAAAAGAAAGAAGAGAAATCAAAAGATGCCCTAAAGGGCACAAGTGAAAAACACGAAGCTGCTGCAGAAGGCTTGTCTGCTTTATTTGGTTAAATTATTATTAAGTGGACAGGTCTTAAACTTTTTTTAGTTTGGACGAGATGAAATATATTTTAGAGTATAATAGTTTTTTTAAAGTAAGGAAATAAGAAGAACTATGCAAAAATTAAATCCTCAAGAATTTCTTGATTTTTGGATTGACGGAAACCTCCCAAGTTCAATTCTTCTCAAAGGAATTTGCAAAGATTACTCAAAACTTGAAAAAGAGGATGGAGAAATAATTCGATTTAATCTTTTTCGAGAAAACTTATCTTTAAAAGATAGAACTAATTGGACATTAGTACACGACCTTGAAGAAGGTTTTTTTCCTGAGTGGCATACAACTGAATTAAATATTCCTTTTACAACCTTTATTCAAAAGGGATTGCTTACAAACATTGAAGGAAAAACCATTGAAGTGGGATTTGATTTAAAGAGTGAAAGCCCTTTAGAAAAAAGTTATGTGATTCGGGAAAGCCCTCTTGAAGCAAGCACCCGTATTTACTCTCCTATGAAATTAATTGTTTTTAAAATAAATTTTAAGGGCAAAGAAATTCCCTGCAATTCTCAAAATGGATTTTTTTATACTTCTCTTGGAAATATTGAACCTTATCGAACAAAGATTATTAAAGAATAACCCCACAAAACTTATAACTCTTCTTAAATTCTCTGTAACCTATGACATGGTCTTTATATAAAAATGAATAACTTTTTTAATCTAAAGTAGAAAAGTTTAAAAATAGGAAAATCCTACTTTCTTACATGGAAATAATTAAAATAAATTCAAAAGGACAGGTCGTTATCCCTCAAAGAATCCGAAAAGAGTTTGAAATAACAAAAGAATCTATACTTGTCTTAGATAAAATGAAAAATCACATTATAATAAAAAAAATTGATTCTGATTTGATTAATCAAATAGAAAGAAGCTTGGAAGATATTAAAGCAGGAAGAATAAAAGAGTGGAAAGGTTAAGACACTTTCCTTAATTTATCAAGAATAAATTCCTTATAAAAATCAAATCTTGAAATTATCTTATTTATTGTTTCCTGTTGTGCTTTTTTATCGCTTAGAGCTATGGCAAGGATGACCATAAAATTTTTGTAAACAAGAAAATATAATCTTTTACTTCCAAACTTTTTTTCTCTAAAATAAGGAACTTTCAGTGGCTTCCCAATTTGCAGACCTCGTTCTCTTAGTTGATGTAAAATTTTTCTAACTCTTTTCTTTTCAGATTCATCAATTCTTTCAAATCTATTATCAAACTCTTTTGTTGTAAAAACTCTGAACATAAAAACAAATAGAAAAAGAAACTTAAATAATTATCTTTTATCCACCCACAAAACTTATAACTCTTCTTAAATTCTCTTTAACTATGACATGGTCTTTATATCAAAATGAGGAATTTCTGCATCCTTTAATTTTTTCAAATGGGAAAACACAGAAAGATATTGTGAAAGAAGTTCTGGACTTGTTTGAAAAAGGCAAGAAAATTGTTTTTATTCAAGGTGTTTGTGGAACAGGAAAAAGTGCAATTGCTTTGAACATTGCACGAAAGCTTGGGAAAACTTCTGTTGTTGTTCCTGGAAAAAGTTTGCAAGCACAATATAAAAAAGATTATGAAGAAGAAAAGCATTTATTAAAAGAAAACAAAGAAAAGCTCAAAATAAGTGTTATTACAGGAAGAGCAAATCACAAGTGTAAATTTTTACAAGATAATGAAAATGCAATTCCAAAAATTAAAAAAGAAGTTAATTCAAAATTACATGATATTTTTGAAGACAAAAGAGAAGAAATAAAAAATTTAATTAATTATGATATTTCTGCAAATAATTATTTAATTCCTTGTAAAATAGAACTTAAAGAAAAAAATTGGAATAAAATAAAACAATATTTACAACAAAATAAAAAAGTTAACTTTTCAAGTTTTTCAGATATAAAAGAAGTTAAAAGATTTTCAGTTGCAAGTATTTGCCCATATTGGAGTCCTGTGATTTCAGATAAATATGAATTGAAAAATTTTCCAAATTCTAAAAAAAGAAAATATTTAGGTTTAGAAAATACAAATTTTGTTTTTTACCAAAATAAAGCAGGATGCTCGTTTTATGAACAATTTAATTCATATCTTGATTCAGATGTTCTTGTTTTTAATGCTTTGAAATATAAACTCGAATCTTCAATGAACCGAAAACCTTCAACAGAAGTTGAAATAATCGACGAGTGTGATGAATTTTTAGACAGCTTTTCAAATTCAAGTTCAATAAATTTAGATTATTTGCAAAATTCTTTGTCTTATATTTACCCTGAAAATGACGAAGCAGAAATTTTTTTAAATCACTTAAATGAACTTCTTAAAAAAATTAAAAGAGATGAAAAAATTTCAAAAGCTGTTTTTTCTAAGGAGATTTTTGAATTAAAACAAACAGAGATTTTTGAATTACTCCAATTTATTTTAGATTCTCAAGAAATTATTCAAGAATTTGATTCAGAAAGTTATATTCATGAAATTGTGAGCATTACAAGAATGTTTGACGAATTTTTTGATGAAACATATGTCTTGGTTGGAAAAAAAGAAAGTAGTTTAATTATTAATTTAGTTACAACAAATCTTGCAAAAAAGTTTCAGGAAATGGTTGATAAAAATAAAAAAATTGTTTTAATGTCTGGAACCCTGCATTCTTCAGAAGTTCTTAAAGAAGTTTTTGGTTTAACTGATTTTGAAATTATCGAAGCTGAAACAGAACAACAAGGTTCAATTGAAATTCAAAAAACAGGTTTGGAAATAGATTGCAAATATTCTAATTTTAAATCTGGGAAATTCACTCGAGAAAATTATTTGAAAGCTCTTGATAAATGTGTTAAAATTGCAAAAAAACCTGTTTTAGTTCATATAAATAGTTTCACAGATCTCCCAACAGAACAAGAAAAAAAAGATTTTGAATTAAATAATTTAGTTACAAAAATAGAAATTAAAGATTTACAAAAAGAAGATACAATTGGAAAAAGAGTTAGAGATTTTAAAAAAGGAGAAATTGATTTGTTGTTTTCTACAAAGTGCTCAAGAGGAGTTGATTTTCCTGGAGAAGAATGTCAAAGCATTGTTTTTACAAAATACCCAAATCCAAATGTTGAAGATGCTTTTTGGAAAATCTTGTCTAGAACAAAACCCACTCAATATTGGAAGTTTTACAAAGATAAAGCAAGAAGAGAACTTTTGCAAAAAATTTATCGTGGGTTGAGGTTTAAAGAAGACCATGTTTTTTTATTGAGTCCTGATTCAAGAGTTTTAGATGCTTTTGAACAACGCCTGCATAGCTCAGTTAGTAGAGCATCAGTTTCGTAAACTGGAGGTCGGGAGTGCAATTCTCTCTGCAGGCTTTGTAATTTCATTTGTTCCCAAATAGTAGTTACAAAACCAGAAGATATATAAAGAAAGGATTCTTATAAATTTTATGAAAAAACAAACAAAAAGGATACTTCCTTTGTTATTTTTAGCTTTGCTTTCAGGATGTTCTGTTAAAGGGCCAAACAAATTAGAACAAACTCTCACAAACAAAAAATTTGTGGAAAAAAATATTCAATTTTCAGAAATGAATAAAAAATATCGTTATGAAATAGATTTCGCCAAATATCTTGGAAGTAATAACTTCGATAATTGGATGAAAGAAGGATATTTAAAAAATTATCCTCGAGGAATACACAACCCAGAAGAAATTAATTCTATTGCACTTGATGCCTATCTTGAACATAAAGCAAATTATTATAAATATTTTGAAACAAAAAACAAAGAATATGCTAAAAAATCTTTAGCTGAAGCAGAATTCTTCTTTACAAAAAATCCAAACAGCCCTTATGCAGAACCTTGTTTAATAAGAATGAATAAACTATATAATGAGTTGGAAGGTACAGATAATTCGAAATCTTTAAAACTAACAAAATAATTCTAATATTGAGCCGTCATGCGGAGAATGGTATTCCACCTGGTTTGAGAGCGAAGTCAAGACTTCCCACAAGTCGAAGGGATTTTATTTCGCCATGAGCCCAGGGTCCTATCGGACATCCAGGTTCGATTCCTGGTGACGGCGTTTTTTATTTTAAAATATTTAAAATCAATCAAAAATTCTTTTCCACCAAGGTCTTTTTATAAAAACAGGTTTGTTATCTTCATCAAGGATTTCATATGAAATTCTTGGCTTTTCTTTTATTGCAGGTGCTTTTTCAGAAAGCTCTTTTGTTGCCTTTTCAAAAGCTGCCTGAACTTCTGTCCGAGAATAACCTTGTTTTATTAAAGCCCATTTCAATGTTTCAGAAGAATAATTCTTTCTTAAATTCTTTTTAAAATATTCTATAAGTTTTAATCTAAAATCTGGTCTTTCCATAAATTAAAAATAGATTTCAAGTTTAAAAAGATAATTGTGGTAAGTTTCTATCTTATCAAAATAGGTTTTTCATCTTTGTAAAACTTAATAGCTTGATTTAAACGGGATTTTGTTTCAGCATAAATTGTCAATATTTTATCTCCTTTTTTTAATCTGGTTCCTAATTTACAATGCAAATAAACTCCTGAACTTTTATCAACAGGACATCCTGCTGCTCGGGCAAGAGAATTTATTTTTGTGTTTGAAATTTCTAAAACTTTTCCATTTTTTTGTGCCAAGATGTCTTCTTTATATTTTCCTAAATCTAATTCTTTTACTTCCCCTTGCTGTGCTTTTATTATTTGTTTAAATTTTTCAAAAGCTTTTCCAGAAGATAAAATTTCTCTGGCAAGTTCAATACCTTTTCCTTTTTTTGCTTTCCCAACCATTTCAAAAATTTCTCCTGCTAAAAAAATTGATTTGTCTTCTAAATCTTTTGGACCTTTTTTATTTTGGTCTAAGATATCTAAAACATCTCTCATTTCTAAAACTGGCCCAACACCATTCCCAATTGGTTGAGACCCATCTGTTAAAACAACTTTTATTTTTTTCTTGAAATGCCTTCCAATTTGCTCAAATTTCTTTTTTAAACTTAAAGCACCTTGTCTTGTTGTTTTTGCTGTTTTCCCGCAAGGGATATCAATTAAAATGTATTTTGCTCCTGCTGCAATTTTTTTTGACATAATTGAAGCAATCATTTGAGCTTTAGGATCAATTTTTAATCTTTTTTCAATTTTAATTATTTTAGAATCTGCTGGAACAATTCCAATCGGACCTTCCCAAACTAAAAAAGCCCCTACTTTTTTTATTATGCTTTGCAATTGTTTTTTTGAAAACTCCACTTTAGCTAAAGTTTCAATAACATCTGCTGTGCCTGCTGCACTTGTAATTGCTCGTGAGGAATTTTTAGGCATCTTTAATCCTGCTGTAGCACAAATTGAAACAACAATAGGAGTTGTCCGATTTCCAGGAATTCCTCCAATAGAATGTTTATCAACAACATACTTTCCACGAATTGTCATTTTTTCCCCTACTTTAACCATTGCATTAATTAAAAAAATTGTTTCTTTCAAGGTCATTCCTTGCCTATGCATTGCAGAAATAAAAAGTGAAACTTCTGCTTCAGATAAAGAATTACTTACTAAATCTTTAATAATTTGAAAAATTTGTTCTTCTGAAAAAACATTTCCAATTAATTTTGCTTTAATATATTCTAAACTTTTTGGGTTTGGTGCAAGATTTACATCAACTTTTTGTCCTGGTCTCAAATTCATTGTTTTTCTAACTTCTGAAGATAAACCAATTTGTTCCTTATTAACAATTTTTTCAACAAGACCTATTACTGTTGAAAGACTTTTTGGTTTTTTCCCAATTGTTTTTATTAAAACACGGTCGTTTGAATTTATTCCAAGTTTTTCAGCTGATTTTTTGTTCAACATTGCCACAGGAATTCCTGCAGACCATTTTAAAAATTTAACTTTTAGTTCCATCTTTTAAGATAAATAGAAAAATTAGTTTTTATACTTATTTATAATTATTTCTCAATTATCAATCCAGGAACATCTTTTTTTCTATAAACTTCTAAGAAGATAAGAAGATAAGAAATTATTAACGGACCAAGGATAAATCCAAGAATTCCAAAAACAAATAATCCCCCAACCATTGAAACAAGAATTAACGCCGGATGTAAGTTTACCTTTTTAGAAACAAAGAAAGGTCGAAGAAAGCTGTCTATATTTGAAGAAATTGCTCCAAAAATTAAAATTCCAAGTGCAGATAAAGAATTCCCTGCAATCAAAAGATAAACTAATACAGGCAACCAAACAATTGCTGTTCCAATTACAGGAAAAATCCCTGCAGCAACTGCAAGTAAAGTTAATATAAGAGCATTAGGAACTTTAAAAATTAAAAAACCAGCTCCGATAATTATTCCTTGCACTAATCCTATAACTATTTGCCCATATAAAACAGAAGTGGTTATTCCTTTAGAATATTCAAATAGTTTTTCTTCAACTTGTTTTGAAAAAGGCATTAAACTTTTAATATAATTTTCTAAACTTTTTCCATCCCTAAGAACAAAGAAAAAAGTAAAAAATACGACGAACAAATGCAGAAAAATTATAGGGGAATTCATTATTAATGTTGAAAGAGAGTTTACTAAAGAATTTGTGATTTTAGTAACAAAAGAATAAATTGCAGAACCAATCTGTGCTGAAAATTCTTCAGAAGTAAATAATGATGGAAAAATTTTTTCAAATGGCTCAATAAAATTCATTTGTTGAGAAGAAACATAAACCTTTATTGCTTGATTAATAAAAAGAGGTGTTAAAAAAATTAGAGGGATAATTATCAATAAGATTAGTAAAATGCAAACAACCATTGCAGATAAACTTTTATGTTTGGTTTTTTTCAAAAAAAAGTTGTAAACTGGAGAAAAAATAAACGCTAAAATTAAAGCAGTAATTATTGAAAATAAAATTGGCTTTAATAAAAAAAAGGCTAACACTATCAAAGCAAAAAGAACTGCAACAGTTATAATTTTCTCTAAATAAGGATCTTTCATTTTTTACTTTTCTAAGAAAGTTATTGAAATTTAAAAACCCTTCTAAAAATAGGAAAAATTTATAAGGCATTTTCAATAATTGAAAATATGAACTTTATAAAAAAGGTGTTTGATGGGAATTGTGATGAAGAAACCCATTTACAATTTAAGAAATTTAGCAAAGGGGAGTTTAATAACCGGGCACTAATAAGAGTAAAATGCTCTGGAAAAAAATGCACAATAAATACTTCTGCAGAATTTGGGAATGAATTAGTCAAAATTTTAGCGAAAAAGTTGGGGGACCAAAAAACAAAAATATCTGGGGCAATTGTTTCAACAGCTGATTTAACAGGAGAACTTGAATTTAAAGAAAAAAAGCAATTTCAAGGTGTTAAAAGATACTTAATTGAAAATGAAATGTCTGGAAAAGAACTTTTGGATTTATTAAACAAATTTCCAAAAGCATTTTTTGGATTAAGTTTTGAGGTTGGAGAAGAAAAATTAAAAATAAAACCAAAAGCTCCAAAATCTGCAAAGGCAAAAAATAAAGGAGAAAGTCCTAAAGCAGATTTTTGCAAATTAATTACAACAGATGAAGAAATTAAAAAAAGTTTTGTTTTTGATGTTTCAAATTTTAAGTCAGCAGAAATTAACCATACTTTTTTAATTGAAAAAATTGAGGTTCCTGAAGAATTAAAAGATTCTAAAGATTTTGCTTTAATCCGTGAAAAATCTTTAAGGGTTGGAAAAATCGTTAGAAAAGCGGTAATTGATGGAAAAGAAATTGTAAATGAAAAAGAGTTCAAAGCTTAAATGAAAGTCGAAGTTCTTAAAAATGATTCTGAAGAATATACAATTCTTTTAGAAGGCGGATTTTTTAGGCATTGCAAAACTTATTCGGAATTAGCAACAACAATTGGTTCTTTAGTTAAGTCAAAATTTAGAAATAATGCTGAAGGGTTTATTTGATTTTGCGTCCCGAAACTCTTATAAACCAACATTTTCTTGTTAATTCATCCAGGGTTAATAAAATGATAATTTCCGCTATATTTAGAAATGCCAACAAGAAAATCACCGAGAAAAGGAAGTTTGCAGTTTTGGCCGAGAAAAAGGGCTAAAAAATTTTTACCTAGGGTGAACTGGGATGCTATTAATTCTGGAAAAAATCTAAAAGGATTTATCTGTTATAAAGCTGGAATGATTTCTGCTATTGTAAAAGATAACACCCCTAATTCTTTAACCAAAGCAAAAAAAATAGCTGTTCCAGCAACAGTTTTAGAATGTCCTTCCATGAAAATATTTTCTGTTCGTTTTTATAAAAATAGAAAAGTTTTCAAAGAAATTTTGGCTGAAAATTTGGACAAAGAACTTAAAAGAAAAGTGAAATTGCCAAAAAAATCAAGCAAAAAAATTGATGAAATAAAAGATTATGATGATTTGAAAATAATTTGTTATTCTCTTGTTAAAAAAACAGGCATAAAGAAAAAACCTGATTTAAGTGAAATTGCAATTATTGGGAATATTGAAGAAAAATTGGATTTTGTTAAAAAAAATTTGACAAAAGAATTTTCTATTTTAGATGTTTTTGAAAAAGGACAACTTGTTGATGTAAGGGGCTTAACAAAAGGAAAAGGTTTTTCAGGACCTGTTAAAAGATTTGGAATTACATTGAAAGTTAAAAAATCTGAAAAAGGGCAAAGAAGGCCTGGGAGTATTGGTCCTTGGCATCCTGCACGTGTTACATTTAGAATTCCTATGGCTGGACAATTAGGAATGTTTACAAGAGTTGCATATAACAAAAAAATAATTGATATTGGAAAAGCAGAAGAAAAAATAAAAAATCTGAAAAACTTCGGAGACATTAAAACAAATTATCTTATTGTTGGAGGTTCTGTTCAAGGTCCTGCTAAAAGACAATTATTAGTTACTTGTCCTTTACGCCCTACTAGAAAACAAATTAAAAAAAATTATGAATTGGTGGAGATAAAATGAAATATAAAGTATTTATTCTAGAATCAAAAGGAGTTCCTGAAGAAATCAAAAAAAATTTGATACAATGGGTAAAAGAGGACCATCTTGAATTTGAATCTTCTATTTCAAAAACAGATTATAAAAAACACCTTCCTACAGGATATGATTTATACCTTTTACATCTTTCAAATATAGAAGAAACTGCGATTGAGGAATTAAGAGAAAAACAACCATTAAGTAAAATTCTTGTAAGAGATCATGGAGGAGCAACATTTTCTCACTCAATAGAATCTGTAATAGACGGCAAATATAATACAAACCATTACAACCATTATCAAAATATTTTAACAAAAATGGGAATAAAAATTCTTTCTTTTGAAGAATTCTGGGGGGAAGATTAAAATGAAAGCAAAAATATTAAATATCCAAGGTAAAGAAAAAGCAACAATTGATTTACCTAAATGTTTTTCTGAAAAAATTAGAAACGATCTTGTTGAAAAAGTTTTAGAATCAAAAAAAAGTTGGCAACCATATGGGCCTTCTCTTGTTGCAGGTAAACAACATTCTGCAAAAGGTAAGATAGTTCACAGACGACATGTTTGGAGAAGTGGTTATGGAAGAGGAAACTCAAGAGTTCCAAGAAAAATATTTTCTCAAAAAGGTTCGCAATTTAATTGGGAAGCTGCAGAAGTCCCACATGCAAGAGGTGGAATGCGTGCTCATCCTCCAAAAGCACTTTCTATGTTTAATACAAAAAAAGTAAATAAAAAAGAATTAAAAATTGCTTTTAATTCTGCATTAAGTGCAACTACAGAAAGCAAAATAATTACTGAAAAATATGAAAGATTAGAAAATAAAAAAATAGAAAACCTTCCTTTAATATTTGAATCTAAATTTGTTTCTCTAAAAACAAAAGAAGCTTTGGGATTGTTAAAAAAAGTTTTGGGAGACCTATTTGAGATTGCAATAAAACAAAAATCAATTCGAAGCGGAATAGGAAAACTGCGTGGAAGAAAACACAAAAAAAGTGCAGGAATGTTGTTTGTTATAGGAAAAAAAGAAAAATTCAAAACAAATAAATTTGATGTAGTGAATGTTAATAATCTTAGCGTTCTTGATTTAGCAAAAGGCGGGCTTGGAAGATTAACTGTTTATACTGAAGAAGCAATTAACGAACTAGGGGGGAGAAAATGAAAGCAAATCAAGCAAGTAGGTCTAAGGAAAGATTTTCATTCATTCAAAAAAAATATGGAGGTTATTTTAAATGAAACCAGTTGTAACTGAAAAAGCTGTTATGTTAATTGAATCACAAAATTCTTTAACATTTAAAACAGATAAAAGAAAAACAAAAGAAGATATTAAAAAAGAATTTGAAGAAATGTTTGAAGTGAAAGTTAAGAGTATTCGAACTTTAGTGAAGAACAATAAAAAATATGCTTATATAAAATTAAATCCAGAATTTCCAGCAATTGATATTGCAACGAAATTAAGAATAATCTAAAAATGAATAAATTGAATAAGCATTTTTTTGCTTAAAAAACACGATGGGAAAAACAATAATTCAACAAGCACGTGGAAAAGGAAGCTTCACTTATAGAGTTAAAAGAAAAGCATTTAGATATAAATTACAATATCCAAAAAAATTAGAAGGCGAAGGAAAAGTCACAAAACTTTTTAACTCAGCAGGACACACAGCACCTCTTGCAAAAATAAATTACAAGGAAGGGTCTTTTTACATTCCAGCATTCAAAGAAATGATTGAAGGACAAAAAATACAATTAAATGCAAAAGAAACTTCTTTAGGGAACATTTTAAAATTAAAAGATATTCCTTTAAAAACACAAATTTATAATATTGAATCAAGGCCTGGTGATGGGGGAGTTTTTATAAAAACTGCAGGAAGTTCTGTTTTAATTAACAAGAAAGTGGGAAAAGATGTTTTTGTTGTTATGCCTTCAAAAAAAGAAAAGAAATTTAATGAAAACTGCAGAGCAATTATTGGGGTTATTGCAGGTTCAGGAAGATTAGACAAACCTGTTGTTAAAGCTGGGAAAAAATATCATATTAAAAAATCAAAAAGCAAGTTATGGCCAAGAACATCTGCTGTAAAAATGAATGCAATTGATCATCCTTTTGGTTCTGGAAGAGGAAAAAATCCAAAAAGCAAAATTGCTAAAAGAAATGCTCCTCCTGGAAGAAAAGTTGGTTTAATCAGACCGAGAAGAACAGGAAAGAAAAAATAAAATGGAAATAAATTACAAACAAAAATGCTTAGAAGGTATGAAAGAACTATTATATAATTGGGGAGATGAAATCCCAAAACAAATTATCCACAATGAAGGAAATTTTAAGGTAAGAAATAATTGGTTTCAGATTGCATATGGCTGGCTAAGTATCGCAGAAAAAGCAGACTTACTTAAAGAAAATGTAATAAAAGACTATCATGATTTTGAAAGATATATGGAATTGCAAAAAGATTTAAGAAGAAAAAATGGGAATTCAAAAGAAGACATACAAAGAGGAAATAAATTATTAGAAGATGCAATTAAATGCTTAGAGGAAATAAATTAAAATGGAAATAAAAAAGAAAGAATTCACATATCGTGGGAAAACAATTGAAGAATTGTTAAAGTTAGATGTTCGAGAATTTGCAAAATATCTTGGGTCACGGCAAAGAAGAACTGTTTTAAGACAATTTCAAGAAATTGAAAAATTTGTAGCTCGTTCCAAAACAAAAATAGAAAAAAACAAATCAATAAAAACACACAGTAGATATTTTGTTATTGTTCCTGAAATGGTAGGAATGAAACTGAATGTTCACTCTGGAAATAAATTTATTCCTGTGGTAATAACAGGAGAAATGCTTGGGCACAAATTAGGAGAATTTGCCTTAACAAGAACAAGAACTAAACATAGTAAAGCAGGTGTTGGTGCTACAAAAGGTACAAAACACAAATCAAAAAAATAAAATGACTGAAAAACAATATGCCCCAACAAAAAAAGAAAAAATGATAACAAGAAAAGTGGAAACTCCAAAACAAAAAGTTGTTGAACCTGTTAAAAAAACAGAAGAAGTTAAAAAACAAGAGATAAAAAAAGAAGATAAAAAGAAAATTGCCCAAAAAGTAAAAAAAACTTTTGCCGTTGTTAATGCGTCTAATCTTCCCCTTTCAACAAAAAAATCAGCAGATATTTGCAGATTTATTAAAGGCAAAGGAATTGGAAATGCTATTAGAGATTTAGAACAAGTAGTTCTTATAAAAAAAGCTATCCCAATGAAAGGAGAAATCCCACATAGGAAAGGTAAAATGATGTCTGGAGGTTTTCCAAAGAAAACTGCTGAACATTTTATAAAATTATTAAAAAGTTTATCTGCAAATTCTATTGTAAATGAATTAGATGAACCCTTTATTGCAGAAGCTGTTGTAAATATTGGTGTAAGACCTTCTGGAAGATTTGGAACAATTAAAAGAAAAAGAACCCATGTTAAATTGGTTGCAAGAGAGAGAAAAATAAAATCTGGAGGAAAGAAATAATGGAGGAAAGAAATGTTGTAAATTTAAAAAAAGAAGAATTTTCAATTCGAGAACATATTAAAAAAAATCTTGGAAAAGGAAAAATAAGTCAAGTTAAAATTGAATATACTCCTGTTGGGGAAAAAATAATTATTTCAACATGTAAACCAGGTTTAGTTATTGGAAGGGGGGGTGAAAAAATTGATGAATTGACAAAAATGTTAAAAAAAAGATTCAAACTTGAAAACCCCCATATTGAAATAAATGAAATTAAAGAACCAGAATTTGATGCACAAATTATTGCAGATGATATTGCAATTTCATTAGAAAGATTTGGACCATTAAAATTTAAAGTAATTGCATATAGAACACTTGAAAAAATAATTAAAGCGGGAGCACTTGGAGTTGAAATTAGATTAAGTGGGAAACTTCCTAGTTCAAGGGCAAAAACATGGAGATTTGCTCAAGGTTATTTGAAAAAAACAGGGGAAAGCTCAAATGTTGTTGACCGTGCTCAATCAACAGCAACGACGAAACCAGGGGTAGTTGGAATAAAAGTTGCAATACTTTCGCCTTATGCAATATTGAAAGACAAAATTGTTATTAATGAAAAACTCTTACAAAAATTAAAAGAAAATTCAGAAGAAAAAGAAATTCCTAAGAAAAAAATTCAAAAAAACAAAAAATGAAATTCAAAGAGATAAAAAAAATGGATAAAAAAGATAGAGAGAGAAAATTAAAAGATTTAAAAATGGAATTAATAAAATCTCAAATAGATTCGGCAAAAAAAGGGAATTCAAAAGCAAAAGAAATAAAAAAAATGATTGCTCAATTACTCACACTCAACAAATCTGAGGAAATGTTGAAAAACAAATAAACAAATATGGAAATAGATCCAAAAACAGGATTGCCTTTAGGGGCAATAGAATGGGAAGATCTTGCAAAAAGTTCACAATGGATAAAGATAACAACCGACAAAAAAAGATATGGAAAAATTGTTACTGTTGTAAGTGGTTTTGATAAGGGAATTGATGTAAAGAAAACTGCAAAAGCCTTGAAAAATGAGCTTGCTTGTGGTGGGACTTACAAAAATGGAGTAATCGAACTCCAAGGAGACCATATCAAAAAAATAAAGCTTGCACTTATAAAGTTGGGCTTTGAAGAGAACTCAATTCAAGAATAAATCATGCAAAAACAAAAATGGAAAGAAAAAAGATAGAAACAAAAATAGAAGAAAAACCTAAAATAGTTGAAACTAAAATTAAAACTCGTGGCAAAATTTTTGAAGGAACTGTTATTAAAAAATTTCCAAAAAGAGTTTTAATAGAATTTCAAAGAATGGTTTATGTTCGAAAATATGAAAGATATACAAGAACAAGAACAAAAATCCATGCTCGGCTTTTAGAAGAAATGGAAAAAGAAATTAATGTTGGAGATTTAATAAAAGTTCAAGAATGCAGACCACTCAGCAAGATAATACATTTTATGGTTATTAAAAAAATAAAATCAGGAGATAAAAAATGAACCTTTGGAATAAAATTAATGAATTAAAGGAGAATTATGATTCTTCTTCCCCCGAACATGAACTATTAAAAGAAATTAGATTTTGGATGAAAGATGTTGTTAGGGGGTGCCTTATCGAATCAAATTTAGATTTGGCAATGGCATGCATAAACTGTTATGAAAATACAAAGAATTACAATGAAAATTTAGTTGATTCACTCAAAGAGATAATTATAGGAGGATATAAATTAATTAAAAAATGAAGGCAATAAGTGCGAAAGTTACACCAGGATTAAATTTGGGTGCAAGAATGATTGCTGCAGACAATAGTGGAGCTAAGATTGTAAAATTAGTTTCTGTGAAAAAATCAAAAGCAAAAAAAGGTAAACAAGTTTGTGCCAAAATTGCAGATTGGGTAAAAGTTAGTATTAAAAAAGGAGTTCCAGATATGAAAGGAAAAGTGTTTGATGCTGTGTTAATTCGGCAAAAAAAATCTTATAGAAGATTAAATGGGGAAAGAATTGCTTTTGAAGATAATGCAGTTGCAATTTTAAAAGATGAAAAAGGAAATCCAAAAGGAACCCAAATAAAAGGACCTGTTGCAAGGGAGGTTATGGAGCGTTGGCCACAAGTTGCAAAAATCGCTTCAATAATATATTAAGATGAAACAAAAATTTAACACAAGTTGGAAAGCAAGTAAACAACCAAGAAAACAAAGAAAATATTTAGCAAATGCTCCATTACATTTGAGAAAAAAACTTCTTGGAACAAATTTATCAAAAGAATTAAGAAAAAAATATGGAAAAAGAACCATTGCTGTTAAAAAAGGGGATACTGTGAAAATCATGAAAGGGAAATTCAAAGGCAAAAAAGGAAAGGTTAATGAAGTGGGTTTAAAACCTTTAAAAGTCCTTGTTGATGGAATTCAAGTTAAAAAACAAGATGGTTCAAAAGCGAATATTAAATTACAACCTTCAAATTTACAAATTATTGAACTAAATTTAGAAGATAAAAAAAGAAAATTGGAAAAAGTTAAAGAAGGAAAAAAATAAAATGCACTTAAAAAGACAAAAAGCACCAAAAAATTGGCCAACAAAAAGAAAAGGCACAACTTTTTTAGTTAGACCTAATTTTAATCCTAAAAAGGGAATTCCAATTTTAATTTTATTGAGAGATATTCTAAAAATTGCGAAAAGCAGAAAAGAAGTTAAAAAGGCCATCCATCTTGAGGCTCTTTTATTAAATGGAAAAAAAGTTGTTGATGAAAAAAATAGTGCGTGTTTATTTGATGTCCTAACAATTGTCCCAACAAAGAAACATTATAAAATAACTCTTTCAAAAGTTGGAAAATTTATGGTTGAGGAAATACAAGAATTTGAATCAAAACAAAAAGTTGCAAAAATCGTTGACAAAAAAATTCTGAGGGGTAAAAAAGTTCAGTTAAATTTAAACGACGGAAAAAATTTTATCTCAGATTTGCAATGTAAAGTGAACGATTCTGTTTTAATTGACTTTTCAAAAAAGAAAATTGAAAAGTGTTTGATACTTAAAGAAAACAAAAATGCTTTTGTTTTTGCAGGAAAACATTCTGGAGCTCAAGGCAAAATAAACAAAATTAATTTAAAAAATAAAATGGCTGAAATTGGTGTTGATGAAAAAAAGATTAATGTTTTAATTAAACAATTGATGGTTATAGAATGAAAAAAATAAAAATTTTTCCTCTTTAATCTTGAGAAAAATATAAAATGATAAAAAAACAAAACCCGATGAGAGAGATAAAAATAGAAAAAGTTGTTTTAAGTGTAGGTGGGACTGCAGAATATTTAGAAAAAGGCGTAAAACTTTTGAAACTTTTAACCGAAAGAAAGCCAGCAAAGATGATGTCTAATAAAAGAATTCCTTCATTCGGTGTTCGACCAAAATTAGAAGTTGGTGTAGTAGTTACAATCAGAAAAAACGCAGAAGAAATTTTAAAAAAGATGTTAATTACAATAGATAATGTTTTGAAGAAGAAACAAATAAGTGAAAATAATTTTTCTTTTGGAATAAAAGAATACATTGAAATTCCAGGAATTGAATATCAAAGAGATATTGGAATTATGGGCTTTGATGTTACAGTTGTTTTCAAAAGGGCAGGAAAAAGAGTAAAATTGAGAAAAATAAAAAAAGGAAAAATTTCAAAAAAACAAAAAATTTCAAAAGAAGAAATAATTCAATTTATGGAGGAAAAATTTGAAACCAAATTTAATTAAAAATGACAGCAAGTGATTGGAAAAAAATATTGAAACAATTGAAAAGTAAACCAGAAGTTAAAGCAAAGTTTTTGAAACATTGTAAACCAAAAGAAAGAAAAATAGGTATTGCTGTGAATAAATGCGGAAGATGCGGAAGATTTGGAGCCCATATAAAATCATACGGATTAAATTTATGCCGACAATGTTTTAGAGAAATTGCAGTTGAAATCGGCTTCAAAAAGTATAGTTAAAATGAAAATAAATAAATTAGAAAATTTTAAAGAAAAAATTGCATGGAGGTTTTTTAGATGAGTCAAGATATTGTTGCTGATGGATTAAATATGATACAAAATGCTAAAAAAGCAGGAAAAGAAATTGTAAAAATAAAAAGAATTTCAAATCTATTAATTGAAATTTTAAAAATCATGAAACAGGAAAAAGCAATTAAAAAGTATAAAATAGATACTAAGGAAAAATCAATTGAAGTTACAATTGGTAATCTTTTCGAATGTAAATCAATAAAACCAAGATTTAGTGTGAACAAAAACCAAATTGAAAAATATCGAAGAAGATATTTGCCTGCAAGAGATGTTGGGACAATGATAATTTCTACAAATAAAGGGCTTATCACAAACGAAGAAGCAAATCAAGAAAAAATTGGGGGATGCTTAATTGCATATTTTTACTAATGAAAAAAGAAATTTTCCAGACAATAGAAATTCCAAAAGACATTGAAGTAAATTTGGAAGACAGTTTGTTAACAGTAAAAGGTCCTGAAGGAGAATTAAAAAGAAAATTTAATATTGATAAATTAATTTTTGAAAAAAAAGATAATCACATTAGGATTGGGAGCAAAAAAGCGACCAAGACAGAGAAAAAAAAGATAAACACAAATACTTCACATATAAAAAATATGATTCAAGGAGTTCAAAAAAAATTTGAATATCAGTTAAAAGTATGTTTTAGTCATTTTCCTTTTACTGTTGAAATTCAAGGAGAAAATGCAACAATAAAAAACTTTTTGGGGGAAAAAATACCCAGAAAATTAAAAATTCCTGTAGGAGTTGAAGTAAAAATAGATAAGCAGAACATAAGCGTCTTTTCGTGTAGTAAAGAATTGGCAGGACAAGCAGCAGCAAACTTTGAGACCGCCACAAAAATTAGAAATAAAGATAGGCGGGTTTTCCAAGATGGTATTTTTATAATAAATAAATCAGGAAAAGAAATATAATGACAAAATTTTTAAGAAGAACTTCAAACAGATATTCAAAATTAGGTCGGAAAAGGAAGAAAAAACAAGTCTGGAGAAAACCAACAGGAAGAGATAACAAAATGAGAGAGAAAAGAAGGGGGTATCCTGCTGTTGTAAGTATTGGATGTAAAAAAGAAAATTCAAATGTAAAAAAGTTAGTTATTGTTAGAAATATTGAAGATTTAAAAAAAATAGAAAAAGGGAAAACAATCCTTCTTGGAAATGTTGGAATAAAGAAAAAATTGGAAATTTTAAAAAAAGCAAAAGAAATGAATATCCTTATTTTTAAAACAAACATTGATAAATTTTTACAAAAAAACAAAAAAACAAAAAAAGTTGATGATACTAAAAAACAATTCAAGGAGAAAAAGAAATGAACTTAAAAAAGAAAAAAGAATTGGCTGCAAGAACTCTTGGAGTTGGAAAAAAAAGACTTACCTTTTTAAGATTAGATGAAATTAAGGAGGCAATCACAAAACAAGATATTAGAGAATTAGAAAAAGATGGAGCCATTATTATTAAAAAAATTAACGGAAGAACAAAAAATTTAAAAAGAAAGGTTAAAAAAACAACAGGGAACATTAGGAAAAAGGTCAATAAAAGAAAAAAAGAGTATGTTATTCTAACAAGAAAGTTGAGAAAATATGTTGCAGAGGGGAAAAAGTCTGGAGAACTTTCAAAAAAAGACACAAAAGAAATTAGAAAAAAAATTAGAAATCGAATGTTTAAAAGTAAAGCTCATCTTAAAGAACATATTGGAGGATTAAAAGAATGAGGACAATAAAACTAAGAAGAAGAAAAAATAAAACAGATTATGCAAAAAGAATCAAATTTCTTAAAAGTGAAAAACCAAGAATTGTTTTTAGAAAAACAAATAGATATTTCATAGCACAATATGTTTTAAGTGAAGAGGCAAAAGACAAAGTAGTTTTTGGAATTAATTCAAAACAATTATTGAAATTTGGTTGGCCAAAAGAATCTTCAAATTCTTTAAAAACAATATCTGCAGCATATTTGTTAGGTCTTTTGATGGGTAAAAAAGTTTTTGAAAAAAAATTAGAAAAACCAATTATTGATTTTGGCATGTTAAGAGTTTTACATAAAACAAAACTTTATGGCTTTTTAAAAGGGTTAAAAGATTCTGGCGTTGAAATTGAATGTGAAGAAAATTTGTTCCCAGAAGAAAAAAGAATTGAAGGGTCTTTTTTAAAAAATAAAATAAATTTTGAAGAGGTCAAATTAAAAATAATCAAATAAAATGGTTAAAGAAAATTTTCAAAAAGGAAAAAAAGGGAGAAGAAAAGAAGTTACACGAGAAGAAATTGTTGAAGCTTGGGATCCAAAAACAAAACTTGGGAAAGAAGTTAAAAATGGAAAAATTAGAGATTTAGATATTATCCTAGATAATAAAATGAAAATTCTTGAACCAGAAATTGTGGATTCTTTAATTAATCTAAAATCTGATTTACTTTCTATTGGACAATCTAAAGGAAAATTTGGTGGCGGAAAAAGAAGAGCTTGGAGACAAACCCAAAGAAAAACAAAAGAAGGAAATGTCCCAACTTTTTCAACTCTTGCTATTGTAGGAGATGAAAATGGGCATATTGGCATTGGCTCTGGTAAATCCATGGAAACCTTACCTGCACGAGATAAATCAATAAGAAAAGCAAAGTTAAATATAATAAAAGTTGTAAGAGGGGATGGAAGTTTTGATAGTGTTGGGGAAGGAAATACAAGCATCCCATTTAAAGTTGAAGGGAAATCAGGAAGTGTGAAAATTATTCTATATCCTGCTGCTCCTGGAACAGGATTGGTTATTGCAAATGAATTAAAAAAAATATTAAAACTTGCAGGAATATCTGATATTTATAGTAAAACTTTTGGAAGAAAAAGAACAACATTTAATTTAGTTAAAGCTTGTATGAAAGCTTTGGAAAAAACAAACTTGGGGGGGAGAAAATGATTTGCATTATTAGAATAGCAGGACAAGTTGGTTTGAATCAAGATATTAAAGAAACTTTATACAGATTAAGAATTAGAAGGAAATATGCTTGTGTTGTTTTAGAAAAACCTACAAAAGAACAACTTGGAATGGTGAAAAAAGTTCAGGACTTTGTTGCATATGGAGAAATAAATAAAGAAACTTTTGAAAAATTGGTTAAAGCTCGTGGAAAAGAAGGGAAAACTTTTTTTAGATTACATCCACCAAGAAAAGGGATTGATAGCAAAAAACATTTTGGAGTTCAAAAAGGGGTTTTAGGAAACAACAAAGAAAAAATAAATGAATTAATTGAGAGGATGCTGTGATGGAAATTGAAAATTTAAAAACAATAGAAACTGAAATTAAAGCAAGATTAAAAAAGGTAATAAATATATCTTGGGATATTTTTTTAAATCATTACATAAATAAAAAATATTCTATATTGTTGGAGGCCCCATTTCAATTACATTTTTCACAAATATTAGAAAACGTTGGAAAACTTTATTGTTTAAAAAGAGAAGAACATTTTTTTGTAGATTTAGAAGTTAAAGAAGATGAGATAGGCAAGAAAAAATATTATATCGATATTGTTTGTGGGATTATAAAGGGTGACGAAGAGTATAAAGTAGCTTTAGAATTAAAATTTAAAACATTACAACAAGGTGCTGAAGATTCTGGAGTGATGGAGTTTTATAAAGACATATATTCTCTTGAAAAAATAAAAAGAGACAAAGATTATCTTTTTGGGGTATTTTTAGTAATTACTAATGATCATTTATATATAAAAAAATCAAAAAAAGGTCCTAGAACTATTTTTGAAACTTATAATGGGGCATCTATTATCCCAGATAAGGAATATGAATGTTTAGATACAAAAACTGGAGAAAATTTTAATAAGCAATATGGCTCTTTTAAATTTAGAAAACAATATAAATTTATATGGAACAAATACCAAGATAATTATTTCCTAAAATTATATATAGAATAACTTAAAATGAAAATCAAGAAAAGAAAAAAATCAAGTAGAATGCATGGAAGAAAAATGGGAACACATGGTTGGGGTGCGAGAAAAAAACACAAAAAATCTGGACACCGTGGGGGAACTGGAATGGCAGGAACTGGAAAAAGAGCAGACCAGAAAAAAACACTTATAACAAAATTATATGGAAATAAATATTTTGGGAAACAAGGTGTTACAAGTAAAGGGACCAAACGAGATACAAGAAAAAGAATTAATTTACAATCAATTGAATTAAACTTACAAAAATATGGAAAAAAAGTTGGAGATAAATGGGAAATTAATTTAAAAGATTATAAAATTCTTGGAACAGGTGAGGTTAAGAACAAATTAATTATAAAAGCTTTAGAAGCATCTAAATCGGCAATTGAAAAAGTAAAAAGAGCAGATGGACAAATCATCTTCACTCGTCCGCCTAAGCAGAGTCGAACGAAAGCTGGTGGCGAGATTGTTTTAACAACAAATAAAAAAAAGTTAGTTGTTAAGAATAAAAAATAAAATGGACTTTAGAAAAATATTTGATTTTATTCCAGAAGTTGTAAAACCTTCGGAAAAGAAAGTTGGCTTTAATGTTAAACTTAAATGGACCTTAATTGTTCTTGCTGCGTTTTTTATTCTTGCAAACATTCCTCTTTTTGGACTCTCTGAAAATGCCCTTGCACGATTTGAATATCTAGCTATTATTCTTGGAACAGATTTTGGGAGCATTATTTCTTTAGGAATTGGACCAATTGTAATGGCCTCTATTATTTTACAGTTATTAACAGGTTCTGGTATTTTGAATATTGACACAACAACTATAGAAGGAAAAAAGTTTTTCCAAGGAATTCAGAAAATTCTTGTTTTGTTTTTCATTATATTTGAAGCTATGATTTATGTTTTAATGCAAGGGCTTCAAGCATTGCCTGGATTTACAGGAATAGTTATTTTTCAATTAATTCTTGGTGGACTTGCTATATTTTACATGAATGAACTTTGTGAAAAATGGGGATTTGGTTCTGGTGTGAGTTTATTTATTGGGGCAGGTGTTTCATGGAGATTAATCACAAGTGCATTCCAGTTTGTAAATCAACAAGGTAGAAATTGCTTACTTGATTTTGCAGGAACAGGTTGTTCAGGGAAAGTTTTAGTTATGATTCAATCTATAATTAATAAATATCCTATTGAATTTTTATCTGCAGGTGCTGCAATTTTAGCAACAGTTTTAATTTTCTTATTAGTTGTTTGGGTTCAATCATTAAAAGTTGAAATTCCTTTGTCTTTTGGAAGAGTTCGTGGATATGGTGTTAAATGGCCTTTGTCTTTTTTCTATGCTTCTGTTATTCCTGTTATTTTAACAGCAGCTTTAATGGCCAATGCTCAACTGTTTGGAGGAATCTTAGAAAATTGGTTAGGTCATCCAACAATTTTAGGGCATTTTATAGACGGTCGGGCTGTTTCTGGATTAGCTTTTTGGATGGGTTCGACAAACCTTTTAGAATTGACGATTCGTGGGGGTTTTCTTTCAAAATATTTGATTCAAGGAATAACACATATGGTATTTTTTATGGTTTTCTCTACAATCTTTGCTGTGTTCTGGGTAAAAACATCTGGAATGGATGCAAAAGCTCAAGCACATAAAATTGCTTCATCTGGTTTACAAGTTGCAGGTTTTAGACAAGACGAGAGAATTTTAGAAAGTATTTTAGACAGATATGTTATGCCTTTAACTGTTATGGGGGGGCTTGCTATTGGAATGCTTGCATCTTTTACAAATCTTCTTGGTGCTCTTGTTTCAGGAACAGCAATTCTTTTAGTAATTATGATTATGTTTCAATTTTACCAAAACATTGCACAACAACATATGACTGATATGAATCCTGCAATGAGAAAGTTTATGGGAAATTGAGATTAAGAAAATTAATTTATTAGACCTATATACTTTGCACATTCTTTAGCAGGCATAATTGGTTTTTCTCCAGAAAATAATTCTCTCACTTCAGGTTCAACATATGGAACATTAGTTGCACCAATCAAACCATCTTCTAACATTCTTTGAAATCCTTTTTCAATAAAAATATCTAAACTACATAGTTGGAACCCTTTTTTAACTAATTCTTCTTCAGCTTTAACAAAAGCAATTAAATTTTTATCAAACACATTACTTTTACCTGTTCCTGCACATTCAACAAAATACAAATCTTTTCCAAACTCAACCCCAGCTTCAAAATATTGCAAAACAACTCCTAAATTTATTTCATTTATCATATTACCCTTGTATAAAAACCACTTTATAAAAATTTATATTCAAAAAAAGATATAACCAAACTCTTAAAAACCAATTTAAATTAAATATAAAATGAACAAAGAGGCGAAAGAAGGAAGTTTTAAACCAATTATTATTGTGATGGTTTTATCTTTAGTTATTGCTGGTTTTTGGGATAGTGTTCCTTTTTTGAAAAATGCTGTGCATGCTATTTTAAACCCGAGTGCAGGAGCGTTGTTAAATTGGAATCTTACTTGGGGAATGATGATTCTTGTTTTTCTTATTTCTGTTTTGACAACAGTTGTTCAAAAATATGCAACAGACCAGGAAACTTTGAAAGAACTTAAAAAAGAGCAAAAAATTTTGCAAGAGGAAATGAAAAAATATAAAGACCATCCTGAGAAATTAATGGAACTTCAAAAAAAACAATTTGAATTTTTGCCTAAAACAATGAAGCTTAGTATGCGTGCTATAATGTACACAGGAATACCTTTTATCTTATTTTTTAGATGGTTTATGGATGTTTTTACAATTCTTGGTGAACCGAAGTTTTTTGGGTTTTTATCGTGGTTCTGGTTTTATCTTATTTTTGTTATGATATTCAGTAGCATATTAAGGAAATGGTTGAAAGTTGTGTAAATGAAAACTTCAATAAAAAAAGGGCTTGGTTTTGGAATTACTTCTGGCGTAATTACTACCTTGGGTTTAATAATTGGGTTATATTCAAGTGCAAATTCTAAAATAACAATTATTGGAGGGATTATAATTATTGCAGTTGCAGATTCGCTTTCTGATGCATTTGGGATTCATATTTCTGAAGAATATTCATCAAAAAATAAAGAAAAAGATATTTGGCGTTCAACTTTTTCTACTTTATTTTTTAAATTTATTTTTGCAATAACTTTTATAATTCCATTTTTATTTTTTAAATTATCTTTTGCAATAATTTTAGATGTTATTTTGGGATTTGTTTTAATCTCTATTTTTAGTTATTATTCTGCAAAAAAACATAGAACTTCTGCAAAAAAAGCTGTGCTAGAACATCTTGCTATATTTATAATAGTTATTATTTTAACTTATTTTATTGGTCTGTTTATTGGAAAAATTTTCATATAACAAAAATTTAAAAGCATTGTTTTCTCTTTTTTTCCATGGAAAACTTAGAACAAGAACTTATGTATAAATTAAGTTTGTTTGAACAACAGATTCAACAAGTTCAGCAACAAATGCAAGCTGTAGAACAGGCAATTGAAGAAATGAATTTTTTAAACAAAGGATTGGACGAGTTAGTCGGTTCAAAGGATAAAGAAATTCTCGCACCAATTGGAAGAGGAATTTATGCAAATGCAAAACTTTTGTCAGAAGAACTTCTTGTGGATATTGGTGATAAAAACTTTGTGAAAAAATCAATTCCTGACACAAAAAAAATAATTTCAGAACAAATTGAAAAACTTGGCGAAGCTCAAAAAGATTTGGAAAAAACAATGGAAGAAATTAATCAAGATTTGACAAAAACAATGAATGATGCTATTGTTAAAGGGAAAGGAAAGTTCGGGGGGAAAGTGTGATTGTGATGAAGATTGTGGTTGTAGAAAATAGGTGACTACAAAAATGTTAAAATGTAGTCCCATAAATAGAAAAGTTTAAATATGTGGTCACCCATAGATTATTATGCACATTGAAAAAAGAAAGTTCGGAAATAAAATAAAATATTATTTGGCTCATTCTTATAGGGAAGGCTCAAAAACATATAAGTTTAGAAAATATCTTGGATTAAATTTAAAATCTGAAAAATTGAAAGAAAGAAAAGAAATTGCAGAAAAATTAATTCTTGAAGAAATACATAAATATAAAATAATTAAAAATCCTTTAGGTATTGAACTTTCAAAAGAAGAAATAGAATTTGTAAAAAAAATAGAATCTGAAATCCCTCTTAAAATTTATCACTTGTCTAAAAAAGATTGGAAAGAATTTTCTAAAATTTTTACATATAACACAAATGCTATAGAAGGAAGCAAAATCAATCTAAAAGAAATAAAAGAAATTCTTGAAAAAGATAAGTGGCCAAATAAATCAAAAGAAGATATTGCAGAAGCTTATGGAGTTGACGAAGCAATAAGTTTTATAAGAAAAACAAAAGAGCACATTTCAATTGATTTGATTAAAAAAATTCATAAAATTGTTTTTAAAAATTCCAAATCATTTGCAGGAAAATTAAGAAAAAAAGGGCAAGAGGTTGTTGTTATGACCAGTTCTGGGAAAATAGTTCATGAAAGTGCTCCTCAAACAAGAATAAATTTTCTGCTAAAAGAATTAGTTGCTTGGTATAATAAAAACAAAACAAAATATCCTGCTTTGATTTTAGGTTCTGTGGTTCACAATCAGTTTGAAAATATTCATCCTTTTGCCGACGGAAACGGAAGAGTTGGAAGAATTTTATTGAACAATATTTTAATAAAACACAAACTTCCTCCAATTAATATTAATTTAAAAAATAGTTCAGAATATTATGAAATGCTTCAAGAATATCAAAAGAAAAGAAACCTAAAACCAACAATTGAACTTTTTATTAAAGAATACAAAAATTTGGGAAAACGGTTTGTGTGAGGAAGAAATTAATTCTGATTTAACAAAGACGATGAATGAGGTTGTTGTTAAGGGGGAGGGGGAGAAATAGTTAATTCTTAAATCTGTCCGAAAAATAAGTATTTTTTAAAATACAAAAAATTAAAAGAGTTAATATCCTATAAGTTTTATGCCTGAAGAAGTGATAAAGGAAGATGCCAAAAAAGAAGCTGAAGAATCAAAAAAGTTTCATGATAGAATAAAAAGACTTTTTATTAATTCTGGCTTCAAGATATTAAAAAGTGATTATAATGCTAAAGGAGCAGATATAATTGCTGAAGTAGACAACAAAAAAATAATAGTTCAATGTAAGCGTGCATGGAGTGATGATAAAACAGGATTGAATATTGATGGATTGATTGATGAATACTCTAAAAAGGCTCAAAAAGAAAATGCTGAGAGGGCAATTTTAGCAATTTCCAGATATAAGATCCCTTCTTCTTATCTCTCAGAAGATGAAAAGAGAAAAAGAGCTATGATGGATAAAGTAGTTATCTGGGATGATAAGATTATAGAATATTACGAGGAGGTTGTATCTGCATTGAATGAATGGGCTCAATACACAATAATTGGAGATCTATATATCTCAAGTCGCTTTGGGGATTCAATTTATGCTCCTGCAATGAAAGTTAGGCAAGGAGAATCGGAATTTTTTGTTTTTAAAATCTCTCCAGAGGATCTCTTAAAGATATCTTATATATTCAGAAGAGACTATAACCCCCAAGCTTATCAAAGAACACTTAATATAAAGAGATTAAAAAAAGAAATTGCAGAATTTTTAGACAGCCCAGAAGCATTATTACCCACTAATCTGATTGGGGTATTTAATAGTAATGTAAAGATTAATAAGAGGGGTCAATTAGTTATCCCTCGCCAATACAAATCTTTTTGGATTATAGATGGGCAGCACAGGCTTTACAGTTTTTGTTATACAAAAAACCAGATTCAGCGAAATAATTTTGAGTTAGTTTGTGTGGGGTTAGATGGTAGAAATTGGGTAGAAAGTCAGCAAGCTAAATTATTTGTGGATATAAATGATAAATCAAAAAGGATATCTAAGTTATTACTTTATGACTTATATGAACTGATTGGAATACCTGAAATGAGAATAGAGTTAGTAAAGAAATTGGCAAGAGAAAGTAAAATATTTAATAATAAGATAAAAATTCATAGAAAGGATAAGGGAAATATCTCTCTTGTTACTTTTGTTAACACAACTCCTATGGGAAGACTAATAAACGAAAGAAATGGTGAATTAGGAATTTTGTTTAGAGAAAGGCATAATCAATTTCCAAATTACAGCAACCCTAAAACAAGAGAAAAATGTAAGGAATTTTATTTCAAAATCTTTGAAGAATATTTTGGTTTAATTCAAAAAACATTTCCAAAAGAATGGGAAGATAGTAAAAATTATGTTCTATCTACTGACAGAGGAATAAGAGTTTTATTGAGATTACTTAAAGAACTTTACAGATACAACTTAATAAACGCCAAAAAAATAGGAGATTCTGAAATCTTTAAGAATGCTATTTATGCCTTGAAAGGATTTGATTTTTCATTACAAAATTTAAGGAGCAAATATCTCGGGGAAGGTGGGGCAGATTTGTTCTTGGACTCATTAAAAGAACAAGTTCAGAAAACAATTCCTGATTTTTTTCCAAGAGAAAACAAGAAAATACTCCATGATATAACAGTTGAGGCTGGAGATAAAATAAAAGCTAAACAACTTGTAAACCAATGGCTACCTTTGTTAGGTAAAGAAGTGTATGGCGAACTTCCTTTCATAAACAAAACAACTTTTGATTATTTATCCAAACTTCCTGAAAAAAGTAATATTAAACTTTTTGTTAGTGAGATTTGGGGGTCAACAGATTGTATAAAAAAATGTGAAGAATTAACTAAAAAAGGATATGATATAAAAATAAAGAAAATAATGAAGTTTAAGGAAGGGCAGAAAAGTGTAAAATATCTTCATGAAAGATGGATCGGAGGAAATAACTTTGAACTTGAACCAGGATATGATTTAATGGCTGATTCCTTAGGAAATACAAAAGATAGTATAAAACTATGGAAAAAAACAAATTCTGAAAGGATTATTGAATTTAAAGAGAGATGGAATGCAATATCTCAATTTCAAAGCAACATATCAATAGAAAATATTTTTGGATAAAAACCAAAAGATCTAAATAGTTATATTACATCAAAAAATTGATTATGATAATACCAACATTCTTAAAATGGGTCGGTGGAAAAAGGAAACTTCTAAAGCATATTGATAAACATCTTCCAAAAAAAATTGATAGATATTTTGAGCCTTTTTTAGGGGGTTGTTCTGTTTTCTTCTATATCAAACAAAAATATAATCCAAGATATTCCATGATTTCAGATATAAATAAAGATTTAATTGAAACTTACAAAGCTGTTAGAGATAATCCAAAAGAATTAATTAAATATATAAAATATTTTAAAAAAAATCATTCTGAAAAGTTTTATTATGCCACAAGAGAAAAACTAAATAAAAATAAACTTATTGGAATAAAAAGGTGTGCTGCATTTATTTACATAAATAAAACCTGCTTTAATGGAATATACAGAGTTAATTCTAAAAATGAATTTAATGTTCCATTTGGGAAATATAAAAATCCAAAAGTTTTTAATGAAGCAACAATTTACTTGGCTAGTAAATTATTGAAAGGTGTGAAAATTGTTTGCCAAGATTACGAGAAATTAAAGAACTATGTTGAAAAAGGAGATTTTGTTTATTTAGATCCTTGTTTTGATCCTTTGAAAAAAACAAGTTTTGTGAATTACACTCCAAAAAGATTTTCTGATGAGTACAATGAGAGGATGGCCTTGTTTGTTGCAGAATTAAATAGAAGGGGTGTTAAAATATTATTTAGTAACAACGATACTCCAAATATAAGAGATCTTTATCAAACAAAAGATTATTTTAAAATAAATTTAATTTATTCTTTTAGAAGTGTAGGATCGTTGGGAAAGTATAGAGAACAAACTCCAGAACTTCTGTTAAATAACTATAATAAATAAAATGCCATATAAAATTGAAGCCAAATGCCCTAATTGCAAAAAGAAAGCTAATGGAAAGGATGAAGTTGAAAAATTATTTGGTTGGAGAAAGATTAAAAAGAAAAAAACAATTCCCCAATCTTATTGTAGAAAGTGTAGATTAAAAAAATAACACTTTTCCTATTTCCCAAAAATCACCTAAACCCCCCTCAATTATCCGAGAAATAGGTTTTCCTGTTCTTTCTATTATCTAACCTTCCTCAAAAATCCTTCATAACTTTGAATTTCAAATTCACTCAAACTTTTCTTCAATAATTCTTGAAATAGGTTTTCCTGTTCTTTGTTTTATTTCTTTTAATTTATTAATAGTTCCA
>Ga0265596_1000232_pt1 | contig 37327 bp, 35 predicted proteins | sample saktaG_FD_190143 | JGI IMG/M metagenome (GOLD analysis project Ga0265596, IMG submission 190143) | Saline water microbial communities from Sakinaw Lake, British Columbia, Canada - sak_2013_06_06_60m | ecosystem: Environmental > Aquatic > Non-marine Saline and Alkaline > Saline ...
AATCAGCCAATCTACTCTAACCATCAAAGCTCAAGCTACGGCAGCCCTAGGAATTAAACAGCTTGATTTTTTCTTTAATGACCAGCTAATTGGCACTGACACTACTCAACCTTATTCAGTCACTTTTAATCTTTCTTCTTATTTAACTGATTCCACCCAACAAACCATCAAAGTCCGCGCCTATGATAAAGTTCTTAATAGACAAGAAGATAAAGTATTCATCAAGGTCAATTTTTAAAATTCGGACACTTGCTAAGTATAAAAAAACAAACCACCTAGGGTTTGTTTTTTTAATCCAATTTCCTTCTTCTTAAATTAAATCTTAATCGGCATAACCAGATAAGTATAACTGGTATCACCAACCGGTCTAATGACTATGGGATTGGCATTAGTATTCAGCCCCAAAATAATTTTATCACTAAAAATATTATTTAAACCATCTAAAAGATAACGATAATTAAAAATTATTTCTATGTCCTTACCATTAATTTTTGTCTCGATTTGCGATTTATTTTCTCCGATATCAACGTCTTTAGCTGTAATCTCTATTAGTGATTTTTTAGAGTTAATAGCCAACTTAATATTATTAATCTTGCCGCTAAATAAGCTGGCTATTTTGATATTATTAATTAATTCTTCCCGGTTAATAATTGCTTGAGTTTGAAAACTGTCAGGGATAATCTGTTGATAATCTGGGTACTGTCCCTCAATTAACCTAGAGATAACCTGGGCTCCTTCTAAATCAAATAAAACCTGATTACCTGATAAAATTATCTCTACTTCTTGCCCTTCTTTATTAGCAGACAACTCTTTTTCTCCTAAAATCCTAATTAACTCCTGAATAGTTCTTTGGGGAATAATAATAGATTGACCCTTAATTTGTTGATTGTTTTTAATTTCAATATTTTTTTCAGCTAGACGGAAACTGTCGGTCGCGGCCAGTTTAATTGTATTTTTATCAAATTTCATGTAAACACCGGAAATTTCAGGTCGCGATTCTGAAAAAGAAACCATTTCTACTACTTGAGAAAAACTATTTTTAAGAGTATGGCCACTGATTTTTATTATTGGTTTATCCTTAATTTTAGGAATAATTGGAAAATCTTCAGCTGTTAACCCCTTAAGAACAGCTTTAAATTTTTCGCATTTTAATTCTAATTGTTGGTCTTTAACTTTAAGTTCTATTTTTTTATTAGGTAAATTATTAACTAAATCACTAATTAATCTGGCTGGTACAGTAATACCCCCCTTTTTTTGGATTTTACCAGTTAGCCAACAATTAATGCCTATTTCTAAATTTGTTGAAGAAATTTTTAATTTATTATCTTCAGTAGATAAAAGAAGGTTATTTAAAATAGGTAAAGTTAAATTCCGACCAATAATTTTTTCGGTAATATTCAGGGCTTGTTTTAATTTTTCTTGAAGACAAATTATTTGCATAATAGTATTAATAATTTTATATATAATTTATAGTTATTATTAGGTTTCTTAAAAAAGGGGAAAACTAAGTTTTTATAATCTATGCTTTAAAAATAGGATTTAAAATATGTTAATTTTTAACACAATAACTTGTTAATAAACTTTTGATAATTTTTAAACCTTATTTATAGATTCTTTCTTTGATTAAATTTATCTCTTGTTGAAGTGATTCATTATTCTCAATTTCTTTATTAATTTTCTGACAAGCATACATTACAGTAGTATGGTCACGACCACCTAATTTTTCTCCAATATAGGGATAAGAGCTATTTAATTCTTCTCTAATTAAATACATACTTATCTGGCGAGGATAAACTAATTCTTTTTTACGTGAATGGTTAAATAAATCATTAGTGTTGATATCATAAAATTCAGCTACTTCTTTGATAATGTTTTTAAAGTTGGTTTTTTTCTTGGGAACAGAAATAATCTTTGAAAGAATTTGAGAGGTTATTTTGGGCTCTAGAGTGATTTCATTCATTTGCGAGAAAGCAATTAGACGGTTAAGGGCTCCTTCTAATTCCCTGATATTATTTTGAATATTGGCGGCAATATAATTTAGGACTTCATCGGATATTTTGAATTTCTTTTCTTTAAGTTTACTTTTAAGGATAGCTGTTCTTGTTTCTAAATCAGGATGACTAATATCCGCAATCATTCCTCCTTCAAAACGGGAACGTAAACGTTCTTCTAAAGTAGAAATTGCCTTAGGTGGTCTGTCTGAAGTAATAATAATTTGTTTATTTTTTTGATAAAGAGAGTTGAAGGTATGGAAAAATTCTTCCTGAGTTTTCTCTTTACCGGCAATGAAATGGATATCGTCAACGATTAAAGCGTCTATCCCTCGGTATTTATTCTTAAAGGTATCCATACCCTTCTTAGAGATAGCATCAACTAATTCGCTAGTATATTTTTCTGAACTCAAATATCTGATTTTTTTTGAAGGATATTTTTTGGCTAATTCATTGCCAATTGCCTGAAGAAGATGGGTTTTACCTAAGCCAACTCCGCCATAGATAAAGAGAGGATTATAGAGGGTGCCTAAGTGTTTAGTTACTGCTCGGCTGGCTGCTTGGGCTAATTCGTTGAAGGAACCAATAATAAAATTTTCGAAAGTATATTTAGGATTTAAGTTTGTTTCTTTATTAATATTGAATTCTTGAAATTTAAGCTGGTCTTCTGAAAAGAGAGGCGGTAATTTTTTTTGACTAATCGTTGGCGAACTACTCCCTCCTTCAATAATAAACTGGACTTCTTTAATGTCGGGAGAATTATTACGGAGAATTTTTAAAATAAGTTTATTATATTTATTTTCCAGCCATTCCTTAGTAAAACCATTAGGCACTCCCACGGTGACTACCCCATCTTTTTTAGAATGGATTTTAGTGTTTCTAAACCAAGTAATAAAATTGGCTTTAGAAATACCTAATTCAATTTCTCCTAAAATGGACTGCCAGAGTTCTTTTAAGATCATATCAATGATTAAAGATTAAACTTACTAATATTCTAACATATCTGGAAAATAAATAAACCATACCTTTTTGTGAATAAATTGTGGACGAGAGGGGGATTATTTTTAACCAAAAAACCCGCTTCTCAAAACAGGTTTTTGTTAATAGTATGACTATTGTATTTCTATAAACTTAATAAATAACTAACTAAAAATTTAGCAAGAATTTCTAAACTACGAAATAAATCTTGCATAAAAACAAACGCAAATTTAAACGGGCCTTTACTGCTAAACACTTCCTCTCAGTCTCTTTAGTTCTGGCCTGTATTTTGCAAGATAGAAAATTATATAGAGAGGCAAAGCAATTAAAGAGAAAAGGAAAACAACACCAGCCCAATTCCCGGGCGCCCATACATTAACCCCTGCTTTTTGGAGTTTCCTTGCGCTTATATACACCCAGATAGTGGCAACGATTACAAAAATTATGGGGGCAAAGATTATTAAAAGAAATTTGAGCATAAATAATTATTTTTAAATATTAGCCAGACTGAATCCAAATATATACTATGGGCGCAGAATGCCTAACACTTAATTTGTTTAAGTTGATATTTAAAAACGACCTTATTCAAACTTTTAGTTACTTTGATTTATTAAGTTTTCTGTTATATTTTGTAAAACGGAGAATTAGATAGAGTGGAAAAGTTATTATCCAGAAAAGCACAATTAAGGCGGACCAGCTGGCCGGATTTAATGTTTTCAGCCCGGCGGCATTAAATTTTTTAAGGTCATTATAAACCCAGATTGCTGTAACAATAACAACGACAGATGGTAAAATATATACAAAAAAGAGATATAGACTGAACCACAAAAAATTCATAATTTCTATTTATTAGTTAATTTTATTAATTTGGAGTTGAGTTAAAAAATGGATAAAAATTTACCTTTGCAAATTTTTCTTTTCGTATTTCGTATAAAAAAATACTGCTTTTTATTCAATAAATTTGAAGGTAGAGAGGATTTGGTTTAAAATTTCTCTATTTTTTGACGATTCGTCTCTTACAAAAAACTCGAGTTTGTCAGTATAAAGAAAAATATCATTATCTGTTTCTATTTTGATATAATTTTCATTTTTGGTAATACTGCATAAACTCAATTCTGGGAGGCTAATTGTTGAAATAGGAAGTTTCTCAATAATTTTTTGACTACATTCACCTGTTTGAATATTTTCGAAATTATCAACAAAATAATGCCAATAATCATAACCTATTCTCTGATAAAAGGTTCCGGGTCCTTCTATATCGTTTTTGAATTCATTTTTATCCCAATGCCAAATTGCGAAATCTGCAACATTTTCCGGATTTAGAATAAAATTAAAATAAATTACTCCATAATTACCAAATTCGCTCTCATTTTCTTCAATAAGCAATCCCTTAGTATCTATCTCAAACCCGTACTCTTCATTACGGTAAATTTGCTCATCGGCTGTTTCGTCAGCAGGTCCTTCTTCGCCAGCCGTTGGTAATTCAGCTGGTTCAGGTTCAGGTTGAGGGGTAAAATAGCGGTAAGCGCCGTAGCTGAGTAAGCCAACTACTATAACAGATAGAATAATAATCAAGATAATCGCCCAAGTAGGTAAGTCGGGTTTCTTAGGCGTTTCTGGCTGTAAATTCGGCTGTGGTTCTTGGGAGACACTTGGTTGGTCAGATTGGTTTCGTTGATTCATATATATTAATTATATCATATATCATAATTCTGGTGAATTAAAGATAAAGACTGGATTGAGTTTGACTAGATAGAAGCGAAATGATATTCTAATAACAATGTCTATTACTTATCAGCCAAAAAAGAAAAAAAGAAAAAAGGTTCATGGATTCCTAAAAAGGATGGCTAACCGCTATGGCCAAAAGGTTTTAGCCAGACGAAGGAGAAAAAAAAGAAAGAAATTGACTGTGTAATTAAAGAGAGCCGAGAGGAAATGAGGCTCCTCAGAGATTATGTTATCTAGAAAATATAAGCTAAAGAAGGATAATGATTTCAAGAAAGTATTTAAACAAGGAAGAAATTACCAGCAAGAATTTATTAAGATTAAGGTTTTAAAAAACGATTTAGCTTATAGTAGATTAGGTTTCCCTATTGGCTTGAAAATATCTAAGAAATCCGTTGAGAGAAACAAGATTAAACGGCAATTAGAAGAAATAGTTCGGTTAGAATTAAAGCAAATTAAGCCCGGGTTTGATATAGTTGTTTTAGTTGAGCAAGAGATAACGGAAAAGAATTATCAGGCAATAAAAAAGACCTTAATTAGTTTATTTAGAAAAGCTAATCTTATATGGAATTATTAATCACTCTTTTTAATCAAATCCTTTATCAGCCCTTATTTAATGGGCTGATTTGGCTTTATAATGTTATCCCGGGTCATGATTTGGGAATAGCTATCATTGTTTTAACTGCCTTAATTCGTCTTATTCTTTACCCCCTTTCCCAAAAAGCCATTCGGTCACAAAAAGCCATGGCTAAACTACAGCCGGAAATAAAAGAGATTAGAGAGAAACATAAAGATAAGCAGGAACAGGCTAAGGCAATGATGGATTTATATAAAAAATATAAAATCAATCCCCTTTCTGGCTGTTTACCTATTTTAATCCAATTTCCTATTTTAATTGCTCTTTACCGTGTTTTCTTTACTGGTTTAGATCCTCAAAAATTAAACGGTCTTTATAGTTTTGTGGCCCGGCCAGAAGCACTTAATCCGATGTTTTTAGGGATAGTAGATCTTTCTCAAAGAAGTATAGTTTTAGCTCTTTTGGCTGGATTGTTCATGTTTATTCAATCCAAAATGATTATGCCTCAAAAAATAATTAAACAAGGCGGAGGATTGAAAATAGGCAGCTTGGATTTTTCTTCTTTAATGGGCCAACAAATGACTTACTTCATGCCCTTGATTACTGTTTTTATTGCCTGGAATTTACCAGCTGCTTTGCCTCTTTATTGGATAGTCATCACTTTATTCGGTATTGCCCAGCAATACTTTACTAAACTGGAAATTAAGAGTTAGAATATATATATGAAAGAAGCAGAGGTTATTAAAGAAACTATCGGTCAATTACTGAAGCTTATTGATTTTCAGGGAGGGGTTGACATTGACTGCTCGGATGAAAATAATATCCTGGTTAATATTCAAACTGAACAGGCCGGCTTTTTAATTGGTCAGGCCGGCGCTAATTTAAACGCCTTACAACATCTGGCTAGAATTTTAGTTAGTAAAAAAAATGGCCAGCCAATTCGCTTTATTTTAGATGTTAATAATTACCGCAAAAATCGTCTCGAGCTTTTGAGGGAATTAGCTAAAGATATAGCTAAGCAGGCTTTATCAAAAAAGGTTTCCCTTGTTTTACATCCTATGCCAGCTTACGAGAGAAGGATTATCCATTTAGCTTTAGCTGATGAGCCAGAGATAAATACCCAAAGTACGGGACAGGAACCAAGAAGAAGGATAGTCGTCAAACCAGTTATGGTAACCGAAATAAAAGGGCAATCCTTAAAATAACATCCTTCAAGGATGTTATTTTAAGGATTGCCCTTTTAAAAATATGCTTGGGAGAAAAATAGCTTATAACACCATCATTTCTGCTGGGGCTAGGGTTATCACACTAGCCCTTTCTTTAATAATTATTGGTTTTATTACTCGTTATTTGGGTCAGGCTGGTTTTGGTCAATATGCGACTATTTTAGCTTTTTTATTTTTCTTTACTGTTTTAGCTGATTTGGGTCTTTACTCTATTTGTTTGCGGGATATTTCCAGGCCCGGGGCTGATGAAGAAAAAATAGCCAGCAATGCCTTTACCTTAAGATTTGTGGCTGGCTTTTTTATTTTTGCCTCTGCTCCTTTAATTGTTTATTTCTTTCCCTATCCTTCTCAGATTAAATTAGGTGTTTTGATTGGCGCTCTTGGTTTTTGGTTTTTATCCAATGAGCAGGTTTTAATCGGTATTTTTCAGAAATACTTACGTATGGGTGAAGTGGCTTTGGCTGAATTTTTAGGACGACTTATCCAATTGGGCTTAGTCGTCTTTTTTATTTGGCAAGGGAAGGGTTTTCTATTTATTGTTAGCGCTATAGCTGGTGGGGCTATTATTAGTTTTCTTTTGGTTTTTATCTTTAGTCAAAAATACGTTCCTATTTCTTTTCAATTCGATTTTTCCTTTTGGCGTAGTTTGTTGAAGAAATCTCTTCCTTTGGCTTTGGCCATTATTTTTACGATGGTTTATTTCAAGATAGATACAATTATGCTCTCTCTAATGAAAAGTCCAGCCGACGTTGGTATTTATAGTTTAGCTTACAAGTTTTTAGAAAGTTTACTTTTTTTTCCGGCTATGTTTGTTGGCCTGGTTATGCCCTTGCTCTCTGAATACGCTTTTTCAGCCAGGGAAAAGTTTAAAAAGATTACCCAGCAAACTTTAGATATTTTGCTGATTTTTGCTATTCCTTTAATCATCGGCACATTTTTTCTTTCCCGACAGATAGTTATTTTAATTGCTGGTCAAGATTTCATTTTATCGGCGGGTGTTTTAAATATTTTAATTATCGCGGCCGGCATTATTTTCTTAGGAGTTCTTTTTTCTAATATGATTATTTCTTTAGAGAAACAAAAAAAATTAATTTATGTTTACGGCGCTGGAGCAGTGATTAATTTAGTGACTAATTTTATCTTTATTCCTAGGTATTCCTATTACGGCGCCGCCGGCACAACTCTTTTTACTGAATTAATCGTCACAACATTAATGCTTGTTGTACTTTATCAATCATTGAAAACTCTTCCTTGTTTTAGTTCTATATTTAAATACATCTTAGCTGGTTTAGTTATGGCTGGTCTGCTTTATTTCTTAGCTGGCGGGAATTTGTTTATCTTAATTATTTTGGCTATTTTAGTTTATTTCGGCTTTTTATGGGTAATCGGCGGTTTTAAAGAACTTGGCCTAAATTTTCGAGCGATAGCGAAGAAAATTTAGTTACCAAATCTTTACCTAGCCCCCTAATCTGTAACTTAGCAATAATTAAGTATTGATAAATATAAATTACTTTTTGGCTCTATGACTTACAGTTAAAGCATAGGGGGCTGGGTGCTCAATTTTATAGCGAAATTTATTTCGCTACACTCATAAATTTCGACAAAATTAGCATGTTTAAGTGGCTTCTTCTTTTAATCGTTTATCTTCCCTTTCAGATTGCCTTAAATCCTGGGATTGGCTTTGATTTGGCTTCCTTGCGAGTTTTTATCATTTTGTTATTTGTTGTTTGGTCGGTTAAGGCTCTTATAACGAAGAGCTTGATTGGCTGGACTTGTTTTAAAAATCTTCAGAGCATTGGTTTGTTTCTTTTTTTTATTTTAGCTGGTTTTTCTTTAATCGGCGCTGAAAACATTATTTGGGGATTAAGAAAACTCGTTTTTTTCCTCTCTATTTTCCCTCTTTATTTTTTAGTCATGGCCTTGGCCGATAACTGGCTAAAGATTAAAAAGATTATTTTTGCCTTGACGGATGGAGCTGGTTTAATTGCCTTGATTGGTTTGGGGCAATTTATTGCCCCATTTATTTTTGGTCTGGATAAAATTTGTCAGTTTTGGGCTTGGCAGATTGTGCCTGTTTTTTCTGGCTTTAATTTTGGCGCTTTAATTTTGGCTTATTCCAGCTGGCTGGTTAATGTTGATGGTCGCACTATTTTAAGAGCTTTTTCTCTTTTTTCCGACCCTCACATGCTTTCTTTTTATCTAGGTTTGATCTTACCTTTGGTACTTGTGTTACTGTCCTTGAAATACAAAAATATGGCTTCTGGTTTTCTTAATTCACTGGTTCTTTATTGCTTGTATTTTTCGCTTTTTATCGCATTATTATTGACTTTCGCTCGCGGCGCTTATTTTGCCATTATGGCCACTTTTTTGGTTTTGGCCGGACTTTTTTGGCGATATTTAAAAGCAAAAAAAATAGCTCTGCTTCTTGGTTTATCTCTTTTGATTTTTATTATTCCAATTACCCCCATTGCTGACAGGTTTTATTCTTCTTTTGATATGAGCGACGGCTCCAATATTGGCCGTTTGGAAATGTGGCAGCAAGCTGGTCTGGCCGGTTGGGAGCGCCCTTGGCAAGGAGTCGGTTTAGGCAACTATTCTCTATTAGTTGATCCGGATTTTGGCTATCGTAACCCGATTACGGCTCATAATCTTTATTTGGATATTTTTTCAGAGATAGGCATTTTTGCTTTAATAGTTTGGTTAGTTTTAATTCTAGGGACGATAGGACAACTATTTTGGCAAATTAGAATTACCAAAGGGGCTGACTTTAATAAGGGTCGGATTATAATAAGAATTGGCTTAATTGGCTCTTTAGTCTATTTTTCAGTCCATAGTTTTTTTGAAACCCCTATTTATCATCCGTCCATTTTAGCTCTTTTGATGATTGTTCTTGGTTTGTCGTCTATTGTAGTTAATTTCAAGGACTGTTCTTGATGTCTATGCTTCAAAAAATTATTCATTTCAGTATTTGTTTAATAGTTTTATCTTTGCCTCTTTATTTAATTCGTTTGAGGATTGGCTGGATTCCGACTAATCTTTTGGAATTGATGATTGGCGGATTGTTTATTATTTGGCTGGTCTCAAGAATTCGGATTAATTCTAGCCAATTGAAAAAGGTAAATTTCTTTTTTCCTGTTTTTCTAATTTTTCTAGGCGTAACTCTGGCCACCCTCTTTTCAGTCGATACAATAACCAGCGCTGGTATTTGGAAAAGCTGGTTTATTATTCCTCTGATTTTCTTTATTATCATTATCAGTTATCTAAAAAGCAAAGAGCGGGTCAGAGACATTCTTTTCGCTTTATTTTTATCAGGAACCGGCGTGGCTTTAGTCGCCTTTTTTTATTGGTTGAATAACAATCTAACCTATGATGGTCGCTTAAGGGCTTTTTATCTTTCACCCAATCATTTAGCCATGTATTTATCGCCTATTTTAATTTTGTCTTTTTATTTATATCCTTTTTTTAAAAAGAAGATTTCCAGAATTTTATTGTTTACGGCTGATTGTTTATTGTTTACTGTTATTTATTTAACTTATTCTTATGGCGCTTGGTTAGGAATAGGAGGCGCTTTAATTTTTGTTTTAATTATTTTTTTTAAGAGTCGGACTCCTGAAAACAAAAGGCATTTTTTTTACCTAACCAGTTTTTTTATTTTATTGGTCGTTTTCTCCTTTGTCTGGCAAATACCTAGCCAAAAGTTTCAGGGTTTTCTTGATTTTTCTTATCCTTCCTGGCAATCACGGCTAATTATCTGGCAAAGCGCTGGGACAATAATAAAAGACCACTCCTTAATTGGGATTGGTCCGGGTATGTTTCAAGAATATTATTTAGATTATCAAACTAAATTACCGCCTTATTTAGAATGGTCCGTCCCTCAACCCCATAATCTTTTTCTGGCTTTTTGGCTGCAAACCGGCCTACTGGGCTTAATTGGTTTTATCTGGTTGTTATTTAAATTTTTCGGGAGTGTCATTCCCAAACAAACTCCTAAAAAGTTATCATTTATTCTGATAGCAGCCATGATTTATATTCTTATCCATGGCTTAGTTGATACTACCTACTGGAAAAACGATTTATCAATTATTTTCTGGCTGCTTATAGGCATGGCTTCTAATCAGTTCACTCGGTTGAAATGAAAATTTATTTTCATTTCTTCCTTGTTGCCGATTATAGCTCTAAACTATAAAGCAAGTCATCTTTCTGATTAATAAAGAGAATATAATCTTCTAAGGGAGATAAAAGTAATTGTTTGGCATCATAAGTGGCTGTCACTTTGTTTTCTGGAATAAAAATTCTAATTGTTTCTTGAGTATCTAAATTAATTGCCCAGAACTCGTCAGTAAAGGAAACTTGCTTTTTATAGTAATCGTCTGGTAGGGTAGCTGAGTCAGAGATATTTTTAGGCACTGCGCAGAAAATAGTTCGGTTGTCTTGACTCCAGACGCATTTCTCGGGCAAAGTAGCAAAACTTAATTCGCCAGTAGTTGACTTAGCCAAGTCAGCTATTTTTAATTTGAGATTCTTGCCTTGATTATCGGTTTCGGAAAAAAGTAGTTTATCTCCTAAAGGCGACCAAAGAACAGTTAAGCCATAAGTTTCACTGATGATTTTTTGGAAATCACCAGTCGCTAAATCAATCGTATAAACGACACTTTGGGCTAAACCGCTCGGCTTGGTTCTAATAGATACTTGACCTGAACTTGGCCATTCCACAATTAAGTTTTTCATTCGGGTAGTCAGAATATTTGTCCATTGAGAACCATCGGAATTAGCTAGGCTGATGTTATTATCTTCGGTCTGAGAATTATAATATTGATAAGCGATTTTGTCTTCAATGGGCGACCAAGTTATCCAGCGGATTTTTTTATCTAAAGCAGTGGCTACATCTGTATTATAGTCATAGAGATATTTTTCTAATAAGCCACTTTCTTCAAAAATAGCAATCACTTTATCTTTGTTTGGTGACCAAATGACTTTCAGAAGGTTAAGAAGGATATTAAAAGATAAGCGAGCCTGGGATGAACCGTCAAAGTTTGACTCAAAGACCTGACCATTGTTTTTTGAATAATATTTCACCTTTTGACCGTCAATGGTTGGTGATAAAACTGGGTCTTGGGAGAGGGCTTGGATGGGGCCAGTTGGCGATGTTGTTGGAGTGGTTGTGGTTGGTGGAGTAGATGGTGGAGCTGGTTCTTTTTTAAGGAAAAAATTATAAACGACTAAAAAACCTACTACAAGGACAAGTAGGATGATTAAGATAATGAGGATTTTTTTAAGAGACATATGATTTTAATGGTTTTATTATAGTTAGGTTAGTATTAAGGACCTATCATTAATTCACATTGGCAAGAGATGGAATTCCAATAATAACTAGCAGCAGTATCGCAAGGTATTTCACATCTGGCTGGACAATTATCTAGACTGCATGGTTTTTCTAAACTAACTAAATCCGGATTAATGGTGTTTAAAATTAAATAAGCAGCCAGGCCTAAAACCAAGCCAGAAATTGCTCCCCAAATGTATTTTTTGGCATCGTCTTTTGAGGTAATTGTATCCGAAAGCATATAAGTAAAACCGCCGTAAACCAGGGCGCCTAAAGCAGTTATACCAATCAGGGATAAGCCAAAAAGATAGATATAGCGGATATAATCCGTCAAAGTTACCTCTGTTCCAGCTGCCGGTCCGCCGGGGATAGCCACTTCTATTTTATAATCAGCCAAAGTAAAGCGAACAAAGAACAAAGAATAAAAAATAATTAATAATAAGAATATAAAGAAGATTTTTTTCATAGAATTAATCCCGCAATCCTACGGGACAAGAATTATTGCCGCCGTCATCTGGCTTTTTTGAAGAGGATTATTTCTATTCTCTACTCCAACGGCTAACTCTTGTTTAATGGATTGACTTATTTGACCAATTTTCAAGATAAAAACATTAGGATTATCAGGGCTGATTTGAGAGGCCTCTTCTCCAGCCAAATTCCAGTGATAATTCAACTCATCTTTATCTTTAATATTAAAGAAATAAGGTTTAGCTGCAAATTCTATTTCCTGATTAGAGGAGATTTGATACTTCGGGATTGAATTTAAGGGTTCTAAGGATGGGATTTTTGCTTCAAGAATAATTTCTGGCTGGTGAGGTTTTATGGAAAGATAAGAAGGCGTTGAGGCGATGAGGATTCCTTCTGTATTTTCTATTTTCGCTTTAACTAAGCGTCGGCGTGTAAGACTATCTCCGATATTGAATTGGAAAGTTTGTTTGCCTTGTCCAGAATCTGCCTTTTGAATGTGGTCATCAAGGAACCAATTATAGACTAATTCGTGGGGATTAATTTTCTGTGCTTTAGCTGGCCAATCAACATTAGCTGCTACCTCTATAGTGCTTCCTCTAGTGGGCAGGGCTTTGCCTGGATAATCAAGAGGAACATAAGTATCAGTTGACCAAGTCAATGTGATGTTGATTTCTGAGGTTTGGCTTTGAACTGGGAAAAATAACAGAAAACAGAAAACAAAAAGCAAGAGAGGAAGATAACTAATTAGATTTTGTTTTTTATTCATTTTGCTTTGGTTAATTTGGTTAAGGTTTTGGGCAGATATCCTTTTTGTTCAGCATATACACTAATAATAAAAATAGTCCAAGTTGGCGATATGTCGCCTAATCCGGGGATTAATTCGACTAAGAGTGTTAGGCCAAATCTGGCGCTGGGAAATTTATGGAGCCGTATTAAACACCAGAGTCCGAGGATGCCGGCGGTTACTAAGTCAATCATCCTAAAAAGAAGTAAATCTAGGCCAACCCAGTCACATAAGTCATTAGTGGCTCCTATGGCACCAATAATCATAAATTCGACATCAGTAATTTCGCTGGTTGGTTGAACTGCTTTCGGCTTCTTTTTGACTGTCTTTTTAGAGTCTTTGGCTCTGTCTTGATTAAGTTGGGCGCTATAATCAGGCATCGTTTTTTTATTAGGGGCTCATCATTATGGGGATTAATAGGCAGTATCTTTTTCTTCTTTGGGAACAGGTTCGGGTATGGGTTCAGGGGCGGGTTGAGGAGCAGGTTCAGTAACCGGCTTAGCAACGGGTTCAGTAGAAGGCTCAAGGATAGATTCAGTAGCAGGTTCCGCCGTTGGTTCAGAGGAGGTTTCAGGCGTAGATTCAGGCACAGACGGCGCGGCCGTTGGTTGAGGAATGGATTCGTTTTCAGCTGTCACTCCCTCCTCTTCGGCTAATTCCTCTTTAGCTTTTTGTATTTCTAATAACTGGGCTGGGTCAGAGGTTATGATTTGGTCTTCGGTATAGGAGGCGATTATCTTGATAGCTACATGTTTCAGACCGGCAAAAAAGAGACCTTCGCCTACAGGACATTCTAAAAGCATATATTTTTCCTGGTCAGTTAGATTAAATGTTTCTTTGATTACTTCAATCGTGGCCGGCGACTGCTTTAAGAGAAGCTGTAAAGAAGAATTAGTCACAATCGACTTGCCATATTTAGATTTCATAAAATCAGCCACATCTTGGGTAATAGTGGTTAAGCCAAGATAATATTTGCGGCATCTTTTAGCAATGCCAAAAAGGAAAGAAGCGGCGTCATCGTGCTGCATCATTACCCAGGCTTCGTCAACCAGCAACGTTCTTCTTTTTTGAACTGAACGAATAATATTCCAGATAAAGCGGAGAATAACATACATTGCCAGCGGTCTTAATTCGTCTTCCATATCCCGAATACTAAAAACAACTAATTTATTCTTTAATTGAACATTGGTTGGCTGGTTGAAAAAGCCCGCGTAACTGCCGCTAACATATTTTTCTAAGCGGGTAGCCAAGCTTTCGCCGCCGGTCATTCCCTTTAAAATGGCATAAAGGTCCCCCATTAAAGGCGGGTTAATTTTACTGAAATCAGATTCCGGCGTAATATCGCGAGCCGCGTAAGTTTGAGTTAAGGCCTTGTCCATAATGGCATCTTCTTCAGGGGTCAGACCACCAAGCATCATTCTTAAAAGACCGACTAAATTAATGATATTACTTCTTAATAGGTTGGCTGGCTTATCATCTGGTCCAGGGATAGGCAGGTCAAACGGGTTAAGATTATTTGGCGAAGTTAAGGAAATATCAATAAAACTACCGCCAACTGTTTCTGTTAAATATTTATACTCTTTTTCCGGGTCAATGATAATCACTTCTGTATCTTGCATCAAAGAACGCAAAACTTCTAACTTTGTAAAATAACTTTTGCCACTACCACTTTTTGCAAATACAACCATATTCCCATTCTCCAAACTAAAGCGGTCAAATAGAATTAAAGAGTTGTTATGCCGGTTGATGCCATAAAGAATCCCCTTATTATCAGTCAAATCAGAAGAGATGAAAGGAAAGGTAGAGGAAAGAGAGGCGGTATTTAAACTGTTGTGAACAAGGAGTTTATCTTCTTCTAAGGGGAGAGTGGAGATAAAGCCCTGTTCCTGCTGAAAGACAGCTGGTTTGGCATAAATACTCTGGTTCTCCAAGAGGGCCCTGATTTTATTTTCAATTTCATCTAATTTTTTAGCGGAATCAGCAAAGAAAGTAATATAAAGGCCGAATTTGAAAAGCCGTTCTGCGCCTTGCTGGAGTTTATCGCGCAGCTCCTCAATATTTTTAAGAGCTGCTTCTAAAACCGGGCTGCGGACTTTACCTTTTTCCTGTTGGAGAGACATTTGGGACTGGACTTGGGCTGTTTTTTTGGTTAAGTTTTTCAAAATAACACCCGTTTCAAAAGGATGAATAAATAGAGCAATATTCATTTCCTGGTCAAGAGTAATCAGAGGCGAAAGCCAGCCAGTATTCAAAACAGCCGGATAAGTAAAGACAAAAATGGTTCGGCCGTATTTTTCACCAATTTGAAAATAATTAGAATCAATTTTCAGGCCAGCTGGGGCAATCATATCAACCAAGCTGGTTCCTTCGCTTATTTCGGGAAATTCTTTTTTTTCGGGTTTTTTAAATAGTGACATTTTTTTATTGGACTCTCAATTCTTTAGCTTTTTGGAGTTCTGGTTCTTCTTTAGCGCTGGGATTATATAATTTATAGAAAAGCTCAACTATTTCTTCGGTTTTTAAGGGGACGGCCTTAAGACCGATTCCTCGCAGGCCAGAAACGACAAACTCTATTCTTTGCCAGAGATTATTTTTAAGTTCTTGAAATTGTTCTTCCTGGACCGCTGGTTGTTTTTCACCTTTGTTAAAAAACTTACTGAAAAACCCTCCTTTTTTAGTAATTGATGGACTATAGGGAATGACTAAATAAAAAGATTCAGTCATAACATTAGTCATTTCAGTCAATTCTCTGATAAAATCAATGTATTCTGAGGTCTGGATTTTTAAGAGTTCGTTTTCCTGTTGAGTTTGTTTTTGTTCTAATATTTCAATATAGGGAGTGATGTCAAATTTTCGAGAGGCGGCCACGATTTGGATGGGAAAGTCAAGGGAATTAAGGAGACTTTGGTAGCGATAGATGGTGGCATCTTGTTCTTCAGTTGATTTAAGGGCAAAGTTTAAGCTGCTGGTCATCAAAATAGCCCGCAAGCCGCCGCTTTTTAGGACAATGACATCATCTTTAATCTCTTTAATTGATAAATGTTGTTGAATGGAAGCTGATTTTTGTTGTTGAGGCATTATTTTTTTCTCCACAAATACAATCTCGGTTTTCTTAGATATTTAATCCAGGAGCCCAAGAAAGAAATAAAGGGTCGACCATTAACCTTATAGAAAGCTAAAGCGCCGCAAAGAAGACCAATTGGGATAGCTATCGTAATAAAGAGACCTAATTTAAGAAAAAACCAAAGTAGAAAGAGCAGGCCCGCTCCAGCGCCGATGTAGAGAAACTGTTTTAGGGTCAATGGCCCGATTATCTTATCCTCTACTTCAATAAATTGAGGAACATCGAATTTCATATTTATTTATTTTTTAAATCAACCACATTTCCTTCTATTCTTGGTTCAAATCGTCTGGGGTTAGGCGGTCCTTCAACGGGTTCTTGATAAATATCGCGGCGGGCTGGCTCCTTCGGCTTAGCTGGTTCATGGAGAGAAGGCGAGGCAGGTTGAGGAGGAGGGACTGGTTCAGAGGGAGTTATTCGGGTTGGCGAAGAGGGAGTTGGCTGATCAGCCAGCGGACGAGGAGTTAATGGGGGGACGGCCTTTAGTCGAGGAAGGAGGGTTTCTGGGGGAGTGCCTGGAGGCAGGGTTGACGAGAGAGCTTCTGATTCCGATTCTTCTAAAGGAGGAATCAGCCCTTTATCTCTAGCTGTTTTTATCCATTTTTCAGTTTGTGATACAGGGGTAGGCTTAAGATCATCATAAAATTTAAGAACTTTTCTAAGTAAATCTTTTTCTATTTGCTCTAGTTTCCTAACATTAGGATTTTGGGCTAAGTATTGTCCTCGTTCTAATCCAGAGTGTTTTTCATTGCCTGTTTCGCTATCATAATCCAAAAGCCAATTTTTCAGAGTCGGTGGTTGGGGAGTTGGTTTTCCTTCGATAGTTAATGACTGACTGCCAATTTTTTGTCGATTTTCCTTAAGGGCCTGGCGAGTCCCTTTTTTAAATTCGCCGCGGGCAAAAACAGGCCGAGAACAAAGATCGATTTCTAAAATTCGATAGATGTCTATTCCTGTTTTTAGGGCATCTAAAAAATGCTCTTTAATTAAATCAAATGCTTGTTGATCTGGTAAAGTAGTTAAAGCAACAAATCTGAGTTTGATTAAAATATCTTGACAATATTGATAAAGTTGAGGTTGGTTGACTGATAAATCAGGCTTTTCTTTGAGTAAGTTGTCTATTTTAACAATTAAAGTTCTAGCCTGACTAATATCCTCAATCCGAATAATCTCTTTGGTAATTTCTTGAAATTTTTCTTGGTTGAATTGATTGTTCATGTTTTAGATTAGCTATTAACCCGAAGCTCCTGGTCGTTGTTTGCCACGGGCTTCTCTAAAGTTCTTGCCAGTAGATGGAGTAATGCGGCTATCCTCTGGTTTATTTCCCCGGCATTTGCTTTTCTAATTTGCCTATCCATTCTCTAAGTATTTCAGCTTTTTCTTTATCAGCTTTATATCCCATAGTTCCTTCTTCAGTTTCGTATTTTGTTTCATATCCTGCTTCAATTTCATCAGCAAATTTCTGAAGATAACCAGCTCTTTTTTCTCCCTCAACCAGCCATTGTTTAGTATAAGTTGAAATATTTTTCACTTCGTTAATATCTTCCGTGGAAATGCGTCTAAGTAGTTCTTTGCTGGCAGTATGTAACCCATTAAATTTACCGGTTGATTCGTCTTCAACACCATAGGTTCGTCGGGCGAGGATTCTAGCTTTATTTTGGGACCAAATCTTAGAGGCTTGAATAGCGCCGCTTACCCCTATTTTGCCTTCGTCGGTCCATTCTATTTGACCGGTTGCCGGATCGGTTTCAGTCATGCCGTCATATTGAGGTATGCCGGCTAATCTAGCTATGTTGCCTAAGCTACCCGCAAATCGCTTTTCATTGTCGCCTTCGCCAATATGTTTTTTAATAAATCTTTGAATATTAATTGGGTCAGTTTTGAAATTATAATCTTTGCCTAATTCTTTGTCGGCCATTAAGCCTTCTTCATCGGCCTGGGCAAATAACTGCCACATAGCTGCCATGACTTCGGCTTTGCCTCCGATGCCGCCTTTTCTAATGCCTGCTTTTACGGTGTTGATTAATTGGGGTTGAGAAGTATCACCTGTTTCTTTTAACTCCCTAAGTTTTTGTTGGCCTAGGTCAAGAGTGGCCCGGTATTGTCGATTATTATATTCTTTGCCGCCACTATAAGCGTAATCTAAGATATCCTCTAAGCTGCCTATTCCTTCAGAATAACTTTCTGCTTCAGCTCGTTGTCTTCGTTTCACCCAAGCTCTTTGCCAGGCTCCTGGACTTAATGCGCCTCTACCTTTGGTCTTAGTGGCAATTTTGCCAGCTGTTTCTAATCTGGCAGCTAATCCAGGCATTCGCGCTCTTAGTTTTCCTGCCATTTTGCTCATACCCTTACCAATTCCTGCTACGCCAGGTATTTCTCTTTTAGCCAGCCATCGACTGGATAAACTAGCCGCTCCCTTACCAAAGAATTTGGCCATGCCCATGGCTCCTTGGGCGCCATAGACACCCATTTTTTGGGCGGCAATCAAACCGCCGAAGAGCAGGCCTAAAATCGCTAAGAATTGAAGGAGTAAGACAGGACTAGACGTTAAGGTACTCCACAAGGTTTCTTTAAAGCCAGAAGCATTAACGATATTTTGCATTTCTATTTGAACGATTGAAGTAAAAGAACCGGCGTCAGCTGCTTTGATGGCTAAATAAACAAAAAACATGTAAATCGGCGCAAAAAAAGCCCATTTTAAGAAAGTGCTCCACCACTGTTTGAAAAGATTAGCCGTGGCTGGCAAAATCCCCAAGAACCAAGCTATGGGAGCTAAAATCAATAGAATCCAGAGCACAATTAACCGAACAATTAAAAAGAAAGCGCCTATACCAACGGCTAAGCTGGCCGCTAGAGTCAAAGCTATTCCAAAGAATATGGAAAAAATCATCATAAATATACCCCCTGTACCAGCGGCTAATTTTTCTGCAACATTGGCATCTGGATTCATTTTGGAAAGTTTTGGCATATTGAGGATGCCAGCTATTTGGGCTGAAATTCCAGTTGCTTCACTTACTTGGTCATAGAAAAAAGAAGTCAAGACCTGGGTAAAATCAATAATTACTCCGCAGAAAACTAAGCTAAAATTAATTAAAAGAGCCACGATGATTAATTTTGGTAAAAGAGATTTCATGCCATAGGTTTCTATTCGTAAAATAGTGGCCAAGGCAATAGTCAAGAGAATTAAAACAAAGAACATATTAGCCAAGTCTCGGGTGATTTTCCAACCCATTTGAACAACTCCAGCATCGGTAAATGTTCCCAAGCCAAGAGCTAATTCAAAAATCATGGAAACTAGCCAGAAAACCAAAAGAGCCAGAGAACTTATGGCTATTCCTATTGCGGCGATTATACCGGTAACTATTGCATAAGGATCAATATTTAATATTTTATCAAATGGCCACATTGCCTTTATCTCTCCTACTCCCAAAACAAAAATTCCTAAAGAGCTAATTAAAACAATCAGCAATGAAGTTAAAATAAGTTTTTTGTATTTGGGAAAAAAAATGGACATAGATTAATATAAATTTTCTGCAGTAACAACAAACGCGGAGGTATTATTATGTAAGGTCTTCAGATGCAACAAACCGGGCCGCAACAATGGCATAAACAGGCGCAAGGACCACAAGCCATACAAGGGTCAAATGCCAATGCTGTTCGCACAAACATTATAAAAGGCAAAAACAAACCGGCTTGAGTATTTTCATTTTTAATTTCTGCTTCTCTTCTGGCACAGACCTCTTTGCAAAAATCGCTCTCTGCATCAACGTTTCCGGCTATACATTTATTTTCTTCTTGATCCGTTTCTGCAGAATTATCAGTTTGATTACTTTCAATGCAAGAAGGACAACTTTCTTTTTGTTTCTGAATATTTTCAAATTCTAATTTCAGTTCTGAAGCTAAATTTTCAACTTCAGCTAAGATAGTTTCCAAAGATAAGATTGTCTCAGGATTCCTTATTATTTCATCGGATTCTTTAGCTTGTTGAGAGTTATTCTGGATGGGTTCAGGACTTCTGGATTCATTCTGATTTTCTTCGTTATTTTGGGGTTGATTATTAGTCCTTTCTTCAAGGTCTTTAGTTTCGTTCCAGATTAAAGCTTTTACCTGATACGAGGTTTCGCTTAAGATGGCCTTGGATGTTTTAGCTTGTTGAAGGTTTTCACTAACTGGTTGTTTGTAACTAAAAAGAGTAATAACCAGACAGCCAAATAAAACAAAAATTAAGATGAGAATATCTTTTAGCGAAGGCATATTGAGTCTTTGTTTAATTAAGCTCCATTTCCGCCAAAATAGTCATTATAGCACTCACTCGACTTATTATCAGCTTGGTCTTTGAGATCAGCAGCAGTTTCTAATTTTTCATATAAAGTACCTGCTTCTGGCCAATCGGCATTGCCTCTTTCGGTGATTAAGTCCTGACTTACTTGAACTATTTTACTGATGGCTTCCTGAACTTCGCCATAAAGACCAATGAAGTCACTAGCCGAGTATGTTCCATTGGTTATTGTAAGTATTCCTTGAACGCTTTCAACGGCTAATATTTTACTATCATTCATAGTATCGCCAGCCACTTGCAAGTCAGGGTTTGCTAGATTGCCAGCCGTATCTTCCCAAATATTTAACCAATCATCAGCTTTGGCATTAAAATCTTCAATTAGAGAAGCAGATGAAGCAATATTACTAACCAGAGAAAGAGTGTCAGGGATTTCCGTATTTTCTACTTGGTCAATCAGGGTATTATAGGATGGGATTATACTATTTTGTATGTAATCTTTTTCGTTTGTCGCCCAAGTAACATAACTAGGATGAGTAGAGGTACAATAGCCAGTAATTACACCATCTAGAGCAGGAACAACGCCATCCTCGTAAGTAGTGGAGATTAACTGTAAAACAGCTAAATTAGTTTGTTGTTCGTCAAGAAAATCATCAGTGTAATCTTCAAGAAGATCAAGTTGGCCGATTAAGGAATTAGCATAAGTTTGGTCTTGCATAGCTTGTTCCGGACTGGTTATGTCGGCGATGGCCGCCGAGGCGCCAATGTCGCCATAAGTAGGTTCTGGCTCACCTGCGTCCATAAGAAAATCATAGCCCTCTGTTGTTATCCTGTTGACAAGAGCGCTGGCAAGAGCCTGAACATAAACAGAATAAGGACCGGCATCAATAGTTGATATTTGAGCGTTAATTTGACTATAAAAATTACCAATGGCGTCATTAGCTATTCTGTTCACCGAAGAAGCTGGGGTGAGGATTTTACATTTTTTATAGCAGGGGCCCTGAAAACCACCTACTGTGGCGCCTGGATTATGCGGGTCTATTGGTTGCATTGGTTGGCAAGGGCCTGGCAAAGGTGGTGTTCCCCAAACGTCTTTTTGTTCTTCTACTAAATTACTATTAGCATCGTACCAATTGCAGTCCTTAGGGCTTAAATATCCTTGTCCCATCTCCATATCTTCTGCAAGTTCTTTTTTAGCTATTTCTTCAACAGCCATTTTTTCGGCTTGAGCTAATAAAGTAGCTCCATAAAAATTATTTGCTGGTTTACTTAGTTCAATCCAGCCTTTCCAGCCGCCTTGAGAAAAATCGTCATAGAAGTCATTTATGTTACTGACTATATCCGAAAGAGAACACCCGACTTCTTCTTGAAAAGTAGGCACATCCAAGATAGCTAGTTTAATATCTAAATCAAATGGTTCGCACAGCCAGCCAGCTCCTAAATATTGGTCAATAAAAGCGCCGACTGCGTTATTAGCCGCATCTCCCAGATAATCATCTAAACTCATTGACATAAATCTTGGTTCACCGCCATTTTGAATCCAGTTGACGATATCATTGGTTAATTGAGCTAAGACTTGGTGGAGCAGGAGATTAAGTAGAACATTTTTCATCCAGGTAACAATCTTTTGGGCATTGGCCCAGATCTGTTCGGCTGCCGTAGTTAGAGCAGCCGTTAAACTTCCTGATTCATAGGCCTTGGTCACCGCTCGCCAACCTGTTTGTACAACAGTTTGTTTCGTTTCTGGCACACTGGCTGTTTCAAAAACCGGGCAACCAATAGCGTTAGCTGAACGAGGCAAGAGCAAAATTGGGCTGACAACCAAAAAACTGATTGCCATGATTAAAATAACGGCGATTGATTTTTGAGAAATAGGTTTTTGGAAAAGAGGCATTTTATTTTAACGGCTGTCTAAATCGGCCTTCATTTCTTTCAAAAGGTCAGCAAAGTTTTTAGTAGTTTGCTCAAATTTTTCTAAGACAATTGTTCCCTTAAGAGGATCGTTTTCGTATTTTGGGATATATTGATAAACCTTATGAAAGTTCCAATAAATTGTTAGAAATTTTTTATGGATATCAAGCCAGTCCAAGGGTATGGGTATTTTTAATAGTTCTTCATAGGCCTGGAGATAAGTATTGGTCAAGCAATTAACTTGTTTAAAGTTTTTAGTATCAATGCCTTCTTGGATAATTTCCGCATCGTTCTTAGGATTATTGATATCTTGGCAGGAATCAATTAGACCTATTTTTTGACTGGCTTCTTTAGCGTAATTTCGAATAGCCGCTAAATTATTCTCTGGACTAGTTTCAAAATTAAATTGTTCTTTTTGGAAGAGCGGGATAAATTCAAATAAGAAATTAGCTGAGGCTTTTTGGAGGGCTTGGCTAACTTTTTCATCTATAGCCGTTTCAAAAATTGGTCCCAAAGAGTTTATGTCTTGACTACTGGCTAAAGGGGGCATCTGACCGGATTTTATTTGATTAGCTAAAATATAGTTTAGTAATTGAGTTAAGTTGCCTGGCTCAGGTCTGATTAGTTGAGATGTGTTGTTGTTGGTGCTATCTAATTTATCATTAGGAGCTGGCTTAGTCGGATCATAACCAGTCGCTACTTCTTCACCATCCAAATAGCCATCGCCATCAGTATCAGAATTATTCGGATCAGTGCCATGCATTTTTTCTTCCCAGCCAGCCAAGCCGTCGCGGTCAAGGTCATCAATTATTTTTTGGTCTTCTATTTTTTGAGCTATCTCTTTAAGAAAATCAGCTTGGCTGATTTTACTTTTCAAGACCAAATAACCGCCAAGTGATATGCCGATTAATAACACAAAAACAGCCACAACAATATTTATTTTTCTAAAAGATCTTTGTGGTTTCATTACTATTAATTATACAATATTTTTAAAGGTAAACCAAACTATATTTTTTGCACTTATCCACAGATGTTTGAGGGTAACGTTTCCTTTGGGAGTGTCGTTTTCTCAAAACATACTCTATGGCTTATTACCCAAACTCTTGACTTTTCTGTATAGATAGTGTATTATTAGGATATTAGTTTTTTAAAAAGTACATAAAAAAATAACCTTAAGATAAGGAGATATAGAGATGAGAAGATTGAATTTTGCAGCGTTATTGATTTTGACATTTTTGGCAGTTTTCTTGTCTGGTTGCGGCTCAATGTGGAAGACGACAAAAGATGTAGTTTGGCCGAGCAGCTATCGTACAAATATACCAGCCAGTCAACCAGGGATGGTTCTGCCAATACATCGCGCTCCCCAGGTCTGGGTATTGTGTTTTTTGTTTAGGGGACCATCTGGAGAGATGCCAAACTTATTTGTTCCTCATGCGACTAAGAAGGGCAGATATGCTTTTACCCGGGCTCCTATTGTTTGTTTTAATATTCCTCGGCCGGCTGGCGGGCCTCATGAGATTAATCCTCGTCTCTATACCACCGTTCCTTTGTTCTTGCCGCCGTTTCCATTAGACTATACCTTGTTGGTTTTCTATCAGAGTGTTTTAGACAGAGTAGATAGCCAGGTAAATACACAAGGATTGTACCTTGAGGCAAAAAGGATAGAAGTTCTTCCGTTTTCAACCACTGGTGAGGGTCTCAATCGGTATGATGTTGACGGGAGAGTATTTTGGGCTGACATGGTCGTTACCTTGCCTCGGATTAAGCAAGGCGAATATAGTCAATTCAAAATTTACCTGACTCCTGACAATCTTAGCCAAGAGCGACTTTGGGAAATTAAAAAGGCCTTGGAGCAATAATAAGGGAGGTGATAAGAATGAGAATTATGACAATCAGCTTTATAGTAATGGCCATAGCGGCTTTTGTTAGTTGTGCTGCGCCGGCGCCGATAATTGTTCAGGCGCCGTCTGGTGCCTGGAAGCAATCAACGGAACAAATGAAGATGGTTCAGTCACCGAGATATAGGGCAGTTGCTTATAGTGGGAGATTTACTCTCACTGTCAAAAATGGTTATGCCTATAGCATGGAGGTTTGTGTCACTGCTAATGAATGTAAGCGTACAGGTCCAGCAGGCCAAGTTGACATACCTTTTGAGAAAGACCGTGAAGTGACACGGGTCGTCCCGATAACGATGACGTGGTTCAATAACCGGGATGAAGTTGTCTTGACGCATGCTGAAGACCTTCATATTCTTCCAGACAAAGGGTATTACAGGGGGGTTTCCGGAACTGTTTGGCACATTACTAGTGCTTATCCATTGAGGCGGATAGATTAATCCAGTCCTCAACGGACAAATTTTCAGCCCTGACTTGAATGTCTAAATGACATTGAGTCAGGGCTTTTTTTATTTTTCCCCGGTCTAAGTTTAGTTTTTGAGAGAGGTTATTGATTAATTGTTTTCTGGGACTGGCAAAGCCGGCTTTGACGATTCTGAAAAACTTTTCTGGGTTGATATTCTCTAGTTTTTTAATTTGGGCTATTTTAATAATGGCGGAATCTACTTTGGGTTGAGGCCAGAAAGATTTTTTAGAGACGTAAGAAATAATTTTTGGCTGGCTGTAAAATTGGACGGCTACGGCTAACAAACTCATTTTCGGCGGCTTGGCGCAAATTCTTTGAGCCACTTCTTTTTGAATTAAGAGAATCATTTCTTGAGGCGGATTTTTTAATTCTAAGAAGAGGCGGATAAGCGGTGAAGTCAGATAATAGGGAATATTGGCTACTATCTTTAGGGACAGTCCTTCAGATACAGTCCTTGATTCAAGGACTGTATCTGAAGGACTGTCCCTAATTATGTCCAGAATATCGCCATGGATAATTTCAGTGTTCCGGTGGTCTTTCAAGACGTCTTTTAATATCTCAACCATTCGTTTGTCTTTTTCCACGGCTATAACTTTTTTAGCTCTCTGGGCTAATTCTTGAGTAAGAACGCCTAAACCGGGGCCGATTTCCAAAACAATATCTTTTTTAGAAATTTCAGCGGTCTGGATAATTTTTTGAAGCGCTTTTTGACTAATTAAAAAATGCTGGCCTAATCGTTTACTGGGCTGGAAATGATATTTTTTGAACATAAATGAGGGACTGTCCCTAAAACACAGTCCTTGAAGGACTGTGTTTTAGGGACAGTCCCTCAGGAATATCGGAAAGGAATCTAGAGGGTGGATTAACCATGGTTTGGCCATAGAGGCGCCGTTGTTGGGTAAATGTAAGATAGACCCGTTGTTTAGCTCGGGTTATCCCCACATAGCAAAGCCGTCTTTCTTCTTCCATTTGTCCAAGGTCAAAGGAGCTTCTTGAATGGGGAAAAATCCCCTCCTCGCAGCCAATAATAAAAACCACCGGGAATTCTAATCCTTTGGCGCAATGCAAGGTCATTAAATTGATTAAGTTCTTTTTTGTTTCCACTTCATCAAGACTACTTGATAAAGAGACCTCTTCTAAAAATTTTTCCAAGCTCAAACCAGGTTTCAACTGATTATATCTATTAGCTACGGTCAAAAGTTCTTGGACATTTTCCCAGCGTCTCTCCCCTTCTTCTTGGCCATTGCGAATATATTTTTCGTAATCAATTTTTTGGATGATTGTTTTGATTAAATTAGTTAAAGACATTTTTTGGCTGGTTTGACGGAAAGTATTAATCAATTGATAAAAATTTTTAAGCGGTGGTTCAGGGACAGTCCCTAAAGTACAGTCCTTTTCTGAAGGACTGTATCTTAGGGACTGTCCCTGATACTTGGCTAAACGTCGGGGGGGAACGTTAATAATCCTTTGGCAACTAACCAAATCATTAGGATTAGCAATCAATTTAAGATAAGCCAGCATATCTTTGATTTCTCTTCGCTCATAGAACCTGACCGTGCCAATAATTTTATAGGGAAAATTTGCTTTTAAAAAGGCCTCTTCCACAGCCCGCGACTGGGCATTGGTTCGGTAAAGGACAGTGAAATCCTGAAACTTGAAGTCTGAAACTTGAAATAAGTTAGTTATCTCGTCGACAATAAAATCTCCCTCTTTTTCTTCATTGGCTAATTCAACAAGATTGATTAAATCTCCTGGGGGATTTTTAGTCCAAAGGTTCTTTTCTTTGCGTTGAGTATTTTTGCTGATAATATGGTGGCTGGCCTCTAAGATATTGGGAGTGGAGCGGTAATTCTCTTCTAAAAGAATCACTTTGGCCTGAGGATAGTCCTTTTCAAAATTTAAGATGTTTCTGAAGTCAGCTCCTCGCCAGCTGTATATTGACTGGTCTGGATCAGCAATCAGCCAGAGATTTTTATATTTTTCAGCCAATAAATTCATTAAAGTATATTGGCTAAGATTGGTGTCATGGGCCTCGTCAACCAAAATATAGGGCCATTTTTCCTGGTATTTTTTCAAAATAGCCGGCTCTTTCTGGAAGAGTTGGACCGTCAGCATAATTAAATCATCAAAATCCAAGGCATTAGCTTTTTTTAGAGCAGTTTGATAAGCCAGGTAAATTTTAGCTATGGTCTGGGGAAAATATTCTTGGGCTTGTTCTTGATAGGTTTGACAGTCAATTAATTCGTCTTTAGCTCGGGAAATCGTTTCGTTAGCTGATTTTGGCTTGAATTGTTCTGGATTAATTTGTAGGTCTTTGATTATTTTTTTAATTAAAGAGAGCTGGTCAGTTTGATCATAGATAATGAAATTTTTTTGATATCCCCTTAGTCCGTCCTCTGGCGGAAATTTATCTATTTCCCGGCGGAGAATTTGTAAACAAATAGCATGAAAGGTGCCAATATTTGGCGCAGAACGAGAAGATTCATCCTTTAATAGGAGATTTTTAACTCTTTCTTTCATTTCTCCAGCAGCTTTATTGGTAAAAGTAACGGCTAGGATATTGGCCGCGGGAATATCTTGCTGGATAAGATAGGCAATGCGGTGAGTTAAACAACGAGTTTTCCCCGAGCCTGGTCCGGAAATAACTAAAACCGGTCCCCTTAAAATGGTGACCGCTTGTTTTTGTTTTGGATTAAGTGAAGAAAGAATATCCATTTAATTATCTATACTTTTTGTAAAAGATTCAGGAAACATTTTTCAGTGGTAGCTGAAAAATATTTCCTGAATCTTTTACTTTATTCTACTTCTTCCCACATATCGTTCTGGTAATTTTCTTCAGTGGGAAAATAAGGCGGTGGGTTATAAAGCAGATTATTGTCGTAGTTCAATTCAGTATTGGCAAAGCCAGCGGCCCAGCACCAGGCCCAAAAACAATATTGGCCGCCGAATTCGCCTAAATAATTTGCCGCAATCGAGCCGTTAATGGTTAAAGTACCTAATTGGTCGCCAAAGTCCTCCCGGCCAACTTGTCCCTCTTTAGCCACTAGAGCGGCATTGATTTCTAAATCAGGCTGACCAGCATCTTTGTCAATCATAATATTATCTTGGGCAATTAAGCCGACTACGGCTTCCTCGTGAGTATGTAATATGTCGTCTTGGATAATAATGTCAGCTAAATTATTAGCTCCCGGTAAATCAACGCCTGATAAATTAGCTGCTCCAATAGTAATTTGATTAGGACCGACTTCTCCTTTAACCCAGACAGTTGCTTCAGTAAAAATCAACCGGCCGGTCGGCCAAGGATAATTACCTAAAAGCTCCGAACTACTGAAAGCAGGTAAAAACCATCCCCAGAAACTCCAACCGCTGGTCTGGTAGATATTAATAGTAGAATTATCCTTTAGTTCAATAATATAGCCAGAGGGGTCCCAAAGCTCAATCAGGCAGAACCACCAAAATGGCCAGCAGTGTTTCTCCGGCGGCGGCAAATAGTAGTTCGTTCCCCAAGTCAAATCTTTCATTGTGTCCATTTTGCCAAGCAGAGCATTAAAATCAATAATGGGCACGCCATCCTCGCGGCCGCCTAAGAAAACTTCAGCTGGTTCTTTAGTTGTCCAGACGCCTGGCTCAATTTCTTCTTCAGTGACGGGGTCAGGATGGGTCGTCTCAGAGGCCGTAGCTAAATTATAGATAATTCCATCAACTCTTAAATCTTCATTAGAATGAGCTTTGCCTTTAACAGTCATCCCTTCGGGCAAGTAAGCCCGATGATTAATTAAAATGACGTATTCTCCCCAGGAAGGTTTTCTTCTTCTAACCCGGATAGTTCTTTTCATTTGAGGATAATCATTAGTCCAACCAGTGGATTTAATCAAGACCGCATTGCCGCCAGGCAAGGGCAGGGTAATTTCTATTTGATAATGACCAATAATTGTCCCGTATTGGTCTTTAAAGTCGCCTTGATAAGGGTCGGGAAAGCCAATAGTTTGTCCCTCAGCCCAGAATTGGGCTTGTTCTAACTCGCTCAGACCTTCTAAAGCATGGGCTAAATACCACTGATAATATTCAATGCCTGATTCAGCAATATGGAAAGATTGCTCTTTGGCGACCATTCTTTGACTATTTCTGTATTGAATTAAAATATAGCCCACCAGGCCAGATAAAATTAATAAAAAAACAGAGCTAAAAACCAAAACCAGGGTTAAGATAGTTCCTTTTTCATTGGGTTGGTTGGATAAAGGCATAAATTCACTGGGAGTGACTATTGTTTGTTTAATAATTCTGTTTAGTATTTCTTAATTGGACTTTTGATTCAATTTCTAAAACCCTGGGGGCTCGTTCAGGATTAACATCTACGGCCATTTTAATACCAATTAAAGTGATTTCGTCTAAAATATCACCTGGCACCGGAGTAGCTAAGGACAGGTCAGTTTCTTTTCCGGCATAGGTCTGGTCATAAAAATAGAAGAGAGGGGTTGAGCTGGTATTTTTTACATAATCAGAAATAGTTTTAATCTCTTCCGGGCCAGAATAATCAACAGGGTTTCCAGACGGTTTAATCATCCCCTTTTTTAACTCTTCCTCTTCTAAAAAATAACGGACTCTTTCCACTTGGTCATCTTCGTCAATATCGCTATAGAAAATAATTTCAAAATCCTCACCGCTGGCCAAAAGATAAGTGCCGCTGTCTGATTGAATAGCTTCTCTTAATTCTTTGGTTAATTTATTGACGCCGTTGCGGGCGCTGTCAATAGCCATGGCTTGGGCCAGAGAAAAACCCTTGGCTCGATAAGCATAAATCATAAAACCGTTTACCGCTCCCAGGGCAAGAATAAATATACCCAAAACGACTAATGTCTCAATAAGGGTAAATCCCCTTTGCTTCTTTTTGAATAATAATTTCATCATTCCAAAGGAATTAGTTCAACAATTGCTTCGGTAAAATCATTAATTGTTCGAGGACCGGAATAATCTTGGTAGCCAGTTTTAGAAACCGATAAAGTATAATTGCCATTAATTAAATCCTCTTCATCAAAAGGGAAAATAGCAATGCCGTCTTCATTACTTTGAGAAGTTTTATCATAGGCCGGGTTATATAATCTGACTATTGCCCCCAAAATACCATTACCGGTGGAAGTATCTTTAACTAAGAGGCGCAAGCAAGGCTGGTCAACCGGCGCCAGAGTAATAGTAATTGATTGCTGGATGTCTGATTCAACAATGAGTGGTCTTTCTAAATTAGGCGTTAGAACAGCGTAATCAGAACTGATTACTTCAAGATAATATTCGCCGCTGCTCATGTCATTAAGCTGTTTTTCTCCGCTAGTTTCAGTAATTAAATAGTCGTTTTCATAAGAATAGACCCTTGAGTCATCAATGGGATTTATACCGATGGCCCGGCCTCCTTCAAGGGTGAAGGGAATTTGGGATAAGGGCTGATTCTGGTCATCAACTGTTTTAACGTTGATAGTACTCGTTTTGGCAATAAGGAAGTATCTGGTTGTTTTATCTCCTTCAATAAGCTGGGCTTGAGAGTATTCTGGTTCCGGGTCAAGTGACTCCGAGGCCGAATAAGTCCGGTGTTCGTCATAATCGGTTTGACTAACATGGATTTCATAGTCAATTGAAGGAGGCAGACCGGGGCGAGAAAGCCAGCCATCATCGTCAGTGGTTGTAAAAATATAGACCGCTGGTTCAACTTGATTATTAATTATCTCTGTTTGGGCATTAACAATCGGCTGACCGGATTGGCTGTCATTAACATAAATTGAAAGAGTGCCGCCGCTAACCTCCGATTCTAAATTAGGCGGACTAAGATTAGCTATCTCTACGACCGACTTAATCAGTTCGTGTTCTGACCAGGTTATGGCTACTCTGGCTTTTTTGTAATCAGCTGCCAGTTCGTCATCAGGAGATATTCCATCAAAGGGGTCATCAATATAGATAATATCGGTGGTGATAGTGTAGAGCCGGTTATCTATTTCTCTGGTTCTGATTTGAGGAATTTCACCAGGCGGCACACCGTCTTGAGTGCCAATATCTTGATAGGGCAAGTTTCTAATAATTTCTATTTGCTCATCAGCCAGAGCCAAGGCAACAGTCCGGCCTTGAGACTGAGCTAAGACCCTAAAAAGTAATTGGAAGCCAGTGAAAATACCGAGCATTACAATAATCAGCAGAGCGGTTCCGACCAAAACATCTATAAAAGTAAAACCATTTTTATACCTCATCTTAATGATTATATCACAAAAAACAGCCCTTGCCATTAGGGCTGCTTGATTAATTGAAAACCGAAATTTTTAAAGTCCGCCCATCATTGAATACATTGGCTGAATCATAGAAATAGCAAAGAAACCAACGGCCGCTCCGATAACAACCATAATTACCGGTTCAATAATAGAAGATAGGTTTTTGGTTGTATTATCAATTTCTTCTTCGTAAAAATCGGCCAAGTTTTTTAAAATATCGGACAAGCTGCCAGTTTGTTCGCCGACTTGAATCATCTGGATGACCATGGGCGGGTAAATATTTTTATAATTGCTTAAGGCCTGACTTAATTCTTTGCCTCTTTGGACTTGTTCAGCCGAATTAATTAAAGCTTCTTTGAAATGGATATTACCCAGGGTGCCGGCGACAATTTGCAAGGCATTAACAATGGCCAGGCCGCTTTCCATCAAAGAACTTAGCGACCGGGCAAAACGGGCTGAATTAGTTTTTTGGACCAAACTGCCCAAGATAGGCAAGTGAAGATAGATTTTATCAAGGACTCTTTTGAATTTTTTATTTTTCAGACCAAAGCGGAGAAGAATAATCAAACCGATTAAGCTTATTAAACCTAAAAGTAGATGATTTTTTAATAAATTACTCAAACCAATGATTATTTGAGTACTTAGGGGCAGTTCCATATTAAATTCAGTAAAAACTTCAGTCAATTTCGGAACAACCATAATCATCATTAAAATACCAATGCCAATCATGGCCGTAACAATGACTGCTGGATACATCATGGCTCCTCTGACCCGGCTGATTAATTCGTGGTCTTTCCTCATCTGTTCAGCTAGAATCTTTAAAACTTTGTCTAAATTGCCGCTAGTTTCACCCACCCGAACCATATTAATATAGAGCTCATTAAAAACCTTGGGCTCTTTGGCTAAGCAATCGCTCAAAGGCTGACCGCGGCGGAGGCCTTCCTCTACCCGGCTAATAATCTTTTTAAATTTTGGATTTTTAGTTTGTTCGGCCAGGACACACAGAGCTTGATTAAGAGAAAGGCCAGCTTTAATCATAATTGACAGATGCCGGCTAAAAATCATTTTTTCAACTAAAGAAATCCGTCCTATTCTTTGAAGAAAATCTTTTAAGTTAAAACGACCAGCTTTTTCTTTTTGAGCAGTTGTTTCAGCGGAAATTAAAACTAAGTCCTGTTGCCTAAGGATAGCTGCTAACTCATGCTTGTTAATTGCTTCTAAAGCTCCTGCCTTGTTTTCTCCTTTTTTAGTTTTGGCTATGTAGAGATAAGTAGGCATGACTGTTTTTTTAGCGAAGCCAGCAAGCTTGCTGGCTTCATTGATTTGTTATAAAGCCCTTTATTCTTGACTGACTCTTAAAACCTCTTCAATGCTGGTTTGTCCCTGAGCGGCCTTAATAAAGCCATCCTCAAACATAGTCAGCAAACCTTCTTTTTTAGCTTGTTCTTCAATTTGGCCAGAGGTAGCTTCTTTAATAATTAAGTCCTTGATTGTCTCACTGAGTTCAAGAACCTCATAGATACCAATCCGGCCCTTGTATCCGTCAGGACAATTTTCTGATTTGCCTGGTCGATAAAATTCAAGAGATGACCAATCGGCCTTTAAGGGAAGAATTTTTTCTTCTTTAAGTATTTTAAGAATTCTTTCTAAATCAAATTGGTCTTGAAGACTTTTGAGTTCAGCTGAATCAAGTTTATATTTTTGTTTTGTTTCCGGGCAAAGTCGGCGAACTAACCGCTGAGCTATAATAACATTGGTCGTTGAGGCAATGAGAAAAGGTTCGGCTTTCATATCAATCAGTCGGGGGAAGGCCCCCGCCGCGCTATTGGTGTGCAAGGTAGAAAGGACCAGATGGCCGGTTAGAGCAGCGTTGATGGCCAAACTGGCTGTTTCATTATCTCTAATCTCACCAACCATAATAATGTCCGGGTCCTGACGAACTAAGGCGCGTAAGCCGTTGGCAAAGGTCAGGCCGATTTTTGGCTTGACTTGGGTTTGATTAATCCGAGGCATGCGGTATTCAATCGGGTCTTCAACGGTTGAAATATTGACGCCCGGTTCATTAAGAATATCCATAATTGTATAAAGAGTAGTTGTTTTGCCGCAGCCAGTTGGCCCGGTGACTAAAATCATCCCATTCGGCTTTTTAATATTTTGATGAATTCTTTCCAGGGCTTTACTTCTTAGGCCTAATTTTTCCAAAGTTAAGCCCTTAGCATCTTCCGGGAGAAGTCGGCAGACAATTTTTTCTCCATCATAAACCGGCAAAATGGAAACTCGGAAAGAAATCTTGTATGCCTCGGTTTCAATTTTAAAACGGCCGTCTTGGGGCAAACGATGTTCATCTAATTTTAGATTAGATAGGACCTTAATTCGAGCGACCACGCCGGAACGAATCTTTTTGGGCAGGGTCATGGCATCATGTAAAATGCCATCAAGGCGATAACGAACAATAACTTCTTTTTCCAGGGGTTCAATGTGAATATCCGAGGCCTGCTGTAAAATTGCGTGCTTAAGCAGCGTGTCCACAATCTTAATAATGGGCATTTGTTCAGCTGCTTTTTCTAACTCTTCCTTACTTTCTTCCCCTTCTTTTTCCGGCAGAGTGACTATCTTGGACTCTTCTTTAATCAATTCGCCAAATTCGGCTTCTAAACTTTTTTGATATTGCTTGAGGGCATTTTTAATACCAGCTGAATTAGTTAACCGAGGCAGGATCTTTAAGTCGGATTTCTTTTTAATAAATTCAATCGTCTGCAGGTCAGCTGGATTAAGCATGGCCACTTCTAATTCTTTGCCTTTTTTGCGGAAAGCAATAATATTGTGTCGCCGAGCAATTGGTTCGGGAATAATTTGCAGAATTTCTTCAGGGATAGTTTCTTTCTCTAAATCGACAAAAGGAATGCCGAGGATATAGGCCTCTAGCTTGATTAGTTGTTCTGGGCTGATTATTTTATCTTTAACTAAAACTTGAGCCAATTCCTCATTGGTTTCTTTTGCTTTTTTTTCAGCCTGGTCTAATTTTTCCTGAGTAGTTAGCCCCGCGTCGAGAATAAAGGCCTTGATTTGTGAATCTTCAACCTGCATAATTTGTAAATCCAAAACCCTAATTTATAATTCCTATCAGTCCTTGGCAGGATTCAGATATTAAAAATTTTACTGGAGGATTTCTTTTATCTTTTTAACCACTTCTTCTAATTCATAATTAGCTTTGACTAAATAAGTAGTTGCTCCCAGAGAAAGAGCTTTTTCTACATCAGTGCCTCCTTCTAAATTAGTTAAAATAATCACCGGGATATCTTTAGTTATGGCATCTTTTTTAAGCTCCTCAATAACCTCAAAACCGTCCTTCTTGGGCAGAATTAAATCCAAAAGAATTAAATCCGGCTTGAGTTTTTTAGCCAGAGCCAAGCCGATTTCGCCGTCTAAGGCGCTTTCTGTCTGATAGCCTTCATTTTCTAAAAATTGACCGACTGTCTTTTGAAAGGTAGGTTCGTCTTCAATAAAGAGAATTGTTTTCATGTTTTTAGAAAACAGCGAATAATTAACAGTAATTCAATTTGGATTAACCTTGAATTAGTATTTTTGTTCACTGCTCATTATTTTATTGGAATTTCAAACCAAAAAATTGACCCTTTGTCTTCTTGGCTTTTAAAACCAATTTTACCTCCTGAGGCCTCAATAATTGATTTACTAATAAAAAGACCTAAGCCAGTTCCTTCGGTTTGGTATTTCATAATATTTCGACTGCGAAAGAATTTTTGGAAAATTTTTCTCTGGTCTTCTGGGGGGATGCCCACTCCATTATCTTGAACTTGGCATTTAATCAGCCCTTTTTTTCTCTTTAAGCTGATTTTAACCTGGCCTTTGTTTTTGATATATCTAATTGCATTATCAATTAAATTCTGAAGAACTACCTTTATTCCTTGGGAGTCAATGGAAATAAGGGGAATATTTTTATCTGTTTCCAAAGACAAACTAATATTACTTGCCTTGGCCAAAGGAAGATAATCTTTGATTAAATTTTGGATTACTTCTTTTAAAGCAACCTTTTCTGGCTGCAGACCTAATTTCCCTTGCTCAATCCGAGAAACATTAAGTAAATCATTGACCAAATCAGTCATGCGTTGATTATTTTCTTTAATTGTTTTCAGTTTTTCTAATTGTTTCTCGGGCAAATTATCTGTTTGTTTCATCATTAAATTGATTGTCCATTTAATGATGGTCAAGGGGGTGCGCAACTGATGAGAAACAATATTAACAAATTCTGATTTGAGTTGGTTAGCTTCAGCCAATTGTTCAAATCCCTGAATAATAAAATAGCTAATAATGGTTAAAATGGTCGTTACCCCAATAACAATTAAAGCAACAATTTCCGGTTGTTCGGTATATTTAGTAGCCACCAGATAAGTGCTCAGCATAGCTGAAATAATAATCAGGTCGATTAAGACAATTAGAAAACTAGGACATTGCCAGAGAGAGAGATGGTATCTGCGGCATTGTTTAATAAAATTCAATTGCTGACAGATTTTTTTAAGAGGCATGAAGATATTTATTATAAATTATACCATAAATAAAAAGATAGACCAATTAAAGACCTCTTGTTGACTTAGATACGGGTTCAAGATAAAATTAAAATCAAACGGGGCGTAGCCTAGTGGCTTAGGGCGCTGACTTTGGGAGTCAGAGATCGCAGGTTCAAATCCTGTCGCCCCGACCAGCTTTTGCGGGCATCGTATAGTGGCTATTATAATATTATTGTACCTTTATATATAGTATGTTATGATATAGTTAAGGAGTTCAAGATTATATGAAGTCATTAACTTTACGTGAAAAAACTATAAATCTTAGAAAGCGAGGTTATTCTTATGGCATGATTACTAAAGAATTAGGGATTGCTAAAGGTACTCTTAGTAATTGGTTGCAGAAAATCTCCTATACTCCCAATAAAGAAGTATTAAGACGTGTTGGAGAAGCACGGATGAAAATGGCAGAAACCAAACGAAAACAAATGTTAGATAATATTCAGATAATGAAACAATTGGCAAGAAAAGAAATAGGAAAAATAAGCAATAGAGATTTGTTTCTATTAGGGGTTGGCTTATATCTCGGTGATGGGGAGAAGACTTATGAGAATATTAGAATAACAAATTCTGATCCTAAGATAATAAAAATAGCAATGAGATGGTTTCAGGAGATTTGCGGTTTTAAAATGAAAAATTTTATCCCTTCTGTGCATTTATATCCAGATAATGATATAGAAGAATCCTTGAATTACTGGGCAAGAATAACTGGAATTCCTAAAAAACAATTTAATAAAACTCAAATTGATCGAAGAAGCAATAAATCAGAGAGAAAGAAAAGGAAATTGCCACATGGAACTTTTCATTTAAAAACAAAAAGTTTTGGGGAAAAGGAATTCGGTAAAAGTTTGCACCGGCGGATTATGGGCTGGATTGAAGCTGTTGAAGATCAAAGTGAATGTGAATAAACTAAATAGCTTAATTTGATTGATAAGCGGGTATGGTATAATGGCTATTACGCAACTTTTCCAAAGTTGCAATACGGGTTCGATCCCCGTTACCCGCTCCCTAATAATAAAATCCCGAATTATTCGGGATTTTATTATTGTTCCGGAACAGAAATAAAACCTACTTAACGGCGTCCTTAAGGGATTTACCGGCCTTAAACTTAGGAACTGTTCTGGCCGAAATTTTGATCTTAGCGCCGGTTCGCGGATTAACACCCATGCGGGCCGCTCTTTTAGAGACACTGAAAGTGCCAAAACCAGTTAAGGTGATTTTCTCTCCTTTGGTTAGAGCCTTGGTAATAGTATCAATTATCGCATTAACTGCATCAGCCGCTTGTTTTTTAGAATCGCAAACCTTAGATACGGCTTCAATTAGTTCTTCTTTAGTCATGGCTTTAGCCATAATTTCAATTGGACATAGAACAATTAACAGCGAACCTTAAGGAGCCAGGCTCCTAAATTTTGTTCATTGTTCATTATTCATTGTTCATTATTTTGTGTTTTCGACCTTTGTTACACTTCTTAATAATATTTTAACAAATCCCCCTTTAAAAGGCAACAATCTCTTGAACTGGCTTTATTTTCTTCCCTTTGCCTTTCTCGCCTGTTTCCACGAGTACCGCATCTACCTCAACTGGTCCCTCGGCCACTTCTAATTTTTGGTTCATTTGGGTAAGAAATCTTTTGATAGCCGCTTCCTTGTCTCTGCCTAAGCTGGAATCTCTGACGCCAACCATGCCCACGTCAGAGATATAGGCCGTGCCTTTAGGTAAAATGCGGGCATCGGCTGTGGGGACGTGAGTATGGG
>Ga0265596_1000234_pt1 | contig 37253 bp, 27 predicted proteins | sample saktaG_FD_190143 | JGI IMG/M metagenome (GOLD analysis project Ga0265596, IMG submission 190143) | Saline water microbial communities from Sakinaw Lake, British Columbia, Canada - sak_2013_06_06_60m | ecosystem: Environmental > Aquatic > Non-marine Saline and Alkaline > Saline ...
ATTTGTTATTTTAAGATTTCTGTTTGTTTAAAGATCCCGGATTCCGGATCCCAGATAAAAACTGACATCTGACATCTGGCATCAATATTCATTCCTGCATTCCTGCATTCCTGCATTCCTGCATTCCTGCATTCGCAAGTTAAATTCCTCTTCAAATCGTTTCACGAGGGAATCGCATCCGTAGTTAAATGACCGGTTGGGATTATCGTCATGAGTGAACGAGAGAGAGAGTTTCTCAGCCGGGACTTCTTCTTCGGTTTGTGGCAGGAGGTGTATGACCTCAGCGAATACATCTTCCCTGCTTTCCAACCCATTCATCCCAAACCCCTTCATGATACTGATGAGTTGCTGAATGGAATCCTTTCCCAACCGGGAAGGAAGAACCTTATCAAACTCAAGGATTACCTTCTGTGTGTTGGAGAAGGTGCCGCCAATCTCTGTCGGGAATGAGGCAGGCAATATCAGGTCAGCCTCTTTTGCTGTGTCGGTCATAAAGTAATCCTGTACCACCTTAAACGGAATCTGCCGGATCAGGTCTGTATAAGAACCAGTAAGGTCACAGCCGATTGGATCTTCCCCGAAAATGAATATGTTCCGGACCTTATTTTGTGTGAGTTTAGACTTGAGGCTTTCCCTTCCAGTACCCGGAAGGTCTGGCACCTTCCACATCTCCTTAAGGCGGGCAACGAAGGCGTTATCGGATAAGGATCTACCTCCCACCCCTGTTTTGCTGCTGATACCCATGTCAAACAATCCCTGTGAGTTGTTCTTTTCCTTCAGGACGATGAGCCCGTTTGCTGTTTTTCCCAACTTCCCGGTAATCATCGCCAGGTTCATCAGGGCCAGCGAACCATTTCCCGAAACCTCTTTTTCAGAGTATAGGATGATGCCGTTCAATTCTTTGTTGTAAGTGCCAGCGAAGTCTTTGATCACCGCTTCATTTACCCCGGTTTTGGCTACCAGGGCGGCATAATCCTCTGCCTTCATCTGCTCCATATATTCGTCGAGTCCATCTACCCGGTCACGCAGGAAAAGCGAATTTTCCAGGTTGTTAGCCAAAAGATAATGGTTAACGGCCTTGATGAAGTAGTAGTAAGATTTTACATTGATGATCTGGTCAACTTTATGGGCCATGGCATTCTCCTTTTTGGATGTAACCAGCACCACGGGAACATTCTTCTTCGCCCTGACATTGCTCACCATGAATCCGGCCACGGCATTATCCCTGTTAATCTCCGAACCGATCAGGTAGAGCCTGGATGCCTGACCGATGGTTTCGAAAGAGGCGTTCATTGTCTCGTCCAGTCTGTAAGCCTCCTCTCTGTTGAGGTAGTGAAAACTCCCGATATTTCCTGTCCTGGCAGCTGCGCGGGCCAGTTTTTGTATCAGGTATAGCTCTTCATTGGTAAGACGTGCTCCGGCAAAAAAAGCATTATCGTCAGGCTCCACCTCTTTAATCTTCTCGTGGATGATCCGGAAAGCCTCTTCAAACGTAATCTTTTCAAACGTTCCGTTGATCCGCTTCATCGGAGATGTGATCCGGTTCCTGTCGTTCAGATAGGAGTAACCAAATCGTGGAAAACGACATATGTTCCCGTCCACGTTGATCAGTCCGGGATTCCCGCTGACGTTCATCACAAATCCGTTCAGGTGATTCAGGTTCAATGAACAACCGATCGAACAGTAGTTGCAGATAGTTTCGGCAGGTGTTGTACGCACGGGGCCAGGTTTGAAGAGCACATTTTCGCTGATAGCTCCGGTGGGACAGGTAGAGATACACATCCCGCACGATTCGCAGTAGGTATCCTGCAGAGAATCTCCCATGCTCGGGGAGACGAAGGTCTCGAATCCGCGGTTGACAAGGCCAAGGGCATTTGCGCCCACCACCTCGCGGCAGATACGAACACATCGGGAGCAAAGGATACATTTGTTGTTATCGATCTCAATATAAGGGTGGCGAAAGTCGACCTGATACTCTTTATAAGCTCCGGCAAACCCCTTTTGATCGGCGTTGTAGTCAGTTGAATATTGCTGCAGGTTGCAGTCGAAAAAAGCATTGCAGCCACACTCGAAGCACCGTTGGGTTTCGTGAAGCGCCACCTCTTCACCCGCGTAGCCAAGCTCTACCTCATCGAAATTCATCCGCAGATCCGCTTCCAGTACCGGCATCTCTTCCCGCTGTTGGGTTTCAAACGCTCCGATGTAATCTTCCTTCACCTGCTTTTTGAAATTCTCACGCTTGCTGGTAAACGGTTTTTTGATTGGCGTGATCTCTTCACCTGACAGGAATTGGTTAGCGCTGTGGGCAGCTACCCGTGCCTGCGCGATGGCTTCGATGATGGTTGCTGGCCCGGTAACGCCGTCGCCGGCAGCAAACACCGATGGAATCCCGGTTTGTAACGTGTACCTGTCGGCATCGATATCGCCCCATTTGTTGATCTTCAGCTCACCCTTTCGTGTATTTGCATTGATGTCGTCGATGAAGTTTACATCGGTCTTCTGCCCGATAGCAGCAAGGATATAGTCAACCTTGATGTCAAACTCCGACCCTTCGATAGGAACCGGCCTGCGACGGCCCGACGCATCCGGTTCACCCAGCTCCATTCGGATACAAGTCACTGTCTCCACTTCTCCCTTCGCATTTTTATTTATTTTTTGAGGAAGGGTCAGGAACATATATTCCACCCCTTCAAGTTTCGATTCATGAATCTCGATCGGGTTCGCGGGCATCTCTTTTTCCGTCCGTCGATAGATCACATAAACTTTATCGGCCTGACACCTGACAGAGGTCCTGCAGCAGTCCATGGCTGTATTTCCACCACCAACAACAGCGATGGTCTTTCCGCTGAAATCGTAACGCTGTTCGGTTACCTCCATATTTTTCAGGAAGTCGATTCCCGGGAATACATTCCCTGCATCGTCGCCTTCACATCCAACCCCTGTTCCTATCTGCGAGCCGATCGTAAGTATAGTAGCATCGTATTTGTCAACAATTTCCTTATAGCTCAGGTTTCCACCCAGATTCTGGTTGTAAAAGATCTGAACACCCAGATCGGTGATATTTTTCACCTCCTGATCGAGGATATCATTGGGCAATCTGTATTCGGGAATCCCATACCGAAGCCAGCCACCCGGATGGGGAGCTGCTTCGAAGATATCTACCTGGTGTCCCTGTACCTGCATGAAGTAGCCAACGGACAATCCACCCGGGCCAGCTCCAATCACCGCCACCTTCTTTCCGGTAGATGGTTGAATATCCGGCACAAATTTATCCGGTGATGCCAGATCCCAGTCTGCTGCAAACCGTTTCAGGTAGTCGATGCCAACAGGCGACCCTTCATCCAGCAGGTTTCTCCGGCACTCTTTTTCGCAGGGACGCACACATACCCGACCGCAAATCGCGGGTAACGGGTTGGTTTCTTTGATGAGGGCGATGGCATCGGAATACTTTCCTTTTTCAATCAACGAGATGTAACCCTGAACGTCGACGCCGGCAGGACAGGTCTGCTTGCATGGCCCGATACAGTCGGCATAATGGTTGCTTAGCATCAACTCCAGAGCCATCTTGCGCGATTTCCTGATGGATTCGTTATAGGTGGTGATCTTCATCCCTTCAGTAATCCTTGTGGAACAGGATGGCTGGTGGCCCCGCATCCCCTCTACCTCCACAACACAAACAAAGCAGGAGGAATAAGGCTCAAGGCGTTCATCATTGCAGAGTGTGGGAATCTCGATCCCATGTCGGGTAGCAAGTTGCAGGATGGTTTCGCCGGGATTCCCTTTAACGATCTTTCCGTCTAATATGATGTTCAAATATTGGTCGGGCATTATAATTCGGTTTTTTGTGGTTTCTAGTTTCTATTTATCAACCCCCAAACCCCCTAAAGGGGGCTTACTCCCTTCCCGAGTACTCGGGAGAAGGTTGGGGAGGGGTCACGTCAGGATAATCGAGTCGAACTTGCACTTTGAATAGCATACTCCGCACTGTGTACAGAGTTCCTGGTTGATGAAGTGTGGCAGCTTGCGCTCCCCTGTAATAGCGTTGGCCGGACAGTTTTTCAGGCAGACCATGCAGCCGGTACATTTCTCCTGATCCACAGTATAGGTCAGCAGCGGTCGGCACACCTTGGCCGGGCATTTTTTATGTGTGATATGCGCTTCATACTCATCTCTGAAATATTTGATGGTAGTCAGTACGGGGTTAGGTGCGGTCTGGCCAAGTCCGCATAGTGAGTTGTTCTTGATCTCATAAGCCAGTTCCTCCAGCTTTTCTATATCCCCTTCTCTGCCTTCTCCGTTTGTGATGCGTTCAAGGATTTCCAGCATCCTGACAGTCCCAACCCGGCAGAACGTACATTTTCCGCAAGACTCCTTGCAGGTGAAATCCAGGAAGAACTTCGCTACATCCACCATACAGGTGGTCTCGTCCATCACCACCATCCCTCCGGAACCCATGATCGCGCCGGTTGCATTCACCGAGTCGTAATCCACGATCGTTTCCGAAAGGTACTGCGGGATACACCCTCCCGAGGGTCCTCCCAACTGAACCGCCTTGAATTTTTTGTTATTCTTGATCCCGCCACCGAGTTTCATGATTACATCGTTGATCGTGATGCCCATGGGAACCTCCACCAGTCCCGAGTTTTTGACCTTCCCGGCGAGGGCGAACACTTTGGTCCCTTTACTCTTCTCAGTGCCGTAACTTGCGAAAGCTTCAGCTCCATTCAATACAATCCAGGGAATGTTGTTGAACGTCTCCACGTTGTTGATGTTGGTGGGTTTGCGCCACAATCCCGATTCGGCCGGAAATGGCGGCCGTTTCCTGGGCATCCCACGCTCGCCTTCAACAGAGGCGATGAGGGCCGTCTCTTCGCCGCATACAAATGCTCCGGCTCCCTCCTTAATATAGATATCAAAGTTAAAGTCCCTGATGCCAAGTATTCCTTTCCCGAGGTATCCTCGATGACGAGCCTGATCGAGGGCAATATTGAGTCGTTTAATGGCCAGGGGATACTCGGCGCGACAGTAAATCACTCCTCCGGTTGCTCCAATGGAGTATGCTGCGATGATCATCCCTTCCAACACCGAATGGGGATCGCCCTCCAGAATACTGCGGTCCATAAAAGCGCCCGGGTCTCCCTCGTCGGCATTGCAGATCACATATTTCTCATCGGATTTATTCCCCCTGGCAAACTTCCACTTCAGACCCGTGGGGAATCCACCGCCTCCACGGCCACGAAGTCCCGATTTGAGGATCGTTTCAATGACCTGTTCGGCCGGGATCTTCTCCCCTGCTATCCGTTTGATTGCCTTGTATCCGTCGCGAGCTTCATACTCATCAATCGATTCGGGGTCCATATAGCCACAGTTCCTCAACACGATCTTGACCTGGGAGTTCATGAAGCTATTCTCGGGCGCTTCAAACAAGTCGGTGTATACAATATATTCCCTGACCGGATCGTGCTGGTTGACGTGCTTCTCAATGACTTCGATCGCTCGTTCGGCATCAACATCCCCATAGATATAGGTCCCGGTATCGTCAACGATCTCTACCAAAGGCTCGCGGTAGCACATCCCGATGCAACTCGTTTTTTTTAGATCAAAATCGAGCTTATCGGCCTCTTTAAGGGCTTTGATCTTTTCATATGTTTTATTCGCGCCGGCAGCAATCCCACAGCTTCCAAGTCCGACGGTTACGGTAGTAGTCATATAGTGTATTTTTTTTATGTTGGTTTCTTTTTTCAGATGCCGGATGCCGGATGCCGGATAAATTGTTCATCTGGGATCTGGGATCCGGTATCTGTATCAGTTATTCTCAGCCAGCCTGATGTTTTTAATCACTTTCACAGCCTCGTTGCCAGTCAGTTTGCCATAGGCCTGCCCGCCGATCATCATGACCGGGGCAAGGGAGCAACAGCCCAGGCAGGCAACCGATTCGAGCGTAAAGAGGCGGTCGTCGGTAGTTTCGCCATCTTTGACCCTGAGAGCCTCCTCGATAGATTCAGTTATCTCTTTTGCATTCTGCACATGACATGCAGTTCCATGACACACCTTAATGATGTGTTTTCCAACTGGCTTCAGGCGGAACTGGGCATAAAAGGTTGCTACACCGAACAGATCACTGAGCGAAAGCCCGGTTCCTGCCGAGATCCGTTCGAATGCAGCCCGGGGAATAAACCCATAGAGCTCCTGGGCTCCCTGAAGCAGTGGGATGACATTACCCTTTTTACCTTTGTATTTGTCGATTAACGGATCGAGTAACGTGAGGTCGATCGCATCAGCATCCGTTACGGCCTCTTTTTTGTACACTCTTGCAATTCGCATAAAATTTTCAGTTTTTATTTTTCAATTGGTTTCATGATTTCCCGTGTCAAATGTGACAACAGAAATCCGTTTCTTCCCGTCCATACGAACCGTCAGAGGATTCTCAAAGTGGACGATAGAGAAGTAGTCTGTTTTTATACTATCAGGTTGTCTCCTCAGGACATCATACCTGATATAGCTTTTAGAGAGTTCCGGTTGAACGCAGAAATAGCCCACATTCATGGAGGTAACGTTGTGAAAGAAGTGTGACCCCGATGAGGCATCCAACGGGAAGCCCTCAAGGCTTGTCTCCACGATAACTTTGGCATTGGATATCTGAGGCCACGATATCGGGATGCCTATCCATTTATCGCGGGTACCCCATCTTCCAGGCCCGATGAGGATATACCTCCTGTTCTCCTTCACCATTTCGGCATTGATTCTGCCCATCTCCTGTGCCATCTCATAGGTCAGGGTCTTATCGAAGCTCTCGGGATCAACAAACACCACATCATGAATATCACTGATGATGCCATTCCCCATCTCCTTCTCCGAATAAATAAGAATCTCCTCGTTGGAAATCGTGTTCATATCGATCACAAAATCGGTGGCATTCCCTATCAGAGGTTTGATCTGAAGGAGGTAAAAGGATGCTTTGTTATCAATATCTTTGTTAAGATCTACAGCAAACTCTATCTCGACGGGCGAACCCATCGCTTCCTGGACAACATCCAGCACCACATCGATCGTTTTGGCAAGGGGGATGTAATTGTATTTCAGGATGTCGGCGAAATTGATCAGCCTGGGTCCGGCGTGACTCAATCCTGGTATGATCCTATTGTTCTCGGGGCTGAAGACAGAAGCAAGGTGCTGGATAGTCCCCTGTCGTTCCGCATCGTCAATATCCAGTTTCCTGAGGCCAGCATCTTCGCCTTCCAGCAGATTCACATCTTTCTTGGCCAGGTCAACGGCATAGAAGTGAACCTGGCTTCCTTTCAGCTGATCTTCAGCCGAGTTGATCTCCAGGTTAGGGTAACGCGGAGCAAATCTGAAAGCCTTTTCGCCTTCTACCACAAACCGTCCCAGTCCCAATGCAATCACGGCAAAACCCTCTTCGGGCTTCATGTGGGCAAAGGGGTAATAATTGTATGATTGAGCAACGCCGCTGATATGCGGGTAAAATACATCTTCGTGCTGACTGCCTACCACCTCCTGGATGACAACTGCCATCTTCTCCTGTTCGATCCGGTAGTTGATGGCTTCGATATATCCTTTAGCCGTGGGAGAGTATACTGATGCGTAAACGAGCTTGATAGCATCTTTGAGTTGCTCCAGCCTGACCTTGGGATCGGGATGGTCGTTGGGGATGAGGTAGGTTTCAAAGATTCCGGCAAACGGTTGATTCAGGGAGTCCTCAAATAGTCCGGAAGATCGGATAGCCAGAGGTTTGTTCAGATACTTGATCAGCACCTTCAGCTTCCGGATCAATGTTTCAGATAGCTTCCCCTCAACGAACCACTGTCGGATTTGCTGGTAATCACTCTCCTGAACTGCTCGTTCCCGCAGGTAATTCCTGTCCAGGAAATACTCAAATTCATCGGTGCCAACAATCGATGTGGCGGGAGTTAAAATGTTGATGTTAGGGACATGCCGGGAGAAATCGTAATTATATATCAGTGTATTTACAAAAGCCAGTCCACGGCCTTTCCCTCCAAGAGCGCCTTCGGTCAAACTAACGATATTGGTGGCATCGGTGATCGCTGACTCTTCAAACGGGATCACCTTTCCCCGGCTCTGCTCATTCCTGAAATTGGAGATGACCGAGATGAGGTATTCACGCAGACTGGCGGCACCCTGGAAGTCGGTGACTTTTGCCGGGTTGAGGATCTTTGCCGCCTGGATCTCTCCACGTGCCGTCAGCCAAAGGGAGAAGTGGTCTTTCCGTGCATGATATAGCAACGACTCTTCAGGGATGGTTTTTAACCGGTCTTCAAACTCTTTTAGAGATCTTGCCAAACCGATTTGCTTCCCTTCATTGTCGCGATAAATGAAGTTCCCAAATCCAAGATAGTGGGTAATGAAGCTCCTGAAATCGCCCAGAAGGGTCTCTGAATTTTTATTGATGAAAGAGGCCTTAAGTTCATACGCTTTGACTGCATTGGCGTCGTCTGACGACTGCAGGACAATCGGCAGCTCCCGGTCCTCTTTCCGGGTTTGGTTAACAAGGGTGAATCCGGCAGTTTCGTTTAGTTTCCCATCCTTTTTAAACTTGACATCTGATATCAGGCAGAGAATAAACTCCTTGTATTTATTGAAGATATACATAGCCTCCTCATAGGTGGAAGCCAGCATAATTTTCGGACGGGCCTTCAGGCGAAGAATCCGGTAAAGCTCATCCGTGGTAACATCTTCTATGATGTGCTTGGTCTGCTCGAGTACGATATTATATAGCATCGGCAGATACAGGGAGTAATATTGTGGAGAGTCTTCAACGAGCAGAATCACCCTGACCATCCCCAACCTAGTATCATTTTCCACGTTGATCTTGTCTTCCAGGTAATTGATCATGGCAAAAAAGATGCGGGTGTCACCGTTCCACACAAAGACCCGGTCGATCCAACTCAGGCGGTCAGGTTCTTTTTCAAACAGCGCCAGGTTGGTGTTGCTGTTTAGCAACAAAAAAACAGGGATATACTGAAATTCACTTTTTATGACCTTGCTGAGTTCAACAGGAAATTGCTTGTCGACACCCATCATGATGATTACCAGATCGTAATGCTTGGAATGCAGTTGCTCCATCACCTCCTCGATGGAAGATACTCCGGTGATTCTTGGCATTGTACTGAGACTCAACTGGTAAAACTGACCAAGCACGTGCTCTGAGAACCTCCCCTCCTTTTCAATGCTATAGGCATCGTATAGGTTTGCAACCAGCAGAATCTCCCTCACCTTGAAAGGCATCAGATCGTGATAGATATCCCGGTTGCTGTTGGTACGGTTGAGGAACGATTGCAGGAGGTGCCGGCTGGAGTTCTCATCGAAGCTGCTTGAATCGGTTTTCTTCTGATCCGCAGCGCGGGATTTGCTGCTTTTCAGAATCGCCTTTCCCTTGATAGAATTAAGATACCCTGCGATCAGATTAGACAGGTTGATGATCAGGTCGCGTTCCTCCTCCAGGAAAGGACCTTCAAATGCCTGGGGGAATGCTTTCACATAGCAGATCTCGATGGATCCGGTTTGGGTATCGATCGTTTCAAAAACCTGTAATTGTTTCCAGTTTGTTTCGCGAAAGTTGGGGCTCTGGACGTCAATATTCCCATGTTTGATCCTGCAAACGGCAAATTCGGGATATTGCCATGCCCTGGGAAGGACCATGCAGATCTGGTGAAGCGCTTCATCAGGAGGAGCTCCGGTACGGAGGATGTTTGTGGTTTGATTTATCGCCGAGAGCTCTTTCAACCTCTCGGTAGTCACGTACCTTCCTTCCCTCCCCTTGATTGCATTCAAATACCCCTCGATCAAACTTGTGAGCGTGTTGATAAGATTCCGCTCCTCTTTGAGGAACGGCCCTTCATATGCTTTTGGGAACTCTTTCAGGTAGAAGACCTCCAGTGAGCCAACCAGGTTATCGATGGTTTCAAAAACCTGTAATTGCTTCCAGTTTGTCTCCCGGAAATTATTGGTGGTAAACTCCATCTCATCAAACCGGATCCTTACAACTGTATACCTTGGATACTGCCAGGCTTTGGGTAGTATCTGGCAAACACGGGTAAGCGTATCAGGGATAGACTTATTATCTTTGAGGATTGAGGTAGTATGATTGATCGCCGTGAGTTCTTTGAGCCGCTCACGATTATTCAGAAGAAGTCTCTCAAAATCGTTCGGGTTGGCAGGAGCCTTACCTATGCGCTTAATTTCTTCCTTACCTGGCATGCTAAAATGGGGGATGGTCGTGCCAAAATTAACACAACTTTCTTAACTGGGAAAATTAAAAATCCGGCGATAAGCATAATACGAATTATACTGAAATCGAAATCAGTAAAACACGGAGCTCACGTCCGAATATCTCGTAAGTGCCTGAAAATAAGTAAATGATATTTAAAAAACAAGGTAAAATCCTTGTTTTGAATGAAATCTTTTCTTTAATATTGTGAAAAAATTCACACAGAAACCTTTAACCAAAAATTTTTTCTATGTCAACTAATCCTTATCAACAACAGGTAGATGCGTTCATGGCGAAGATTATTGCCAAGAACCCGGGAGAAACTGAATTTCATCAGGCGGTGCTTGAGGTAGCAGAATCCCTGATTCCTTTCATTGAAGAAAACCCAAAGTACAAGGCAACAAAAATCCTGGATCGGATTGCCGAACCTGAACGAGTGATCATTTTCCGTGTTCCATGGTTGGACGATAAAGGAGATGTTCAGATCAACCGTGGATACCGCATCGAGATGAACAGCGCCATTGGTCCTTACAAAGGTGGTCTTCGTTTTCACCCGACTGTTAACCTTGGCATTCTGAAGTTCCTGGCTTTCGAGCAGGTTCTCAAGAACAGCCTTACAACCCTTCCTATGGGTGGTGGTAAAGGTGGAAGTGATTTCGATCCCAAAGGAAAATCTGACAACGAAGTGATGAAATTCACCCAGAGCTTCATGTCGGAACTCTTCCGTCACATCGGTCCGAACACCGACGTTCCTGCCGGCGACATTGGAGTAGGTGGCCGTGAGATCGGCTTCTTGTTTGGCCAGTACAAGAGGTTGAAGAATGAATTCACCGGCGTACTTACCGGAAAAGGCATCGATTGGGGTGGCAGTTTGATCCGTCCGGAAGCTACCGGTTACGGAGATGTCTATTTTGCCGAAGAGATGCTGAAGACCCGTGGCATGGATTTCAAAGGCAAGATCTGCACAATTTCCGGCTCAGGTAATGTTGCCCAGTATGCCACAGAAAAAGCGACCGAACTCGGCGGAAAGGTTGTTACCCTCTCCGACTCCCAGGGATACATTCATGATCCGAAGGGTATCGATGCCGAAAAACTTGCCTTCGTCATGCGTCTGAAGAACGTAAAGCGTGGCCGTATCAGTGAGTATTGCGACAAATATCCAGAAGCTCAGTTCTTTGAAGGAAAACGTCCATGGGAAGTCAAATGCGACATCGCACTCCCCTGCGCAACCCAGAACGAGATCACTGGCGAAGAGGCTAAGATGCTGATCAGCAATGGTTGCATCTGTGTTTCTGAAGGAGCCAATATGCCTTCAACGCCGGATGCTATTGAGATTTATCTCGACAGCAAGATTCTCTTTGGCCCTGGAAAAGCCGCTAACGCTGGTGGTGTAGCTACATCCGGACTTGAGATGACTCAGAACTCGATGAGGCTTGGCTGGTCGCGGGAAGAGGTTGACAGTAAACTTCATAGTATTATGATCGCCATCCACAAGAACTGCGTGAAATTCGGCACAGAATCCGACGGCTTTATCAACTATGTCAAGGGCGCCAATATCGGCGGTTTTGTGAAGGTTGCTGATGCCATGTTAGCTCAAGGACTCGTTTAAACTATCATATACTCATTTAAATATGACAGCAGGGCTGTTCTGAATCTCAGGACAGCCCTCTGTTTTTTTCCGCTGGCATATAATAGAACAGCAACGCATTGAAGAAGGCATAGAAGACTATGCCAGCCTGGTTCTCGAACATCGACTCCGTGAGGATATTCATCCCGAAGAGCAAAACGAAAAAGAAATAGATATAATCTTTCCTTCTGAATGCTATGATGCCGGGCCAGACCAGCATGGTAACCAGCACGATAAATCCAATCACCCCCACCGAAAGATAGGTCTGCAGGTATTGGTTATGGGCATCCAGATTCCGTGAATAGGCATATTTGATCCCCTGTGTTGAATACTCCTCCAGCAGGGCGTCTTTCACATCACCTGTCCCAACCCCAAACAGTGGATGTTGCAGGATGATATTCCAGGCCGATTGCCAGACAAGAACGCGTTCCCCGGTCGATTCCTCCGCATCAGGTTTAAGCGAACCGATGTTTTCAACAACATTTGTCGTTCGTTCAACTCTTGCCATCGTTTGAGGGAGTGAAAGCACAAAGAGTATCACCGTTGCCATCATCACCAAAGGAAAGATGGCCTTCAGGCGGGTTGCTTTGCTGAAGAAGAAAATAAGCGTCATCAGCAGGTAGATCACAAGAAGGCTGAGGATTCCCATTTTAGATGACAGGAGGACAACCATCAGATTGAAGAAGACCAGCAGAAATGTGATAAGAGCCAGGTGCCATCGTTTGAAAATATGAAGATGCTTGAAGGTCAGAAAAACGACCAGGACGATCGCAAAGTTGATGAACATGGATAAATACCCGGAATGGTGCAGGATAGAGAATTGCATGTAGAAGAACGCACCGGCATCACCCGTTTCACCGTACCGAATCATGGCGTTTGCCAAACATACAATCGAAGCGGCGAGGCATCCGGCAATATAGGTCAGAAATATGTAGTTGATCCGGAGAAATGAAAAAACCCGACCGTCGATAGTGGCAAATAAGAGAGGAAAGACCAGCAGGGAGAGTTTCACAGTGATGTCAAACCTGGCATATTCAATGTTTTTGGTATAGAGCAGTCCAATCAGGTAGATAAAATAGAGAATTGTGAAGAGGAGGATATGCTGCCGGTGCTTCTCCTGTAATATTCGTTTCAGTTTCGCCCAGAAACGGAACTCAGCCGCCCAGTTAATCACCATGAAACCAATCACCCATGTGGCCATGCGGTTTTTAAACGGGATTGCAAAACCCAACGCAATAAAAAGCAGGATATAAACAACCCTGTGAAACAGAGCGATCCAGTCCCATAGTTGCAACCAGCTTAGCCCGCTACATTTTTTTTTCTGCATCCAGGTGCTGTTGAATAAATTGTTGAAAATCAACAAAGATCTTATCGCGATTGAAATTCTTCGACACGTAAAAATAGGCATTTCCCGACAGCTCATCGTACAGGGCTTTGTCACTATAGAGCTTTCGGATAGCTGCTGTAAGAGATTTTGGATCTTCAGGAGCACATGCGATACCACATCTTCCATCATCGATGAAGAGCGTTTTAGCTTCTCCTTCTACACCAAGCAGGATAGGTTTTCCCATGGCAAGGCTTTCAAAGATCTTGGATGGGATCGCTCCCTGGAAGAGATCCAGTTTTCGGAGTGGAATGATAGAGATATCAATTTCAGAGATCACATCCGGCATCCGGCTCTTGGGATAGGCCGGAAGGAAGGTAATATTAGTCAGCTCCATTTTCACTGCCTGATCCATAAGGTCCCGCTTCAAGGGTCCTTCTCCAGCGAGGATAAACTTCATCCTGCTTTCGTGAGCAAGCTCCTGGGCAGCTTTCAGAATGACTTCAAGACCTTGTGCATGCCCCAGGATTCCACCATAGAAAGCGATGAAATCATCCGGTGTGAATCCAAGTTCAGCTCTCCAACCGGGCGTCCCTTTACCGGGTGAGTAGAAAGAGAGATCAACACCGTTTTTTAGCCAAAACACCTCTTTCTGAGGCATCCGTGAAGAGATGTTCGTTACAATGCCCTGGGTTTGTCCACTGATCAGATCGGAGTGCCTGTAAAGAAACTCTTCAAGTGACTTTGATATCCTGAGAAGAAAACGGTTCGTAACCAATCCAAGTTTTTCAGCACTTTCGGGCCAGAGATCCGAAACATTGAAGAGCAGTTTTGCTCCTTTAAATTTTGTTAGTATCCACGCTGATATGCCCAGAAACAGTGGCGGAGACTCACAAATGATGAGATCAAACCGTTTCAGGTTGAAAAGCCCTACCCAAATCGATGAGAAGACAAACGAAAAATAGACCAGCAGCCGGGCCGTTACCGACTGGCTCTGTCGGGCGAATATCGCTGACCGGTTAATGATGACCCCATCCATCTCTTCCCGGATGTACCATTTGCCTTTATAGCCATCAAAGACCTTCATGAATGGGTAGTTTGGCATGGCAGCGAGGACCTCTACATGGTTTCCTGCCTGATGAAACCGAATAGCCAATTCCGAGAGCCGATTTTGGGGGGCGCCTACTTCTGGTGGATAATATTGTGTTAAAAAGAGGATCCTCATCTGTGAGTAATCTATAAATGACCGATTCCCTCTTTGACCGCTACTGCATGACGAAGAAAGAGCGTGGACGCAGCACCCTGTCGAAGGCAAAATACTGAACAAGCACAAAATCCTCTCCGTCGTTAACAAGTGCATAGAACCTGTCGAGGTCATGCCTGATCTCATTGCCATTCAAATCTACATCCCCATACCCCTGTTTGAAGTAGGTTTTAATGGTTTTGCTAACACCCGCCGAATCTGTCAGCGTAATGACGGTGAAAGGTGTGGACGATAGAATCGAGTCTTTCTCGGCTGTGTCTATTTCGCTCAGGATCCCTTCGAAATTGAGGTTCCTGAATCCGGTAAGGAAATTCAACGCAGCGAGTGTATCAAAGCCTGGAATCAGTTGCATATCAGGATAGGAGTATAAGGAAACGGAGTTATTCTGATTGTTGGTAATCACAAAAGATTCATTTTCTTTAATTGGAATCTCAACCTGAACAGAGGCAATCTGGGGGAGCTCTTTTTTAAAGATCGTATAATCACGCCAAACATTGGCCATGGGGGTGAACCGCGGGGAGACGAAGCCCCTGAAACCGGGCATATAGATCACGAAAGGAGTGGCGGATCCATCCATAAGCATATAGCTCCCCCTATTGCTTTGCGTAGCACCTCCAACATAGAACACTTTCGTAAGTTTCTCATAAGGAAACCACCTGATGGCGTTGAAGAGATCAATCCGGTAAGCCTGCTGATAAACCTCAACCTTTACCGAATTAACGGCCAGTTCTCTGATCACATTGTTATGTGCTGCCTGGGGGACCGGCTCTTTCACTGCCAGGTTGAGTATGGTATGGAGCAGCATATCCAGGTTGAACTTTGAAGCTATGTATTTGTTGTTGACCATCCACCCTCCGTTTTCTTCTCTACTGAGAGTGACCATGTTGTTGTTTTTGTCGGACATAAAGATCTTGGTAACAGATGCTGTATCCGTAACGGCAAAATCACTCAAAGAGCCTTGAAACGTCTTATCTGACTGCGTAAAGAACAGAACAACAGCGACAATAGCTAATATCAGAACAACAAAAAGAACGAGCCGGTTTTTTTTCATACTCTGTCAGGTTTAAGGTCGAGGGCCGAGGTTGAACACGATGCGGAGAATGGTTATTTAGCCATTTTTTTTGCATATTTTAGTTTACGAAAGTGATACTTGATCAACCCAAATACAATGATCAAAAGGATCGGGATAACTACATTTACAGCTTGCCAAAGAGGTCGTTGGGAAGCCAGTTTTGTCATATCCAGTAACCTCAGTTTCAGCTCCCTCGAACGAATGGACATCAGTCCGGAATCATCACACAGGTAGTTCATGATATTTATCAGAAGCTCCTTATTCCCGAAGGTCTGGCCTGTAAATTGATCAAATCCGAGAGGTAGCGGATATTTCTTTGTCATATGATATTGATTCTTTGCGATATCTCCATCGGCAATCACTATCATGCGTGTGGGTTGGCTTTTATCCTTGAAACCGAGTTCTTTGTTCAGCTCAATCTCGGGAGGGAGCCTGAACAGGTACGCCGATGTGAACTCACCCTCAAGCAGCACAGCAACCGGTTGCGGTCCACTGTTATACATCCGTGGATCGGGTTCATCCCGAAGGATCTCAAGATCTATCAATACAGGCGCATTCGCAATCCGTGAGTATGGTGAAGTAGTAAGAAGTACGGTTTTTTTAACGCCAGCAGCCTCAACCGTATCAATGCTGCTGATAAACTCCGTTTTTACGGCATTCAGTCCATTCACAACCGGGTGATTGCTGGCCGGTGTGATCAGCGGAAAATAGTACCATGGAAAGAAGTCAAACTGTGGCTGGCTTCCCACCTGTCCGGTTTTTACCGGAATAGGAAGAGCGCTCATGTCCATCACGAGGTTCTTGTTTAACCTCACTCCATAATTAAAGAGCATCTCGTCGAGGTTGATGTCATTTGCCAGCCCCATGGTGGAAGAGTAGAGTTGGAGGCTATCCATTTTGGCAAACACCGGGTCGATCATCCACAACACCCTGCCTCCCCGCATAATAAACTGGTCGATAAGAAATTTATCCCTGTCGTCAAACCGCCGTTCGGGGCCGGCTATAATCATTGCCTTATACTTGTTCACCAGTGGCGAGCCCGATGAGTCGGTCTTCAGCCTTACTGTCAGGCTGTTGATCTTATTGTTGATAGCTACCCGTTCAACATTGTAGTACTCTGATAGTGCATCTTCCAAATCTAATGTCATCTCCCTCGACAACTCTCCCTGCCCCTCCAGGATAGCAACCCTGGGCTTAGTGGTGTTGATTAGTTTCTCAACAGCATTGCCCAGATTGTATTCGAGAGCCTGAATGGATTTGTTTAAAACAATATCAGGATTATCTCCTTTAATCTGTGTGTTCAAAAGATCTACCGGCAATTCCCGACCCCTGTAAACCACAATAGCCCCCGGGAAGATGATCAACTGGGATGATTCTCCTTTATTAGTGACCCTAAGATCTGTAGGTTGCAGACCTTGTTCTGCCAGAAGCCGGTAAGTGTCATTCCGTTCACGGGAGTTTGGACTTGCCGAAGGATTGATGAACTCGAAGTGGATATGATCACTATAAGCCCTGAACTCATTGAGCATGTCCCTTGTTTCGTTGGAGAGTCGACGGAATCCCGAAGGCAACTCCCCATCGAGGTATACCCTGAAGAAGACATCGTCCTTTAGCCCTTTTAACATGGTTTTAACTGCTGGGGAGAGGGAGTAACGCTTTTCGGCCGTCAGGTCAAAACGGGTAAAAACAAACGAAGCGATCATGTTGATAAGCACGATGATAACAATCCCCAGGGTTACCTGAAGTATGTTATTTCGTTTTATATCCCGCTTTTTGCTCTTCATTTTTTACTTTTCGCTTTTCGCTATTTGGCTCCGCCGAGCTCCGCTTCGCTCCGGTTCACCATTTCGTTTCACCACTTCCTACTCTCCAGCTTCAACTTTGTTAAAAGAATAAACAGTGTTATCACGCTAAGAAAATAGATCAGGTCGCGCGAATCGATTACCCCACGGCTCATGGAGGAGTAGTGGTCACTCAATCCCAGCGACTGGATTAACAACCCGGTTTTCCCGGAAATGACGAATGTATAGATAAACTCAAATCCGATGTACATGAAAAAGCTCAGGAACACGGCAAGGATAAATGAGACAATCTGATTATCTGAAAGAGAGGACGAAAAGATCCCAATCGATACGAATGCACCACCAAGCATGATCAATCCAATGTATGATCCCCAGATGCTTCCCAGGTCAAGATTTCCCGAAGGCAAACCCAATCGATAAACTGTATAGACATATATCAGCGTAGGGATTAGCGAAAAGATCACCAATACAACCCCGGCAAAAAATTTAGCCAGGATCACCTGTAGATCATTTACCGGCTGCGTCATCAGCAGTTCAAGAGTCCCACTCCGCTTCTCATCGGCAAACGACCGCATAGTGATGGCGGGAATTAGAAAGAGAAAGACGAATGGCCCAAGCAGGAAGAGCCCATCAACATTGGCATATCCAAAGTCGAAGATATTGAATTGCAATGGAAAAACCCAGAGGAAGAGCCCTATGACAAGCAAGAACACAATGACCACAATATACCCTATCAGTGAGTTCAGAAATCCATTCAGTTCCTTCTTAAAGAGGGTGTACATGAAGCAATCCTAGTTTGGAATGCAAAGTTAAAATATTAATTAAGATGCCAACGGAGTACTACTCTACCTCAATCAACACCGAGGTATCCAGCCTCAATCCCAGCAGGCTGCTGGCATCGCCCCGGTTGATGGCAATTTCAAGGTAGCCGCTGGTGCTGAAGAGAGCAAGCATCTCCCCTTCATGAACATCCAGGTACGATTTACTGATCCGGGTGATCCGGTAGGTGGGAGAACGGAATGTGATGACAAACTTCCGGTTCTTTATCGTGGATCTGAAGAGCTCTTGGGTGATGTTTGCAAAGGCGTTTCCATAACGATCCACGTAGATTACCTTCCCTTTGATCTGGTCGGCACTGATCACCGGCTGAAAAGCCATTTTTACCAGTACTTTATCCTTTTTATGCCCTAATTCCTCAACCGGTTTTCCAGCGACGATATGGCATGCAGCCTTCACAAAGACATCGCGGGTGGAAAAGGTAAAATAGTCGGAATCCTGGATGATATCGATTTCGATGATTTTTTCAGGAGGTTCATTAAAAATTAACGAGAAGATGCCATTATCGGCTCCAATGAAATAGTGCCCTTTGTGAAAGACTACAGTATGTGGGCTCTCGATGGATGCTTCGGTATTGATCCCGATGATATGCACAGTGCCTTCCGGGAAGTTTTCGTAGAAGTTCCGGATAATAAAAGCGGCCTGGTTCAGATCAAACGATGGAATCTCATGCGAAATGTCAACGATGACTGCTTCTGGAAGCTGGCGCAGTATCGCCCCTTTCACGGCTCCGCGGTAGTGATCCTTCTTTCCCCAGTCGCTGGTCAATGTGATGACAGGCATCTATTTATTTGTACTTTTGCGAATCAAAGGTATATATTTTTTAATGAGCGAAAAAATTATCCGAATCGAATCAGTTGACCCTCTGGAGATCTTCGGTGTAAACGATCAAAACCTTGATGAAGTAAGGAGTTTTTTTCCGAAGCTAAAGATCGTTGCCCGAGACAATGTGGTTAAGGCAATGGGTGAAGAGTCGTTGCTGCTTGAGTTTGAGGAGAAGTTCACCACACTTCTGCTCCACTATGAAAACTTTGGCCGGCTTACGAAGGGAGATATCACGTATATCCTGACTGCTGAAAACGGATCGATCCCCCTGAAGCCGGAGGGGCATCATGCCGGCGTGCTGGTTCACGGCCGTAATGGCATGCTCATCCGCGCACGCACCCCTAACCAACAGAAGATGGTTGAGGCCATTGACCGGGATGACCTGATGATAGCTATCGGACCAGCTGGTACCGGAAAAACCTATACAGCAATTGCTCTGGCAGTGAGGGCCTTAAAAAACAAAGAGGTACAGCGGATCATCCTTACACGCCCGGCTGTAGAGGCTGGTGAGAATCTCGGCTTCCTTCCCGGCGACCTCAAAGAGAAACTTGATCCCTACCTCCAACCACTCTACGATGCCCTGCGCGACATGTTGCCAACACAAAAGCTGCTTGCTTTCCTCGAAGATGGCACCATCGAGGTGGCCCCTCTGGCTTTCATGCGAGGCCGGACACTCAACAACGCCTTTGCAATCCTTGATGAAGCCCAGAATACAACACCAGGCCAGTTAAAAATGTTCCTGACACGAATGGGAGCATCTGCCAAATTCATTGTTACAGGAGATATTACCCAAATCGACCTTCCTCCGAAACAGGAGTCGGGGTTGATCCAATCCCAATCGATCCTGAACGAAGTCCCCGGGATCTCGTTTGTCTACCTCGACGAAAAAGATATCATCCGGCACAAACTGGTCAGCAGGATCATCAGGGCTTATTCGAAGTAGTGCGGTGGTGCGGTGGCACCACCGCACTACGAAAAATCCTATCTTTGCGAGAGGAAAATATGAATGCATATGAAAAACGTAATCTTCAAAACCCAGTACCAGCTTCCCGGACAAAAGAGCCTCTATAATGGGAAAGTTCGTGACGTCTATAACATCGATGACAAGTACCTGGTAATGGTAACATCCGACCGTATCAGTGCGTTTGACGTGGTGCTTCCGAAAGGCATTCCCTACAAAGGGCAGGTGTTGAACCAGATCGCGGTGAAGTTCCTCGATGCCACTTCCAATATCTGTCCCAACTGGAAAATCGCCAGTCCCGACCCCAATGTCACCATCGGTAAATACTGCAAACCGTTTCCCGTGGAGATGATCATCCGGGGTTACCTGACAGGCAGCTCATGGAGGACATACAAAAACGGAGCCAGGGAGATTTGCGGAGTGACTATTCCGGATGCGATGAAAGAACACGAACGATTTCCCGAACCAATTGTAACTCCAACCACCAAAGCCACACAAGGGCATGATGAAGATATCTCGAAAGAGGAGATTATCAGGCAGGGACTTGTCTCCCAGGAAGATTATACTTTGCTTGAGAAATACACAAAAGAACTCTTCAACAGGGGCGCCGGGATGGCGAAAGAGAAGGGGCTGATCCTGGTGGATACAAAGTATGAATTTGGCAAAGGGGATGATGGAACGATTTATCTCATCGATGAGATCCACACCCCTGATTCCTCTCGTTATTTCTACCTCAACGGATATGAAGAGCGACAAGCGAACGGCGAACAGCAGAAACAGCTTTCAAAGGAGTTTGTCCGTGAGTGGCTGATGGCGAATAATTTCATGGGTAACCCTGGACAGCAGGTCCCCGAAATGACCGATGAAATTGTGAACCAGATTTCCGAACGGTATATCGAGCTCTATGAGAATATCATCGGCGAGAAATTCTTAAAATCCGACACTTCTGATGTGATCAAACGTGTAGAGCAAAATATTCTCCGTTGGCTTCAATCACACTGATTAAACTGATAATTCGTAAATCATAATTCATAATTCGTAATTACTTTGATCCCGTTCTCCCCACCCCGTATGGATAAGAAGATTGCCGACGCTGTTGTTGAGGCGCTCTATTCGGGTTGGATCACCACAGGACCCAGAACTAAACAATTCGAAAAGATGCTTACGGCCTATGGTGGCCAAAAGGTAACCTTCTGCGTCAGTTCAGGGTCAGCCGGTCTGGAGCTGATGCTTCGCTGGTTTGGGATTGGGAAAGGTGACGAAGTGATCGTTCCGGCTTATACCTATTGTGCTACAGCGAATGTCGTGGTCCATTGCGGTGCAACGGTGGTTTTTGTGGATGTTGGGAAAGATTTCGATATCGCGGTTGATGCCATCGAAAAGGCAATAACCCCCCATACCAAAGTTATTATACCTGTTGATATTGCGGGATTTCCATGTGATTACGATGCGATACATGCACTTGTTCAACGTGTGGATATCCGTGAACAGTTTCGTCCCGCCACCAGAGAGCAAGAGTTGATGGGACGGATCCTGGTGCTCTCCGATGCTGCCCATTCGATCGGAGGCTGGTACAATGGAAAACGCACCGGCAGCCTCACTGATCTCACAGTTTACTCGTTTCATGCCGTCAAGAACCTCACAACGGCTGAAGGAGGCGCTGTTTGCATCAACCTTCCTCTCCCGTTTGATAATGACGCTATATATAAAGAGCTCTATATCAAGTCACTCCACGGACAAACCAAAGACGCCCTGGCAAAAACACAGATCGGAAACTGGCGGTACGACATTGTGGAGCCGGGGTATAAGTACAACATGACCGATATCCAGGCTGCAATGGGGATGGCAGAACTGGAACGGTACGACAGCGATATGCTGGTTCGCCGGAAAGCGATCTTCGACAGGTATGCTGAAGCCTTTTTTTCTTACTCCTGGGCCCAACTGCCCCTCTACGAAACTTCCACCAGGGTCTCTTCTTACCATGTGTTTTTACTCCGGATCAACGGAATCACAGAGGAGCAGCGGGATGAGATCATCCGTGGGATTTTTATACGGGAAGTGGCGGTGAATGTACACTTTGTCCCTCTTCCCATGATGACTTATTACAAAGATGCCGGATACCGGATGCCGGATTACCCGGTCTCCTATGATAATTATTCCCGGGAGATCACGTTGCCGGTCTATTATGATCTCACGGATGAGATGGTGGATGAGGTTGTTCGGGCAGTGGTGGGAGCGGTGGAGGAGGTGGTGAGGTAGGAAGGTGGGAAGGTAGGAAGGTAGGAAGGTAGGAAGATAGGAAGGTGGAAGGAATATCAAGAAAATTTCATAAATCGAATCGAATTATAAGTCTGGTTACATGAGAAAAGGAAAAATGGCTCAGCTGCTCTCCCCCGAGAAGTACATCCGAACGCGGGCCCGGTCACTTCCTATAGGACCATGTTACATCAACGAGAATTGGGCAGATGCCGGCATGGCATTGATCATCATCACGCGAAAACATACGAACGGGAATTTTACCTTTGCCTCTTTTCAGGTTGATATCTATTGCCTGGGAGTCAAGGATGCTTTCTGCGAGTTCAATATGCATCCGCTCGATTTTCAGGAATATCGGGATAAGTTCAGTGAATTAAGCGATAATGAAGTATCCTTGATTGAAACCACCTATCCATTGGCTCATAATATCATTTACGGCGCTATTGAATACGCTGAAGAATTAGGATTCAAACCAGGCAACGGATTCGACCTGGCTCAATGTATTCTCGAAGAAGATGATGACCGAATCGAACTGATCGATGTGGAGTTTGGTTTGGATGGAAAACCTACGCTCATTGCCGGAAGTGAATCCGACACAGAAGCCACCATTGCCCAATTGAACAGATCGGTGGGGAAAGGCAATTACTCCTACACAATCAGCGATGAACTACCTGATGATCTGTACAATGATGAAAATATGGACGATATCCCTGATTACAGAGATCCTGATGTTCAGAAGAAAAACATCGATAGATTCATCGACCTGATGAGTCAACTGAAGGAGACACAACCAGAAGAAAGTCAGGGTAACCTCCTTGACGAAGCGATCAACCTTGCAGATATCCTCTACTATACGGTGGCGCTGCCTGAAGACGCCTATGAAGAGGCAGAAGAGGAAGTAATGAGTTTGTGTGATTTTGATATCTCTGATGAACGGATTTCGGATGCTATCCTGTTTGGATCCAATACTCCGCATCCCAGGGCAAAAGAGATCAGACAAGAGATTGAAAAGATCAATGACATCAGAGAAGATGAAATCTCAGGTTTACTATTAAAAAAGGTCCGAAAACTGGAAAAGGAGTATCCGGATGTCCCCGGAATTGCTTATACCCGGTTAAAGATGCTGGAGGCACTTGAAAAAGAGAGGGAATTCTCAGAAGAATTGAAGGGTTATATGAAAAAGTATCCTGATTATATTCCTTTCCGGTATTTCCATGCATGGGATCTGATGCATCAAAAGAATATAGCAGAAGGAATTGCATTAGCGGATTCTATGGCTGAGATCGAAAAGGTATGGCCAGGCACAACATCCTTTTGTGAAGAACAAACCTTACTGCACATCCAAAACCTTCAGGCAAAATATACAGCCACGGGGCAGTTACACTATATTGATGCCCTGATTGAGTACTTCCAGGAAGATTATCCCGATTTGATCCATGATGCCTTTTTCCAAACTCCAGAGTTTTTAAAACTGATCCTGATCACCAGGTTATTGGAGATAGAAAATTCTGATGGGGAGTAATAAGTCTCACATATTTTGATTATTCGTATATTTGGGAAAATTTAGGGTTCATGCACCTGAATACATTATTCCCGGATGCCTGAGCAACCCAAGTTGGAACGGCTGCTACGGCTCCTTATGATGCTATCCGCTGGGTACGGGTATTCCATTGCCGAAATTTCCGATAAACTGGACACATCAGAACGAACCATTTACCGATATATAGAAACTTTGCGCTCAGCCGGATTCATACTTAGCAAAGATGATAACTATTTCAAGATTGACCGTGAAAGTCCATATCTTAAAAACATTAGCGACCTTCTCCATTTCACTCGGGAGGAATCGTGGATCCTGAATAAAGCGATTCTATCCCTTGATGATGAGATCCCTATCAAACAGAATTTGGCGAAGAAACTCTATACATTATATGACTTGAAAGGAGTCCCCTATCCTGTTGTCAAGCGCGAGAATTCCGAACGGATCATTGCCCTGATCAGGGCAATGGAAGAAAAACAAAGAGTTATTCTCAAGGCATATCAGTCGGCAAACAGCAGTACCATATCCGACCGGGAAGTTGAACCATTTACCTTTACATTGAATTATGGCTATATATGGTGTTACGAGTGTGAAACAGCTAAAAACAAGTTATTTAAGACAGCCCGGATCGCTCAGGTTATCAACACCGGACAACCATGGCTGGCTGAACAGAAACACAGATCCATGCCGATCGACATTTTCAGAATTTCCGGCAGCAAAGAGATTCAGGTTAAGCTACGTTTATCAACGCGTGCAGCAAGTTTATTAATGGAAGAATATCCTCAATCGGAAGAATATATTCAACCCGAGTCTGATTGGGCCTACGTGTACGAGGGCTGGGTAAGCAGTTTTGAAGGTGTCAGCCGGTTTATTTTGGGTTTGCCCGACGACATTGAGGTTCTTGCACCGCTTTCATTAAAAAATCACCTGAATGACCGTATTTCCGGGAAAAAGTTTTGAACATATATTGAATTGACAGAAGTTGACAAAAACGGGGAATACTTTTACGAACCAATAAAACCTTCCAGGTTTTGTAAACCTGGAAGGTTTGGAAAGATGAGTAAATGAGATTTTTACTGACCTTACAGCGAATCAGCAACCACGAACGGATCATACCGATCAACTATCAATATGAAGTCAGCGCCTGGATTTACCGTGTGATCCATCACGGGGATCCGGCATTTTCGAAATGGCTTCACAAGATGGGGTATGCGGATGAACGGAAGCAATTCAGATTGTTTACTTTCTCCAATCTGATGATTCCAAAGCGAACGATTCAGGGTGACCGGATCATCATCCAATCCGATGTCGTTCAACTTATTGTCTCATTTCTGCCATTGGAATCCATCAACCATTTCATTCAGGGATTGTTCCGGCATCAGGAATTCAGGTTGGGCGACCGGCAATCGCAGGTTTCTTTCAGGGTTACAACAATAGAAGGCTTACCTGAACCGGTATTTCAGGAGCGAATGTCGTTCCAATGCCGCTCCCCAGTGCTGGTTTCCCAAAACATCCCTGGTGAAAAATACGCCCGGTACCTCTCCCCGGATCATCGCGACTATTCTGAACTCCTGTTCCATAATCTGAAAGAAAAGTGGAAAGCCTTTACTGGATTACCCTTTGCGTCCGTGACAACCGTTGAAGCATTCACCATAATCCCGACCATCCGTAAAAAAGGAATCCTGATCAAAGCCGGCACCCCCATGGAATCGAAGCTTATCGGGTATCTATTCGATTTCATGTTAACCGGTGCACCGGAACTGATCAGGCTGGGCTACTATACAGGATTTGGAGAGAAGAACAGCATGGGGTTTGGGTGTGTGGAGGTCGTGGATGAAAAAGATTGAAGAAATTATGACTATTGAAAAACTGTTTAAAGAGATACCGGATGCAGTGAAACTGGATTTCCTGCAGAAAGCGCTCAGGAAAAACGACGCGTTGTGCAGCCAGTTTACCCGGTATTGCTCCGATCTAAAAAAGGGCAAACGGCAGACAGAGGCAAAAATTCCCGAGCAGATCATCTCGGATGCCTGTAAGCAACTGAAAACCGAGCTCGAATCGCTTGATTTCAACAACATGGACTGGCAGGATTATGTCCCCCGGCACAGTGGATACATTGAAGATTATGAGGCTTACGAATATTTCGCCGACGATCACCTGACCGGGCTGTTTGAGGGGTGGCAACATCAGATCTGTCAGCAACTTCAACAGGGAGAACTAACCCATGGTCTTTGCCAGGTGATGGGTTGCTACAGTGCTTGTTTCGACGTGGAAATTCCCGGGGCCGGAGATATCTTTGAAGACCTCACCGATGAACTGCTGGCTCATCATCAGGAGTTGCAGAATGCGGTGGTCGATACCCTTAAAAGGGTGACAGGATCGGAGGCGGAGATCCAAGCTATGATTACGGCTATTCTGGACCATACTGTCATCCTTGGGGAAGAGCACGTAAACTTCCTCAACTACCTGGAAACCGTGTTTTTGTTGATCACGGAAACGGCCGAAACAGCCCGGTATATTTCCGGACAACTGGAATCACGCAGTCTTGCCGAATCCATAGTACCGCAACTGGCGCTCCGCATCGCCTCCTTTGACCCGGATCCGTTGATCTGGCTGGAGAAAGCCGAGGAGTACATGGAACTTGACCTGGAGGTTGCCAAACAGCTTTTGGATCATTACTGGTTAGAAGATCCGGAGTGTTTCCGTTTGGTAGGAAAAAAAATGTTTGGGGAGCATCCCCGGGAACTTTGTGATTTCTTTAGCGAAAAGCTTTTCCCGATGTTCGATGAGACATTTTACAAGGAAGTACTCTGGTTCAGGACCCTTCGCGACCAGGATATCGATTTATACAACGAGTTGCGCAATTACCTCACCGAGCAGGAAAAGCAGCGGTTCCTCGACGAGATCACCTGGGATACGGTATTCAGGATTAATGTTCTTGCTTCCGAGAAACGATTCCCTGACATCTTAGTACTGGCACAGAAAGAGGTCCTTCATACCTGGCATTTTACCGAACTGATCACTCCGATTTTAAATATCTATCCGGCGGAGGTGATGGAGCTGATCCGGATTAAATGTGCCGACACACTCACCAATCACAAAAAACGGAGCGGTTACCAGCGTATGGTGAAATGGTTACAGCTTGCCCTTCAGATAACCGGCATGGAGGATCAGGTCCGCCATCTGATCCATGAATTTTACAACCGTCGCCCGGCATTGCCGGCATTAAAGGAGGAGATGCGGGAGGCGGGGGTGGTGAATGACAAAAAACCTTCCAGGTTTTGAAAACCTGGAAGGTTTGGGGGAAAAGAAAGTAATATCTAATACTAGAATAATATGATTAAAGAAATCTGCCAATTTGTGAAAACACTTGAAGAGCAAGCATCTGGTCTATTTGAAGAAGGAGCCAAACTTAAAGAAGGTATTTACATTGCTCTTGATATAGGTCTGGAGAATGGAAAATATATCCTGAAAAATGTTGATGAAAATGGAAATATCCTGAAAGAAGATATTGGGCTCTTTACGAAAAAAGATGATCTAACTCCTTTTTTCGAGAAATGCAGGAAAGTATTGCAAGCTTCAAATCCTGTTGATAAGAATAAAATATTTAATCCTAACTTGAAGATTTTCAACGTTACTTGTTCTCCTTATGCTGTTGGATTCACAAAGAAAGGTATTCTCAACAACATTGAAAAAACACGTAAAGATGGGACTATCGTTGGGAAGGAAGGTATTTTAACAGAACTATCTAAACAATACCTAAAGAAAGCCGAAGAGTATATTGAAGAAGGGCAATCCAGTGTTTGGTTTAACGCTTTTAAAACATGGCTAATAGCTAACTTCTGGGAACTTATCGAGAAAATTGGTTTTGATGATTTAAAAGATGCTTATGTAGTAGTTTTCTTTTTAAAGGAGGTGCCAATAGAACGATATAAAAAGCCCTATTTAAAGTATATAGGAGAAAGTGTTTTTAATAAAGATGAATTTAACACTACATTTCAGGATATAATTTATGGGGTGAGCGATAGTTTAAATACGTTTAATGACAAAAAGCGTTTTCTCAAACATCAATCTGCAAGCTTTAGATTTAATTATCGCGTACATGGAGAAGACGCTCAATTGGTGTTGAAGTTCTACCAACTTAGCCAGAATAAACAACTTCCAAATCCACTGCCAATTTTTGTTGACAAAGATGAAACAAACCTAAATGCAGATGTTGTAAAGCTCTTCAATAATGATGGCATTGCTGGATATTCTGAGATAATTAGGTCGCTACTGAGTCTTCGAAGAACAAATTTGCAAAATTTCTATCTCTTGTTTGTTCAGAGAAAACAAATCATTGATGTTGATTTTGTGCCTGTTTTTAAATACACATTAAAGGACAAGGCAGAGAATGATTTTGTTGTAAAAGAGATATTTGGAGTAGAACCAGCAATTTATTTCAACAGCAAGGATCACAACGTATTTGATTTTCAGTTAATGGTTGTGAACCCTATTTTCAACAAACAACTGGTTCAGGAGACAAAAGCTGGCACACTGTGGATAAAATATTTCGACGATTTAGAAATAAAGCCAGATTACGGTTTAACGGATGCGATCTATAATCTCATTTACAAATATCGTAAAGCATGGTACGACTTTATTTACAAATCGAAACAACAAGTAATTACCATGACCATGATTGATGAAATGTTCAAGGATTCCATTGTAGATGATCTTAGACATGATGATGAATTAAAAAAGACAACACAATTACGAAAAAAACTAAGCCTATGGTTTGGTCTCCAACCATTATTTGACAACAATTTTAATACGAATAATATGGCAAATAAAACCGTTGAATTACAAACGAAGCTTCGGGAAATTGCCCAAACCGAATCGCTTCACATCGAAACCGATGATGAATTCGCTTTTGCAGCTGGGCAGATAATTTGGAAACTATTGATTCAAAGTGAATCGGCAAACCGTTCACACGTATTGCTCGAACCATTTTTGCAGAAAACTGAACCAACTCTGTTTAAGCAAGCAATTGCGGGTACATTCAATATGTATAAATATAAGTTTGCATTGTATCCAAACAAGTATGAGTTCGACAAGTTATTCAGTGAGGTTATGGGGTATTTCCCCAATGTCTCAAATATGAAAGAGCACTTACCAATTATTTTGGCCGGCTATTTCTCAGAATCGATATTTAAAAAAGAATAATAATAATAACCTATAAAACCAATTGATATGACTTATTCAAAAAGAATTTTTGGAGCAGCAATTATAAAAGCAGTTAATGCAAATTACAATGCTGATTTTTCGGGACAGCCCCGTACACTTCCTAATGGAGTAGTTTATGCCACAGATAAAGCATTAAAATATGCAGTTAAAAATTTTCTAAAAGAGAATTACATTTCAGAAAAGGTTTTCTACTTCAAACGCTTCAATAAAGAATTTATTCCTTATAGCTTAGATGATGCATTTGCAACAGCTTTCCCTGAACATAAGGATGAAAAAGACAAAAAGATTATAGCAAAAGACCTTTTAAGTTGTATTGATATTCGTTTGTTTGGAGCAACATTCGCTAAAAAATCTAAAACAAACAATGTTGCAATCTCTGTACACGGTCCAGTACAAATTACCCATGGTGTAAATATCTGGCACGAGAATAATTTCTATTCTGAACAGATAATGTCTCCATTTCGCAATCCCAATGAGAAAAGTGAAGATAATGCAGCTACAACCCTTGGCCGCCAAAGCCGTTTACACGAAGGCCATTATCTTCACCATTTCTCTGTAAATCCTAAAAATCTGGAAGATATTACTGAACTTGCTGGAAAAGATGCCAATGAACTTTCTGCAGACGATATTGCAAAACTGAAAGAAGCTTTGCAAAAAGGTGTGACTTATTATGATTCGGCTGCCAAAGCCGGATGCGAAAATGAACTGCTTGTTTGGGTTACTTTAAAAGAAAATTCCAAATTGGTACTTCCCAACTTCACTCAACTAATGAAGATGGAAAATGAAAAGGTTGATGGTAAGGGGCAGCTTGATATGAATGAATTTAAAAAGGTCGTTGAAACCAATTCAGCAGAAATCGAATCAATTGAAATCTGTTTAAATCAAGCATCTATTGAAGTAAAGAACGCACCTCAAAACGCATCTGTTAAAAGTTTGTAGATTTATCTAAACCTGTCAGGTTTTAAAAACCTGTCAGGTTTAAAACAACCGCAGTATGAAAAAATTAGTTTCAATCAATATTAAATCGGATTTTGGTTTTTTGAAAAAACCAGACACCAACGATCCGATCTATCTGACTTTTAATATGCTTCACAAACCTTCACTTCTTGGAATATTAGGGGCAATTATTGGTGAAAAAGGATTTCAAAAGCATGATGAAATGCCTGAATATTACAAAAAGCTTAAAAGTTTAGAAGTATCAATTGCACCATTGGAAGAAAATGGAAAAGCATATCATGAAAATGGAAATTTTTCCAAAACCATTATCAAATACAACAACACAACTGGGTTGGCAAGCGAAGAAGAAGGCGGTAATTTAATGATTACAGAACAAACTTTGGTGGCTCCAGCCTTTAAGTGTTGGATTATGCTTAACATGGAGAACAAAATAGAATCTAAACTCTACAATTACCTAAAAGAGTGCAAAGCGGAATACTTGCCCTATCTGGGGAAAAATGAATTTTCTCTTTGGTGGGATAATTTCGAGGAATATGAATATGAGCCATTGTCTCCTGAAGGAGTTTTCCAGATAAATAGTCTGTTTATTAAAGAAGAAACTGTCAAAGAAGGTAAGTACGATCCTATTTTTCAATTGGACATGTCTTCTTTCGCTGGAAAAGAATACTTGTATTTCGAAAGATTGCCTGTATCCTATGAAACTACAAAGTTATTCCAGTATGAATACGAAGATTTTGCTTTTACGAACTGGCAGTTAAAGCAGAATTACAGATTACCGAGCAAGCATCCATTGTACATATTGTCAAGTGATGAAATCATCCAACTGTTTTAAAGATTATTCGGAGAATCTTTTAATGCTTTTTTTGGAGCTTCAAAAGACTTACTTTGCCCATTTGTCGCACGACAAAAAGGAAAAGGAAACTCTTTTTGAACACTCAAAGTTGGTTTCAGATTATTGCCTAATGCTGATTGATGCTCATGGAATTGAGATAATAATTGATTCCTTTATTGAGAAACTCAATCAAAATATGCCAATCAAGAATCACGAAGAATTTGAAAGCCTCTTTAAAGAATCTTTCCTGGCAGCAATTATTTATCATGATTTGGGTAAGGTAAATCCAAATTTTCAGGTTTTAAGAATGGAAAACGACTTGTTTATCCAAGAAAAGAGTCTTTCAATTCAATCGTACCATTCGTTTTTAGGATCTTACCTATATGCAAACGTTTTTCTAAAAAGGATATATGAAAATGAAAAGTTTAGTACAGAAGGAAAATTGCTTTTGTACTTTATCGTTCTTCTTTTCTCTATTGCTATCGTTAAACATCATAATTCGACCATTGATTTGTCATTTGAATTTGATGAGCAGCAAGTTGATGATTGTTTTTCATTTTTCAAGACTTATAATTTTCAATTTGATAAAGATTTTGGTCAAAATTTCTTTTTAAGTGCAAAAAAGATTTTTGAAGGATTCCACAAGATTGTTGAAAACAAACCAGAGGTCTATTTCAATTTGTTTGCAACAACTAAACTGCTCTATTCTTTATTAACCGCATCCGATTTCTATGCAACCAATGAGTTCATGACAAAAATAAAAGTTAATGAATTCGGTATTTTGAGCACCAAAGAAAAGGGAATTCTGATCGAACGATTTAGGACAGTTAAGCCGTATAACAAAGACCTGTACTCAAATTTGGAGTATTACCAATCTTTTCCTTTTGAAAAACTGATGGAACGGAATAATCGAAATTTGAATATTTTGCGGCAAAAGCTCACTGCCGAAATGATTTCGAACTTAAGAGGACATTCTGAAAACAGATGCTTTTATCTTGAAGCTCCAACCGGAGCCGGAAAGACAAATTTATCATTGGCGTTCGCTACCGAGCTAATGAATGTCGATTCTTCATTAAATAAAGTATTCTACGTTTTTCCTTTTACAACTTTAATCACCCAAACATATAAATCGATAAAAGAAACTTTAGAGATTGACAATAATACAATCATTCAACTACACTCCAAGGCAGGATTTCATGAAAAAGTGGATGGCGCTTATGGTAATGAAAAAAGGCTATTCCTCGACAACTTATTTGTGAATTACCCGATTGCATTAATGTCGCATATCCGGTTTTTCGATATTCTAAAAGGAAATGAAAAGGAAAGCAACTATCTGTTGCATCGGTTGTGCAATTCGGTTGTCATCATTGATGAAATTCAAACCTATGATCCCGAACACTGGGATAAGATTGTCTATTTCCTTGCTAACTACGCCCAATTGTTCAACATTCGGATTTTAATCATGTCGGCAACTCTTCCGAAAATAGATGCGTTGCATGAGAATCTAAAAGGAACTTTTGTTTCGCTAATTTCAAATCGGGAACAGTATTTTACAAACCTTAATTTTGCAGGTCGGGTTTCATTTGACTTTACCTTGGCTGATAAAAACAGACCCGATAACGAGGAGAAAGAAAACTATCTTTCTGAGTTATCGGATTTCATGATTGATAAAGCAGAACAATACGCCACATCCAACGAAGAGAAGGTAAAAGTCTTGATAGAATTCATCACAAAGAAAACATCGGCATTATTTTTCAGCATTATCAATAAAGACAGCCGTTTTAAAGATTATAAAATTCTTTTGCTTTCCAGCGATATTCTGGAATTCAGAAGGAAACAAATCATTGATTCAATCCAGGAACAGAAGTATCCGAAAGTCATTGTTGTTTCAACTCAGGTTGTTGAGACGGGTGTTGACATTGATATGGATTTGGGGTTTAAAGATCGTTCGCTCATAGATAGCGATGAACAATTGGCTGGCCGTATCAATCGTAATGCGGTTAAAGATAATTGCATTCTTTATTTGTTCGATTTTGATAAAACCAGCACCATTTATGGTTCGGACTCTCGTTACAAAGTTCAGCAAACAGACAAAGATATTTTCGATGACTACAAAGAGATATTGGTAAAGAAGCAATTTCATGCCTTGTATGAAAAAGTCTTCGAAGAGAAACGCAAAAAGATGAATAGTAATTTGTTTGCTGCGGGACATTATTACCAGTATTTTAAAGATTTCAATTTTTCCAAACTTCACGCTGAATTTAAACTGATTGAAAATAATGACAGTCAGCAACTATTTATACCGATTTCTATTCCTGTTTCATTTTTCGAGAACAGAACAGATTTGGTGCGAATGGACGTTCTAATCGACGACGGAGAAAATGTAGATGGTTCAAAAGTATTCGATTTCTACGAACACCTTATTCGTTGTGAGATTGACGATTTTATTCTGAAGAAAATAGAAATAAAAAAATTGGGAAGCATTATGTCTCAATTCTGTATTTCTGTTTTTAAAAAACAAATTGATGCAATTGGAGATATGCTTGATCCCGAAAAGAGCAAATTTGGCTTTAAATATTTATTACATTGGAATGATTGTTATTCACCTAATTATGGATTTGATCATAAAAAAATAGATACAAGTGTTTTTCTCTAATTCAAAATTTTATTCCCAAAAACCTTCCAGGTTTCCAAAACCTGGAAGGTTTAAAAAGAAAAGTTAATGGAACCTCTCCTACACGGCAAATATTATCATTTGTACAACCGCGGGATTGACGGTTGTGACATTTTCAGGGAAAACACCAATTACGAATACTTTCTTAATCTATATGAAAGACACATCAATCCTATTGCGGAGACCTACGCTTTTGTATTGATGAAAAATCATTTCCACTTTCTGGTCAGAATAAAAGAGAAAGAGATAGACCTTCCAGGTTTTAAAAACCTGGAAGGTCTTGAAAAGAAACCATACCAACATTTCTCCAATCTCTTCAACGCCTATTCCAAAGCGTTCAACAAAAAATACAATCGTACCGGTAGCTTGTTCGAAAAAAACCTTCGGCGTAAACTTATTGACAGCCAAGAATATTTAAAAAAGGTCATTCTTTATATTCACAATAATCCGGTTCATCATCATTTTTGCGAACGGCCGGAAGATTATCCCTGGTCAACTTATAAAGTTTGTTTGGCTTTTCAACCTACAAAACTGAAACGGGACATTGTATTAGGCTGGTTTGATGACATCGGAAATTTCAAATACCTCCATAATCAGAAAATCGGAGTAGCCAAAATCGAATCGTTTTTAAAGATATGACCATCCAAGACCTTCCAATCACCCAAGACCTTCCAGGTTTCTAAAACCTGGAAGGTCTAAAAAGCAACAAACCAATGACACATAATCCAAACCCACTTCAACCCTCTCTCCCCTCCATCTCCCGCAAAGCATTGGAGAATCTGCTTTACGATCTCTATGAAAAATTCGATAACGTAAGGAATTTCATTGATTTACGGATGACAAGCAACAGCGAACCATTGGTAAAAAAATACAAAAAGCTGATCAAGAACCGCTTGATCGAAGACATCGAAGATGGTACCAATGGGTTAGTGGAAGCTATTGAAGCCGTCAGAGAATTTGCATTATTCAGTCCGGCGCCACGTGACCAGGCCGATATCATGCTCTTTTTCGTGGAATCAGCTGTTTTTTGTATTGGCGACTTCGGAGATCTCTATTATGAGTTTTATGAAGAAGCAGATAACATGTTTGAAGAGGCGCTAAAATTCATGAAAAGTCATAAACTATTGGATGAATACCGGGAACGGACCAACCGGATTGTCCTGGACTCGATAGATTTCGGATATGGATTCTATGATTCATTGGGAGATATGTTCAGCATTTACTATCATGGAGGAAAATCCAGGAAAATGCCGGTGGTCAAAAAACCGGAAGCGGTAAAAAAGATAAAAAAGGTTAAGCCAAAAAAAACCGGTTCATGATTTTTTATTACCTTTACACAAACATTAAACCCCTGTTTTAAGGGTCTTGAGTATGCATATAGGATATGGCAAGAGGAACAAAAATCTATAAAAGGTTACCGGACAAGTATCTTGATTTTATCAAATTAATGGATGATCAGGAAGTTTCGTTTTTTACAATTGCTCAGGCAAGCAAATGGACTCAACAAAGCAATGTTGAGATCCAGGAGATGCTTCAGAATCTGACCAAAAAAGGGATGATCGTAAGGTTGGAACGGGGCAAATATGCGCGCTATGGGTTTCGGAACGACAATATAATCGGAACGTTTATTGCTGAAAATAGCGCTATCGGATACTGGAGCGCGATGAATCTGCATGGAATGACAGAACAGATCCCGAATATTGTGTTTGTTCAGACCCCTAAACTGAAAAGGCCGGCAACCCTGTTTAATGTTCGATACAAGTTTGTCCATATTCAATCAAAAAGACTATTCGGGGTCACCCAATTCGGGTATGGGAATGAGACCTACCCTGTTACCGATAAGGAAAAAACAGTGCTCGATTGCTTTGATCTTCCGGTTTACACTCCAGGTTACGACACCTTGATTCGCATGTTTTACCACGGAGATTTGAATCCTGAAGTCCTGATAAACTACGGCGAACGGCTTGGGAACTTGTCGGTAATGAAACGACTGGCTTTCCTGTCGGAACTGTTCGAAATGCCCTATTATTCCAGGTTCCGTGAATCAATTACCCGTAGGATGAACAATCGTTATACTATATTGGATCCAACCGGACCAGATGAAGGGGAGTTCATCAAAACATGGAAAATCCGCCTCAATCTTTCGAGATCTCAATTAATGGATATTATACAGTAGGAAATTATATGATTCTTCGCTCAGAAATTACGTGTCTCGCCCGGGAGCAGGGTGTCCCTCCTTCAACCATTGATAAAGATTGGGTACTCGGCCATATTATAGCAGGCATTTTCCGGCAGAAATGGGCGAGGGAAACCTTGTTGTTCAAGGGAGGAACCTGCCTGAAAAAGTGTTACATTCCCGGATACCGGTTCTCTGAGGATATCGATTTTACATTGCTCCGGGATGATTTCGTTCTTACTTACGAAAAGCTTGAATTCATCATCAACGAGATAGTTAAAACCACCGGAATTCGGTTCGCTCCCTTCTCTATTCAACCTATTCACTCACGGAACAGGCATTTCGGCTTCAGTACGATAGTGAAATTCTGGGGTGGTGATCATCGCAGGGATCAGGAACCACCTATGGATTTCGAACGGTGGCATTCGTCAGTCAAAATAGAGATGACATGGCATGAAATGATTTGTTTCCCAAAGGAACAACGGTTAATTCATCATGATTATTCCGATTCACAACAAGTATCATCAACAGAGGTCCCGTGTTACCATCTTTTCGAAATCGTAGCCGAGAAACTTCGGGCTACCATTCAGCGATCCTATCCGGCTCCCAGAGACTATTACGATCTTTGGTCTCTGCTCAAAACTATAGATCAGGAATATATGCCGGAAATTATCGATGCATTTCTTAAAAAAGCTGCTTACAAGAATATCCCTGATGTGCACTTCAATGATTTATTCCAGCCCGAAAGGTTGAATCGCTCTGCCAAAGCTTGGGATCAAAGTCTTGGTGCGCATCTTCCTGCTGGTTCTCTCCCTTCATTTTCCATAGTTATCGAAGAGTTAAAAGGTATTATTAAACCTTATTTCAAATAATTCGATGATCACCGGCACACACATCAGCTACTACCTCGTTTGTCACCGAAAACTTTGGCTCTTCTCCCATGAAATCAGGATGGAACACACTTCCGATCTGGTATCCGAAGGAAGGCTGATCCACGAAACCTCCTATCCACAACGGTCAGAACGTTATCAGGAAATCGAGGTTGACGGGATTAAGATTGACTATTTTGATGCCCGCAATAAAGTGATCCATGAAGTGAAGAAGTCCGATAAACTCGAAACCGCTCACGAATGGCAAGTCAAATACTATATCTATGTGCTGGAAGGTAACGGAGTGGAAGGGGTGAGCGCCATTCTCGAGTACCCGAAACTCAGGCATACCACTGAAGTATTCCTAAGCAACCGTGACCGCGAAGAGTTGGAATTGATGATCACGGAAGTCAAATCCATAATCTCTTCAGATCGTTGTCCTGACCGTATCAAACTCAACATCTGCAAACATTGCAGTTACTTTGAATTCTGCTGGGTAGAAGAGATAAATGACCACTGAAAACTCGTAATTCGGAAATCGTAAATCGTAAATGAAGAAGACCTACTACCTTTTCAACCCGGGCCGTTTGTCGCGTAAGGATAATACCCTTAAGTTCCAGCCGGTAGATGACGATGGCAACGACCTGCCTCCGCGCTACCTGCCGGTCGAAAACATCGATGAGCTGTTTGTGTTCGGGTCTCTGGATGCCAATAGTTCTTTGTACAACTTTCTTGGGAAGAACGATATTTCTGTCCACTTTTTTGACT